>ERZ808240.954-NODE-954-length-36708-cov-4.980738_pt1 | contig 36708 bp, 37 predicted proteins | sample MGYA00521084_ERZ808240 | MGnify/ENA primary metagenome ERZ808240 (study PRJEB31516, sample SAMN03275571) | gut metagenome | biome: mammalia-associated habitat; material: feces | host: Papio cynocephalus | place: Kenya | collected 2012-08-06 ... | reverse complement strand
ACTTATATCAAGCGGTTTTGGGGCATAGAAAAATGCCACCGTAATTCTATCAAAATTACGGTGGACTTATGGCGGAGAAGGAGGGATTCGAACCCTCGATACCCTTTTGGGGTATACACGATTTCCAATCGTGCGCGCTCGACCGGGCTACGCGACTTCTCCATAGCGGTCAAACTGAAAAATATTCAATTCAGCTTGTCTACTATAGCAAATGCGCGCGGCAAAGTCAAGAGCGACTTTGCCGCGCGCAAAGAATTTTTCAATTATTTTCAGTTATCCTCGCGGTCGCCCTTCTGCCGGATGGTGATGCGGATGGGCGTGCCCTCCAGCCCGAACGTCGAGCGGATCTGGTTTTCGATATACCGCTGATAGGAGAAATGGAAAAGCTCCCGGCTGTTGCAGAAGATGACGAAGTGCGGCGGTCTCGTGCCGGTCTGGGTCATATAGTAGATCTTCAGACGGCGGCCCTTGTCGGACGGCGGCTGCACGCGCGCCTGCGCATCGGCAAGCACATCGTTGAGAAGGCCGGTCGTGATGCGCATGGAACTCTGGTCGTTCACGAAGTTCACAAGCTCAAAAATGCGCTCGGTGCGCTGGCCGGTGAGCGCGGAGATGAAGAGGACCGGTGCATACGTCATAAAGGAGAGATCGCGGTAAATATCCTTGCGCATCTTGTCCATCGTATGGGTGTCCTTCTCGACAAGATCCCACTTATTGACGACGATGATGCTCGCCTTGCCCGCTTCGTGGGCGAGACCGGCGATCTTCGTGTCCTGCTCCGTGACGCCCTCGCGCGCGTCGATCATAATGAGACACACGTCCGCGCGCTCAATGGCGAGCTGCGCGCGCATGACGGAAAACTTCTCGATGCGGTCGTCCACCTTGGACTTGCGGCGGATGCCGGCGGTGTCGATGAAGATATACTTGCCGTATTTGTTCTCAAGGCGCGTGTCCACGGCGTCGCGCGTTGTGCCGGCCATGTCCGCAACGATGACGCGGTTTTCACCGAGCACGAGATTGACGAGCGAGGACTTGCCGACATTCGGCTTGCCGATGACGGCAACGCGGATGAGATCGTCCTCTTCCTCGCCCTCTTCCTCGGGCGGGAAGTTTTCGATGCAGGCGTCAAGCATTTCGTCCGTGCCGTGACCATGGATCGCCGAAAGCGCGATCGGGTCGCCGAGACCAAGCGAGTAAAACTCATAGATGCCCGGATCGACCTGACCGACGGAGTCCATCTTGTTCACGCACAGCACGACCGGTTTGCGCGAGCGCTTGAGCATCGCGGCGACCTCCTGATCGGCGGCGGTGACGCCGGTGCCGATCTCGGTCACGAACACGATCACGTCCGCGGAGTTAATGGCGATCTCCGCCTGCTCACGCATGAAGAGCAGGATCTCACTGTCCGCCGTCGGCTCGATGCCGCCGGTATCGACGATATCAAAGGTGCGCCCCGCCCATTCGCATTCCGCGTACAGACGGTCGCGCGTCACGCCGGGGATGTCCTCCACGATGGAGAGACGCTTCCCGCACAGACGGTTGAAAAGCAGGGACTTGCCCACGTTGGGGCGGCCGACGATCGCAACAAGGGGTCGTTTAGCCATAATGGAAAAATCCTCCTTTCGGGGGTGTTAAAGTTCTTCAAAACGCATCGCGGCGAGCAGCTCCGCGCCGTCCACCTCGAGCGGGATGACCGGCACGCCGAGCTCGCGCGATACATCCTCGGGCGTGAGATCGTCAAGAAATACGCCCTCGCCGTGGCGCAGCATGGTTTTGGGAATATATATCCGCTCTCCGAGATCCTTATCTCGGAGATGACGGATGATATCCCGCGCGGTGAGCAGTCCGGCGACCTCGATCGTGTGTCCGAAGAAGTCGTTCGGGATGCCGTAGACCGTGCCGTTCGCCCCGGCCTTTTCCAAGAGCGCGCGCAGATACGGCTCGGCGGCCTTGCCGGTCGCAATGGAAAAGCGCGGCGTTTCCTTCCGGTCGGGCTCGTCCTCCAGCGAGAGGGCAAGGTCAAATTCCGTTTCTAGCAGACGCAGCATGCCTACGCCGTTTTCGAGCTGGGCGTAGTCCTCGTAGTATTCGTCCTCCGGCAGAGGAAGACCGGCGCGCAGATACATTTCATCGCTGCAATAGAAAATGTGACTGCCGTATTTTTCAAAGCACCCGGCAGCGAACGACTCTACCTGCGTGATCGTCGCGCGGGCCTGTTCGGGTGTATAGGGGGAGAGGGGCGTGAGCTTTTCGCGGTGGCAGGTGAGACCGACCGGCACGATGGAAACACTGCTCACATGCGGGTAAAGCCCCGCAAGATCCTCCAGTGAGCGCTGCAGCGCCGCACCGTCGTTCCAGCCGGGCACAGCGACGATCTGGCACTCCATGAAAATGCCCGCCGCGGCAAAGCGGCGGAGAATGTCCATGATCTCTTTTCCGCGCGGGTTGCCGATGAGCTTTGCGCGCAGCTCCGGATCGGTCGCGTGCACGGAGATGTTCAGCGGGCTCACCTTCAGATCGCAGATGCGCTGCAATTCACGCTCGGAGAGATTCGTACACGTGATATAATTCCCCGTGAGGAACGAAAGACGCGCGTCGTCATCTTTAAAATAGAGCGTTTTGCGCAGTCCGCGCGGCAGCTGGTCGATGAAGCAGAATATGCACCGGTTGGAGCAGCCCGTCGGCTTGTCCATCAGGTACGTTTCAAAGTTCAGACCGAGATCTTCGCCCTCTTTTTTGCGGATGCGGATCGTGCCCGCGTCCCGGAATTCCAGTGTGAGCGAGCGGTCGTACGCCCAGTATTTATAATCGAGCACGTCGTGGATCTCGTGCCGGTTGATATAACGCAATTCGTCTCCGGGGAGCACCCTGCCCTCGAGCCGGGAGCCGGGGTCTATGGACGAGATCGTGTTGAACATACAGACTCCTCATAGCAAAAGAAGAGGGGGCAAAGCCTCCTCTTCTTAAGCTCGGTTACTTTTTCTCCTCGTCTACCTTGAGAACCTGACGGCCATCGTAAGAGCCGCAGGCCTTGCAGGCCCGGTGGGGGAGCTTGAAAGCGCCGCACTGGGGGCACTTGACCAGAGCGGGAGCGGTGAGCTTCCAGTTGCTGCCGCGTCTCTTGTCGCGTCTGGTACGGCTTACTTTACTCTTGGGGACTGCCATGGTGACACCTCCTCGTACTTCGGCTGCTTTGAACAGCGCATAATCATGGTTTATCGTCCAACAGCTGTTCCAAAACAGCCAGTCTTGGATCCGATCCTGTCCTGCAATCGCAGGGGCCTTCGTTGAGATTCTTGCCGCAGCGGGAGCAGAGCCCCTTGCAATCTTCCCGGCAAAGAAACCGAGTGTCCATGTTCAGGATGAGCACGGTCTCCAGCAGCTCTTCCAGATCGAGCTCGTCACCCTCCAGCAGGAAATAATCGGGGTTTTCCCCGTCCTGCAATTCGGACGCAAGCGGGATATCGAGCGGATAGCTCACTTCCCGGTCAAACTCGGCGGCGCACCGGTCGCACACGCAGCGCATCGCGGCGGAGAGCGTGCCCCGCAGCGTCAGAGCGCCGGCGTTGTTCACGATGAAGCCCTCGCCCACAGGGACGGCGGTGTAGGAGAGAACGGCGGGAAAATCCAGCCGGTCAGTGGAAAGCTCACACCGGAAGGGCAGCCGCGAGCCGGGATTCAGGAGAAGTTCGTGGAGATTCATGTCGATTCCAATCCTCTGTCAGCATCTCACAAGCCTTGCTATTATATATGAGCATTTCTGTATTGTCAACAGAAAAATCAACAGACCGTTTCTTTTTCCGTAGTTGAGCGATCTGGAAATGACCACAACATATTGTAGCACACCCGCGCGGAAAAAACCAGAGGGAAAAGACAAAAAAAGAAAAAAACCTTGCCCATCGAGGGAGTCTCTGATATAATAACTCTTCACGAAATCAAGAAAAAGCGAGGAATCTGATCCATGGAGGAAACGAACAGTCTGGCCCGGTCCCGGCGCATGGGCGAAATGCCGGAGGGGAAGCTGCTGCTTTCGATGGCGGTGCCCATGATGCTCTCGATGCTGGTGCAGGCGCTTTATAACATCGTTGACAGCGTATACGTGGCGAAGGTCTCGGAGGACTGCCTTTCGGCACTATCACTCGCGTTCCCGGCGCAGAACATTCTCATCGGTCTCGGCACCGGCACGGGCGTCGGCGTTTCGACGATGCTCTCCCGCGCCCTCGGCAGCCGGGACAATAAGCTCGCCAACCGCGTGGCGGGAAACAGCCTGTTCCTCTGCGTGTGCTGCTGGATCATCATGGCGATTTTCGGTATTTTCTTTGCCGACACCTTTATCCACTCGCAGACGGAGATCGAATCCATCCGCAGCTACGGAGATTCGTATCTGCGCATCGTCACGATCGGCTCGGTCTTCGTGTATTTTGAGATCAACTTTGAGCGCCTTTTGCAGTCTACGGGCCAGACAAAGCTCTCCATGTGGGCGCAGATGATCGGCGCGGTGGCGAACATCATTCTCGACCCGTTCTTTATCTACGGCTGGTGCGGCCTGCCCGCGATGGGCACCGCCGGCGCTGCCATTGCCACGGTCATCGGCCAGGCGCTCGGTGCGCTTGCGGGCTTCCTGTTTCACCACAAACACAATAAGGAAGTCAATATCCGGCTTTCCGACTGCCGCCCGGACGGGCACATCATTCTCGATATCTACCGCATCGGTTTTCCGTCCATTCTCATGGTCGGTATCGGCTCCGTCACGAACTATCTCATGAACCGCATCCTCATGGCATTCACGTCCACGGCGGTCGCGGTCTACGGTGCATACTTCAAGCTGCAGAGCTTCTTCTTCATGCCGGTGTTCGGACTGAATAACGGCATTGTCCCTATCGTCGGCTACAACTACGGCGCGCGGAAAAAGGAACGCATTTACCGGACGATCCGCTACGGCGTGCTGTTTGCCGTGTGCATCCTCGCAGCTGGACTGCTGCTCTTTGAGACGATCCCCGGCGTACTGCTGCTGGCGTTCTCCCCGTCGGAGAATATGCTCGCCATCGGCATCCCTGCGCTGCGCAAGATCGCCATCCATTTCCCGGTCGCCGCGTTCTGCATCGTCGGCGGCTCGATCTGCCAGGCGCTCGGTAAGAGCCTTTATTCGTTCTTCACGTCCGTGCTGCGTCAGGTCGTGGCGCTCATCCCGGCGGCGTATCTCCTGTCGCTGACCGGAAACGTCGGCAACGTATGGTGGTGCTTCCCGATCGCGGAGGTCGTATCGGCGTGCGCGACGGCGTTTTTCCTGCGCCGCGCGCTGCGGGACATGGACCGGAAGCTGACGCTCGCGGAGGGGCAATGAAGGAATTTACCATCGGCCGCAACGACGCCGGGCAGCGGCTCGACCGGTTCGTGAGCAAGGCGGCGCCGCTCATCCCGGAATCGCTGCTGCAAAAGACGCTGCGGAAAAAGGACATCAAGATCAACGGCCGCCCGGCAAAGGGTGAGGCACGCCTCGCTGAGGGCGACACGGTGCGCGTATATCTCCCGGACGAGTTTTTTGAAGCGCCGCGGGAGGAAAATGCCTGGCGCAAGATCACGGCCCCCCGGCTCGATATCGTCTACGAGGACGAGAACATCCTGCTCGTGGATAAAAAGCCGGGCGTCCTCTGCCACAGCGCGGGGGAGTGGAGCTGGAACACGCTCATTGCGAACATCCAGGCATACCTCCGCGCAAAGGGCGAGTGGGACCCGGCGCGGGAGAACAGCTTTGCGCCCGCGCTCTGCAACCGCATCGACCGCAACACCGGCGGCATCGTGATCGCCGCGAAAAACGCCGAGGCACTGCGCGTCATGGATGAAAAGGTCAAAAACCGCGAGATCGAGAAGATCTATCTCGCCGCCGTCGTCGGCACGCCGCGCCCCGCCGCCGGACGGCTCGAGGGGTATCTCTTCAAGGACGCGAAAAACAATCAGGTCTATGTCTACGATACGCCCCGCACCGGGGCGAAAACCGCCGTGACAGAGTATAAAACGCTTGCATCCGACGGGCGTCTCACGCTTGTGGAGTGCCGCCTCATCACCGGGCGCACACACCAGATCCGCGCGCAGTTCCGCCATGCCGGATGCCCTCTGCTCGGCGACGGGAAATACGGCCGCGAAAAGGACAACCGCGCCTACGGCGAAAAGGGGCAGGCGCTCTGCTCGTGGCGGCTCCGGTTTGTTTTCGATACCCCTGCCGGGGCGCTTGAATATCTCAACGGAAAGAGCTTCCGCACCAAAACGCCGGAGTTCGTGGAAAAGTACTTTCCATCGTTTGCCGCGCGCGTGGAAAAGTAAATATTGCAAAGCATCAAGATATAAAGAACGGAGCCGTATCAGTCATCCCGATACGGCTCCATTTTTTTGCATGATTCTGCCGTCGACCCAAGGTCAGCAGGACGCTGAGCAGCAAAAGGAGCCAAGCTGTGCTGGAAAAGCAAATTCGCTGCTTCTTTTCATCGTTCTGCGCACTGAAGATCGTAAAATGGATGCCCCCCCGCCAAGCCGATGCCCGTTCCCATCGCCTGAATGAATGCGGCGATCGGAAAGCCCAGCGCAATGGCAGCCAAGCCGATGTCTCCAAGGCTTCTTCCGATAAAAAGCCCATCCACGATGGTATAAACGCCGGAAAGGGCAGAGACAAGGACGGATGGGATCACATAGGAAAAGAAGGTTTTCGTTTTTGATGAAGATATTTTCTCCATAGATTTGCTTACAGCTCCATTTCCGGGTGATCGGCATCCACGAAGCCGATAGCCACCTCACAGCCGAAAAAACTCCTTACAAGGGCTTGCAGCTCATCCCGTGCGGCAAGCACTTGCTCTCGGTTGAAATCCGCAAAGCCGTCAATCGGAAAGAAAATGTCCGTGGACTCCGGCGTGATCTTTCCGTGCTCACTCTGCCGCCAAGTCCAGCGGCGGGTACGCACCTGGTTCCCGACGGCATAAACGACCTCGCGGTTGTCCGGCGTTTCCCCGGCTTCGCCGCCGAACGGGAAAAAGGTGTCGCCGGGCTGTGCAAGGCGGATACAAATATCTTCGCTGCCGTTGCCCAAATCGTGCGCGCCCATCGGGAGAGTATATTTCAGAGAAACCGCATTTCCCAGATCCACGACCGGGTTGATATGGGGCATCTCTTTTCCTTTGGCAATACGGGTAAACAGGGCTTCGACCGAGCAAAGAAACTTGTTCGGGTTGATGTCCAGTGCACGGAACGCCTCCCGATAGGGCAGAATATCCGGTGCCTCTTTGACCTTTTTGCCCTCAAAACGCTGTGCCGCAGCAGCGACGCTTTCGTCCAGAAGCCGATCGATCTCTGGGTATACTTTGCTGTTATCGATTCCTTTTGCCATCACAACGCCGAAGCAGACGTTTGGCAGCTTTTCAAAAATCTCTTTTTCTACAATAAATTTCATGTTCCGTTTCTCCGATCATTCGCATTTGACCGGGATGCATATCTCGGTCACGAATTTTTCCGTATCGTTGGTAACGCCGTAGTCAATGAGCGTGACCTCACGGGAAAAGCCGACGATTTGCATTTTGTGCTTGTCAATATAGTCAAGCAGTCTTTGGTACTGCGCCGGTGCTTCTGCGTGACTGCCCTGAAAGCGCAGACGGACACAGAGCGTTTCCGGCAGCTCCAGCGTTTCGCCGGTGTAAATATCCTCTTGATCCAAGATCAGAAAAATGCCGTCATACTGCGCCGTTTCCGTTTTTTGCAGGTGTTCCACCGAAATGCCAAGCCCGACCTTGCCGAGAAAGACAACGGCCTCTGCATCGGACTGATCCAGCTTTCGGATCGGCGCTTCCATATCGGCAGAACCGTCGATTTTCAGCGGATCGTCTACCCACACAATGCGGCAGGCGGGAAGCGGAATCAGAGAAACAACATCCAAAGGCGCGCTTTCGGCGTCCATCAGCCAGTTCAGGCGGTGGTCGATCTTCTTCTCTATGCGTTTCAGCTCCTGCTGCTTTTTGAGCACCGCCTGCTTCTGCTGCCGGAGCTTTTCTTCGATACGGTCGATGTCCTTGTTTTTCAGAAAGTCCTCGATTTCGGAGAGCGGCATATCCAGTGCCCGCAGATAGCGGATGGTGTTCAGCACTTCAAACTGTTCCGTTCCGTAATAGCGGTAGCCGGAATCGGGAGAAATATATTCCGGGGTCAGCAGACCGATATTCTCATAATGCCGCAGACTGCTGACGCTGATATGAAACAGCTTTGATACCTCTCCGATGGGGAACAGGTTTTTTCTATCCATATCTTCAACCTCCTGACGCGGTTTTGCGGTCTTTCCGGCGGATCACGGCGAAAGCGATGACGCAGATCACAACGGACAGCAGCGAACCTGCCGCTGTTGCCAGCCCCATCGGGAAAAGCGTTGCGGGGAATAGTTTCGATGTCAGATATACACCGGGAACACGCATCAGCACAATGGCGAGAATATTGTGCAGGAATGACAAGCCGGATCTTCCGCAGGCGCAGAAGTAACCGCTGAAACTGAAATGGACTCCCGCGAAGATGCAGTCGAAAATATACCCGCGGAGATACTGCCCGCCCAGGCGGACGACCGCCGCTCCGTCGGCTGTGCTTTGATCTGTGAACATTGCAACGATAGGCTCTGCGGTAAACTGAATTGTGATCGAAGCGAGAATGCCGAAACCTACGGCAAGCATAACAGCGTATCGCAGAGTCTGCATTGCCCGTTCCGGCTTGCCAGCGCCGATATTCTGCGCGCCCAACGCCGAAACGGTGGAGAGCATCGAGGACGGGATCAGGAACAGAAAGCTCATGACCTTTTCCACGATACCGACCGCCGCCGCATCGTTTAGTCCCCGGTGGTTGGCAATGACCGTTATGACGATGAAGGCGATCTGGATCAGACCGTCCTGCAAGGCGATGGGGACACCGATCTTCAGAATTTTCCCCATCACTGGACGGCGGGGCTTGAAGTCGGCTTTTTCCAGCACGATGCTCTTCCTTTTCAGAATAATGAGCAGAGAGACGGCAACGCTGATCGCCTGAGAGAGCGTTGTACCGAGCGCCGCTCCCGCAGGGCCAAGACGGAACGCGCCCATAAAGAGATAGTCCAGGCCAATGTTGGCGGCGCAGGCGACTGCGATAAAGTACATCGGGCTTTTGCTGTCGCCCATACCACGGAAAATGGAGCTGATGATGTTGTACGCCGTGATAAAGGGGATGCCGATGAAACAGATGGTCAGATATGCCGCCGTACCGTTTACGGCTTCCGTCGGAGTGGACATTGCCGAAACGATGGGACACACCAGAACGAGCAAAGCGGCCATCAGCGAAACAGACACGGCAATGAACAGCGTAACGGTGTTTCCGATGTCCTGCGCGGCGCGTTTTCGGTTTTCCGAACCAATGGCCTGCCCGATGCAGACGGTCGTTCCCATCGCAAGGCCGACGATCATAACGGTGAGCATATGCATGACCTGTGAGCCGATGGAAACAGCGGTCGTGCTGGCAACACCTTCAAACTGCCCGATAATAAAGAGGTCAGCCATGCCATAGAGCGTCTGCAAAAAATACGAGAGCAGATATGGCGGCGAGAACCGAATGACATTCTTAAATACGCTGCCGGTAGTCAGATCCTTTTCCATTTTGCCAGATCCTTTGATAGGTTATCATCTGCATTATGAACTCTATAACAGTTGTAGAGTAAAGAAGAAAGTAAAAATTTCTTATTGTGCGCAAATCGGGTTCGGCGGATACAGCGCTTTATGTGAAAATTGAACATTGTTTTCTTGCGAAGAAAGCTGCGAACGGCTCGCGTTTCTAACATGTATTTGCGCTGTTTTCCGCGCGAAAAAATATTTGTTTTGAAAAGGAAAATTGCATTGACAAACCCCCTTAAAATCTATATGATTGGTCTAACGCGCAAAGCGCGAAAAATCGGGAAAAGAGGGGGAGGATAATGGCCAAAGAACTCATCCGCCTGGTCGATTGCACCATGGCCTTCGACGGTGAGACCGTTCTGGATTCCATCAACCTGTACATCAACAACAAAGAGTTCCTTACACTGTTAGGACCCTCGGGATGCGGCAAGACGACCACGCTGAGAATCATCGGCGGGTTTCTCAAGCCTACCTCGGGGGACGTTTTGTTTGACGGCGTAAGGATCAACGACATTCCTCCGTACAAACGGCAGGTGAACACCGTATTCCAGAAATACGCGCTGTTCCCGCATCTGGACGTGTACGACAACATCGCTTTCGGTCTGCGGAACCATAAGGTCCCGGAGGATGAGATCGACGAGCGCGTAACGGAAATGCTCGAGGTCGTGTCGCTCAAGGGCTTTGAAAACCGCAAGGTGACATCGCTCTCCGGCGGCCAGCAGCAGCGTGTGGCGATCGCCCGCGCTCTGGTGAACCGGCCGAAGGTGCTGCTGCTCGACGAGCCGCTCGGCGCGCTTGATCTGCGTCTGCGCAAGGATATGCAGCAGGAGCTCAAGCGCATCCAGCAGCAGATGGAGATCACGTTCATCTACGTGACCCACGATCAGGAAGAGGCTCTCGCCATGTCCGACACCGTCGTCGTCATGAACGAGGGCATCATCCAGCAGATCGGTACGCCGGAGGATATATATAATGAACCGAAGAACGCCTTCGTAGCGGACTTCATCGGCGAGAGCAACATTCTCGACGGCATCATGCGCGAGGACTATGTGGTCGAAACGTTCGGCCGCCGCTTTCAGTGCATGGACAAGGGCTTTGCGAAGGACGAGCCGGTGGACGTCGTCGTCCGTCCGGAGGATATCGATATCGTCCCCGCCAAGGACGGCATGCTGACCGGCACCGTGACGAGCATCACCTTCAAGGGCATGCAGTATGACGTCATCGTAGACTTCAAAGGCTTCAAGTGGCTCATCCAGACGACCGACAGCCCGGAAGTCGGGCAGCACATCGGCATCCGCATCGTGCCGGACGGCTTCCACATCATGCATAAGAGCAAGTATTCCGGTCTCTACGGCGACTACAGCTCCTTCTCGGAGGAATATGACGAGCTGTCCGACGCGGAATACGATCCGGAGGCGGAGGAGGAATCCTTGGAGAGCCGGGAGGAATCCGCCAATGAAGAATAAAGCGCTCGCGGCGCCCTATCTCGTGTGGATGGCGATCTTCACGGTCGTCCCGCTCGGGATCGTGATCTGGTTTTCGTTCACCGATTCCATCACCGGCGCTTTTACGTTCGATAACATTTCCCGCATGGGGACGTATCTCCCCATCTTCCTCAAGAGCATTTGGCTGGCGATCCTCTCGTCGCTCATCTGCCTTGTGATCGGCTATCCGGTGGCGTACTGCCTGGCGTCCGCCGCGCCGGAGCGCCAGCGTTTTCTCTATATGCTCGTCATGCTTCCGATGTGTATGAGTTTCCTGCTGCGCACGCTCGCGTGGGTGGCGCTGCTCGACGATACCGGTATCATCAACGGCGTTATTACGTCCCTCGGTCTTCAGCCGCTTCCGCTCATCCGTACGGACGGCGCGGTCGTGCTCGGCATGGTGTATAACTATCTGCCGTACATGATCATGCCGCTCTATACGGTGCTCGTGAAGCTTGATCCGCGCCTTACCGAGGCCGCCGGGGACCTCGGCTGCACCCCGGCGCAGGTGTTCGGTCAGGTGACGCTCCCGCTGAGCGTGCCGGGGATCATCTCCGGCTTCACGATGGTGTTCGTTCCCGCCGTGTCCACGTTCTATATTTCGCAGAAAATGGGCTCCGCCGGTACGACGCTCATCGGCGACGTCATCGAAAGCCAGTTCAAGGCCGCCTACAACCCGAACCTCGGCGCGGCGCTCTCGCTCGTGCTGATGGTGATGGTGCTTGTGTGCATCGCGGTCATGAATCGCTTCTCGGACGGAGAGGAGGTCGCAACGATATGAAGACCTTCAACCGTGTTTTCACCGTGATCGTGTTCCTTTTCCTGTATATCCCGATGATCGTGCTGGCTGTGGCGTCGTTCAACGCCGGTACGGACATTGCCGTGTGGAAGGGTTTCACGTTCGCGCAGTACGGCGCGCTTTTCCGCGACGGCGTGCTGCTGCCGCTGCTCGCCAATTCCGTCATCGTCGCGGTGATCGCCTCGCTCGTGGCAACGGTGCTCGGCACCATGGCCGCCATCGGCATCCGCGCCATGTCCGGCCGGATGCGCCGCATCACCATGGCTGTGACGAACATCCCGCTCACGAACCCTGAGATCGTCACGGGCGTCTCGCTCGCGCTGCTCTTTGCGTTTGCCGGGCAGATGATGAAGCTCAACAACGTTCTCGGCTTTACGACGCTTCTCATCGCGCACATCACGTTCAATTTGCCGTACGTCATTCTGTCCGTGATGCCGAAGCTCGGCCAGCTCGACCCCAACCTGCTTGACGCCGCGCTCGATCTTGGCTGCACGCCCGTGCAGGCATTCTTCAAGGTCATCATCCATGAGATCATGCCGGGCATTCTCTCCGGCGCGCTCATGGCGTTCACGATGAGTCTGGACGACTTCGTCATTTCGTATTTTGTCTACGGCCCTGGCTTTGTCACGCTGCCGGTCGAGATCTACAACTATACGAAAAAGCCGCTCCAGCCGAAGATCTATGCGCTGTTCACGCTGCTCTTCCTTGCGATCCTCCTTGTGATGGTCGTGATGAATCTCGTGCAGGCCGGCGACGAGCGCCGCCGCCGTCAGGCGCGCGGTGTGTTCGGGAAGAAGGGGGCGAGCGCATGAAAAAGCGTATGTTTTCTCTCGTGCTCGCGTTGCTCGTATGCGCTGTGCTGATCCCCGCGCCGGAGGCGCACGCCGCTTCCAACACGATCAACGTCTACAACTGGGGCCAGTACATTTCCGACGGTTCGGACGGCTACATCGACGTCAACGCCGCCTTCGAGGAGGCGACGGGCATTCATGTGAATTACATGACGTTCGACTCGAACGAAACGATGTACACCAAGCTCAAGACCGGCGGCTCTTCGTATGACGTCATCATCCCGTCCGACTATATGGTCGCGCGTCTGATCGACGAGGGACTGCTCCTGCCGCTCGATTTTGACAACATCCCGAATTATCAGTACATAGACGAGGCGTACAAGAATACCGCCTACGACCCCGATAACGTCTACTCCGTCCCCTACACCTGGGGCACCGTCGGCATCATCTACAACAGCGCCTACGTGGACGAGGAGGACGTCGGCAGCTGGGATCTTCTCTGGAACAGCAAATACGCCGGAAAAATTCTGATGTTCGATAACCCGCGCGACGCTTTTGCCATCGCGGAATCGATGCTCGGGTATTCGCTCAACACGCGCGACGAGGACGAGCTTCGCGCCGCAGCCTACAAACTCATTGAACAGAAGCCGCTCGTGCAGGCGTACGTCATGGACCAGATCTATGACAAAATGGAGCGCGGCGAGGCGTGGATCGCGCCGTACTACGCCGGTGACTACCTTATGATGGCCGAGGAAAACGAGGATCTCCGCTTCTGCTTCCCGGAGGAGGGCTTCAACTTCTTCATCGACGCGCTGTGCATCCCCACGTGCGCGACGAATAAGGAAGGCGCGGAGGCGTACATCAACTTCCTCTGCTCGCCGGAAGTGAACGGCGAAAATCTCGACTATCTTGGCTACTCCACGCCGGAATCGGCAGCCAAGGAGTATATGGATCCGGAGACGGCGGAATCCGATATCGCCTACCCGAGCGAGGAAACGCTCAGCCGCGGCGAAGCGTTCCTCTATCTCGACCAGGAGACGACGCATCTCATGGATTCTCTCTGGCTCGAGGTCAAGACCGAGGGCGAGACGGATTATACGCCCATCATCGGCATCAGCGTAACGGTACTGCTCGCCGCCGTCTATCTCACAGGGCGCGGCGTGAGAGACCGGCGCCGCCGTGCCAACCGATGCAAAAAGTGGAAAACCTGAAATAAGAAAATCGCGCCGGGAACAGTTCCGGCGCGATTTTTGAAATCTTACATCAAATTTTACGGAGAATTATCCATGAAAATCGGGATCGTATGTGCTGCGGAGGAGGAACTCGCTCCGTTCCTTCCGCAGATCGAGAACATCAAAACATCGGAAAAGGCGATGCTGAAGTTTTACGAGGGGAAAATCCACAGCACGGAGGTGGCGGTCGTGGTTTCCGGAGTCTGCAAAGTCAATGCGGCGGTCGCCGCGCAGATACTGATCGACGGTTTCGGCGCAACAGCCGTTATCAATTCCGGCACGGCCGGAGGAATGGACGCAAAGCTGCGGATATATGATACCGTCGTAGCGACGGAATGCTGCTATCACGACGTAGCCGAGAATATCCTCACCGAATACCACCCGTGGATGAAAACCGTGTTTTTTGAAAGTTCTCCGCATCTTTTGGGGCTTTCTCAAAATGCGGTGAAAAAGCTGGGACTTCGGAATGTATATTTCGGGCGCATGGTAACGGGCGAGGCGTTCATCACCGACGAGGGGCGCGAAAGGATCATGGAGAGTTTTGCGCCGCTGTCCGTCGATATGGAAACGGCGGCCATCGCCCATGTCTGCTATGTGAACGGTATCCCGTTTCTTTCGGTCCGCTGCATCACCGACACAGCCGAGCACAGCGGGAACGAGACCTTCCATGCCAACTGCGCCAGAGCGTCGGAGATCGCGGCGGAACTGGTGACGGAGATCATCAAGGAACTCCGCTGACGAGCTGCTGTCTTGCATTCACAGGAAACCCTCGCGCCGGAGTTATCGACGCGAGGGTTTCAAAGTTCTATGGCAATATCGTCTTTGGGTATCTTTGCCCAGTCGAAGAGCGGGATGAGCTCTTCGGCGGAGACCGGTTCCCGTTTTTCCAGCAGTCCCGCGGCGTGGGCGAGCGCGCCGAGAAGCTCCGGCGCAGTGTGCCTTTCGCGCAGGATGCCGAGATCGAGATCGCGGTCGCGCTTGGAGAGCCGCCTTCCGTCCGGCGCGGTGAGCAGGGGGATGTGATAGTATTCCGGCGGAGCGGCGCCGAGCAGACGGTAGAGATGCAGCTGCCGCGGCGTGGACGAGAGAAGATCGCGCCCGCGCACGACCTGTGTTATACCGGCGTCGATGTCGTCCACCACGACCGCGAGCTGATAGGCAAAAACGCCGTCCGCGCGCCGGAGAATGAAGTCCCCGCACTCGCACGCGAGATTTTCGGCGTATGGACCGTAATGCCCGTCCGTGAAGGCAATGTCCTCGTCCGGCACGCGCAGCCGCCAGAGGGGGGCGCGCTCTTTTGCTTTCTCCGCGCGCTCTTCTTCGGTCAGACCGCGGCATGTGCCGGGGTAGATCGGATGACCGTCGCTCGCGTGCGGGGCGTTTGCGGCGTTTTTGAGATCGCCGCGCGTACACCAGCAGGGATAGACAAAGCCCTCGCCGTGCAGCCGTTCGAGAATGCTCTCGTAGTATTCGCTGCGCGTGCTCTGATCCGGCTGCTCTTCGTCCCACGGGAGACCAAGCCAGCGCAGATCGTCCTTTAAAATTTCGGCATTTTCCGCGCTGCACCGGAGCGTGTCCAGATCCTCAATGCGCAGCACGAGTTCACCGTCCGCGGCGCGCGCCGAAAGCCACGCGAGCAGCGCGGAGAACACGTTGCCGAGATGCATCCGTCCGCTCGGCGTCGGGGCGAAGCGTCCGCGCTCTGCCATAAAAACGCCTCCTCAGATCGGCAGCGACAAACTCAGCGCCGCGAGCAGCGTGCCGACAAAGTAGCTCGCGCTGTTGCAGCGCAGTATCCAGTTTGCGCCGTGCTTGAATTTGTGTACGGAAAGAATGTAATCGGAGATCATCATCAGAAAAACACCCGCGCCGAAGAGCTTCACGCCGGGACTCGGACATACGGCGGCGAGCACCGCGCCGAGAGAGCCGTGCATTGAAACGCTGAAAAGATACGCCGGGAAAATACGCACGCTGCTGAAATCGATGAATTCCTTCTGATAGAGCAGCATCGTTGTTCCCCAGAAGAGGAGAAAGACAACGACTGCCGGGAAGAGAATGCGCAGCGGAAGGCGCTCATACCGCATGAGCATAATTTCATAAAACAGCAGACAGAAATTCCCAATGCTGAAGCAGATGCCGCCGCGGACGAAATTCCACAAAAGGAAAATGTCGCCGAGAAACGCGAAAAAGAGCCCGATCGGCAAAATCATCCGCATGCTGAACAGCGGCGAGTGCAGCAGATACGCACTCACGGCGTAGGCTTCAAAGAGCACGGCCAGCGCAATTTTATTTACGGCGCGGCGTTTGAAATTGCCGCTCGTTTCCGAAAAGAAATAGAGACAAAGGATCGTCAAATATGCTATGATGAATACACATCGAAGATAGATCATAGAAATCATCCTTCCCGTCAGAGCATTCGGCGGAGAAGCAGTGGAATGAATCCATCATACCATATCCCAACCGAAAAGGGAACGGAAACTTGACGGCGGAACGGAGGAAAATCGGCGTATGCGCACATTGACGCTCACGGTAGACGAGACGTGGGACGGCAGCACGGTAAAGCATCTGCTCCGCGCCCGGCTGCATATGGCTGCGGGGCTGATCGCCCGCGTCAAGCTGCGAGAAACGGGACTCATGCGAAACGGCGAGCGTGTTTTTACGAATGCGAGGCTCTATACCGGCGACGTGCTTTGCGTTGAGATCGGCGACGATGGCGCGACGAATGAGGCGCTGCCTATTGCCGCGCCGCTCGCCTTTGCCTATGAGGACGAGGATATCGCCGTGCTCAACAAAAGAGCGGATATGGCGGTACACGGCTCGACCGGCGGACACGGGTGTACGATCGCAAACGCTCTTGCCGCGCTCTGGGGGAGCGACGCGGCATTCCACCCCGTGAGCCGGCTCGACCGCGGCACTTCGGGGCTGATGGTCATTGCGAAAAGCGCGTATGTCCACGATCTTCTGCGCCGGATGCTACACACGGAGGCCTTCCGGCGAGAATATCTCGCACTCTCGCGAGGGGTGTTCCCGGATGATTCCGGCGTGGTTGATCTCCCTATCGGGCGGGACGGGAACGCGCCGACGAAGCGCGCCGTTACACCGGACGGGCAGCCGTCGCGCACGGAGTACGCGGTTTTGGAGCGCTTCCCCACGGGCGCGCTGCTGCGCGTCCGTCCGCTCACGGGACGCACGCACCAGATCCGCGTACATATGGCGGCTATCGGCCACCCGCTCTTCGGCGACGCGCTTTACGGCGCGGCGGACGATATGCTCTCCCGCCCGGCGCTCCACTCGGCGTATCTTTCGCTCCGCCACCCCGTCACCGGGGAGATCTTGGAGCTTGCCGCTCCGCTGCCGGAAGATCTCAAAAAAAAGCTGTCGGCGCTCCGCCGCCGGTAAATACGACTGCCCCCGCTTGCCGGAAGCACCGGCAGCGGGGGCAGTCTGTTTGCGTTCTTATAAAAAGCTCATATCCTGCACATACCATGTGCCGTTTTGCCGGATCCAAAGCATTTCATATTCCACGATGTTCTCACGCGTCTCGTGGCGGGGGGCGGGGGGGAAAATCGCCCCGCCCCGGCAGAGGGAGGCCTCCTCCCCGAGAGGAATGTAGCCCCAGGTTTTCACCTCGTTAAAGGTGATCGTGAAGCCTCGCGTCCAGTGGAGCGTATCGAGCGCGTACTGGAAATAAAGCTGCAGCGGCGCGCCCGGTACAACGTACCCGGAGGGATAGTTTGACGCGGTGTTCCCTGCGCCGTACCCGGCGATCTCGCGCATGTAGTTTTCCACGCGCTCGTGGCACTCGGCCCAGAGCGCCTCGTTTCCGGGCAGCTCAAAGGTCGGGAACCCGGCGGTATCGGTCGTGGGCGTGAGCACCGTGCCGTCCGGCAGCGCGGCGGCGAAGGTTGGATCGCTGTAAAGCCCTCCGGCAGCGTATACCGTGTAGACCGGCAACGCTCCGGTGAGCTCATCCGGGATATCCACGTGCGTGGAGAGCGGCGTAAAGGATACCGCCTGCGCGTCGGTGAGCGGCGCGCTGCCTGCCGTGACGAGCGCTTCCTGCGGCGCGGTCACACGGAAAGCATGCGTCCCGGCGTCCGGAACGGTATAGTCAAAGCGCGTGCCATCCGAATAGAGCAGCAGAACACCCGCAGCACGCGATACGTCCACCTGCACCGCCTCGTAAAGACCCGGTACGGTATACGTCACGCGGTAGGGGCACGTATCGAACTGCGATTCCAGCTCGGAAATGCCGGTGTAGGGGACACGGCTGTCCGTGATATATTCCTCGCCGAGAGAAATGCCGTTTACGGAGACCGCCGAGCCTTCCGGCACCGTGATGGTGAGCGTGCGCGCCTCGGCGTGCAGCGCATCCAGCGGCGCTTCGTCCACCTTCCAGCTGCGGGAAGCCTTGTTGTAGCTGGCTGTAAGTTTCAAAAGATCCGCATCCCCAGAGGAGAGAATATAGACCGGCGCATTGTGAGAAGTGCTTTCGCTGTCGAGCCGGAAGGAAAATTGCTCGCCCTGCACGGCGGCGTCGAAAAGATCTCCGGCGACGGTTTCGGCATTTTCAAAAACGCCTGTCTTCGGCGCGCAGAGCGAAACGTATTTTGCACGCCATTCGGATATGTCCGAGGTGTCCAGAAGCTCCTGCACGGCGTCCTCTGCCGAGACGGGTGCGAGCGCACCGTTAGGGGAGAAGTACATCCACGCGGCGGCTCCGCCGACGATCGCCACGAAAACGAGAAGGCAGAGCAGAAGAAGCGTTGAGCGTTTCATATTCCGTCCCCCTCCTTACTGCACCGGCGCCACGACGACCGCCGTGGGGATGCCCCGCGGCCCGCCGGACGTGTTGCACACGTTTACATACTCGCCGTTGAAATACATATCGCTGGAAGCGCCGCCGTCCAGATTCCCGGCATTCACCGCGCCGTATTCTACCATGATCTCGGCAAGCTGCTGCCGCGAAACGCCGAGCACCGCGGGCTGGCGGCCCTGCAATACGACAAAGATGACCGAGCCGTCCGCGCGCTGCCCGACAGCGGTGCGCGGTTCAAGATATAGCGCGTCGAGGCCGGGGCGGATCTCGCCGTTTTCCACGAGCGTCGGACCGTAGCTCACAGCCCACTGCAGGCCCATCTCCACGCACTGGCTGCCGTAAAACTCGCCGACGTGAAGCTGGCCGGAGCCGTCCATGCCGACGGTAGAGCCGTAGCTGTTCCAGAGCATCTCGCCGTTTGCCATCACGTTGCCGGTGGGCATTGCGCCGTTTCCGGCGCCGCCGGGGTCCTCAAAGCCGCCGCCGTTGATGGCAAGCACCGCACCGGTCTTTTCCGCGTGCTCCGCCACGGAGTAGCCGCGCACGTCCGGGCTGAACACCGGGCAGACGGAGACCTGTATGCGCATCGGATCGTCGATCACGGCGATGTAGCCGCTCCAGCGCTTGCCGACGATGCGCGCGACGAGCAGCCCGTCCTCGTCGGAGAGGATCTCCTTATAGTTATACTCATCCTCCGCAGCCGTATCCGCAGGGATCGGGGCGGGCGAGGGAGCCTCGCCGGTCTGCACCGCGCCGGCGCTGAAAACAGAGAGCGTCGTATCGCGCACCGCCGCAGCGGCCGTCTCCCCGGAGGGACCGGGCTGCGCGGACGCGGCGGCATACGCGCCGTACACAACGCCCCCGGCAATAACGACCGTCAGCACCAGTGCGAGAACAATGCCGAGCGCGCCGGCCTTTTTTCTTTTTCCGTTTGCGGCCATAAGGAACTCCTTTTTTCGTGCGATTCTTTTTTGTATTATACCCAAGAAACCATAGCCGCGCAAGCGTCATTTAAGTTAACGATAATCAATTATGGTAAACTAAATAACAAAAACAACGGGCGGAGATGTTTCTCCGCCCGCAACAAAATTTAATTTTCCGTCTGGATATCCAGCACGGTCAGCACGCCGTCGGCGGCGCGGAAGCGCACCTCCATCCCGGCGAAGCCAAAGCCGTAAACGCGCTCCGGATCATCCTGATACGACGGGCGCGGGTCCTGCTCCAAAACCTCGCGCAGAGGTTCGCGCTTTTCCTCCGGCACGCGCCACAGCAGCTCTTCCGGGATCTCCGCGCGGAGCACCCGCGCGGAAATGGCGTCGGTAAATCCGCCGGTCGCGTCCGGGCGGCTGTCGGCATAGGGGAGATAGGGTTTCACGTCGAGAATGGGCGTACCGTCCATGAGATCGGCGCCGCGCACAACGAGGACGGGTCCTTCGTCCGTATATTCGATGCGCTCGAGCTTCACGCACGAGAGACCGATGTGGTTCGGGCGGAAGGGGCTGCGGCTCGCAAACACGCCGACGCGCTTGTTGCCGCCGAGCCGCGGCGGGCGCACCGTGGGGGAGAACGTCTCGCCCTCGCGCACTGCGGCGGAAAACTGCCAGAGAAGCCAGATGTGAGAAAAATCTTCGAGACCGCGCACGGCGTCCGCGCTGCGGTATTCCGGGCAGAACACCACCTGCGCTTCGAGCGCCTGGGAAAGTCCGCTCTGCTTGGGAATGCCGAATTTCGTCGGAAAATCCGAGCGGATGTGCGCCACAGGGCGCATAAGAATGCCGTCAAGTGTATGCATCGATAAAATCCTCCGCCGTCCGCATGGCTTCCCATACGGAGAAATTGAAGCTGCGCACCCCGCGCTCGGAATACTCCCGGACAACGGAGATCGTGAGGTTGAGGTACGTTGTCGTTTCCTCGCCGCGCCCGGCGATATCCGCAAAATAGGGGCGCAGCGCGCCGATGGCGTCGCTGGAGCACTCATAGGCGATCTCTGCCTCCGTTGTATCGTCCAGACCATGCTTTGCAAGGTTGTACCGCGCCGCGATCGCGTCCGGCCGCGCGAAGGCGAACACGAGCCAGAGCGCCATGCACGCGATGAGCGTGAACCGGAACAGCCGGAAATCCTCGTGGAACACCGTGTACACCGCCGCGCCGAGGACCAGCGCGAGCAGCATGAGAAACCACAGCACCAGCAGCCGGAGATAGGTGAGCCCATAGGCGTTTACATAGAGCATCATGCGCATCGCGCTCGAAGCCTCCATGAGATACGTACACGCCGTGAGAAATACGAGCAGCGCCCGCAGCGCCTTGCTTGATACGAACCGGCGCTGCGCCGTAATGATGAGCACAACATTGATGCCGCTCACGAGCAGCAACTGGAAAAAGCCCTCGCGGGCATACTCAGCATACGTCATGCCCTTCGGCAGCGCGGAAACGTCCCCGGCGAACAGCACCGCGATCTGGATGCCGCAAAACACGGCGTAAACGACTGCCAGCGCGCCGGTGAACGTCACCGCGACGAGGGCGCTTGCTCGGCGCTTTTCCTTTGCTGGGAAGTCGCTGCGCTCGGTCTGCGCAGCGAGTGCGCTGTAGAAGATCAAAGCGGGGATCAGCGTATAGAAAATGGCGCGGATCACCGTCAGAACGGTTTTGGAAACGCTCCAAGAGCCGAACATGCGCTCCATGAGCGCGCCGAATGCGGCGTCCGCGCTCGCAAGCAGCGATACGACGATCCAGAGAAGCGGCACGGCGATCACGATGCCGAGAAGGATGCTCTGCGCAGTTTTCTTACCGCCACGGTGCAGCGCGGCCAGATGGCGGAACGGCTCTCCCAAGTGTGTGATGATCCGTCCGACGAGCCGGAAGGCGCCGGAAACGACGCGCCCGAAGCGCCACGAAAGGATATCCGCAAAGGCATTCATCAGCCAGAGCAGCTCGGCGATGAACATGCCGAGAAAGCTCACGTTCTGCGTCATATAGTTTGCAGTCCACGCAATCGAAAGACCGAGCAGTACGAGCGAGACCGACCAGAAGATATCCCGCTTTTTCTCCCGCAGTCCGAGCTTACCGAGCGCGAGCAGCGTCGCGGCCGCCATCGCCGCGGCGAGCAGCGCCGCGTTGAGCCCGAGCGCGTAGGCGTTCACAAAAAGAAGCGCAAATACCGCGCCAAGCGCGAGCGAGAGCAGCAGAAAATACCGGGCGTCCGTCTGCAGCCGAACGTGACGCTCATTCTCGCGCTGCGGCTCCGGCGCGTTTATGTTCTGCGGCGCGGGGGGCGCGCCGTACCACACCGATTCCGAATTAGAATACATCGTCTTCCTCCTTGTCCGGTTCCCAGGCGAGAATGTCGCCCGGCTGACAGTCCAGCGCCCGGCAGAGCGCGTCCAGCGTGGAAAAGCGCACGGCGCGGGCCTTGTTGTTCTTTAAAACGGAAAGATTTGCCATGGTTATGTCAACCTTTTCGGCAAGCTCGCCCAGACCGATCTTCCGTTTGGCCATCATTACATCGAGATTTACTACGATCATGCCTCTACCTCAGATCGTGAGATCGTTGTCCTGCTTGTAGCTCACGGCGCGGTCAAACACCTGCGCGAGCACGAGTGAGAAAAGTCCCGCCAGCAGAAACACGCATACGATGGCGAGCATCCCCGGCGTGAAGAGCACGACGAGCCGCACCGCCATGAGCGCGGCGATGGCAAAGGCGTAGTATGCCATGCGGCACAGGCTCAAAACGTTCTGCCGGACGAAACAGTCGCCGGAGACGACGGTTTTGAGCATCCGCCGTAGCTCGAAGAGGATCAGCACCGCGCACACCCCGGCGAGCAGGAAGAGCACCGTATGCAGCGCGAGCCGCGCTGCGAACGAGGGATAAAACCGCGCCGCCCACCGCATCGTCCACGGCAGTGAGACCGTCACGGCGATCCCGGCATAAAAGAGAATGTCCAGAAGAACTTTGGTGAACCGGGCGACGCCCGGCGAGGTAAGTTTTTGTTTCATGCTATCGCCTCCATGAGCGGAGAATATCATATTGAAATCTGAAAGTCAATATAAAATTATCGAAAAACGATAAAAACTTTTCGAAAAACAGGAGAGCGTATCCGCGCGATACCCTCTCCTGGAAAATCAGCTCTTTTTCGCGGCGGTCTTTTTATCCGCGCGCAGATTGAAAATGCAGCGGAACACCGCCGCGCCGATAATGATCGCATAGCCGACAAAGCTCAGCGCGTCCGGGATCTCGCCGAAGAGGAGAAAGCCCCAGAGCGCCGCATAGACGATCTGCGAATAGTCAAATACGGAGATCTCCTTCGCCGGGGCGTGGCGGTAAGCGGCGGTGATGGAGAGCTGTCCGCCCGCTGCGGCGCAGCCGGCCAGCAGCAGAAAGATCCACTGCCGGGCGGTCATCGGTTGAAAGTTGAAAGCAAAAAACGGAATGGAACAGACGCAGGTGAACGTAGAGAAGAACATTACGATCTCCGGCCCGCGCTCGCCCTTCTGACTCATCTGCCGGACAAAAGTATACGCAGCGCCCGCGCCAAGTCCGCCGAGCACGCCGATGAGCGCCGGAAGGCTTGCAAGTCCCGCGCCCGGACGCACAACGAACACCGCGCCGATAAACGCCGCGACGACGCTGAGAATATCTACCAGATTCGGGTACTCGCGCAGGACGAACATGGACATGAGAATGGCGAAGAACGGCGATAGCTTGTTGAGCATGTTGGCGTCGGCCATGCCGAGGTGGTCAATGGCCCAGAAATTGGCGATCATGCCGAGCATGCCGGTGATGCTCCGCGCCAGATGCCCGCTGAGACAGCCTTTATGAATGCGAAAACCCTTGCCTTCCCGCAAAAGGATCACAAATGCGGCAGCCGTCGCTACCAGATTGCGGAAGAAGATCTTCTGCATCGTGGGAACATCTCCGGCAAGCCGGACAAAAACCGACATCAGCGAAAAACAGAATGCTGCACCTAAAATACAGAGGATACCGAGCGTGCGCTCTCTCTTTCGTTGGGACTTGTTCAACGACCTCACTCCTATATTTATCTTTAATAGAATAATTATACACACACTGTCAAGGTGTGAAAAAGGGGGTGACAAATAGCTCGCACTGCGATATATTGACTATCGCAGTGCGATGCATCGCGGCGAGATATATAAAAGGAGGCGGCAGCATGGACGCGCACATCCGAAAGGTGTATGTGCCGATGACGGAAACGGCGTTTTACATTTTGCTTTGTCTGAAAACGCCGAACCACGGGTACGGCGTTGTGCAGACGGTGGAACGGTTGACGGAGGGAGCGATAAAACTCGCGCCCGGCACAATGTACGGAAGTCTTTCCAAAATGGAGAAGGACGGATTGATCCGTTTTGTCCGCGAGGAAGAGAAGCGGAAAATTTATGAGATCACCGCCCTGGGGCGGGAGGTGCTCCAAACGGAGATCGCGCGCATTGAGCGGCTGTACCGCATCGCGCAGGAGGGAAAGTAAATGGAAACGAAAAAGACCGTAAAATTTTTCAGCGTTGTGGACTGGGAAAAAGTGCGGGACTATCTGCGGGAGATGCACCGGCAGGGCTGGAAGTTTGTCCGGCTGACGGCGCTCTGCGTATACCATTTTGAAAAATGCGAGCCGGAGGACGTGATCTACCAGCTCGATTATAACGCGGACGGACTGGCACACAGGAAGAATATGCGCAGCTCTTTGCCGATTGCGGCTGGGAGTATCTGCAGGACTACCTGGGCTACAGCTAATTCCGCAAAAGCGCCTCGCAGACCGACGGCGCGGAGGAGATCTTCTGCGATGACACCTCGCGCCTTCAGCTGCTTGAACGGGTCGGACGCGGGCGGATGCTGCCGCTGCTCGCGGTTTTTCTCTGCGTTCTGCTGCCGGGGCTTCTCCGCGCGATCTCTCGGGCAGAACCGTTCCTTGCCGTAACGCTCGGCATCATTGTGGGGCTATATATCTATCTCTTTGTCCGCTTCTTTTGCCGGTACCGGCAGATCAAAGACCGGAACGAATAAGCAGAATCGGTTTTTCTTCGCTTCTTTCGGAAAAGCCCTTGCCAGAGCGGGACAAATATGGTACAAGTTGTCCTCGTACCTCTATTACCAGAAGAAAGAAGCCGCTATGAAGCAAACGTATTCCAACAGCCGCCGCAGCGTCTATTTTGAAGGCCTGCGCGACGGCTTTCCCATCGGTCTCGGCTATTTTGCCGTGTCGTTCTCCCTCGGCATTGCCGCGCGCAACGCCGGGCTCACCGTAGCGCAGGGACTGCTCTCCAGTCTTCTCTGCAACGCCTCGGCGGGCGAGTACGCGCTCTTCACGCTCATCGGCAGCGGCGCGGCCTGCGTGGAGATCGCGCTCGCAACGCTCATCATCAACGCCCGGTATCTCCTTATGAGCTGCGCGCTCAGTCAGCGCATGAGCCCCGATATGCCGTTTTACCATCGCTTTTTCATCGGCTTTGACGTGACCGATGAGCTCTTCGGCATCACGATCGCCCGGCCGGGCTGCGTGGAGCCGCGGTATTTCTATGGCGCGATGACGGCATCCATTCCGCTGTGGGCGGCGGGCACGGCGCTCGGCATTTTCATGGGCAACCTGCTCCCGGCGCGCATCGTGAGCGCGCTCAGTGTGGCGCTCTACGGCATGTTCCTCGCTATCATCGTTCCCCCGGCGAAGGAAAACCGCGTGGTGCTCGGCTGCGTGCTCGCGGCCTTCGCCGCGAGCGCGGCGTTTGCGTTCCTGCCGGTGCTGCGCGAACTTTCCTCCGGCAACCGGACGATCATTCTCACGGTCGTCATTTCGGCGCTTGCGGCCATTTTGTTCCCGCGCCCGGTGGAAGAGGAGGCGGCGGCATGACAAAAACGCTTCTCTCCATCCTGACGGCGGCGCTCGTCACATACCTTGTCCGCGTTCTGCCGCTCACGCTCATCCGAAAGCCCATCCGCAGCCGGTTCCTCCGCTCGTTCCTTTACTACGTGCCGTATGTGACCCTCGCCGTGATGACGTTCCCCGCCATCGTGCAGGCGACGGAGCAGCCCATCGCGGGCGCCGCGGCGCTCATGGCCGGGATCGTCATCGCCTGGCGCGGCGGCGGACTTATCACCGTGGCGGCCTCATGCTGCGGCGTGGCGTTCGCCGCGGAGCTTCTGCTTGGACTGCTTTGAGTTTTCCGGCAAAAGCGGTTGCTTTTTTTACGGGTATACGCTATAATCACTGCACAAAGATTTATAGAGAAAAGCTGCCGCAAGGCGGCTTTTCCTATGCCGAATAGTTAGTCTATGCTAACCTGTTAACAGGAGGAAGCCATGAAGTATTCGATCGAAAAAAACACCGTGCAGGAAACGCTCGCCATTCCGGTGTACGGCCGGAAGATGTGCTCGGAGCTTTACCCGCGTCTTTTCTATGATGAGACCGCGCTCCGGCTCATCGAACAGGTGGATTACGATTTTTCCGCGCTCGAAAAGAAGTCCGGCAGTCTCATGCATCGCTTTGGCTTTCTCGAAGTCGCCATGCGGCAGAACGACCTCGCGTGGGAGGTGCGCGATTATCTCAAGGAACATCCGAACGCGGCGGTCGTGAATCTCGGCTGTGGGCTGGACGATACGGGCCGCAGCTGCGATAACGGCACGTGCAAAATCTACAATCTGGACTTTCCGGACGTGATCGCCGTGCGCGATGCGCTGCTCCCGGCAGGGGAGCGGGAGAAGAATATCCCCTGCGATCTGAATGATACATCGTGGTTTTCCGAGATCGACGCCTCCGGCGGCGCGGTGTTCTTCGCCGCGGGCGTGTTCTATTATTTCCTCACGCTGCAGGTGAAAGCACTCGTGCTCTCCATGGCGGAGGCGTTTCCGGGCGGGAGGCTCGTGTTCGACGCCGCCGGGAAAAAGGCCGTCAAGCTCATGCTCAAAACATGGATCAAGCAGGCGAAGATCCAGGACGTCAGCGCGTATTTTTCCGTGGAGGACGCAGTGGCCGAGATCTCCGCATGGGGCGAGTCTCTTCGGGTGTCCTCGCGCGGGTACATGCTCGGGTATAACGATCTCAAAGATCCGTCTGTGAGCGCTTTCTTCCGCTTCCTCTCGCGCGTCGGCGACGGCAGCATGAAAATGCGGATCGTCCGGCTGGACTTCCTGCCGAAGGAATAATTTTATTGCAGCTTTTCTCCCCGACGCCCTGGCGTCGGGGAGTTTTGCATAAATGTACAACGCTGCCGCAAAACCTTCCTCTTGAAATTCGCTCAATAAGCTAATATAATGGAAACGAGCAAATCGTAAAGGAGGTGCGCCATGGGCGAACGGACATATCTTGCCATCGATCTCAAGTCGTTCTATGCCTCGGTGGAGTGCATGGAGCGTGGTCTTGACCCGATGACAGCAAATCTCGTCGTGGCGGACCCGACCCGCACGGAAAAGACGATCTGCCTTGCGGTGTCTCCGGCACTCAAAGCTTATGGCATTCCGGGCCGCGCCCGGCTTTTTGAAGTCGTGGAGGCGGTGCGGAAGATCAACGCCGCGCGCCGCGCCGCTGCGCCGGGCTATGCGTTCACCGGAAAATCGTGCAGTGCGCCGGAGCTTGCGGCAAACCCCGCGCTGGAGCTGGACTATGTCGTAGCTCCGCCGCACATGGCGCACTACATGCGTTACAGCGCCGGGATCTATAACATTTATCTGCACTACGTAGCGCCCGAAGATATCCACGTCTACTCCATCGACGAGGTGTTCATGGATGTGACCGATTATCTGCCCACGTACCGCATGTCGGCGCACGACCTCTGCCGGAAGATATTGCGCGAGGTGCTGCACACGACCGGCATCACCGCCACGGCGGGTATCGGGACGAATCTCTATCTCTGCAAGATCGCCATGGACATTGAAGCCAAGCACATTCCGCCGGACCGTGACGGCGTGCGCATTGCCGAACTGGACGAGATGAGCTACCGCCGCAACCTTTGGGGCCACCGGCCGCTCACGGATTTCTGGCGTGTTGGCGCGGGCACGGTGCGGCGGCTCGAGGCGCTGGGAATGCACACGATGGGCGATATCGCCCGCTGCTCGCTTGGAAAGAGCGGGGATTTCTATAACGAGGAGCTGCTGTATAAAACGTTCGGCGTGCAGGCGGAACTGCTCATTGACCACGCCTGGGGCTGGGAGCCGTGTACGATCGCAGACATCCGCACCTACCGGCCGGACTCCAACAGCATCAGCTCCGGCCAGGTGCTGCAGGAGCCGTACGACTGGCACAAGGCCAAGCTCATCGTGCGCGAGATGACCGACCTTCTCGTGCTTGATCTTGTGAAAAAGTGCCTGTGCACCAATCAGCTCACGCTCACGATCGGGTACGACATCGAAAATCTCTCCGACCCCGCCCGCGCCGCGCAGTATTCCGGGGAGACGCACGTGGATCGTTATGGCCGCCGCGTGCCGAAGCACGGCCACGGAACGGCAAATCTCACGGGTTATTCATCCTCCACGCGCGAGATCACGGACGCGGTCATGGCGCTCTACGAGCGCATTACGGATAAAAACCTTCTTGTCCGCCGCGTGACGGTCGCGGCGAACCGCGTCCTGCCGGAGGATAAGATCCTCCGCACGGTCGAGAGCGGCGAGCAGATGGATCTCTTTTCCGCCGCGGAGGAGAAGCCGAGTGCACCCGGCACGGAGCAGAAGGCGCGCGAGCGCGAACGCCGGCGTCAGGAAGCCATTCTTGCCATCCAGCGGCGCTACGGCAGCAACGCCATTTTAAAGGGCATGAATCTCGAAGAGGGCGCGACGACGCGCGAGCGGAATAAACAGATCGGAGGCCACCGGGCATGAAGCGCGAGGAATGTCACGATTACGACGATATCATCGCCCTGCCGCACCATGTCTCCGACACGCACCCGCCCATGCCGCGGCGCGACCGCGCGGCGCAGTTTTCCTCGTTCGCTGCGCTCACCGGGTACGAGGCCGTTGTTGCGGAAACGGCGCGGGAGTTCGGCGAGACAGAGACCGGGGAATACGAGACGGAGACCGAGTGGTGACTTGTATTCCGCTCTTTGCTGCGGTACAATAAACGCATACCACCGGGAGGAAACGAAATGGAAAAGATCGCACTTATCACCGGCGCGAGCCGCGGCATCGGCCGCGCGACGGCGCGCCGTCTTGCCCACGAGGGCTATACCGTTGCCGTAAACTATCATGTCCGGCAGGACTGCGCCGACTCGCTCGTGGCGGAGCTCGCCGTCGAGGGGCTGCACGCCGCCGCGTTTCAGGCGGACGTCGCCGACCGCACGCAGGTGGAGAACATGGTACGCCGCGTGGAGGATGCGTTCGGCCATGTGAGTCTCCTTGTGAATAACGCGGGCGTCGCGGGACAGGCGCTCTTTCAGGACGTGACGGAGGAGATGTGGCGGCGCTATTTCGGCGTGAATATCGACGGGGCGTTCCACACCATCCAGACCGTCCTGCCGCCGATGCTCCATGAGCACGCGGGCTGCATCGTGAATGTCTCGTCCATGTGGGGGCTGCGCGGCGCGAGCTGCGAGGTGACGTACTCCGCCACAAAAGCCGCACTCATCGCGCTCACGCGCTCGCTGGCCGCCGAGCTCGCGCCCACGCACATCCGCGTCAACTGCGTTGCGCCCGGCGTGATAAAAACCGATATGCTCTCGGCGCTGCCGGACGGGGTGCTGCCACAGCTTGCCGAGGAAACGCCGCTGCGCCGTCTCGGACGGCCGGAGGATATCGCCGCCGCGGTCTCCTACCTTGCGAGCGACGACGCGAGCTTCGTCACCGGTCAGGTGCTCACCGTGGATGGGGGATTCATCCTGTAATTAACATAATGCAGTAAACATAATTTAATTAACATAATACAAAGCCTGCGCGGAGAAACCACTATCCGTCCAGGCTTTTTATGTTTATTAAGTTTACATAATTACAGCTTGTTCCGATATTCATTCGCGCTGACGCCCTCGATCTTTTTGAATGTCCGGGCAAAGTGCGCCACATCCGCATAGCCGACGAGCTCACTGATCTCGCCGATCTTGAGACTTGGGTCGGTCAGGAGCTTACACGCTTCCTCGATACGTACGGAGTTTAGAATGTCGTAAAAGCTCTTTCCGGCGCAGCGGTTGAGCTGCTTGGAAAGGTGCCATTGGGAGATATAGCAGCGGTCCGCGACCTCCTGCAAAGAGAGCTTTTCGCGATAGTGTGCGCGTATGTAGGCGATGGCCTGATTCACCAGAAAGTTTTCCGCCTGCTGCTGCGTTTCGCTCTCCCCGGCGGCGGGCTCCTCCTGCCGGGCACGTCGGTCGAGATTGGCCTTCATCGCGCCGAGCGCCTCGTGGATCTCGTCCATTTTGGAGGGTTTCAGGAGAAAGCGCGTCACGCCGAGGCGAATGGCCTCCTGCGCATAGGAAAAATCGCGGTAGCCGGTGAGAACGGTGATCTGCATGTCGGGAAACTCGCTTCGCAGCCCCGCGAGCATCGTTAGTCCGTCGCCGCCGGGCATGCGGATGTCGGTAAACACGATATCCGGGCGCAGTGCGCGGATCGTCTCGGCGCCGCTGCGGCCGTCGGACGCCGTGGCGACGACCTCGCAGCCGTAGTCCGCCCATTTGACGACCTTCCGCAGACCTTCGAGAATGATATATTCATCGTCGATCAAAACGACACGGTACATGTGTGCTCACCTCCCAGCCAGAACAGCATACACGCGCGCGAAGGAAAATGCAAGCATCAGCCCTTGACCGCGCCCGCCGTCAGACCCTTGACGATGTTCTTCTGCAGCAGCACGTAGACGATCAGCACCGGGATCACGACCAGCACGACCGAGGATGCCATCAGACCGTAGTTGACGCCGGCCTGCGAGCTGATCTCGTTGAGAAGGCCCGTGATCGCGCGCTCCTGCGGATAGCGCAGAAAGAACGACTGCGTGAAAAGATCGTTGTAGCTCCAGAGAAACGCAAAGATCGCAACCGTGGCGAACGAAGATTTCGCGGCGGGGATGATGATGTGAAAATAGATCTGGAACACATTGCAGCCGTCGAGATACGCGCTCTCTTCCAGATCGATCGGCACCGATTGGATAAAGCCCATCAGAACGATGATGGCAAAGCACAGGTTCCCGGCGATCTGCGGCAAAATGACCGCGAGCAGACTCAGCCAGCGGTAGCCCGTTCCGGCAATGCCCAGCATGACCTCGAGCCGGAATACCGGAATGATCGTAGAGAACACGGGGAACATCATGCCTGCGGTGATGAGGCCGTAGAGCAGCTTGCGGAGCTTAAAGCGGTAGCGCACGAGACCGTAGGCCGCCATGCCCGCAAGGAGCACGACGAGGATCGTAACGGTGCCGGAAATGATGACGCTGTTGAGATACGCGTTTTTGAAGTCCGCGCGCTCCCACGCGGTGCGGTAGTTATCCCACGTAAAAGCGTCGCCCAGCGGCAGGGAGAACGAGTCGCTGAGAATGAGCCCCTTTTTGCGGAACGAGTTCAGAATGACCCAGATAAACGGATATACGGTCGTCAGCCCCCAGAGACAGAGCACCACATAGGTGAGGATCTTGGAGAGCGACGGCTTTTTCTTCATTTTCATGTCTCTCTCCTCCTTAAATATCGTCGGACTGCCGGAATACCCGGTTCACCACGTTCGAGAGCACAACGCCGAGCACGACGATGAGCACTGCGATCGTGGAGCCGTAGTCCACGTTCGATTTGTTGAACGTCTGGTCGTACATATATGTACCGGTCAGCCAGCCGAGATTTTCCGGCATGCCCGCGCCGAACATGACCCACGGCAGATCGAACACCTTCAGCGCGCCCGTAACGGCGAGCACCACGCACGTACACAGTACATTGTGCAGCATGGGGAGCGTGATGTACCGCGTGCGCTTCCAGCCGTCCGCGCCGTCGAGCGCGGCGGCCTCGTAAAGTTCCTGCGGGATGTTGTTCAGACCGGTGACGATGATGACAAAGTAAAAGCCCACGTACTGCCACATGACGGGGAGGAACATCGTAAAGAGATAATGCGCCTGATCCTTCCAGTCCAGCCACTCGACGATCATTTTGCCGTTCGGCTTGATCTCATAGGGAAGCTGCCCCATGGCGAGCAGGATCTGGTTGACCATGCCGCCCTTGTAGAGGAAAATGAGATTGAAGAGCAGACCGAGCGCTGTGGCGGAAATGACGATGGGGAAAAAGTACACGGTGCGGAACACCTGCGCGCCGACGCGGATCGTATCCACGAGCAGCGCGAGAATGAGCGCCACGCCCACCTGGATGACCACGGTGCACACGATCATAAGTGCCGTGTTCCTGAGCGCGGTGCGCATGTTGGGGTCGGTCATGAGCCGCTGGTAGTTTTCATACCACGGCGTGTTCACACCCTCTGCCGCGCGGCCGAGACCGCCGATGTTGAGGAATGTGTTGAGGATGTTCTGGATGAACGGATAGTAGAGATATACCGCGAGAAACAGAAATGCCGGCACGAGAAACACGAGCAGCGGCCATTTTCTCTTGTAGATGGTGGATAGCATGGATACACCGTCCTTAGCTCCGAAGAGGACTTAATAAGAAAGGGGGCTGCTGCATCGCAGCAGCCCCCGCAGGTAAGTACGAAAGGGAAGCTCAGTTGAGAGCGATCGCGGAGGCAACGGCCTCCTCGGCGGTCATCTGGCCGGTGACGACCTTCTGGATGTTGCCGAACAGGTCGGCCTTGGCCTCGCTGGAGATGGTGTCCTGCACCGCGCCGATAACACCGGTGATCTCGGCATTGACGTCGGCGGCGGTCTGCTGCAGCGCGTTCAGACCCGCGGGCTTCGCGCCGTTGACGAGCGCTGTGACCTCGGTGGTGACGAAGGTGCTCAGCGTTTCATCGGAGGTAAGAGTCTCGACAAACTTCACGGCAGCTTCGCGCTTGGCGGGATCGTCCCACGCCTTGCGGGTGATGAAGTAGCCCATGGAGATGCCGCCGATAGCTTCGGTGGCTTTGCGCTCGCCCTTTCCGGGGACGAAGGAGACGGAGTAGTTCTCCAGCTCGTCGCTGTGGTTTTCGGTGAAGTAGCCGACCTTCCAGGAGCCGTCGATAAGGAACGCGGCCTCGCCGTCGCCGAACATGGCAACGGTCTCGGCGTCGCTGGCGGTCAGGGTGTTCTTCGGGAAGTAGCCGCGCTCGTAGAGATCCTTGAGATCGTTGAGAGCGGCGACCCACTTCTGGGAAACGGCGTCGTCATGGAGCGTGCCGTCCTCGTTGAGAGTGGGGATCTCGAGCTGCGTGGCGAGCGTGCCGTTGTTCATAACGGCGAACTCAAACCAGTAATGAGGCACTTCGAAGAGCGAGCAGGCGATGGGGGTATAGCCGTTATCCAGAATGGTTTGGCAGTCGGCCAGGAACTGATCCCAGGTGTAGTCGGGGCCGGGCATCGCAACGCCGCAGGCCTCGAGCACGGTTTTGTTGACGAACATGTTCTCCCAGAAGCCGGAGGACGGGACGGAGTAGTGCTTGCCGTCGGCGGCGGCGGCCATCATGCTTTCCTTCATGTTCGCGGCATAGTCGGGATACTCGGTGCGGATCTCGTCGATGGAGACGACCTTGTTGGCGGTGATGAAGGGCTCGGCGTCGGCGTTGGTGAAGAAGAACAGCACATCTGGCTCGGAGCCGGTCTCAAAGTCGGTGAGGACTTTCGCCTTCCACTCCTCGTTGGAGGTGGCGCTGCCGTCGTTGATCTTGTTGCCGGTGGCTTCCTCGTAGGCCTTTACCGCGGCCTCGAAGTTTTTGCGGTTGCCGTCGTCGCCGCCGTAGGAGGTGACAACGTTCAGCGTAACGGGGGTGCTGGCGGGCTGTTCGGTGGTGCCGGGATCTTTCGGCTCATCGGCCGTCTGGCCGCCGTTCGGCGCGGCGCTCTGGCCGCACGCGGCGAGGCTCAGCACCATAAGAACGGCAAGAAGCAATGCAAGAAACTTTTTCATAGCTTGGATCTCCCCTTAAAGAATTTGTGATATTGTACGATATCACGTTTCATATTATACCGGATAGAAGTAAAAATGCATAAGACCTGCGCTTGCTGTTTCTTGCCCGTTCTTGCGCAGTTTGTGCAAAGCATGCAAATCAAGCGTCGAGCGGGAGAGAGATCACCGCCAGAATGCTGTCTGCGGCGGTCTGCTCTATGGTGAGCGAGGAACGCTCGCCGTAAAGCAGACTGAGCCGCTCGCGCACATTGCGGAGGCCGACCTTCCCGGCAAAGTTTCCGTTGGGTGCTTCGGAGAGCAGCGCATCGATCTGCGCGCGCTCGTCGGGTGTTATCTGTCCGTCGTGCTCGACCTCCAGCCGGATATTGCCGCCTTCGCGCCGGACGCGCACTGCGAGATGCCCGCCGCGCTGCGGCGTGAGATCATGCTCTATGGCGTTTTCCACGATCGGCTGCAAAATGAGCCGCGGGATCACAATGTCGAGCAGCGCTTTGTCTGCGCCCTTTGTGACGATCAGCGCCGGGCCGAGCCGCTGGGAGATTATATAAAGGTAAGCGTCTACATACCCGAGCTCCTGCCGCAGCGACGCCATGCCGTTTCCGTCACGGTCGAGCGCGGCGTCGAGCATCGTGGCGAGTGCTTCGGTCATGGCGCACACGCGCTCGTTCTCCGCGAGCCGCGCCTCCCAGCTGATGATCTCCAGCGTGTTGTTGAGAAAATGCGGGTTGATCTGCGATTGCAGGGCCTTGATGCGCGCCTCCTGCAGGGCCTGCTGCTCGCGGTAGAGCTGCTCAAAGCGCCATTTGAGCTGTAGAGACATGTCGTTGAAATCGCGGTAGAGCTTTTGAAATTCGAGACTCCCGGCGCGCTCCTCAATACAGTAGCCGCGCTCGCCGCCCGCTACGCGTGCCGCGGCGTCGGCCAGCGTCTCCACGGGCCGCGTGACGTAGCGGTAAAAGAGCAGTATGACCGCGCCGACGAGCGGCGTGCCGAGCAGCAGCACGAGCGCCACGGCCCAGCGCAGCTCCGGCATCGCGCCCCAGAGCCGCAGTTCCGGCGCCGTCACCGTGACGGAGAGCGTGTGCCCGCCGAAGTCGGCGCTGTAGTCGCTCAAAAGAAGCCGGTCCGCGCCGGCATCCGGCAGCTCGGAGAGCTGGAACGGAACATTGTCGAGCGCCGCTTCGACCTGCGCGCTCACGGCGAGAGCCGCGAGCGGCTGAAAGAGTGTGTCCGTGTCGCAGAGAAGCGTGAGCTGCGCATAGGGGTGAAACGCGGCGTCGAGAAGATTTCGCGTCATATAGAGCTCGCTGCCGTCCTTGAGAAAGTAGATGCCGGTATCCACGGCGTCGAGAGTGGTTTCCACCTGCGGCTGCACGTCGGTGCGGAAGTGCTGGGAAAGGCGGTAGGTGTTGGCGCGGAAGGAATCGGCGTAGTAATAGAGCATGTCCGCATGGTCGTTGAATGTGAGGAATACGGCCTTGAAATTTGCGTCGCGGGAAAAGTTCTGCGAGAAGTAGGCGTAGACACGGCTGTAGAGAGTCTGCCGGTCGCCGGACTGCTGATAGGCGCGGTAAGCATCGCGGATGTCGCCGTTATACGATACGGCCTTGGACGATTCCATCGCGCTCTCGAGCCGGAGCGTTGTCTGCGACATGGCGTGGTCTACACTCGCGGAGATGCTCTCGCGCAGGTTCTGCTCATAGTTTCGGTTGAGCAGTATGCCCGCCACGATCACGATCGTGACGATGGGGATGACCCAGCACGCCACCATGACCGCTGTAAGACCCCATTTGAGCGAAAACGGCTTCCTCTCTCTGCGCATAACGCTTCCTCCACGGCTTTTTTTGTATTATAGCATAAAGAACGCACTTCTGCATATAGCGTTTGCCGCCGATGAACGCCGGTGCGCATGAAATAAAATGGATTGGGGAATTCGCCAGTTTGCCAACGCGTTTTCTATAAAAAATTGATTTTTGGCGAGTATGTGTGTTGACAAGCGGTATATGGCGCATTAGAATGTGGTCGTGCTCGAAAGTGTTGGCTAACAAGAGCATAATGAGAAATAGGTTGTTTTTTACATTAGGAAAGGAGAACATTACTATGGTAAACAGAATCATGCTCAACCAGACCTCGTATCACGGCGCAGGCGCCATCCAGGAGCTGCCCGCCGAAGTCAAGTCCCGCGGCCTGAAAAAGGCGCTTATCTGCTGCGGCCCCACTCTTCTGCGTCACGGCGTTATCGCCCGCGTGACCGACGTGCTGGACGCCGCCGGACTGAGCTATGAGATATTCTCCGATATAAAGCCCAATCCCACCATTGAGAACGTGACCGACGGCGTTGCGGCCTTCAAAGCTGCCGGCGCGGATTACCTGGTCGCTATCGGCGGAGGTTCGCCCATGGACACCTCCAAGGCCATCGGCATCATCATCAATAACCCCGAATTCGCCGATGTACGCTCTCTCGAAGGCGTGGCGGCCACCAAGAAGCCCTGCGTGCCCATCATCGCCATCCCGACGACCGCCGGTACCGCTGCCGAGGTAACCATCAACTACGTCATTACCGACGTGGAGAAGAAGCGCAAGTTCGTCTGCGTCGATCCTCACGATATGCCCATCGTTGCGATCGTCGATCCGGAGATGATGAGTTCGATGCCCGCCGGTCTGACCGCTTCCACCGGTATGGACGCGCTGACCCACGCCATCGAGGGCTACACCACGAAGGCCGCCTGGGAAATGACCGACATGTTCCATCTCGAAGCCATCAAGCTCATCTCTGCCAACCTGCGCGGCGCCGTCAAGGGCACGAAGGAAGGGCGCGAGGGCATGGCTCTCGGCCAGTATATCGCCGGTATGGGCTTTTCGAACGTCGGTCTCGGCATTGCGCACTCCATGGCGCACACCCTCGGCGCTGTGTATGACACGCCGCACGGCGTTGCCTGCGCAATGATGCTGCCGATCGTCATGGAGTATAACGC
>ERZ808240.953-NODE-953-length-36730-cov-50.393347_pt1 | contig 36730 bp, 29 predicted proteins | sample MGYA00521084_ERZ808240 | MGnify/ENA primary metagenome ERZ808240 (study PRJEB31516, sample SAMN03275571) | gut metagenome | biome: mammalia-associated habitat; material: feces | host: Papio cynocephalus | place: Kenya | collected 2012-08-06 ... | reverse complement strand
CGGACGCGTCGTCGGGATCCTGCGCACAGGCCCCGTCCGCCAGAATCGCGCGGTTAAGATCGTAGATCGGGTTGCCCTCCGCGCGCGGCGTGTAGATTGCCGCGCGCGGCACGCCGTACTCCTTCGCCTTGCCCAACGCGAAACGCGAACCGCAGTCCCGCCCGAGATTGTTTTCGTCATAGCTTGCCGCCAGCACCACACAGCGCACGAACATCGCCTGCAGACGGTCCCGTTCGACGTACCGCCCCAGAAACGCCTGCCGCGAACGCGGCGTATCGTAGTATTCCGACACGAGAAGGCCCCCTTTCGCGACGATTTCATCCGCGAGTGGACGGTTTGCGGCCGGATTTATCTCGTTCAGCGGGCCCGCCAGGAACGCCACGGTCTTCCCGCGCCCTTCAAGCGCACACCGGTGCCCGACCGTATCGCATCCAAGCGCAAGACCGCTGACAATGCAATACCCCTCCCGGACAAGGCGTCCGGCCACGCGTTCCTCGTCCGCGACAACCGCCGCATCTGGGTTCAGCACGCCCACAAGCGCCACATTCCGCTCCGGACGGTCCAATAAACCGATATCGCCCTTGTAGAAAAGCGCAATCGGACGATCCGCCGCTTTGACGTCGGGCGGAATCGGCGGGAAACCGGCATCTCCCGCGCCGACTACGCCGTCCACAAAGCCCTCCAGAGCCCGGATTTTTCGCGCGACGCTTTCTTTGGCATCGCGAAACCGTTGCGCACAGACGCCCTCCACTTTGTCCGCGAGACGGCGGACGATTTCCGCGTCCGTTTGCGCGCCGATCAGATTCATGTTGATCCACTTGGGTCCCACGCCCTTGAAAGTGCGCGCGGCAAGCAGATTCAACGCGTTTTCGCTTGTTTTCATGACATTCCTTTCAAATTTCACCAGACTCCCGTTGCTGTCAGAACGGGAGATTGCCAAAATCGTTCCAGCCGACCTCCCTGCTGCCCTTGCGTACGGTATAGCCGACGGCATAGAATACCACACTCCGCGCCCCGCAGTCAATCAGGGTGCACAGGGCATCTTCATCGATTCCAACACTAGGCGTATAGATGTCGTCCACGAGCAGGATATCCTTGCCGCGGATCTCGGGCGAAAGGCGGCAAGTATCGCGAATCAGTCCCGGACGCGGCATTTCGCCATCTCCTCCATGGCCCGATCTACTGCGATGTGTTGTACATGTGTTCTTGACGCGTACGATATAGTCCAGCCCGTCCGAGAGTTCCGGCATGCTCTCTACAACCTTACGAATCGACCGTTTCAGCCCTGTCTGGCGATAAGCGTATGAAGACTCCGCCTTCGCGCGCGGTACGCCGCAAACCGTCAACGGGCCGTGCTCTTTGACAATCTCCGCAAAGTCCTGCGACAAAGCAGCCCGCAGTTCGTCCGCCGCCGCCTTCAGTTCCCAGTCTTCGTGCGAACGCATGTCATTCTTCAATATAACGACATATTTAATCCGCGTGCGAGAATCGTTGAACTTATAATACCAGTCGTGGAAATATCCAGTGATATCACAATCCCCTATATTTCCTGTGGCATCCCAACTCCCTATATTGATTGTCTCGGAGAACATGATTCAAGCCACCTTTCGCATGAAATCGTACGGAACGCCTGCCGCGAACGCGGCGGACACCTTGTCCGCCGCGTTTTCCCAGACGCGGCAGAACCGCGGATCGGCATCGTGCGCGGCAAAATAGTTGGCGTATTTGTCGCCCTTGCCGCCGTTGCAGAAAATCTCGTCGAAACAGCGCACGAGCCCATGGAAGTGCAGCGTTTCCAGGGCGCGGCGTTCCTGCGCGTCGGTCAAAAGCACGATTTTCGCGAAATCGGAACGATGCGCCAGGACAAAACGGAAATCGTCCGCGGCGGGTCCCAGACGCGTCAACGGAAGGAAGCGTGTCTGAGAGGACGCTTTCCGTTGCGCGAGCGAGACTAAATCCGCCGCGGACAGCGAAGGGAGGGCGCACGCGATTACGCGTTTGGTCAAGCGCCCCGCTCCTTTAACCGGAAGATTGCCGTCCAAACCCGCCCGGCGCAAGGCTTCCAGCCAGGCGCACGAGTTCGCCGCGTCCGTCTCGACGAGCGTGCCGTCAAGATCGAAAATCGCTAGAGGCTTGGACATGTGCAAATACATTCTTTTTTACTCTCTTTCTTTCATTTGTTTACGGCGCATATTATACACTATCTCGCGCGGCCCATGTTGAAAAAAGATTTCCGCGGATATTCCAGCCCCAAATACCCTTCGGCTAGATTCGTGATTGATATAAGGCGGCGCGAGCCGTCTTCAACAACAAAATGGTGTATGTCTCAAATGCCTTTCGGCTAGATTCGTGATTGATATGTCCGTAACGGGTCACAACGAGGACGGGAAGGCGGCGCGAGCCGTCTTCAAGTCTCAAATGCCTTTCGGCTAGATTCGTGATTGATATTCGCGGGTTCCGGGGGGTGGACAAGATGGGGCGGCCATACGAGTCTCAAATGCCTTTCGGCTAGATTCGTGATTGATATTCAACAACAAGGAACTATATGGTGCAATAGCTGGGGCTAAGTCTCAAATGCCTTTCGGCTAGATTCGTGATTGATATAAAGCTAAACGGGACAAATGTTCGCGGGTTCCAGGGGGTGGAGTCTCAAATGCCTTTCGGCTAGATTCGTGATTGATATCAAGATCTCAATCCTCGATGAGGTCGAGGTGGAAGCCCCGGTCTCAAATGCCTTTCGGCTAGATTCGTGATTGATATCATGTTCATGGGCCGAAATGGGGAGGTGAGGATACTGGAGGTCTCAAATGCCTTTCGGCTAGATTCGTGATTGATATGAGACCTTCTCGATAACCGAGGTAACAGACCCGGAGCCCGTCTCAAATGCCTTTCGGCTAGATTCGTGATTGATATGTCGATATCGGTCACGATGTCGGTCGAGGCGGCCTTCAGTCTCAAATGCCTTTCGGCTAGATTCGTGATTGATATGCCTTGCCCGCGCAGTATTTAACAATGAGAAATTGTATAGTGTCTCAAATGCCTTTCGGCTAGATTCGTGATTGATATTAGGAGGTCGTGGTTGTGATAAGCCAGTTCGAGTAATCTTCAAGTCTCAAATGCCTTTCGGCTAGATTCGTGATTGATATCTGGGCTCCCCCTCAACTTCTATTATATCAAGTATTGAGGGTCTCAAATGCCTTTCGGCTAGATTCGTGATTGATATGCGCGAGCCGTCTTCAATAACAAGTTCCTATATGAGGCCGGTCTCAAATGCCTTTCGGCTAGATTCGTGATTGATATAAACGGGACAAAAGTTCTTGGGTTCAAGGGGACGGACAAGTCTCAAATGCCTTTCGGCTAGATTCGTGATTGATATTTTCACGGGTCGTGACGGGTCCACCGTCTCGATAATCGAGGTCTCAAATGCCTTTCGGCTAGATTCGTGATTGATATTGTATCATATTTCCGCTTCGGCTGGCAAGTGGTTTCCGCATGTTTTTTGACGGCTGACGGATGGCGTCCGCGCCGGCGCCGGATCTCCTGTCCGTTTTATTCGAAATTCCGGCTTTTTCATCACTTAACGTCCGACGGCTGAAGCCCATTTAAGGGGGTTTTCGTCAGCCGTCAACAATCCAGCCGCATGGCGGGACTGCTCACCTTTCACAGAACCAGGCGGCGCCCGTTCCCCTTTCCCCCGGTCGACAACCCTGCGTCTCCGCGCGGAACGCTTCCTCCGCGGCACAACAGAACCGGGAAATCCGGCGTCCGGACCACCCCTCCCGATTCGGACAATATTCGGGCCCGCGCGTCCGGAATGGCGGCGACCGCCGCCTCTTCTCGGCATCTCCGCTTCAAGAGACCGCGGTCTCTTGGTGTAAAGACCGCGGTCTCTTGGTGCAGAGACCGCGGTCTCTTGGTGTAGAGACCGCGGTCTCTTGGCGTGGAGACCACGGTCTCAAGTCGAGGTCCCCGTAAGAAGCCGTTCCGGCGTCCGAGGGGATCCGTCCCTGACCGCAGCCGCGTATCGAGGGAATCGCCGCACATGCTTCTTCCCCTACCTAAAGGACAAGAATGGCGTCCGCCTCGGACGAGGCGTCCACATTCCCCAGCCGGCGGATCTTCTGCCGCTCCAGCTTCCCGATGCAGTAATCTATGACGCGGTCCTCGTCAGGGTCGACCGCCTCGCCGAGCCGCCCCCAGAAGACGGACATCTGCCCGTCGTCGAGATCGCACTCGAAGACGCTGCGCTCCATACGCACGCCGTAATCCTCGCAGATTTTCGCGACTTTGCGCAAACGCCGCGGATTGGCGATATCGTAGGCCACCAGATGCAACATCGTTCCCCCTCAAGGTGCCCGGAAGAAATCGGGCGGCGTCCTGCCATAAAGCGCGTCCAGATAGCGGCAGACCACGCCGTCGATGCCCGCGCGGACGGTGAGCGCGCGGCCGTCGCGGACAAACGTGCGTTTCATTTCCGCATCAAACGCCTGGAAAACGACGCGCCGGCCGGCTTCGTTCAGGAAGACGCCACCGTCCGCGTCCGTGAAGAAGTGCTCGCCCGGGCGCACGCGGCGGTGGTTCAAAAGGTCCAAAACGAGCCGGTCCGCCAGCACAGGCCGGCACGGTTCCATGAGATCGAGGGCGAGCGCCGGCGCGCGGTCGTGCCCGCGGTGGAAGAATCCGGCCGCCACATCCAGCCCGTGCGCCCGGACCGCCGCGGTGAATTCGCCCGCCAAAAGCGTGTAGACGAACGAAAGAAGCGCATTCGCCGCGTTTCTGGGCGGACGCCGCGAACGGACGCCGAACGGGCATTCCGCCGGAAAGAACCGCGCGAGAACGGCGAAGTAGGCCGCCGCGGCGATTCCCTCCAGCCCGCGAAGACCGTCCACCGTGCAGGTCGCCGGGAGCATGCGCCCCAGGGCGGACAGCTTCCGGAAATGCGCGTCCGATGCCGCGGAGAGGCCTCGGTTGGCGAAGAGCTTCTGCAGCGAACGCCGGCAGTTGGCGATTTTGTCGGACACGAGGCGCCGCGCGGCGTCGAAGCAGAATTCCGTATCGTACAGCCGTTCATACTGCCGGGCGCGGCGGTCGGCGTGGAAGCCGCTGTCGCCATCCATCAGTCCGCGCCACATGCCGCTGCGCCGGAGGAAGGTGCAGGGAATCTGCCGGTCCATCAACCCGGCCAGCGCGGCAAACGAAACGGCCGGCTCGCCGCAGACAATGACGCGGTCCACGTTCACGAGCGGAACGCGGCGCAGGGAGCCGTCCGCATGGTCGTGCACGACCAGATGCTCCAATTCGAGCTTGACGCTCAGCGATTTGCCGTTCAGAACCAAAGTGCCCATCTGTTTTCAGCGAGGCGGACGGTGGAATCCCGTCCCGCCCCGATAAACGAAGCCGTTTGTCAAAGAGCGAGGGGGAGAGTCAGGACAGTCCCATAATCCGTTTCAGTTCGCGTTCCACATCCGGCAGCCAGTCAATCACTTCCACGCCATACTCCTTAGCGCGCGCCTTGTCCTCCGGACGAACAACTCTGGCCGAGACAAGTATACCCTTGGTGCGCAGACCCAGCCCGCGGGAGAGTTGCGCCAGTTTGTAGACGGCATCGTCGGCGACTCCCTTCCTCTTCATGTTTTTGGTCTTATCCTCGATCACATAGCATGTATTCTTGTGAATCACTATGGAATCAAGTTCATTGCGATTCCCTTTGGCGTCAACAATCTGCACATTCATCAAAGCATGTTTCTTGTCGAATCCAAGCCCTTTGAGTACGCTGAAGACATAATGCTCCAACCAAATGCCTGCGCAAAAGCGGGCCGCCTCGAGAGACACGAAACATTCACGAGAAGACTTCCATTTAACCAACTCGTCGTCATGAAGGATTTTCAGCATTTCTTCCAACTTGGGGGTGGCGCATTGCCTCTCGTTGCACGAAAATTCCAAAGCGTGGTCCTTTTGGGATCGATTGCGAGCATCATCATGATTATCCACCGCCCTGGCCGCAATATCATTCAATACACCCATCGCCAACGCCCAATCATTTGGCTTTCTTGCGATTTCATCGCAAAAGTGCCGCCATTTCTCATTGTCCACGACGGATTTGAAATCATCGAACTCAATCTTAAGCCCGTTAAGCCGCAATATCTGCTCTAGAGAAGGAGTCTGATCCAGCAATACGCTTGGTTGGGGCTCCTTTGACACCCAAGAGACCTTGTCGGTTGAAATATCCACATAGAAGACGGGGCGGTCCAGACCGCGAAAGACCTCCTGCGCAGCGATGGCCATCGGCTTTGTCCCGCCCGTTACGTTCAGAACGCTTTCGCTCATCAAATCTTCGTTTTCGCCCGCCCACTTCATCAACGCCTCTTGAACTGCAGCAATGTCCGTCTCGGACTTTCCGATTTCGATATCCGGCTTTATCTCGACCTGAAGCTTCTTGATCTCGTTCTTCAGCCATTCCGCACGGTTTCTCATTCCGTCGGAGACGACCAACGTCACCGAGTCAGGCTTCAAATCCCGATTCAAAACAGGCAGGAAGTTAGGCATGGCCTGCTGCGAAACCAACAACACATGATTCATACCTCTATTCTCCTTTTCTCCTTATATACCCCGCCGCGTCCGCGGCGGTTCACGGTTTTTAGATCAGACCCCTTAGCGACCGGCGTGTGCACGCGCCGTCCGAATAGAAGGCGACGGCTAGAAAGCCTTCTTTCACCTTCACCGGCCGCAGCTTCAACGCCGAAGACATGCGTTCCGAACCGATAGAATACCCGAACGCCGTTTTATCCTTACCGCTTTGATGTTCGTTCCTCCGCAGGTCGCGCAACCAACCGCCCAGGCATGTCTGCGCCTTGTCGGCGCGGGAGAAAACCACCTCGGAGACAAGGCGGACGGTTCCGCAGTCCGAAGGAAAGGACTCAGCCCAACGCAGGAATACTTCCTTGGAAAGGAGATCGCCATTTTGCGCAAAGGCGCCGCAGCCGCGCGTGGCGCGAAGCCCCAAGGCCCCCAGCCGCATAAAGGCTTCAACCGCACGCCAAAACAGCTCGGCAAGTTCTTCGGGCATCCCGCAGTCTCCGATCTGAACGGTAAACTCCGTGCCGGGGGCGAAATAAGCGTTCCGCCCGATGCGCACACCCTTCTTGTCGCCGGAGACCGTCGCAAAATAATAGAGGTAGCCAAGTTTCGACATGGAAGGGGGCGGGGAAAATGCTTCGTGCACAGGCTTCGTGAGCACGCACCGCACCTGTACGCGGCTTTTCACCGCCCCGCCCTGCACACCGCCAAAGACCTGCGTCTCTTCGTCTTTTTTCCCGCCCAGTATGCGAAACCACCAGCGCAAAGCGCCACGAACAGAAGCCGCCCGCAATTCGGCCGCTTTCTGGTCGGCTCCGCACAGGAACGCCGGCGTAATGAACTCCAAATCGTATGTTTCGGTTTTCATGGCAGTTTCTCCAGCTTTTCTTCTTTAACCAGCTTGCGGAGGGCGCCTACGACCGCCGGCGCATGCTTGATTTTTCTTTTCGGGTTCTGCTCCTCTTTCTTTAGGAACGCCCAGACTTCTCGGCCGACGCCTTCCGTGCGCAATACCGCGACTATCGCCAATTTATCGGCTTTTGACAACCCGTCAAAACCCCTAAACCACCGTCCGTTGGCAATCGCTTTGGGAGACAACGGTCTCCAGTCCTCCAAAATACGTTCTTCCGGCGGAAGAGCCTCTTTGCGGACGCGTTCCAGTCGTTGAGCCTCCGCCTTTTTCGCGGCCTCGGCTTCCTCCAAAGCCTTCCGTCGCGCCTTTTCTTCCTGTTCGTGCGCCAAGCGGATCTTCTCCAAATACGCTTTCTCATCCTCTTGCGAATACGCGAACCAGCCGTATCCGGCGGAAGTTTTCGCGCCGACGCCGTTTTCCATGATCGCCTTGACCAGCCATTTTTTGGCCAATCCCAGGTCTTCCGCACCCGCGTCCCGAAGGGGAACAAGCGTAAAGAGGAAGGACACACCGCTCTCTACGGCCGGGAAGAACTGCGGATTGGGCGACTCGTCATCTGTCGCGTAAGGTTGATTGCCCCCGTAATACTTCATATGGTGGCAGTTCACGATATCCGTCACCAAGGGAGCCCTCCCGTCCGGTACGGCCGGCCAAAACGAGACGCATCCGCCGCGTTTCGTGTCGCATTTCAGGTTCTTCAGGTAATCGTCCAGCCCTTTGTCGCCTGTCGGATACCCGAAAACGCGCGCCATTTTCCGCGCGATTCCCTCCTTGCGGGATTCTCCCGCCTCGTTCCATTCGCACCACGCGGCGTGCCGCGCAACCCCCTTCACCGCGCTCCCCGGAATATACGGATAGCCAAAATGCGGATGCAGGCACAGCCCCGCATTCTCCAGGACGCCGCCCGCCTGGTTGACAATCAGCCGACTCTGCAGTTTCGCCGGAAACTGCACCGCGCCGGTAGGCCGTGATGTTGGAGACGGAGCCTTTCCGCACTTCTTCTGGCAGGCCACAACGGCGTCGATTTCTTCTTTTTTGGTGTTGTTGCCCAGCCGCACGAACTTCTCCAGGCGGAGAGAGGGCGACTCGCACTGCGGGAACTCCTCTCCACCGAGAAGGTTCTGCACCTCAATTAGCGCTGTTATCGCCATTGGTCTCCTCCTTGCCGGGTTTGGCAAAACGCCGCAGATAATTGAGGTAAGCCATAGACTCCGCCGTGATGGCGCGCAGCGTGGCGGCGTCTTTTCCGCAAAGTTCGGCCAAAAACGCCGCCGGTTCAGTCGCGATGATTCCGCAATCCAGTCCTGCCTTGTGCAGGTGATCCAGAATCGCCCGAAAGACTGTCAGATAGCCGCCGTTATCCTCGAGGGCGAACGCCAATGCGCCGATAAAGCCGTTGGAAATGATCATGGCCGGCACCTTCTTCGCGACGGCGCGGCCGCCGTCTTGCCCCGTGCCGATTTTATCCCGCGCGTCATACGCGTTCTTCGCCCGTATCTGTTCCAGATTCTTCATCATTCCACCTCCTTCAGCGCGACCGAGCACCAGCCCAGACCCGTCGTGGCGTCCGCACCAATCTGGAGCAGTCCGCCCGCGTTCGCCAGACCTTCCGCCAAGGCGTCCATATCTTTGGCATCCGCGGCATTCACCACGCTGTAGAAAAGCGTCTCGGACGGCACGTTCTCCTGACTGAAAAGCGCACCATCGGCCACAACGCCCGTCTCGTCGTCGATACGGTTGTGCTGGGCGATTTCGCACGCGTTCAAACAGAAATACTGGAAGAGTTCGTCCGAGACGATAGCCAGCCGTTGCGGGAGTTCCTGCCACACGTTGTCCGCGCACAATTTCTGCAAGTTCGAGACAATCTGGGCATCGATTGTTGCGGACGCCACTTCCAGTGGATATTCCTCAAAGATCGCCTTGCCGTCAATCCCCAGAACCGCATCCTGCGTCACAAGAGCCTTTCCGTCCGCGACTTCCGGCACGGGAAACGCCGCGCCCGCATCGCGCTTGAAACGGTTCAGCGCGAGCGGACAGGTCAGCCATGCGAACGCGCCCTTGGCCGAACGAACGGGGAAAGCCAAAAGCTTACCCTCGCCAATCAGCAGTTTGCCGGCAGACGCTTGTTGCGATTTATCGTTGCCGAACAGCCTCACGCCGTCTTCGGAGCGCGTTATCTTATTGTCAGAAGCTTTTTTATTCCACAAATCGGCCAGCACGCCCTTGATGGCGCTGCCGGGAATGGCCGGGAACCCCGTATGCCGTTCGCGCAGAACCGGCTGGTCCACCGCGCCCACGGACGAACCGCATCCCACATGAAGCGGAGCGCGGGCAAAAATGGTCAACAGTTTCGTTGTCATGTTTCTCTTTCCTTTCTCTGGATTATCTTGAAATTCTCACAAACGAGCAGACGCCCATGCCGAAGCCCTGCGAGCCGAAGTCGGATTTGCGCGTCAGATGCAGGGCACGCACCAAAGCTTCGGCTTTCCCGCGCTCGGGACATTCGAACAAGTACACGCTTCCCGCGGGAACGGCCAGCACGGTCGGCTTTATGCCCTCTTCGGAATCCCACCCCGAGAAAACGATTGGCTTGCCGGTGCAGGCGCCTATCAGCCGGCAAGTGTCGCAGTTCGGCAGTTTGACATGGCCAATCGGTTCAGGATCCACAGGATTGGTATCCTTGCACCACCCCGGCAGCCAGCCCGTCTGCGCAAAATAGGCCGGCGCCAGCAGCGTCCACCGCAGGTAAAACGGCCCTTCGCCTTCCGGAACCGCCGGGACGGGGAAAGACGCCTCGAGCGAGATGCCGGAGGGCTCCGCCGAAACCATTCCGCCCTGACCGCCCATGATGAACGCACGTGGCGTTTCGACGTCTGTCTTGCCAGGGTTGATTTCGCAAGCCATCGAGACACCCCTCTCCAGCCGCAGATATTCCGCCTGATACTGTCCGCTGCGCTGGTCCGCATTCCGCTTGGACGCCCCGGTAGCCGGATCCATCGTCGTGCCCGTCCGGATTTCGGGCGCGAACAAGGACGGCTCCTTCAGATCGCCAAGCCGGTCGCGCGACGGACGGTCCGCCGCGTCCAGATACGCTTTGTAGCACGTGAGGGGAATCCACGTCGGATAATTCTTCTTGCCCTCCTCATCGTCGATGAAACCGTGCGTCAGCCAAGCCGGCGCATTCGTTTCCCGAAGCGGTTCAACACCCATCTTCCAGTCCAGCGGGCGCGGCAGGTAGAGTTCGCCGCCCTTCACCGGAAACGGACCGGCGACCTGCAGATCGCCGAACGTCCCGAACGCTTTCCGCCCCGCCGAACGGCTACCCAGCAGCGCATGCATGACCGCGTTGTACAGGTGGTCGGGGCGCGGCCAGAAGGCCCCGTGCCCGACGACGGCGATATCGCCGGCATCGTCTTTCAGACGGTCGATCGGACGCCCATCGCGAAAGAACAAAACGTCCCGCGGATACAGTTGATAACTCTTCATATTCAATTCTCCTCTCCCCGCGGACGGTCGATGAACGTCTCGCACAAAAATAAATTGAGAAAATCGTCCGGCTTTCCAGCATCGAAAGTCTCGTCCAGGTACGACAACGCCTCCTTCGGGAGGTCGACTTTTCTTCCGCTCTCCATATCCGTCTCGACCGACTGCTTCCACGCGTGTTCCAGTTCAAGACGGACGATCGGTTTCATGTCTTCGACCCCCGCCTTCTCCAGCGCATAGGGACGCAACAGCGCGGCAAGCTTGTACGGAAAGCGCGCCGAAGGTTTCTTCGAGGCAATGTCCGCGCCGAGTTTGCGGAACAACTCCACGGCCGCGGTCGGTTGGCTGTCCCGGTCCTTCTTCCACTTGAAGCCCCACTCGATTGTTTCGCCCGACCGCTTCAGCACCGTCATCGCGACGGCATCGCGTCCATACACGTTTTTGGCCCGATGCTCGGCCGACTGCGCGGCCTTGACTAGATCCTGAAACGGCGCCTTGCAATGTCCGACGGCGACGCCGGCGGACGCCGTCATGCCGAGACCGACAATCCCCTCAAACTGTTCGCGAAGCGCCTCGGCGCAGTCCAACGCCTTCTTGCCCGGCACGACGGCCAGCACGTCGTCGCCGCCCGCATACACAAGCGTGGACTGGCCGTTCGTCTTCTCCGAAAGCAAATCCCCGACGCTTAACGCGAATGCGGCCAACTTCCCGCTGAATTCCCGATGTGCCTCCTCTGTTTGCAAAGTGGACAGTTTAGCCCCCATCCGGTCGCCGTCGAACGCAATCACCGCGTAATAGGGGTCGTCGTTGACGGCATTGCGGATTGGCGCCTCGTACTTCCGCTCTTCTATCAATTTTTCCTTTACGAGATTCATCGCTCCGCGGCAGTTTTCCAGGGCGGACTCCATTCCCGACAGGAAATCCTTCGGGGCTCTTTCAAAACCCTTCGCTTCGCGCCAGGGCTGGAAATCGCGCATGTTCCGCCGCAGGGCCAACTGCCGCGCAATCGACTTGTAGTCGGATCCCTTGTCCGCCGTTTCGGGTCTCACCGCCCAGGAAACGGAAAGAAACTGTTCCAATTGTCTTTGGAACGCCACGCTTTCCCCTTCGCCGTACGCATACAGTTTCTTGAGAATCGCCTCCTTGACCTTCTCGGCTATCGTGCGCCCCTGTCCTTCCGGAACACGCGCCCAAAAGCGGTTCGGCAAGGTGGGGATGTTGCCGTCAAGCGCCTTCTCCACACGCCCGTCCCTGAGATTGGGGAAGATGGTCGCATCCGGCGCAGCCTCCAGCCCCGCTTTCATCAACATCGAAAGCAGGTACGACCCCGCCCACAAATCCTCGGGCGTCGCCGCCTGCGCGATAAAGTCCTGCACGGGACCGATTTGAAACAGCAGTAGATCCATTCGGTATCCTTTCTCTTATATGGTCACAGCCACGAAATCTTCACAACCTGCCAGCCCGCAATCTGCCCGGGGCCGACTTCCTCGCCGATATTCGGGCGTTTCCCGTCCTTGTAATCGGGCGAAAGCACCCAGCAGACGTCGAAAGTTTCGCCATCCAGAACGGGATGCCCATTTGCCGCGAGACGCAGCGCCGGACGCGGCGTGCGCGGCTTCAACGAGACCCCGAGGAGGTTTTCCGCGATGGCGCGCGTGTTCTCGTGCCCCCAAAAAGAGGCGACCGGGTGCCCCGAAAGCGCGTTCCGCAGTTCGGCGACCGTCCGGCAGCACATCCGCACCTCGCCGCCGCGAATCAACGACAGCGGGAAGGCGTTCCCTATCAAAATCTTATTTCTCTCCATGACGGCGCATAGTATACCCTATTTTATGTCTGCCCGCCCGGAAAAAGATTTCCGCAGACATCCGCCAGCTTCTCCCTGTTTTTCCAGATGACGCGCTCCACCGGGAACGTCACGTCGTCTTTGCGTTTGGGGACAAGTTTCTCGACTCCGGGAAATTTGGCTTTCATCAACTTTCCCCGTAAAGTGGACATCGATTTGGAAAGGTCCGCGACCGCATTAGCCTTGACCGAAAATCGGCTTCCTTCTTTAAAATCGGACAACCATCCACACATCGCCGCTTTTTCATTCTTGCAGTTGTGCAACGCCGTTAACTTGCCGAGTAGCTCGACTCTCGTGAAACGATTCAGCAGAAATATCAAAACCGCAAATTCCGTCGCTGCTAGATCTACCGGACAGTCGTTTATCAGCACGCGCCCCTTCCATGCGTCCACTTCGATTTTTGGACAGACGGACGACTGGATCCGCGCGACAAGCGTTTGGTAATCCGGGATGTTCTCGTTGTATTTCTCCTGATAGAGTTCGCGCATACGGACGTAAGGCACCTCGAAGAGTTCACCGTCCACATCCGCCGCGGAATATTCCTTCCCGTTTTTCGCAGTGTAAACAACGCCTTTTTCGGGGAAATAGAACGGCGGCTGGACGCCACCTTCAAACGGCGACGGCAACAGCACATGATAGACTTTGTCGTCCTGTCGGCCCAGAAGCGACATGCAGGAAAACATCAGGGCGCTCATGGTCTTGCGACCCCCGGCGATAGACGTCAACACGACCGTGTTCGGATCCTCCGTGTATTGCCGCAACTGCCGCAGCATGAAATCGGCCGCGCCGAGATTCTCCTCCGCCGTGCGCAAGTCGGTAATCTCGTTTCCCTCGGCGTCGGGAATGACGCGGACTGAGGTCTCGCCGAACTTCAGTTTCCCCGCGGTTGTGCAGCCTTCCTTCTCCAACGCGCGCTTCAGACGGACCCAGACAGGATTCGCGCCTGACAGCAGTTCGTCCTTTATCTTTTGCTTGCCCGTCTTTGTCGTGATAACGACTATTTCATCCGGAACCGTCTGTTCCTTGTGCGCCAAGGTCCATACGGTCTCCGTCAATATCGCAGGCGACGTGCCTATGCCTGCGACCAAAACAACTCTTTTGTCCTGCATTTTTCCCAACTCCTTCAGTCTGCTATTAGTATACACAAAATCATCAGATTCTTCAATAGTCATATGCATATCCATGAGGCAAAAGATTCGCCAAAAAAGGAAAAATACTGGACGAAATCTGCCACATGACAGGATATTCGCGCAAATACGTCACCCATCTGCCGAACGGCAAGATTCGCTTCCATGTCCGGAAAGGGCGCGGAAAGACCTGCACGGACGCTGTGCGCCGGACGCCCGTTTCCCTTTGGCGCGAAGCCGGATGCCCTTGCGTACCCTATCTTGAAGCGCGGGTTCCCACTGCGGTCATGATCAAAGCGCGCGAAAAAGAGCAGCTCCTGGCCCTAAGCGCGCGTACCCTCTCTCGCGCGTCCTGGAATCGGGCGTTCTCACAGACATGCAAGTCCGGAAGCTGGAAGCCTACAACGCACGACTCAACGGCATCGAGCTTGTCCGGCTCGCCAAGAAGAAGTCGAGTCGCATCAAGCGCCTGCAGGAAGAATACAACCGAGCAAAAGCCCGGTCTGATAAGGATTTCTTTGGTGAGGCGGCTCCATCCTCGTCGCTTCGCGACGCCCCTTCGGGGACGGACTGCCGCCGTCCCGCCAAAGCCGGGAAGAAGCCGGAATCGGCCGCGTCCAAGAAGGAACGGCGTACACAATATTGGACAAACCAGCAACCACCCCCGTTTCTCACTAGTACACTTTCTATTTGACAAACTGGGATGGGTGTTCTCCTCAAAGGCGGGAGGAACGCTCTCCCGCTCCCCGCCCCCATGGGGGGGGGGGGCTAGCGGCATTTACTTGGACAATTCACATTTCATGAGCCCGGGCCAAAAGCAAACGAACACAACGGTGTAGCGCAATCCCGCCCGCGCAATTTGTCGGTTCCGCCCGTTTCGCCCGGTTTTTGCACCCGCGGCGGTTCCGGCGCAACGGGGTGGCTGTTCCGGCGCAACGGTATCACCGTTCCGGCGCAACGGGGTGGCTGTTCCGGCGCAACGGTATCACCGTTCCGGCGCAACGGCATCACCGTTCCGGCGGGACAGGATCCCCGTTCCCATCCTCTACACGATTAATAAACTCCGAGGGGTGACAAAGGCTCCCCTAACGTTCCGCCACTCGCTTTGCACGCAACCCCCAACCCGGGTAGGGACCGCAGTCCCCTGCGGTCCGCCTCGCCCCCACCCAACGGTAGATATAATGAGAAGCGTTTCTGAGGGCTCGGTTCTTTCGGGCCGCCAGAAGTCGTTCTTTGACAATTGAACGAATGGATGGAACAGAATACAACTTATCGACAGGGCGGCGCGCGCTCTGCGTTTTGGAGCGCGCCGCGCCGCCGCCCAGTCGGTAAGTCTTCACGCGAAAGCGTGAACGAATAACAAAAGCGTATTTTGGGAGTGCAACCCCTCCTTAAAGTATGCTATAATCTAACTGCACAGTCTCCGGGTGGAGACCGGCTCTACACAACAACCAAGCAACCCTAAGGAGGGGCTACATGGGATGTTATACCACAATCGAAATCGACGTGAGCGACAGAACTTCAAAAATCTGCCTTATGGCGAAATCGGGCGCCAAGCGCCATATACTCGAGGAGACGACCGTTCCGACGACACGCGTCGGCTTTACGGAGTACTCAAGGACAAGGATCCCGGCTCCATGCTCGTGATATTCGAGTCGGGCGCGCACAAAGGAGGTAAATCGCCTAGCGATTTTTACTATTGACAACGCTTCTCATAAAAGGGGCGGCAGTCCCCTGCCGCCCGCACGGGAATAGCCGTGTAGAGTTGCAGAATTGTAGAGAGAGAAGAGTAAACGGGACAGTCGCGGATGTCGCGTCCGTCCCGGTCGTCCTGTCCCTCGTGGAGATTGGAGGGATGGGGCCTTTGCGAAACTACCGCTCCCACGGGCGGGGCTCAGGTGGCGTGAGGCGCATTTCGCCCGAGGGGTCGTAGTACGTCTCGCTTTGCGGCACGATTTTCGCCAGCTCCGAAAGAAAAGCGAGCGAGACGGCGACCGTCGGCGCGGACTTCAGCGACAGGTCGACTTCCACGCCATTGCCGTAGACGAGCGTGAAAGCGAGGGGAAGCGAGCCGGGGTGTCTGGCCGCAAGATCCAAAATGCCCTGTATCCGCTCCTTGAGGTCCGGCGCGGCATAGGGCAGCGCAATGCGCAGGGCCTTGGAGATCTTCGGCAGGGCGTCCTCGAGACGGTGGATTTCGCGCACGGTCAGATTCAGGTCGCCCACCGTGGGGTTCGCCTTGGTCTGGCGATCGTCCTTCTCGTAGTTGATGCGGTGCGCGACTTCTCCGCAGACCAACGCGAGCTGTCCGACCGGCGGGAGGGAAGAGGCGTATCTCTTCCAGGCCTTTGAAAAGCAGAAGGCGTCCATCTCGCCCGTGCCGTCGTCGAGCGTCAGAATGGCCCACTTCTCGCCCACGGTGCCGTCCGGGCGCGGTTTGGGGGTCATTTCCCGCAAGGCCTTGAGTTCGCAGACGAGGCGGACTTCGAGGCGGCGCAGGGCGCGTTCGTCCTTCATGTTCGGATGGTTCCGCTTCAAAAAGGCGTCCGCGGGCTGTGCGAGCAGAAGCGCGTCCGCCTCTTCGGCGTTGACGAGGGTGGCAAGACGCACCGTGCTCACCTGCGCGACGAGGCGGCGGCAGCTCTGGAGGGGGTGTCCCGAAACGTAGACGCCCAGCATCTCGCGTTCGTTGTTGAGGTCGTCGACCGGGGAAAAAGGCGGCAGGTCCACGAGCTCGCGATCGTCGCTCGTCTGGGCGTCTTCGGCCATCATGGCGAAGAAGTTCGTTTGGGCGCTTTGGGATTCCTTCTGCTTCTGCTGGGCCTTCTTGAGCGCAAAGGGGATGTTGTCGAAGAGCATGCGCCGGTTGGGGTTCAAGGCGGAGAAGGCGCCGACGCGCGTCAGGTTCTCCAGCACGCGCTTGTTGACGGCGTTGGAGCCGGCCAGGCGCGCGCAGAAATCGAGAAGGCCTTTGTAGGGTCCGCCCTTGCGGCGTTCGTCCACGATCGCCTCGGCGGCCAGTTCGCCCACGCCCTTGATGCCGCCCAGGCCGTAGAGGATGCCTTTCGCGTCGGCCGTCGGCGTAAAGCGCGCGCCGGAGGCGTTGACGTCGGGCAGCTTGAGCTCCAGCCCGATTTCCTGCGCCTCGGCCACGAAACCGGGAAGCTTGTCGAAGTTGCCGATTTCGGACGAAATCTGCGCGCACATGAACTCGGCGGGATAGTGCGCCTTCAAGTAGCCGGTCTGATAGGCGATCCAGGCGTAGCAGACGGCGTGAGACTTGTTGAAGGCGTACGAGGCGAAAGCTTTCCAGTCCGTCCAGATCTTGTCGATGAGCTTGCGGGCTTCCGCCTCGTCCTTCCACTTGTCGACGCGGAACTTGGGGTTGGCGAGGCAGCCTTTGACGAATTTCTCGTTCAGCTCGGCCATGATGTCCATGAGCTTCTTGCCCATGGCCTTGCGCAACTTGTCCGATTCGCCGCGGGTGAAGCCGGCCAAATGCCGCGAAAGAAGCATCACCTGCTCCTGGTAGACCGTAATGCCGTACGTATCCTTCAGGTACTTCTCCATGAGGGGATGGTCGTAGGTGACCGGCTCGGTCCCCTGCTTGCGGCGCACGAACTGCGGAATGTAGTCCATCGGTCCGGGTCGGTAGAGCGCGTTCATCGCGACGAGGTCCGTCAGGCGTTCGGGCTGGAGCGCCATCAGCCACTTCTTCATGCCGTCCGATTCGAACTGGAAGAGGCCGGTCGTTTCGCCGCGGCCGAAGAGTTCGTACGTCTCGCGGTCGTCTTCGGGAATCTTGTCCGGATCCAGGAATCCGTCCGCGCCGCGCAGGGCTTCGGGGACGCGGGGGTTGTTCGCGCCGAGCAGGTTGACGCACTCCTTTTCGACGGTAAGCGTCTTAAGGCCCAGAAAGTCCATCTTGAGGAGGCCGACGGGCTCCACGAAGTGTCCGTCATACTGCGTCGTCAGGAGCTTTTCGGCCGTCTCGGCGCCCTCCTCCTTCTTTCCGCCGCGGTCGGGCGTGGGCATCACGGGCAGGGTCTCGATGAGCGGATCGCGCGAGATGATGACGCCGCAGGCGTGCACGCCCGGCTGGCGGATGGACCCCTCCAGGCGCCCGGCGCGCTCCATCAGGCGGTGTACGACCGGGTCTTTGGAGGTGAACGCCGCCTCGAGCTCGGGGGAGGCCTTGCGCGCACTGGCGAAGTTGATCTTGGGTGTGTCGGGCACGAGCGCGGCGAGTTTGTTCGTGTCCGCGAGCGGATAGTCCATGACGCGCCCGACGTCCTTGATCGCCGACTTGGCCGCCATCTGTCCGAACGTCACGATGTGCGCCACGTGATCCGCGCCGTATTTGCGCGTCACGTAGTCCAGCACGCGCTCGCGCCCGGCGTCGTCGAAGTCCACGTCGATATCGGGCATGGAAATGCGGTCGGGGTTCAGGAAGCGCTCGAAAAGGAGATCGAACTTGATGGGGTCGACATTCGTGATCCCTAGCGCGTAGGCGACGGCCGAACCCGCCGCGGAACCGCGTCCCGGCCCGACCCAGACGCCGCATTCCTCGCGCGCCGCCCGGATGTAGTCGTGCACGATGAGGAAGTAGCCCGGGAAACCCATCGTGCGGATGGTGTCCAGCTCGAACTGCACGCGGTCGGCGATTTCGGGCGCGAGGGGCTCGCCCCACCGCCGCTTGGCGCCCGCCCACACGAGCGAAGCCAGATATTCCGCCTCGAACTGGATGCGGACGACCTTCTCGTAGCCGCCCAGCTTCTTGACGCGTCCCTCCGGATAGAGCGCCGCCAGCTTTTCCTCGTCGTACTTGGCGCGGATATCCGCCTCGGTCCCGAAAGTCGAGGGAATGTCGAACCGCGGCATGATCGGGTCTGAATCGAGCTCGTACTCCTCGATCCGGTCGGCGACTTCGAGCGTGTTGGCCAGCAGCTCGGGGTTTTCCGCAAAAAGCGCCTTCATGTCCGCCGCCGACTTGAACCACTCCTCGCCGGTGTAGACCATGCGTCCGGAATCGGAAAGCTTGCGTCCGGTCGAAAGCGCGAGGAGGACGTCGTGGGAGTCGTCGTCGTCCTTTTCGAGGAAGTGCACGTCGTTCGTGGCGATGACGCGGATATCCAGCTTCTTCCCGAGCGCGAGCATGCCCTTGACGACTTTTTTCTGGCGTTCGTAGAGGTCGGCAAAGCCGTCGCGTGCGCTCATCGGCACGTCCGGACCCGCCTTCTTGGAGGGGTGCAGCATGACCTCGAGCGAATAATCCGCGCCGAAGAGGTCCTTGTACCAGCGCGCGATGCGTTCGGCTTCGGCGAAATCGTCCGCCGCGAGCGCGTGCGAGACTTCGCCGGCGATGCACGCGGACGAGCAGTGCAGGCCCTCGTGGTATTTCTCGAGCAGCGCGTGGTCGATGCGCGGATGGTGGTAGAAGCCTTCGGTGTGCGCGAGCGAAATGAGTTTGACGAGATTGTGGTAGCCCGTCAGATTGCGGGCGTGCAGGCAGAGGTGGTAGCGACGCTCCGACTTGTCGCGCAGGCGGTGGTCCCCCGTCGAGGTCACGTACGTCTCGCACCCCAGGATGGGCTTGACGTGCACGTCAGCCAGATCGCCGTAGACCTTGCCCTTCTTCGAGCGGCACTCGTCGTAGAAGTTCTTCAGCGCGAAAAGGTTCCCGTGGTCCGTCACCGCGAGCGCCGGCATGCCCAGCGCCCGCGCCTTCCGCACGAGGGGGACGATCTGGCACTGGCCGTCCAGCAGGGAATAGGTCGTGTGCAGATGCAAATGGACAAAATCGCTCTTTTCGCCGGACATGGTCACTCTCTCATCAAAGGGGTTTCGCCGCGGAGGCTTTGCGTTCGGCCGTTCCGGGAATGTGGAGTCGCAGGCGATACTTCGCGACGGTGCGCCGCGCGACAGGATAGCCTTCCGCCTTCAAAAGCGCCGCGAGTCGTTCGTCCGAAAGCGGACTGGTCCTGTCCTCGTCCGCGATCAGCGCGGCCAGTCGCTCCATGACGGCGTCCTTCACGATGGTTTCGCCGTCGCTGCGCACGAGCCCCTGGGTGAAGAAGCGGCGCAATTCCACGGTGCCGCGGGGGGTCGAGACGTACTTGTCGCGGACCGTGCGCGAGACGGTCGTGTGGTGCACGCCGACCTTCGCGGCGATCTCCTGCATGTTGAGCGGGCGCAGGCCCTTGAAGCCTTCCGTGAAAAACCCGGGTTGCGCATCGAATATCGCCTGCGCGATGGCGGTTATCGTCTGCTGCCGTCGCGCCACGGCGTCGATGATCGCCTGCGCCGCGGCAATGCGCGCACGGATATAGTCCTTCGTCTCCTTGTCCGTCTTCGGATCGGCGAGAAGCGCCTGGTATTTGGAGGAGATGTGGATCTCGGGCAAGGAACGCTCGTCTACGCGCGCCACCCATTTCCCGCCCACGTTCACGGCGTGGATTTCCGGGTTGATGTAGGCGATGTCGCGGCCGGCGCGCGTATAGGCGCGTCCGGGGCGCGGGTCGAGCGTGCGCAGGGCGGCGAGCGCGGACGCATATTGCGCGGGGGAGAGATTCAGCTCTTTCCGGACGAGGTCCGCCCGCCCCGCGGCGATGTCCCCCAAATGATGCTCGATCAGCGCCTTGACGACCGCGCAATTGGGCGTGCCCTCGAGCTTGTCGAGCTGCGCGAGCAGGCACTCCTTGAGCGACAGGGCGCCGCACCCCGCCGGGTCCAGCTCCGTAATCTCATGCAGGACGTGCCGGATCTTCCCCTCGCTCTCGCCCGTCACCATCTCGATATCCGGCAGGGAGCCCGAGAAAAGTCCGTTGTCGTCCAGTTCGCCTATCAGGACTTCGGCGAGCGGAATATCCTCCGGCGCGATGTCCGAAAGGCGCAGCTGGTTCTTGAGATGCTCCTCGAGCGTCTCTTCCTTCGTCTGGGAGTCGAAGAACTTCTGCCTCCGCTCGAGCGCGTCCGCGTCGGCCGTGTAGGTTGTGTCCGGGATGTCGTCGTCTTCCGTATAGTCGCTCGCGAACGACATCTCGCGCTGTTCGGATTCCGCCTCCTTGTGGGAGATGGTTTCGTGTTCGAGCGGTGAGCCGATGTCCTCGATCACCGGATTCGAACTCATCTCGCGGTAGAGTTCCGTCCGCAATTCCGGCAGGCTCAGCGAAAGCAGGTGCAGGCTCTGCCGCAATTGGGGAGCGAGGACCTGCGTCTGGGCCTGCTTGGCCCGCAGTTCGTTCGTCAACGCCATCGCGCCTACTGCTCCTCCGTCACGCGGATGATTTCCTTCACGCTCGTGATCCCCGCGAAAACCTTCGCCCAGCCGTCCTCGCGCAACGTCGTCATGCCCTTCGAAAGCGCCAGATCGCGTATCTCGGAGGCGTTCTTGCGCTGGACGATGGCCTGCTCGATATCCTCGTCCACCTCCAGGACTTCGAAGAGCGCCCGCCGCCCCTTGTAGCCCGTGTGCGAACATTTGTCGCACCCGCACGGCTCGAAAACCGTCTCCTTCGCCGGCGGATACGGGAGCGTGTAGTACTTGCGGTCGAGCGGGACTTCCCGGCGGCAAAACGGGCAGAGCCGGCGGCAGAGACGCTGGCCCATGACCCCCGCCACGGCCGAGGCGATCAGAAACGGTTCCACGCCCATGTCCGTCAGACGCGGAAAAGCGCCCGCGGCGTCGTTCGTGTGGAGGGTCGAGAACACCATGTGGCCCGTCAGCGACGCGTTGATGGCGATTTCGGCCGTCTCGCGGTCGCGTATTTCGCCCACCATGATGATGTCCGGATCCTGTCGCAGAAACGCACGCAGCGCGCGCGCGAACGTCATGCCGATCGACGCCTGCATCTGGACCTGGTTGACGCCCGCCATGTGGTATTCTATCGGGTCTTCCGCCGTCATGATGCGCACGTCCATCGTGTTGACTTCGTGCAAGAACGAATAGAGCGAGGTGGACTTGCCCGAGCCCGTGGGGCCCGTCACGAGAAAGATGCCGTTGGGACGGTGGATGATCTTCTCCACGATCGCGTAGTCGCGCGGATTGAATCCCAAGTCCGCCATTTTCACGAAGTTCCCGCTCTTGGCCAGCAGACGCAGCGAAACCGACTCGCCGTACGCCGCCGGCATCGTGGAGACGCGGATGTCGATGTCCTGTCCGCCGATCCGTATGCCGATGCGACCATCCATCGGCAGGCGCTTTTCGGCGATGTCCAGGTTCGCCATGACCTTGATGCGCGAGATGATGGCGGACTTCAGCCGGTTCAGCTGGGGCGGCACGTCCACCTTGTGCAAAAGCCCGTCGATACGGTAGCGGATGCGCAATTCCGTTTCCTGCGGTTCAATGTGGATATCCGTCGCACCCTGCCGGTCGGCTTCCGCGATGATCTGGTTGACGAACTTGACGATGGAAGCTTCCTCCCCCATCTCGTTCACGTCTATCGTCGTGAGCGTGCCGGCCTCGTCGTCCACCGTATAGCGCCCGTCGCCAATCATCTTCTCAATGGCGTCCGCGCCGACGCCGTAGTATTTCTTGATGGCCTTGTCGACCGCCTCCTTCGTCGTCAGGACGAAGCGTACCGGCAGACGCGCAATCAGGCGCAAGCCGTCCAGCGCCGCCAGGTTGAAGGGATCGCTCGTCGCGACCGTCAGCGTGCGGCCATCCGTCTGCCAGGGCAGAATCCCGTATTGGTAGACGGCACTCGCCGGCAGGCGTCCCAGGGCTTCCGGGCTGGGCGGACGCGTCGCGAGGTCGATCGCCTCGACCCCCAGTTGCTTCGCCAGCGCCGCCAGGAACGCCGGCTCCCGCACGCCGCCGAATTTCACGGCGGCTTCCGCGAGACCCATCCCCGGATTTTGCGCGCGCTGCGCGCAGATGGTCGCAAGCTGTTCCTCCGAATAAAGGCCCGTGCTACGTAAAAGCCCGAGCGCGAATGTAGCCGGCATGTCCATGTGCATATCCCCTTTATAGATGTTCGTCGACCGCGCGCAGGCGCGACCATTCCCGCGGCAATTCCGCGTCGAAGCCCGCCTGCGCGAGGCGGATCGTGTAGAATCCCTCGTACGCCTGCGCGCCATTGAGCCCGCGCACGGAAAACGCGACCTCGGGCGTCCCCTTCTTCACGCGGCCCAGAAAGACGACCGTATTGCCGCGATAGAGATTCTTCAAAACGCGCGGATAGATCTCCGCATCCGTCCCCTGGACTGGAATGACGCGCATGTCGCTCAAAACCGGATCCCGGAAGCGCGCGCTCAGCGTCTCGATCCCCTCGCCCGCCTTCCAGCGGAACCCGTCGTACACGAAGCCCTCGCCCCGGTTGCCCTGCGTGAGAATGTCGATCAACTCCCGGTTGGCGCCGCTTTTGACGCCGTACATGTAGACGGAAACAAGTCCGTCGTTCAACGCCGTGAAACGCGAAAGGATCTGCGCCGTTTCGCGCACCCCCGCCGTCGCTTCGCCGTCTGTGACCACAAGCGCGATCAACGGACGCCGCGGGTCGCGCGGCAGGGTCAGCACGCTCGCGATTGTCGCGAAAACGTCCGTCCGCCCGTGCGCGGCCAGATTCGAAAGCCACTTGTCCGCCTGCGCGAAACTCGCCGCGGTGCACGCCTGCCAGCGCGAGAAGGCATAGGAATATTTGTCGCGGAACGCCACCAGGTTGAACCGGTCCCCCGTGTTGGTGGCGGAGCGCAAAATCCGCCGCGCAGCCTTTCGGCAACTCCCGAGACGGTCCCCGCCGATGGAACCCGAGGCATCGAGCAAGATGACGAGGTCCTTGGGGATGAGTGCGAGGGAGGCGCGCGGCTCGAGTTTGACGCCGAAATACGTCCATTCGCCCGCTGTGGCCGAAGTGAACGTGGCGTTCACGGCCGACGCGAGTTCACGTGTCTGGCGCACATTGAGGAGATTCCGGACCGCCTGCCGCTCTTCTTGCACGACCGCCGCGTCGACCTGGGGCAGAACCTCCGTGCGCGCAACCTCCGCCACGGCCTGCGAAGACGCCTCCGCCCCTTCCGCCGCGGGCGTTTCCACCGGGGGCGCGGCAAGCGGCGCGGAAACCGCGGGCAATTCCAGCCGCGGCGCGGCGCTTTCGTTCGTCAACAGCGGCGCCTGCCGCGTGACGGACGGCAAAGCCGCAAGTTTGGGCGTTTCCGTGGGCAAGTGCGCCGGATAGGTCTCGGTGTTTTCCGCAGCCGTCAACTTCGGCGCCGAAAGCGCAACGTTTTCAGCCTCCGGTTCCGCGCCGATTTCCGGCAACGCCGCCGCCGGCGCGGAGGCTTCCTGCTCTTTCCCCAGGTCGGGCGCAAGGGCTGGCGACGCCGCGCCGCCTTGCGTGGCAGGCATGTCGGGTGCGTCTTTGTCCGCCTCGATATCGCCCATTTCCGCGATGTCGACGACTTCGGGGCGCGCGGGCATCTCACGGACGTGCAGCGTACGTCGCGGATGCGCCATTTGGTTCTTCGCCGCGACGTGCGCCATGACCTGCGGACGCATGGCGAACATGAACCCGACATGCGCAAAAAGCGAAATGACGAGAGCCAGAAGGAAGATGTCTTGCCGTCTTTCGCGCGTCATTCGGACTCCTTCGGCAGCTTGTCCACTATCTCTTGCGCCTCTTTCGCCGCCGCCTTGTCGTCGAACAGGGTCTGCACGACCGTCGCATAGCCGCGCGCCTCGCGAACCGCGCCAGCCGCCGCGCTCGCGCGCGCCAATTCCAGATAGGCCGCCAGACGTCGCGCCGCGTTCTGTCCATTGAGCGCGACCGCCTCGCCCAGCGTCCGCCGGGCCGCCGCATAATCTCCTGCGCGCACCTCCAGTTTCCCGAGGGCCAGCGCCGCCTCGGCGGCGGACTCCGTGCGCGCTTTTTCCGCGAGCGCGGCACGGTAGGTCGTCAGTGCGGACGCCAGATCGCCCTTTTTCTCTTCCGCCGCGCCCTTCAGGGCAAGCGCCATCTGCCGCCAAGCAGGCGTATCCGCGCGCGCCAGGATCGCCGCCGCGCACAGGAGCGCCGCTTCCGTATCGCCGCGCGCGAGGAGAAGTTCGCCGAGCGCCCGCGTTTTCACCGCGCTCATCCGCGCCGTGGCGCCCTCTCGCACGAGTTGCGCATAGGCCGACGCCGCCGCATCCGTGCGTCCAGCCTCATAGTCGAAATCGGCGCACATCAACCGCGCCTCGCGCGCCTCGTCAAGCGAGAGCCCCTTCTCCAGCGCCTTTTTGAGGAATCCGGTCCCTTCCGCCGCATGCTCCAGGCGAAACGCCGCGATGCCCCGCCAATAGTAGGCCGAAGCCGTGTCCGCGCCCAGTTTGTCCGTCGCGAGCGCCTCGCCCAACCGTTTTTCCGCCGCGGACCATGCCTCCTCGCGGATATCGAGCAAGGCCAGGCGGTAGAGAGCCTGCGCCGCGTCCGCCGTCCCGGGGAAGCTCTTCACGGCTTGCGCATACACGCCGCGCGCTTCCGGCGAGCGTCCCGCCCATTCGTACGCCCAGCCGAGGCGCAGCGCATCCGTCGCCCCACGCGAAAGTCTGGCGGCGGACTGCGCCGCGGCGATGAGTGCGTTCGTCTGGAACGCTGCGCGCGCCGCGTCGAAATCCATCCGGGCCTGCGCGAGTTCGGCCGCCTCCCGGGACCGTCCCGCGGGATACTTCACCAGATACGCCGCGTACAATTCCCGCGCCTGCGCCTTGTCCCCCAGCGCCGCCGCCGAAGCCGCCCGCAGATACGCCGCGTCGTCCGCCTCCAATCCTTCGCACAGCCGGACCGCCTCGGCGTACCGTCCCCGCAGATATTCGCTCCAGGCGGCATACAGCCGGACCTGCCCCGCCTCGGGGACCGCCGGATACAGCTTCAGAAACCGGCGGAAGAGCCGCGCGGCGTCGTCGTACTGCCTGTCGCCGTAGCAAAGCGCACCCGCGGCGTACAAAGCCTGTTGCGCGAGCCCGTCCTTCGTCGCATAGTGGAGCCCCAGATAGGCGCGCACCGCCTCGCGCCGCACCGACGGCGAGGTACTCGTCGCCAAAATCGCCGCGCGCCGGAACACCGCGTAGTCCGCGTAGGGCCCCTTGGGCTCCAGACGCCGGCACCGCTCCAGCAGCTCCGCATCCTTCAACTCCGCGCCCAAATGGTAGAGCGCCGCGGCGCGAATGGCGACCGGCACGGTATCCGCATCCAGGAGACGCAGTTCGCGCACCTTTTCCCCCGCGTCCGGGATCAGGAGCGCCCGCATGAGACGCGCCCGCGGCGCATAGTCAGAAAGGGGCGAGCGGGCGAGCAGGCGGTCGTAGGCCGCGCGTGCCGCGGCCGCATCGCCCTGTGCGCGGGCGCACTCCCCAAGCCGGTAGTCCAAATCGTCCGCCGAAACGCCCGACGCCCCGACGAGCGCGGCATATTCGCGCTGCGCCTCGGCATATTTGCCGCGGTCGTAGAGCCGATCTGCAAGCGCCATCCGGTCGGCCGGCAACAGCGCGAGCGCGGCGAGGAGGAGCGCGCCGGTCATTCGTCCGCACCCCCTCCGGCGCCCTCCGGCGCGGTCGCGAACGAGAAGTTCCACACATTCGCCGCGCGGCACGCGTCCAGCACCTTTATGAGCGCGTCATACGGCGTCTGGCGGTCAGCTCGGATGATGACCGCCTGGTCCGGATAGAACGCGCTTATGCGCGCCAGGCGCGCCGTCAAATCCTCGATCGTCAGCGCAACGCCGTTCACGCGGACCGTCCCGTCTTTCGTGATGTTGGCGATGATCTCCCCAGGCAGGCGATGCGGTTCGTCCGCCGTCGCCGCCCGCGGCAAGCGCACGGAAATCTCGCTTTCCCACTGCGAATAGACGCTGGCCGTCACGAAGAAGCACAAAAGGAGGAAGATGACGTCCAACATGGACGTCAACGCGAGGACGGGGACCTTCGGACGCGTCTCAACCTTGAATTTCATCCGCCTTGACCTCAAGAATCGCAATGAGTTTCGCCGCACGGCGACGGAAAATGGCATAACCGACCAAGGACGGAATCGCAATCGCCAGACCGAAGATGGTCGTCACGATCGCCTGCGACACGCCTTGCGCGAGCACGACCGGCTTCGCACCCGCCGTCACGTCCGCGGCGATCCCGCCAAACGCCTGGAACATCCCCAGCACCGTCCCCAAAAGACCCACGAGCGGTGCAATCGCCGCGATGTCCGCCAGCCACTCCACCGCAGCGAAAACGCCCCCGGCGATGCGCCCGCCTTCCGCCGCCGGATCCTTCGCCGCCTTTAGCCGCGCCAGCGCGTCCGGCAGGAACACGCCCGGACGCTGGCTATACCAGAGGTAGATCATGACCGCAAACGCCATTACGGAGAAGAAAGCGAGCACCCACATCAGGAATCCGCCATATTGCCAAGCTTGTTCAAATGTGATATTCATAGGCTCTATTATACCAAAAACAGCCCGCCAACTGAACCGTTATTTTCGTTTTGTCGTGTCCACAAAAACACACCCTGTCGTGAAACACCCGGGACAGGGCGTTCCGACGGGTGGAGAGCGAAAGCGGATACGCGAACGGACTCCGGGCCGGTCCAAAAGTCCGTTGCGTTTGAGGCCGCAGACAACCGCCCGCTTCCCGTCCGTCCACGGCACGAACCTGTTCTTCGCCGTGACCCATTCCGCCGACAAGTCTCCAATCCGGCGCGCACCTTCCTCAACAAGGGTAAAGGCTGTCCCGTCCGTCCCGTATGTCCCCTAGGCGGTCCGTTTACCCCCCCCTCTGATTCTGCAACCCTACAGCTCCCTGTCACCCGCCGCAAGAAACGGACCGCACCCGCGGCAAGATGGATATTTTCCCCGCGAAACCCCCTGTCCATACCCCCCGCAGGGGACGGTATCTAACATGCGCATGTGACGGGGTCTAACATGCGCATGTCAGGGGGTCTAACATGCGCATGTTTTTGGACCTCATGCGGGGACCCCTTTTCACCCTCCCTCCCATCCGGAGGCGATAAGTGATGTTTTTTGAGCCTATTCGAGCAAAAACAGCAAGATAACGCAAAAGTTAGCCGCGGTGAATTTCAAACCGCATGAGGGTGGAGTGTTCAGCGCCCGAAAACAGATACTTTGGGTATGCCGAAAAGTGGCTATTTCAACCGTTTTGAGACTGTGAAAATGTAGAGCGCGGGGTCGTCTCGTCCGTCCCGGTCGTCCAGCCCCCCTCTTGCCGTTCTACACCTCTCTTTTGCTTTCCCTACGGGAAGAAAACCAAAACCCCACGGGGTTTTAGGGAAAACGCCACGGGATTTTGTCTCCATCCCCGTGGAGTTTTACTTGTGGGCTGAAAGAAAAGCGATATCGCGGCGAATCTGCTCTTTGAGCGCGTCCAACGATGCGAATGTGCGTTCCGGGCGGATAAAGTCCAGGATTTCGATGCGGTCGTCTCCGAAAGAGCTGGGCATCGTTTCCGTAAAATGGATCTCCAGAACCGGTTCAGGCCACTTTTCAGTCCCCATGGTGGGCGCGACGCCCCAATTGGCGATTCCCCGCGCCCCCGCGTAACGCACGACATAGACCCCGTTCGGCGGCTTCACATAATAGGACGGAATATGGAAATTCAGCGTCGGGAACCCGATTTTGCGTCCGAGCCCCTTCCCCGTGAACAATTCGCCGCGCACAAACCAGGTCGACCCGAGCATGGCGTTCGCATCGGCAATCGCGCCGTGGGAAAGCGCCGCGCGGATACGGGTGGAAGAAACAGCGTCTCCTTTATATTCAGCATAGGGGACAATCTCCGCGGCGATGCCGAAACCGGCGAGCGTCTCCGGCCTGCCCGCGCCTTTCGCGCCAAAATTCCAGTTCGCTCCGCACCGGACGCCTGTCACGCCTCGCGGCAAAAGATAGTCGCGCACGAAGTCCGCCGGCGCGAGCGCGGCGAAGTCAGCCGTGAAATCCAGCACGACGACGTCCGAAACGCCCGACGCACGAAGGGCCGCGAGCCGGTCTTCATGGGACATGAGAAGGCGGGGGGCGCGTTCCGGCGCCAACGTTTCGAGCGGATGCGTGGCGAAAGTCAGCGCGACGTCCGCCCCGGCCAACAGCGCCCGGTGCCCGAGATGCACGCCGTCGAAATAGCCGATGGCGCACGTCATCGCGCCAAAGCCTCCGACAGCGGCTTGACGTAGCCGGCGAAATCGCCCATCGGCGTCTCCAAAAGACGCTCGAAAGGAACCGCGTCCGCGACCGAGAAGCGTCCAACCGCCGTCCGGCGCAGTTTCGTCAGCGTCGCGCCGCACCCGAGAGCCGCCCCGAAGTCGTCCACCAGCGTCCGCACGATCAGCCCTTTCGTCCCGGCGACCGTAAACGCGACGTGCCCGTCTTCCCGCGGCGTTTCCAGCTCGAAGCGGTAGACATGCGCCAAGAACGGCTTGTGCGGACCCGTCGAAACGACCTCGTAGCCCGAACTCCCCTCGCGGCGGACACTGCAAAACGCGTTTTCCGTCTGGAAAATATCGCCGCGGAAGTCGGGCAGGACCGTTTCGAACGCGGGAGACGGCGGGATGGGCTTCTCTTCCACGAGCGTGCCTTGCGCATCCCCCGTATTCGTGCGGCGTCCGAGCTGAAGTTCGCCGCTCCAGGCGCGGTCCGCCCCCATGACGTCCCCCACGAACTTGTTGGCGTCGTTGATGAGAAGGATAAGCAGCCCGGAAGCGGCGGCATCCAACGCCCCGCCGTGCCCGACTTTCACCAGATTGAACTTGCGCTTGACCGTCTTGACGACGGTCGGGAAGGCGATGCCCGCGGGCTTGTCCACAAGCAAGAACCCGTCGAGATTCTCGAGCATGCGCAGTTGGACCAGGTTGGCCATCAGTCTTTGACAGGCGGGAGTTTGTCCAGGATAGCCAGGACTTCATCACCCTTCTCGAGGGAAAGGTCGAGTTTGAAGCAAAGCCGCGGCGTGAACTTCATGCGCACTTCCCGGTTGATGATCGCCTGGAACTTGCGCGCGTTGTGCTGCAAATGGTGAATCGCCGTCTCCTTGAGTTTGTCGTCCCCGAAGACGGAAACGTCCACTGTCGCGTCGCGCAGGTCTTTCCCGCACTTCACGCCCGTCACGGTAATCAAACCCGGCGCCACCGTGTCGCCCTGCATAACCGTATGCATGGACTCGGCGATGACGCGCTTCAACAGAGAATCCAGACGTTGCAACCGATCGACGCCCATGGCGACCCTCCTCAGTTAGAGACTGCGCGGCAGTTCCTCGAGCGCGTAGCACTCGATGATGTCGCCCGTCTGGAAGCCCTCGAAGTTCGCGAAGCACACGCCGCACTCCTGCTGGCCCGTGACTTCCTTGACTTCGTCCTTGAAGTGGCGCAAGGTCTGCACCTTGCCGTCCCAGACCTTCTCGCCCTTGCGCAGGATGCGGTACTTCTCCTTCGCCACGAGCCGCCCGTCCAGCATCTGCGAGCCGGCGATCTTGCCGAGCTTGCCGATGTCGTAGATCGCCTTGATTTCGGCGTGGCCGAGGACGACTTCCTTGAATTCGGCCGGAATGAGGTCCAGCATGCACTGCTTGACGTAGTCCAAAAGCTCGTAGATGATGCGGAAGGACGCAATCCGCACGCCATCGTGGCGCGCCTGGCTCTGCACGCCCGAATCGTTGCTGATGTCGAAGCCGACGATGATCGCCTTGCCGGCCGCGGCCTTCTTGACGTCCGTCAGCGAGACGTTGCCCGTGCCCGTGCCGATGACGTTCAGACCGACCTTTTCGCTCTTGATCTGCCCGAGCGCCTCGACGATCGCCTCCAGCGAGCCCTGGGTGTCGCTCTTCACGATCACGTTCAGTTCGCGCCGCCCCTCGGCCGCCATGCGGCTCATGAGCGCGTCCAGCGTCGTGGCCTTGGAGGACGAAAGCTCCTCCTCCTTGCGTTCGCGCGCGGTCTCTTCCGCCAGGGTGCGCGCCCGCTTTTCGTCCAGCATGACGCGGAACTCAGCACCGGCTTCCGGCACGCCCGAAAGGCCCGTGCACTTGACCGGTGTCGACGGCGGCGCTTCCTTGATGCGGCGTCCGCGGTCGTCGATGAGCGCCCGGACCTTGCCGAAGTGCTCGCCGATGAGAATCGCGTCGCCCACCTTCAGGGTGCCGCCTTCCACCAGCAAGGTGGCGCACGGTCCGAGCCCCTGCTGCAGCTCAGACTCGATGACGTAGCCGTTCGCGCGGCGATTCGGGTTCGCCTGGAGTTCGAGGACTTCCGCCTGCACAAGGATGTTCTCCAGAAGCGAATCCACGCCCTCGCCCGTCACGCCCGAAACCGGGCAGCAGATGATGTCGCCGCCCCAGTCTTCCGGCGTCAGACCGCGTTTCTGGAGCTGCTGTTTGACGCGATCCACGTTCGCCGTGGGCTTGTCGCACTTCGTGATCGCCACGAGAATCTGCACGCCCGCCTGGCGCGCGACCTTGATGCACTCTTCCGTCTGCGGCATGATGCCGTCGTCCGCGGCGATGATGAGAACGGCGATATCCGTAATCCGCGCGCCGCGCGCCCGCATCGCGCTGAACGCGGCGTGTCCGGGCGTATCGAGGAACGTGATCTTCTTGCCCGCGACGTCCACCTGGTAGGCGCTGATCTGCTGCGTGATGCCGCCCGCTTCGCCCTGCGCGACGTGCTCCTTGCGGATGTAGTCCATGAGCGTCGTCTTGCCGTGGTCCACGTGCCCGAGGAACGTCACGACCGGCGGACGCGGCTTGAGCGACTCCGGCGGATCTTCCGGAATCAAATCGTCCGCGTCGATCGCCTTCAACACCGGACGCGCCGCGGCGTCCTTGTTGCGCGTATGCTCGATTACGACCTTGTAGCCGTACTTCGCGGCGATCTGCGTGGCGATGTCCGGCTCCACGCGCTGGTTGATGGACGCCAGAATCTTGAGCGCCATCAGATCGGCGATCAGACGGTTGGGCTTCACGTTCAGCTGCGCCGCCAAATCCTTCACGATGACCGCGCCGCGGATGGAAATCTCCTTCGCCTCGGCATTCACCGAAATGCGGCTCGTCGGCGAAGGCGCCGCGCTCGCGGGAGCCGCATGGTTCGCGGCCAGCTTGTCGAACGCCTTCTGTCCTTCGCGGCCTTTCTTGCCCTTCTTCGTTCCGCGCTCGTCGTCTTCATAGTCCACCGGCTTGGGCGGACGCACCTTCGGCTGGGACGCCACGGTAATCTTGACCGCGCCCGGACCCGTCCGCGGGAAGGGTTGCGCCGTCGCGCCCGCCGGCGCCCCCACGCGAATCTGGGGCTTTTTGTTGGGGTTGATGCTGATAGGCGCCAATTTGATCTGCGGCTTCTTGGGGTTGATTGAAATCGGCTTCAAGATCGGCTTGGGCGCGGCCGCGGCGGGTGCCGCCGGTTTCGGGGCCGCCGGTTTCGCCACTGGGGGCGCGACAGGCGCGGCTTTCGGCTGGACGGCCTCCGGCTTCGGCGCCGCGACCGCGGCCTTTTCCTCGACAGGCTTCTCTTCCACGGTTTTCTCTTGGACAGGCGTCGCCTGTGCCGGAACCGGTTCCGGTTTGGATTCCGCCGGCTTCGGCTGCGGAGCGGGCGGGACGACCTTCTTTTCTTCCGGGAGTTTCATGCGATCCGTCGGCCGGGCCGCGTAGGCCGCCTCCGCCGCGTGCAGGTGTTCCGCCAACGCGGCGTTTTCCTCCGCCTGGCCCTGCGTGCGCAGCGCGGCCGCCCGCGCCGCCTTTTCGGTCCGCCGCGCCAGAGCCGCGCTCGGACCCTGCTCAGAAACGGCCTTGCGCACGGCCGCGAGATTGCCCGCGTCTATCGTGCTGATTGCGCTTGAAACATCGATGCCGCACGAAGCCGCCGCCCGCAGGACGTCCGCACTCGTGACGTTCGATTCTTTCGCCAATTCGTATACTCTCATGTATGTCTCTTCCGTTTCTGATGCTCGACCAAAAATTGTCCGGTTCCGCGCGATTATTCGGCCGCGCCTTCTTTCAACATGTCGACGACGATCTTCGCCGCCGCGTAGATGCCCTTGGCGGTGACTTCGTCGATTCCCGTCGCGGCGATGAAGCTCGCCTCGTCGTCTCCCGCGATGCCTTCGACCGTCAAGTAGCCGGCATCGGCCATCTGCGTCGCGAGCGCTGTGGAAACGCTCAGCGTCTCGGCCAGTTCCTGGATCGCGTGCGCCTTCTGGTCCTCGAACGAGGCTGTCGCGAGGGACTTCTTGACGTCCACATGCCACCCCGTCAGGCGCGTCGTCAGACGCACATTCTGCCCGCGCTTGCCGATCGCCAGCGAATACTGGTCCGGTGCCACGACGACATGCACCGTATTGGGCTGCTCTGGATCCACTTCCACGGACTCCAACCGCGCCGGCGCGAGTGCCGCGGTCACATATTGGCGGATATCCGAATTCCAGCGCACAATATCGATCTTCTCGCCGTTAAGCGCGTTCACGATGGTCCGCACCCGGTTTCCGCGCTGTCCCACGCAGGCCCCGACCGGATCCACTTTCTCGTTGGAGGAGCGCACGGCTATCTTCGCGCGGAACCCCGGGTCGCGGCTGCATCCCATGATCTCCACGACGCCATCGGCGATTTCCGCGACTTCCAGACGAAAGAGCGCTTCCAGAAACTTCGGGCTGGCGCGCGAAATCGTCACGCTCGGACCCCGCGCGGCGGAATCCACACGCGTGATGATCGCGCGGACCGTATCCCCGACTTGGTAATGTTCGGTCGGGATGCGCTCCTTATTCGGGAAAACCATCTCCGTCTTGCCCACCGTGACGAACATCTCGCGGTTCGCAATCGCCGAAATCGTGCCCGTGACGATATCCCCGACGCGATCCTTGTATTCCGAGAAGGTGTTCGTGCGTTCCGCGTCGCGGATGCGCTGCATGATCATCTGCCGCGACATCTGCGCGGCGATGCGTCCCAGACGCGAGGCCGGAATCTCGATCTCGAGCGTCGCCCCTTCCGCGACCGGCGTGCCGTTGTTCAGGCGCTTCGCGCGCGCCAACGAGATGAATCCCGGCCCCGTCTCCTCGTTCGAGCAAATGACGGTGTCGAATACGTGCAACGAGAGATCTTTGCGGTCGATGGCTACACGCAGATCGTTCGTTACGGCATGATTGCGCCGGGCCGCCTGTGAAAGCGCCCACTCAATCGCCTGCAGGACGATCTCGCGGCTCACGCCGCGTTCAGCTTCTATTTGCTGGACGACTGCCAGCAACGGACTATTCATCGCCATTCTCTGTTGCTCCTTACTACTGTCAAAACAAAACGCAACCTCTCGGACCGACCGTCCCGATCGCCGAAAAGTCCCTATATTTTACCAAATTTTACCCTTCGCGGTCAACTGAACTTATCGGATTTCGGAAAGAATTACGCTTTTTGACTGCTAAACGAACGAAGGGCGCGCACCCTGCGGCGCGCACCCCTCACCCATTTTGAAAGATTCTGTCAGAAGTTCAGCGTCACGCCGACGCCGCCCCAGGCGAAGTCCTTGTACTGGCCGTAATCGGCGCCCGAGGCGACATCCGCCGCGTCGCGCAGATCGCCGTCGATGATCGAGCAGTAGGCGACCTTGGCGAAGAGCCCGAAGTTCTTCGTGATCTGGTAGGTCGCGTCCAAACCGATCTTCATCGTCGCGAGGCAGGAGTTAATCTTGTTCCAGTTCGCATCCGTGCCATAGTGGGGGAAGCACCAGCCGTAGTTGCGGTTGCGCCACACGAAGGTGATGGACGGGGTGAGCGCGAGCGCATCGTTGACCGCGACCGTCTTCTTCAAACCGAACTGCAGGAGGTTGCCGTCCGACTCGTGGTATTCGTGCACCACGTCGATGAACGGAATGACGAACGGGTTCACGAGCGCGAAGCTGTGGTTCCAGTCCATCGTGGTATCCGTCTTCTGGTAACGGTGATGGCGGCGGTGGGGGTAGTAGTACCACACGACCGAGGTGCGGTAGTCGAGGCCCCAGGTCTTGTCGTCGTCAAACCAGAACGTCCGGCCCCAGTGCACGTTGAAATCCCACTCGTTGAACGCCTTGCCGTAGGAAGCGCGGCGCTTGTCCGTAAGGTCAGTGTTGGACCAGATGCCGATGCCGAGGTAGCCGAAGTCGATGTCGTTGACGAGCATGTTGACGTTGCCCTCGAGGTAGCCCTGGAGCGTGGGCTCGGAGTTCACGAGCGACCCGTAGAGCTGGTAGCCGGAATAGATGCCGTAGTTGCCGAAGCCCCAAAGGGTCAGCTTGGACGACGCCTCCGTCTGTGCGCCTTGCGCGGCGGTTTCAGCATTCTCGGCTTTTTCGGCGGCGGACGCGACGCAAGCACCCGCGAGACACAACGCAACCATCAGTTTCTTCATGGTTAAGTCCTTGTTCTTGTATATTGATTTATAGATTTTTACTTTTGATTAGATTGCCGCACAAAGATTTCACACTTTCCTCACACGACGCTAACAATTATACCATTTCCCTCTCCCCCCGACAACCCCCCCACACGGACTATCAATCGGCGGCCTCGGCGACGCGCGATGCCCTGCCGGCGAGATTGATTTCCGCTAAAATACGGCCCTTCGACCGCCCAAAGTCTTCCGCGGCACTTCGGGGACGGATCGAAACATCCGCCGCGGAACTCACTCCGGACCGTCCGCCCCTTTCCCCGTCGCCAGCTTGATTTCGATCGGCACGAACAGGTCGGGATTGGAGGCCCGTTCCAGTATCTTGTCCGCATATTCCGCCGAATAGTACCGGTTGGTGTCCGTACGGTCGCGCCGTCCATTATACCGCCGCAGGGCCTCCTTCCAGCCGTCAAAGTACCCTTTCGGACGTTCCGCCGCGGGGCGTGCGGCGGACGAAAACCCCTTGCGCGACAAATACATGAGCGCCGCGCGCACATTCCCCTCGAGCGTGCCGCTGTTGCGCTTGGCGGACCGTGCAAGTCCCACGAGTTCCTTTTCCGCCCCCCAATCGCCGGGGACATTGACCTGCAAAGGATCCATTGCCCACGCGGACAGCGAACGCGCGTCGTTTCCGCCCGTTTCCTCCACCATATGCGCCTTCACAAGCGCCGCGGTGAGATTGGGGATGCGCGCGGCCTGGGCCGGCGTGCCGCCGCACCAGCGGGCCTTGTCGGCATTGAACTCCGCCACCAGACGCGCAATCAGCCGGTCGTGTTGCTGATACCGGTCGTCCTCGAAGCCGCAAAACACCGGCAACCCCGCGCCGCCGGCATGTTCCCGCGGCACCTTCCGCTTCCTGGTCTGCCGCGGAAACCAGCGGGCGATCCACCGCTCGATGGCCTTGATGGTCTTCATGTCCTCTTTCGTCACAAAGCGGCGGTCGATGTACAGCTCCCCGCGGTCGTTGAAGACAAGATCCCCCAGCCCCGCCGTGTCGATCACGTAGCGCGTCCCTTCCGAAGGCGGGATTTCGGCGATCCCCTTGCGGCGCAACTCGGCGGCATGCCGCGCTTCGCGCTGCAAAACGTCATGGTAGACGCGTACACCGGCGAATATGAGCGGAACCGCCTCCGCCACCGCGCGCGGGTCGACTGATACGGGCGTATTGGACCGAATCGGCCCGGGAGACACCACAACGGCCGCCGAAGAACAAGAAACGCACAAGGCGACGCCCAGAAGCGGATACAGAATCCGCCATCGCCGGAGACTATCTGCAATCGTCATAGGAGACCCTCCTTCATAAAGACCTGTTCCTTGCTCATGTGCCGATTATACACTATTCTGCCCCCACGGTCAATCCCGTGCCCCCCCCATCCTGCATTTTCTGCACGGTTAAACCCGCAAATGGCCGCAGTATCTCGCCTGCGCCC
>ERZ808240.950-NODE-950-length-36798-cov-15.927088_pt1 | contig 36798 bp, 59 predicted proteins | sample MGYA00521084_ERZ808240 | MGnify/ENA primary metagenome ERZ808240 (study PRJEB31516, sample SAMN03275571) | gut metagenome | biome: mammalia-associated habitat; material: feces | host: Papio cynocephalus | place: Kenya | collected 2012-08-06 ... | reverse complement strand
AAAAAAGCCCTAAACTAAGGGCTTTTTTTGATGGCTTGGGCGCCATTTGGGCGCCTTTATTTTCAAAAAAATTTCCGTCCTCCAGAGGAAAGGGCGGAAACTGGCTACTTATTAAAGAAAGAATTACTTACCGACTGGGTTGCCTGTGCAGAAGCGGATGCGTTCCCCTTAAGTGCCTCAATCTGTGCATTAAGCTTCGCGATCTTCTCTTCACGCGCCTTCTGCTCGGCTTCGGCCTTGGCAATCAGCTTGGCCCGCTGTTCCTCGGCCTTGGCCTTGGCCTCGGCATCCTTCTTTGCCTGCTTGGCGATGTCCTTCTCGGTCACCGCGGATTCGGCAATGATCTGCTTTGCCTTGGCCACTTCGGCATTGGTGGCATCGGCCGTCTTCTTCCTCTCCTTGCTCAGACTCGCGTTGCGAAAGTCGCCGATGATGTTGAAGGCGGAAACGGATGCGGTCCAACAGGCAAGGGCGAAGACGCATGTGCGTGTCCAGTCGAAGGTGGGAAGGGTGATGGCATTGCCCCAGCCTTCGTTGCCCCATTCGACAAGCCTGGCGCCGATGAAGCTGATGGCCAGCGGAATAGCGCTGATCCACTTCGTGACGACGGATTTGTCAAGGCCGTTCTTGGTTGCCCATTTCTCGGCCCATTTCTTGATGGGGAGCTTGATAAGGGCTGTGCCGGCGAAGGCCACGACCACGACCAGAAGGCCGTAGAAGCCGTATGACTTCAGAAAACTTAAAAAGCTGTCCATATATATGGTCTCCTTTCAGAGATTCTTCCCGGAAAGAAACAAGGTCAATATTATTATGTGGCACCATCGTTTTGCATTGAAAGAAAATAAGGCGAAAAAAGCGCCGTGGTTTCCCATGGCGCCGTTTCCCATTATGCCGTCCCTTCCAGTTCGTTTATCTTCGCACGTGCTTCCTTCCGCTTGGCAAGGACGTCCTTGTACTCTTCCATCGCCTTTTCGTACTCCTGTTCGTTGTCCAGCTTGAGCTCGGAAAGCTTGGAAATCACATAGTCTGTGGAGTCGAGGTAGGCTCTATATTCGCATATTTTATTGCGGTTAGTAAAGTCCTTATACTCATCCGAGCCCTGGACTTCGAGATCATCCGCAAGATATGGAACACCATCCTTCACTTTCCATATCTTTCCGTACTCACAGGAGAGGGTCTCTTCGTATACATCGTCAGCGACATCCAAGTAGTCTTTTTCAACAGACGGATAGAAATGGGGATACCGTCCGGAAACAGCCATGGTATTTCGGTCAAAGAATATTCTTTTCATTTATCACCCCGCTAGTAAAGGCGTACCATAATCAAATCAACATCATAGGTTCTGGTCTGGGAATCGGCTGAGGTGGCTCGTCTAAGATAGACGGTCCCTCCGGTCGCACTCGACATGGAATTCAGGTTCATACCAAGGACTAATGTGTTGCAGTATCCCCCAGACACTATCGAAGCAGTCACGTACCACTTTCCACTGGCGAAGCTTGAAACATAATCAGAACTGATGGTAAATGAGGTCTGTCCTTCTGAGCCGACGCTTCCGGCCACTGAAATGGTCACTCTTTGGCAGTATATGCCAGAAATGGAATAGCTGGATCCCTTCTTAAACGAAAGCGTCCGGAGAGTCACATCCGAGCCTGATGGCAACGAAGTGGAGATGGTGACATTCCCGCTTCCCAGCAGGGACGTCCCGTTCACTGTCTTGATGTTCGTGCCGGAGACAAGCGTGTCCTGCTTGTTGGCTAAGTCCTTCTCCGTGGCAAGACGCACCTCGTATTCGGTGGTGCTGTCACCGTTCACGAGATATGCGGAAGGAGAGCTCAGGGCATCCCCGGTGCTTACATACAGTCCTTTTGACATGTAAACAGCATCGTTGTCCGAATTGTAGTCCCGATTGACCTGTACGAATCCCAGGTAGGTGCCGGCACCCAGCCGTCCGACCCCATAGAGATAGCTGTAATTATTTGTGACCATTCCGCCCTTGTCCACGGAGTAATAGGAACCTATGAACCCTTCGAGGGTTTTGTATTTCGTTATGTTACCGCCATAAGTGGGAGTATAGGAAAACACGCCATTCCCGGTGGCCTTGTTAAAGGACTCCAGGGGCGTTCCGTCCAGCTTTCTTCCGAGGGTCGACTGCAACTCCGCAATATCCGAGATTGCAAGGCTGTGCTGTTCCAGCTTGCCGTCGGAATCGGTGCCGATGACCTTTGCGTCCTTTATGCCGGTCAGGTTGCCGCTTTCGATGGCGGTGAACTTGATACGGCGTTCGATGGTGAGGCGGGAATTGGCTCCGGTTCCGGTTACCTGGGTAATATCGGAAACCCAGCGGTCAGGGACGTTGGAGTCCTTGATATAGAAGACGTCGCCGACACGGAGCGCGCTTCCCTTTAGGTAATCACTGCTCGTTGTCTGGAAGTAGTAAGGTCCGCTCGACTGGGACAGCTCTTTGATGGTTATCGTAACCTCGCCCTCGCCGCTGTTCAGCGACTTGTTGGCATAGGCAGGATTGGATACATTGTCAATCCTTGGGTCAAGGTCTGCGATCACATAGGTCTTGTTCTGTCTTCCTATCTTGCCGTTCACATAGGAAACCATCTGGTCGCCACGGACGGCGGAATAAGTGTATGCGCCGCCGTCGATCGCAGTCCCCACGCTTCCTGCACCGAGCACGACTTTGCGGTCATAGCTGTCGTTCCCGTCATAGTTGAGGAAAAGGCTGTCCTTGTTGCATCCGCCTTTCCCGTCAGGTGTGGAGACACCGCAGATTCCGCGCGTAGTTAGGCCTGCCGCTGCGGCGGTTCCGCCCATGATAAGGCCGTTAGGGACAAAGAGCGTCTCCGGGCTTGTCTTGTATACCGTCTTGGAATTGCCTGCGACGGACACGGAGCCCTGGGAGGCATAGCCCACGAAGTGGCCTGTCGTCCACTCCGTGAGCTTTTCCTTCCTATGCTTCGCGCCGGCGGCGTTCAGATAGTCGTAAGCCATTTTTCATCCCCGGTCAGAACCAGGTGTCGATGGTGTCGTTCGGAATGGCCGACATCTGCCCGCTGGTGACGACATCCCCTCCCGTCGACTTGAAGGTGAATTCCTCGCCGGTATCGGCATTCTTGTAGAAGAATGTTCCCGGCGCCTCGAGTCGGTTGTCACGGTATAAGGTTCCGTTGACGTTAAGCTGGTTATATTCCAAGGTGGCAGAATATGCACCGATGACTCCGGTCGCCTTGGCGCTTGAGACCATGAGATACCCCGGCTTCAGAGCGAAGTCCGTGGCTATTGGCGTCAGCGATCCGTCGCTTTTACGGGTCCCCGAGTAAATGCCGTTTCTTCCAAGGTAGACGTCCTTTGTCGCCCCGTCATAAGGGACCATATTGGCAACCGACGTCTTAAGGCCGGCAATGTCGGTCTTGTTCGTGTTTGCGGTGCTGGTAACCGAGGTGACGGATGAGGCCGTGGCATAGTAGCTTGCCGCCTGACCGCCGAGCTTCGTGGAATTGTCCGCCGTTTCCGCATACTTGACCTTGTCCTGGTTCCCTGATACGCAATGGGCATAGATATTCCTGTTGTCCGTCTCGAGGCGCGAGAAGGTAATGTCTATTTTAGGAACCTCACCTAAGGAAGCAGGCGCGGTTACGATGGCCGAGATCCAGCGGTCAGGGACATCCTTTTCCTTTACGAATATGGTGTCTCCTACCTTGAGGTCACCGATGGAGACATATTTTCTTGCAGTCGTGAGAATATATGTCGTTGCTTCGGTGGCGGAAGTAACGGAGACCACGATGTCGGAAGCGGTGCTGTCAAATCTGGCGTTGATGTTTGTTGCCGTGGCACCCGCGCCATCGGGAAGAGAAGTGTCTGCATAGGAGATTGCATAGGCAAGGGCGGTGTTGGCCACAACCTTGCCGATTTTGTCATTAAGTGCATTATAAAGTGCATTTGCGCCGGTGGCATTGAGATAACCGCTTCCGGTCGTGGTATAGTCCGAAGTCTGCCCCGCATTGACGACAGAACCTAAACCGATGTCCGCCTTTGTGATTTCCACATCCGCAGAACCGTTGTACTTCTTGCTTCCTGCCGTCAGGGAATGCGCCACGCTTCCCGCACTTCCCGTAATGGAAATGGCCCATCCTGATGTGGGAAGGGTGATGGTGTTGTTCACCGCGGAATAGGACGTGGCCCATTTCGCGCTCGAACTGAACGAGATCGACTTGGCGAACTTGTCCTTCGTTGCCCCAAGGATTGCCGAATCCGTCGGCAGAGGCAGTGAAATAAGCTGGTTGCTCTGTGTGTAGGTCGTACCGCCGAAGCTGATGGAAATCCCGTCGGAGTACCCTTTGAGTTTTCCGGCAAGGTACTTTGCGCCGGTTTTATCTAAATATTCATAAGACATGCTTTGTTCCCTCCCTGTCTTTTAGAACCATCCGTCGATGTCCGAGGCCTTCACCTTCATCTCATCGTCTATGTTCCCTACGATTGTCTGGAAGTCGGTGACCTCGCTCCCCGACTTTTTGAACTTCGCAATCGCACGGCATACCATTCCGCTTTTCCCGCTTTCGATGTCCGTATCCTTCTGGAAGTAATCGGGATAGCAGGAGAACGAGTAGGAAGAGTCCATCTGTGCCCTGTCGTAGGTTATGTTGAGGACAAGCCAGTTCCATCCAAGATAAGCGGTGTTGTATTCCCCAGGCGCATCCGTGATAGCCTCCCCGTCCTCATACACCTCAAGGCGGAATCCGTGGATCCTGAGCGTTCCTGCCGTTGCAGTGACGATTCCGTTCGTACCGCACGACCTCTTGAACCCTGACAGGATTCCGTCGTTGCTGAGGGCAGATAGGTAGTTCCTCCGTGCCCCGTCATGGACGTTGATGGGGACACCCTTTGCCTCTAGTAGTTTCATGTCATGGTTCCTCCGCCTGTGGCACCGGATAGAAATGGTTCAGATAAAACATGGCTATACTACTCGCAGTGAGTGTGGCATTGTTTCCGGTGCCATCAGTCTGAGTAGGATCGTTTATCATTCTCCCCTTCCCATATAAATCAGGATCAAGGATCATTTCAGTCGGCGCACTCCCATAATAGTCTTTGACCTTAAGTCCAAATCTCTTAAAAAGCCTACGGTTGAACGTCAGTCTCATTTCGAAAACAGGAAATAGCAATGTCTTCGTTGTCCCACTTGAGCCGAGATCAATGAGCTTTTCAGGGTCATTCACTGGCCTTCCTGTCTTTTGCCGAACCTCGGCATAGGCATCAGGATAGGCATCGCCATGCTTTTTCGCCCATCCGAGATACTGGACTGTCCGAGTATATAATTGCGGATGGCTATATCCGTTAACGGTAAGCTCGCCGGAAGCAATAAGGCCTATCGTGACTCCGTCGTAATATTCGTCCGGAGTTGATGTAAACGTAAAGCCATGTTCTAGACAGAAACCCTTTCGCCTTTGCATTCCATCAGAGCAGTCATAAGGATCTCCGTTGTATTTTATATTTCCGCCGTTGACGATGATTCGATATATCCCACGGGGGACAAGAATCCCCGCTCCCATGTCCACTCTGCTCTCCTTTCCGATTTCTGCCGTAAGGATATTTTGAACCGAGGAAAGGAGTAAGGATTTGCTTCGGCATACCCAAAATTTGATGTCATTGATGGGCGTTGACGATTCATCGTCTCCGAAAGCAAGGCAGGTTTCGGATTTCACGGCATTGTTCGGATAAAGTTTAGGGTCTGTTCCCAGGAACTGGGAAATTATATCGTCTGCCTTGCTACTGCCCACCATGTCAACATGGGAAGAAAGCTCCTTTTCGGCTGGCACAATGGTTTTTATATAGTATGTAACCTTTGTAAACATAGAAGCCGTATCAGCTGCCTGTGGATCATAAAGGAAGGAGGCAACAGGGACATCATAAACGCCTGTTCCGGCGGTATGAAGATCGTCCTCGTTTTCCTGTTCAGGATAGGGGGCATCGATGTCGCCTTTTGTTTTCACGAATGAATATATTGGCTTTGCACGTTCGTCTCCGACGTCGTCAAGGTCGACGCGGATGAATACATAAACATAACATTTTGAATAGAAATCCAAATAGACCTTGGAAATGTCATCGATTACAGATGTTTCTTCGGAAATCTCAATACAATGGCCATAAACCGAGAATAATCCAGGGGCAATAGTTATGCTTCCTGCTTCGTTCCCGAAGGACAGTCTGAGTGGATAGTTATATTCCGGTGAATCGATAATGAAATATGGGCATTCCAAAGGAAGGGAACCAGTATTGCCGAATAGTTGATTGCCGGTTCCCTGAAAATAGCGCCGGGAGTCGTCGGTGGCCTTAATGGGTCTTCCTTTCTTTGTAAGAAACTCGATGCTCATTTCACTGTCCCCACGAGATAGACATAGACATGGCCAAGTGCCTCAGGGCTGGAATCCTTGTTCCACCGATAATACCTAGTGGCAAGATTATCGGCTTTTTTAAATGCAATCTCCAAGCCTGTGAAAAAAGTCACGGTCCCGCCTTCAAGTATGCTCAGCGCGGCATCTGAGAAGCCACATTCCTCGTCTGATTTCACCATCACATAGAAAGCATTGTCGAAGGATGAGAATGTTTCCAGGTCTATACTGATCTTTTTGCTGGACGAATCGGAGAAAATATCCGCACTTGAAGACGTCTTTTGGGCGGGGATTGACAACACGGTCGCCACCTGCTTTTCAACAAGCCTCCGTACGTTGGTTGTCCCCCCAAAGTTCATCGATAAGCCGGAGGCCACGTTTACATTCATGTCACCGATGCGGAGAGAGCTTGCGACATCAGAATATGCACAATGCTGAACCTGTTTAAAGTCGGTTATTCTGCCCATATCGTCTATAACGAACAAATCGCCGAGGCTCGTCTTACCAAGATACCCCGATGGGGAAAGAGCACGGGCTTTCGATGCTTCCCCTGGCTTTCTTGTATCAAGTGCAGGCTGTCCGTTCGTATAAAGGGGAATCTCATATATCTTCCCGCTTTCAAGGAACACGCTACTTCCTACCTCAATGCCTTCAATATCATCAAAGGAATCGGAAAGATAAGCGACCTCTTTGCCTTCCTCACGGAGGTCGACGATAAAATAAACCGTCTGGGAAGAGGAGGCGAGCTTTTCTTCGGCATCTACGGAAATAAGTCGCCCACCAAGGCAGGCCATCCCTCTTCCTATGGTCAAGCTATCCGAACCGCTGGTTAACGCAAGCTCCTTACCGATTCCGCCGAAAATACATGTACCGAAAAGGACATAATTGACTTTTGCATCGTCCTCGGCAGTGACGTTGTCGCTACCGTTCTTCTGAATAATTCTGATAGCCATTTCTGTCTCCTCCTATTCCATGAACCAGTATTCCGAGAGGCGTCCGAACTCTGCCTTTTTCGTACCGCTGGAGTCGGTCTCGATTGCGGATACTGGGAGATACTTGTCCTCGTTGTTTTCGCCATCTGCTGAATAGTATCCGACAAGCAGACCCCTGTCAGACAGGTCTATGCCATCCAGCATCTTTCCGTATTTCGAATTTAGGTCTATGGTCACTCTGTCCTTTGAGACGGACTCGATGAGTGTCTGAACTGCTTCCTCGCAAGCTTCCTGCTCGTTTTCCTTCGTCGTGGACTCATCCGCCGATTCGGAGCTGTCGGAAGCCTCTGCGGCAAAGGCCTGCGACCGGATCGGATAACAACATTTCTCAGAAAAATATCTTGTTATATAGGTAAACTTGTAGCTTGTATAGCCCCCTGCCTGCCTTTTTTCGACCATAGGCTGTTTAAGGAGAAAGAATTCGGCGATTACCCAAGTCAACGTACTGTCCCAGACTCTAACATGGTTGACAACATTCTGATTGAGGGTGCGATTGACGTTGAAATCCTTAAGTCGGATGGTATAAACGTTCAGAACCGGTTTCACCTTGAAAGTAAGGCTATAAAAGTTTGTCTTCCGGTCGTTCTTCCATTCGGCGACAAGGACGCAGGAAAAGTTTGCGTTGCATGCCTGAATCTGTTCCCATATATTCCGGATCTTCTTCGACGGTGAAATGAGTTCACTGCTATCGCTTAAATATTGCGAGATTCTTTCCCCTGAAGCATTGTTCAGGTCATAGCCATAAGGCACACCGCTGTAGCTTACTCCTGAGGCTATATTTACCATTGAATCCCCAAGCAGTACTTTATAGATATCTGATGCGCTTGTCTTCCCATCTCTCCCGAAGGCCTGCGAATAGTCTACCGGTATTTCCTGATTGAACACTTGTCGGACGTCAATGCCGTTTACCGTCGTAAGGTCGTCCTTGGTTGTCGGTATTCCGGAAAGGCACATATAAATGAGCCGTCCATCGTTCTCGAAAAGGCCCGCATAGACTGCGTTCTGAGAGTCCTTATACCCTTTGCATACTGCCTTGAATTCATCGAACTCAAACGATTTTCGTTTAAGGCTCCAGCTTTTGCATACGTGGACAGTAGAAATCTCGCCTTCGGATGGTGATCCCAAAGGAACGAAATTCTTGTCGAACAATACAAGGTATGCCATATTAGAATCCCCACCTCCTAGAAGACGTATCTTACCGACTCGACCTGTAGCTTGCCTCCGTTTAAGTTCGAACTTACCTTGGTCTTGCCCTGTTTGGCAAACAGAAACGCCTGATGGGATTTACTTGTCGCATAGTAAAGATCAGTGTAATACTCCCGCTTTTGTCCGTTTGTTAGAGTCTTTTCAGTCACCCTATAGACCCGAGAGGTAAAGGCATCAATCACAATCTTTTCCCCGGCGGAAAGAACACCCAGCCCTGGGAAGGCCACCTTAGCGTATTGCTCAGTCGTCAATCCATCGTCAGATACTGAATAGAGTGCGACATAAGGCCTTTCCGAGGTGGGCCCGACTATCGTGACTTTGAGCGGGATTTCCTTAAGGTAGTCGTTGTTGATGTAGTTTGCGGAATCATAGGCCCCACCGCCATAGCGGTAAGGATAGCCGTAAGGATATATCTTTCCGGTGTTCTTTTCCGATGTGATGGTGAATTCCGTGAAGACCTCCTCATACCAAGGGGAAAGAGGACGCCTGGTAATCTTTTCCGTGACCTGCTGGTTGCTTCTTACGGTTGGACTCCCTGCCGTGATCACGAAGTCGATATAACGGCGGAAGTAATCCTTCTTCTGGGAGTCCGTGAGTTTGTCCAGAGTCTCCTGGTCAAGTCCGGCATCCTTATCGACGTCAAGATAGTCAGAAGGGATATAACTGAATCTGGTGATATATCTGTCGTGGTCTGCATACCGCCCCCAGAAGGCGTTGAAACGGTATAGTTTCTCATAGGCATCCGCACCGAGGAACACGGCTTCAAAGGAAACGCTGTTCTTTTCGATCGTCTGCTTGAGAAGATAGTCGATCGTATCTCCTTCCACAATGTCAAGCGTCTGGGCAAAGCCTAAGCCGGAAAGGTTCTGCACAAAATCATAGGACGGAGCCACAGGCTTCCCGTCCGTTCCCAGAACCTTCTCCCGTGTGTCGGAGGTAAGGACATCGAATCGGAATGTATCGATGATGCCATCCCAGTTAGCATATTTTCCCATGCGCCTATCCTCCTATCGTTCTCCGCTTATTCGAAATCTCCTCGATGACGGCATCGGCATCGACATCCTTCGTAATGTTATAATTGTTCACAGAATTGTCGGTATAAGATACATTCTTGGTGTTTGTCGTATTGGTACTGCTACTGCTTCCGGTAGAGGCCATGTCGGCAATGTCTGTTCCTATGCTGGCATAATTTGACTGGGTACCTATTGTGGATATTCCACCAAAAATTGCTCCAAGAGCGGTGGCACCTAAGGCAATGGCGGTCATTGTGAGCATCACCCGCTTCCATTGCCCTGTCGAAGCGTTAAGCGCCATCATGGCGAGGATGAGCTTAGGAAGGACGGAAAGGACGGCGAGGAACCCTGCGACCGCAAGCTGGCCGGCCGGGCCTATCGAGGCAAGGAAGCTTGCCACGCCCTGGATCATGGGGGAAAGGGCCGTAAGGGTGTTCGCAAGGCTTGTGAGGAGAGGTGAGAAGGCCTCCCCAAGCTCTGCCACAAGGGCCTGCCTCTTTGACTTCATCAGGGCAAGCGAATCGGCCACCTTCTTTCCGTTCGCCACCTGCTGGTTGGAAAGCATTCCGTTCTCAGTAAGTTCCTGATTGTACTGCTTGATGGTGTCGGCAGAAGTCTGGACCATTTCGTTGACATAGGTTCCGGCATTGGAACCGAAGAGTGCCACCGCAATGGAGGCGACATCGGCCGTATCGCCCATCTCACGCCTTCGCTCGGTGATGATGGAGAGGACTTCGTCCGTGCCCTTTCCCTTTAGGTCGGCAAGCGTGAGTCCGAGATTGCCTAAATCGGTAACGACCTTCTGGTTTCCGGTCGATATACGGCCCTGCAATGCGATGACGGAATCCCTGACGCTCGTATAGGCGTTTGCGTCCCCTGTGACACGCTGGTATGCGTTGGAAAGAAGCTGGAATTCCTCCGCGCTCTGGTTGTATTTCTTCGCATAGTTGTAGATTGTCTCAGACGAAGACGCAAACTCCGTCACGACCTCTTTGACCATGCTGACTAGCTTCTTAAGGGTGTCAACGGCAGTGGAGACGAAGTCCTTGAGGTTGCTCACGGAAAGAAGCTGGCCGGACGAACTCATGGACTTGAGCTGGGTGATGTTCGCCTTTGTCTTTTCCAGCTCGCTGTTGAGCTTCTTCCACTGCTCGGTGTTGGTTACGTCCTTGCCCTCGTTCTGCTGTTTCCTCTTTTCCCTTGCTTCGTTGATGAGGGCAAGCTTCTTCTTGCTGTTCTCAAGCTGGGTATTGAGGGAGGCATAATAGGACGTTGTAAGCTTTATGTTCCCAGGAGAAACCTTCAACGCCTCCCGAAGGGCGTTGGCGGTCGTCTTAGCGATGTTGATTTCCCGGCTCCTGTCCTTGATCTCGGTGGTGATTGTCTTGAGCGATCGGGTTATCTTCGTTCCCGGACTAGATGTTGCCATTATGGCCTCCTAGATGGTTATGCTTCTGCACTCCTGATTGAACTGCTTTGTTATCTCCTCGTCCATGTTGACAAGCTTATATAAAGCCTTGTCGATGAATCCCCTGCAGGATGTCACATATTTTCCGTTCCAGTTAGGGATGTTGGAAGCAATGAAGAAGCCTGCGTTAAGGGAATTCGCGATCTTCTGATAGGCCACCTGTCTTACCCCTGACGTCCCCTGGCGCTTTCCGCTGTTGGAATGGTAGGTGTAATATCCGTCGAACACGACCTCGTATCCGATGACCTCCGCGCTCAGTCTGCTCATGCCGTCAACGGGATTGATGGTCAGATGGTATTTAAGGTCGTTCACCGGCCATAGTCCGCTGTCGGCAGTCGGCTGCCATCTGTCGATTCTGGGTGTGTTGTCGGAAATGATTCTTTCGACTTCCTTGGCCTTCTTGTAGGTCACCTTCTTGACGGCATTCCGTGCCGCCTGCTTAAGCTCGTCAGGAAGCCGTTCAAGGTACTTCCATGCCTCGGTGTACTCGTCCGCCATGGTATGCCTCCTATCTGAACAGGCTACCCCTGTCCTTGTCGCTGAAGGACTTCCCCTTCTTCTTTCCGGACCGCATGGCGTTCACCCCCATGATATAGGAAGAGAGATCGTCAAGGTTCCACTCGCACATCCTGTCTTCCGGGATCCCTAATTCGGCAAAGGCGTATACGACGGAGAAACGGAGCTCCTTGAAGCCCCCGCCTATTCCTCCGCCGCTGCTTTTTTTGGCTGTTTCTCTGCCTGTGCCATCTTGTTGATGGCATCGGTAAGGGGCTGGAAGTCCGTCCTGTCCAGTTCCCCGACAAGTTCGTCGTAGACTGCCCCATAGCCTTCCGCTCTCACCTTTGCGCCCCATTTCGATTCTCCGGCGCAGACCATCGCACAATACATCGAGAGGACGACATCGAAGGCCTTTGACTGGTCGCCCATGTCGTTCTGCGCATTGATAAGGTCCTTTCCGTAGAAGCCGGGGAAGTACTTGACCGCATAGAGGAGGTTGTCGGAAAGAACGTGGTTCTTGAATGTAATCTGATGCATCGCCTATTTTGCCAATACCGCGGTGACCTTCGCCGAATCCGGCTCGGTAGACTGGGCAAGGAAGTCGGCCTCCCCGCTGTAGCTGAGGCGTCCGAGGGTGGCCTTTCCGTTCACGACAAGGGCCGAGGCATAACCGCTGATGCTTGTCTCCTCGGCAGAGTCCCCGTCCTGCTGGGCATTCGGAAGAAGGGTGTTGATGGTGACGTCCTGAAGGTAGCAGGTGTATTCCGTCCCATTCGTCTGTTTTCCGTTGAAGACCATGGCAAAGTGCTTCTGTTCGCCGGTGTTGACGACCATGTTGAGTCCGTCATCGCCTTTCTCGAATCCGGTAAGGGCGCTGAGGGCGGTCTCGTCCACTCCATAGGCTGTAAGGGTGATGTTTGCCCCTTTGACAGTTTCCGTGGTCTTCTTGCGGTTGTCCGCCTCGAGGGAGACGGAGGAGCTGTCCAGTTCGAGGGAAATGGAACGGTTGTTGATTTCCTGCTCGGTCGCACCGGGGGTGTAGAGCTTGATCGCGGTCTCGTCCAGGGTCGGTGCGCCCGTGGATGCATCATATCCCGTAATCTTGAAGAAACGTACTCTTGCAAACATGTTTCTGTCCTCCTTTACATGACAGTCTTAGTTAACCGGTATGAGATGATGGTTATTCTTCTTACCAGGTCGAACGAATCGGAAGCCTGTAGGTTGACCTCGTATCCCAGCTTCTCCGCCTCGGCTTCCATTTTCCCAAGGACTTCCTGGACGGTGCCGGATGTCCTGTCCTGCTCGGTGTAGAAGCTAATCTGCATGGCTATATACCGCATGGCGGTCCGATTGTCCGCCTTGCCAGTCCCGGTTATGGATGTGATGTCCCATAACGCCAGGAGGCTTGTGCCGTCCTTCCTGTTGGTGTCGCTTCTCGTATAGTAGTAGCATGGCTTGTTCCCGACATCCACCCCGGTCGAGGCGAGATAGTCGTCATCGACTCCGTCCTTGAACCCTGAGGCCTCCAGTATCTTCCTGCCTTCCTCAGTGGCAAGCGCCGTTGCCTTGGTGAGCGTCATACCACTCCCCACCTTTCCTCGTCATAATGGGGCGCAGGAACCGTTTCCCCCACTATCCGCCTTTCCGTATGCCGGTAGTCCAGCTCGTCCTTGCCGATTACCTTATAGGTCTTCCCGTAATAGTCGATGAACATTCCTATGTCCACGTTTCTGTGCCAGTTCACGTTGAACGACGTGCGATTGACAGGGACTGGGATACGGCTTTCGTTGCTTTCGGCAACCGTGTCGACGATGCACGCCTTCCTGTATACCCCTTTCGGATAGTAGTGCTTCTTCACATAGACCTTGTTATTCTTTTCGTCCTTATGGACGACGATGGAATAGAGGTCTATCCGCTTGTCCTTGTTTGGATATTTATAGGGAATCATGGCTGCCTCTCCTTTGCCATCAGCTGGAGGGTATACCTGTCCGCGCTGATTCCGATATGGTAGTCGTAATCGGCGGAGAACGTCGTCCCTTCATACCACCGCTGTTTGCAGAACATGATGCAGACGTCCACGGCCAGAGGATCTATGTCCTTGTCCTCGGAATAGTCGTGCCCTGTTCCGTTTTTAATAAAAGAGGAGGCCGAAAGAAGAAGCCGCCGCAGTTTGGCGAGGTTCTCCTCGCTTGTGCAGTAGTCTTCGTCAAGGTTCAGCTCGATGGCAAGTTCCTTTTCCGTGATTATCGGTTTCATTCTTCCGGCCTCCTTTATGGTAAGCCCCATCCGAAATGGCGACGGACGGGGCTTATTCTTATCTTATCGGCAGTTTAGCCACCTACAGAGGCATCGGCAGGGGCTTTGAGACGCCTTAGTCCGCAATAGGCGGTCGGTGCGCCTCCGCAAAGCACGTTGGCCTTGATGGCAATCATGCCCTGCTTGAACTTGTAGTCCGTGGAGCGCCTGATTTCGACATCGCTGTAGACGGCAACGGAATAGTTGGCGATGTTCCCATAGAATCCGAAGTATTTCTTTCCGGAATAGAGCGGGACATCCGCGGATACCCTGTAAGGGACAAGGTCGATCGTGTGGTTCTTGGAGTCGAGCTGGTAGGCGAAGGACTTGTCGGTCTTTTCGACAAGGCCGAGGGTGCGTAGGTCGGTCTTGTTGAGGACAAGGGTCTCTGCGCCTTCGGTGTCCTCGGTGGAACCGTAGGAAAGGATGATGTTACGGAGCGTCTTGTTGTCCAGCGCATCGATCTGAAGGTCGGTGTCGGCAGGGATGACATCCGCACCGGTCTTGGCATCGAGGACTCCGACAAAGCCGTCTGTGTCGCCGTTGATGACACGTTTCACGATTGCGCGCTGTAAGGCACGTGTGACCTCTTTCCTGACGAACGCCTCATAGTCGGCATCGGACAGCTTGAGGACTTCCTCGGTGATCTCGCAATAGACCGTGATCTTCTCCTTGCCGATCTTCTGGTATCCGAACACCGGCTCGGACTGGTTGTAGTCGCTTCCCTCGGCAGTGGTTCCGGCAGTCGCATATCCCTTCAGGTAAGGATAGGTGAAGGATTCGCCGCCGTTGAGGTTGATGAAGTTGAGGTTCTCGTATAAGCGGGAAACGGTGATGAACGGAGCTTCCCCGATCACGTTGGAAGTATGTGCGGGGAGGACTGCCTGGGCGGAAGTGATGGCGGCACGCTTGTACCTGTCGTTCCTCTTCCTACGGATAGGAACATTGCTCTTACGCAATGCGGCGCCACGGTTCTCGGCATCGCTGTTGACGGAAACGGAGATGGGGGCGCTGAAGTCCCTCTTCCTGTCGCCGATTTCCTTCTGGCGGATACCGAACAGACGTCCCTTCTCGGTGTTGATTTCGTCCCTGCGGGCGCTGATCTTGTTAAGCTCGTCAGTGCCTTTGGCCTCAAGAGCGGAACGCTTCAGTCCGTCGTACTCGTTCTTAAGGTCGGTAATCTTATCGTTGAATTCTTTCTCAGTCATTCTGTTGACCTCCTTTTTTTAGAATCTTCTCGCCACGATCGTCTTCCGTAGTTGCTCGGTCTTGTCGCTCTCCAGCTTTGCCTTGAACTTCTCCAAGTCCTCGGCAAACCGTGCACCAACGTTCGTATTGTTATAAGCAGGGAATGTGACCGCGCTGACGTCCATCACCTTGCTGATAGCCTTGACACGGCAGTGTAAGCCGTCATCCTTCTGTTCCCGGGAATACCCGTTGTCCCAGTCGTCAATGTAGAAGGCGAACGAGCAACGGTCCCTCAGCCCTTCCTTGATTTCCTCATAGAGCTGCATGGCCTGCGGGTTGTTCCGGTTAAGCTTTGCCTTGTAATAAAGGCCGTCGTTCCGTACCTCAAGCTCGAGCGTCTTGTTCCGCGTCCGCGCTAGAGGGCCCGATCCCTCGAAGTCGTGGTTCTTGTCGAATACGACATCGGTCATGTCGGCATTGTCGAACGCATGGGGATCGATGCTCTCATAGACGTTTCCGAAGTCCGCGTCCTTGAAGAGGACCGTCTCATCATCGAAAGGCGTTGCCTTCCCCTCGACCACGACATACTGCTTGTCTTCCTCTTCCCCTTCGGGAAGCGATCGCACCTGCAATGTGCCGTATAGCGTGCATTTCTTGTTAAGTTCACTCATTTGAGTCACCCTCCTTGTTTTCATCCCCCGTTCCAGGCCTGTCCGCATCAGGGGCAGTGTCTTCGCCCTCAGGTTCATCCGAGTCCGTCTCCGCATCGGTAAGCGCCTTGTTCACGAAGGTGAGGTTCTGGACGGGCTTGTCTCCGCCGTCGATGGGCTCCTGATATAACAATTTCATAACATCGTTAGGACGGTACGAGGCGCATGCCTGAAGCGTGCTCGCAAGCTTTATGCGGGTGTTCAGGGATGCCGTCTGAAGCGGATCGGTCATGATCTCCACCCGGTTCCCGTATCCGATTTCCTTCCGTGTGAGAAGCTTATAGGTCATCTCCTGGGTAAGGTCGTTGATGAACGGCTCGATGGCGTTCTCGTACACCGACTGGAACTGATCCTCGGTGAAGTTTCCCCTTGCAAAGTTCCGGCTGAATCCGAAGTATGAATAGATTTCGTTGAGGAAGTCGTCAAGCTCCGCTGAACGTGCGTATACGGCCTGACTCTGGTTGACAGGCTGTAGGTTCGCAAGGGCCGGAAGCTGTATGATCCCGGAGGCGGATGCCTCGAGCTGTTCCTCGATGTCCTTTGCGACCAGCGGACGGCCGGTCGGATTGGACATTGTGCAGATATACTTGATCGCGTGCGACTTGATTGCCGCCTTTGCAAACGATTCGTTGGAGGCGTTGATCGCATTGAGGATCTGGTCAAGCGAATGGTCCGTGACCAGAAGCGGGTTCTCGGAATTGCTCTTCTTGATGAGGCAGATGAAGTTGTCAAGGTAGTCCGTAATCTGCGTCCCATCGATGGAGAACGCCTTTATGATCCTCTGGCTGCGGTTGTCCTTGTACATCCTTATGCTGGATGAATTCACCGGGATAAGGGCTGACAGCTGCCATGTGGACTGGTCTCTCTCGATGTGTGCCAGGGCGAGTCCGTTGCAGTAGTCGGCGGCAAGCGTTCTGTAGAACTCGGAAGCCGTCTGTGCGGGATTCGGACGCAGGCCGATGATATAATTCATCGTGGCACGGCGGTCCATCTCCTCGCCGTTGAGAAGCACTCTAGGCTTGATCTTGGACACATGGCGTGCGAAGCAGTCGACGCAGTTCATATAGGTCGAGTTGATGGTCTTCTGGTTTTGGTTGAAAAAGGAAAGACCCCCACCGACGGAAAGGATGGTGGCATTCTGGGTGCTCTTGTTCTTCCCTTTGCGGAAGATGTCGAAGAATTTACTCATTGATGTTTCCTTCCCGGCTTTCAACGTCCTTGGCAAGGGCGCCTAAGCCGCCTTCGAAGATGCCAGGTGCAAGCCTATCCTTATTCTTTACAAGCACGGCAAGTGCGTCAAGGATTGCCCTGCCGCCGTCTATCTTATAGGGTATCCCTGAGTCGATTCTGTCAGGCCTCCTGTTGCCGTTGTGGTCGTTGATGATCTTCCTGTTCGAAAGCATCCATTTGACGACCGGATTGTCCATGAAGTCCAGGCGCTTCGCCTTGAGAAGTCCGTACCTCCACGAGCATGCCTCGGTAAGACCCTTATACCCCTGCTCCACTCTTGTAAGACACGCCAGTTCCTTTTGGCTGTTCGAGAGTTGGTTCTCCGAAAGAAAGCCCATGTCAACGAACTTTTTGCACACTTCATCCGCATGCCATGCATCATACCCTATTTTCTGGTAAGACCACCTGTGCTTCTTGAACTCCTCCCTTACGTAATCGGGAATGAAATCCGCATTGTTGAGGAAGTGCTGTCCGCCTATCCGCACAAGCCCCCGTTCTATCCACGAACGCCACGGCACGCCGCTTCTGGATGCCGTCTCGGTCTCGAGGAAATCCTGGGAAACCCATATCCTGACCTTGCATAAAATTTTCTTTTCCTCTGCCATGGGGATGAGCGTGGCAAATGCCGTTGTGTCGTGCTTGACGGCTAGATCGAATCCACCGACGACTGAAAGGTAGTTTGTCTTGGTAAGGCTCTCCTCATTCGGATAGTCCGTTCCGACGTCGATGTCCTTCGCCGTGAGCCATGCCGAATTGTCCACTCCGAGCCTGTTGAAGTCCTTTGTCTTGATTGTGTTCCATGCGTTTGGATCCACGGCAGTCTGCGTTATCTCGTCTCGGATGAATTGTATCTTCTTTGTAATCCCCAGTGCAGGGTTCGCCTTCACCCATTTCGACTCCTCGCGGGGATCGTCGTCTTTGTCCAGTTCGTAGATAAGGGGAAGGAAGTTCTGTGCGCCTCCCTCGTTGTTGAGGATCCTTTCCGACGCCTTGTACATCTGGTCGAAAAGCCCTCCTCTGAGGAAGCCGGAGGTCGTGATCATGGAGAGGATGGGAGAGACACGGGCAGACCTTCCCTGCTTGAGGACGTCATATATCTCACGGGGAAGGGCGTGGCCCTCGTCGATGATTGCCCTTGAAGGGTTCAGGCCGTCCATCCGCTTGTGTGCGCTTGAGAGGGCATAGAAGTGGCTTAGCCCTCCCTTAGCCTGATAGTAAATCTCAGGGCGTGGGTTAAGGCGCTTCTTGAACACCTTGGAAAGGATGGGGCTCGCCTGAATCATCGACAAAGCGCCGTCCCACGTTCTCCGCGCTATCTGGAACGTTGTCGCCGTGACGTAGACCTCGGCCCCAGGCTCCATAAGCCTTCCATAGATTGCCTCGGCCTGCTCAAGCGTTGTCTTTCCGTTCTTCCGCCCAACGACAAGGAACGTTTCCTCGAACCGTCTTTTATTGTCCTTCTCCGGACTCGGCCCTCTGCCCTTCCGCCATTTGATGCCGTACTTCACAAGCACGTATGCCTTCTGATACGGTGCAAGAATCATTGGCATGCCTGCCCATTGGTCCTTGTCCAGCTTCAGCCTTCCGGCAAAGAAGCCCTGATTGTACATCTGGTAGAAGTTGAGCTTATCCAAAGGACGGCTCCCGGGGCAGTCGGAAAGCCGTGCGTTCAAATCCGCCTGGTCCTTTATATCGCCCTGGCAGAAACGTATGAACTTCATACCCGGGTTAGGATCGTAATAGAAGTCCTGATCCTTGCCTTCGACAATCGGCTTTATCATGCCTATATAGGCACGCTTGATCTTGTCGCAGTAGGAATCTGGGTGCTTCCTTATGTCGCCGATGTATTCCTCTAATGGATCCATCCGCTAGTCCCCCATGCTCTCTAGGAAGCTCATCGCATTCTCGGTGCTCTGGTCAGGCTTCTTCGTGAGCGCCTTCGCAAGGAGCATTCCCGCCTTTGCACGCCCCGAAGGCGTCAAGGCAAGGTCAGGCGCAAGCTTCTGCATGTTCGTAAACTCGGTGTCCCTCACCTTGATAAGGCGGTCAAGGATGGCCTGTTCGTCCTTGTTCTCTCCGATTACCTCGCATTTGTAATCAATCGTCCATTTCCGGTATGCACGCCTATACCGGCTCTTCGCCTCGCAGAAAAGGCGGAGCATCGAGGTGTCCAGCGTCGAGAGGAATTCCCCTTCCTGCGCGGAATAGCACGCCATAAGGAAGTTCCATTCGTTCCGTGCGTCACGGTCAAGGTCGTCAGGGCATCGGATATAGTTTCCGAGCTTGAACATCCCTTCCACCCCTTCGCGTATCATCCGCTGGAACTTCACCTTTTCCTTCACGGTCGGTGCAAGCTGGTTCACGTTCCTTGCGCCTGTCGCACCGACGTTGGTGTCCTTCACCACGAATTCGGGAATCCCTTTGCGCGGTCCAGGGACGATGTCGCTTTCCTTTATCCCTTTCTTGCTCTTTCTCCCCGCACCTACTCTTTTCCCACCCCACGTCTTGCCGTTGATGTTGGCTATGAGCTTGTCTTTTTTCTTGTCCATGGATATCCTCTTTTTAATAAGTCCGCATTGTTTGATAAAAAAGGAAGAACATGATTTCAACTGGAGGTATAAGAAAGCCATTAGAAAGGTCTCATTGTGCTTAATCTTGTTGGCTTGGAAGGCACAATGCGGAAAGCCTTCCTCCGCCCCTGGGAGTCTCCTCCCCTGGATTTTATTAGCTACTTAGGTTTGTCCTTGATACGGACGTCTCCGTTCTCGGAAAAGGTCGTCCACGTAGGCTTGTCCTTCAGGCCTGAATCGATTTCCCCATGAAGCTTGTTATGGCATTCACGGCACAGGAGCATCCTGTTGTCTGGGTTCAGGGAAATCTCAGGATTGTCGACGTTGGACTCGTCCAACGGTATCTTATGGTGCAAAAGGAAGCCTCTTTTTCCGCATAATTCACATACGCCTTTCTTGTATATCACCATCTGTTCACGGAACTTCTTCCATCTGTACGACTTATAGAACTTCTCGACCTTCGGTCCGTGTGCTGACGGCATGCGGTTTTCGCCTCCTTCTTCCGACAATAAGGAGGCTGGTACTCCGCCTCTGTCGTTTCCCAGCCCTTGCCTTGTTTCCACAGGAGACAGACCTGTCCCCTGCGCGATGAAGATAGCAAAACATTCAAGTTTGTTGTCAACATTTTTTTCAAAAACATTGAAAAAAGCCCAGAACCATCGGAAAATTTGAAACCGTTGAAAGGCGTGCGATTCACCCCATCACCAGATTCCGGCAGACCGCTGTTCATGGCCGTTGAATTCGCCAGAATTTTACTAACGGTTGCACAAACGCAAACAGATGGAAAAATCGTCCTATGTGTTTTGAAACTTCCGGGGCGCTCGTTGTTGTCACGTTTTTTACCCCCTCATACCGCCCCCCTTCCTGAACGTGTAAGCGTTTCCATTTGCTATTTTACGATATGTTTTTAATTTTTTTCCTGAGAAACAACCTAGTTTCTTCCTTTTGTTTTGATATGTTCGTTTGCATTTTCTGAAATAAAAAAATAAAAGCCGTGATAGGATGTTCACGGCCGAAGAAAGGACGGCCCGGCCGGTGATGATCGCCGGCCAAAGAATAATAAGATGAGAAGGGATAGGAATAAAGGCTATCGGGGATGGAGAAGGTCGGCAAGAGCGGCCGATGCCAGGGACAACGGGGAGGCTCCGTTATCCCACTGGACCAAGGCGGCCATCATCGCCGCCATCGCCGACGCCTTCGGCGACGACGTCGCCGGCCAGGCGTCGCTGGCCAATAGGTCCAGCCTCCGCCGTTGGAGGCTCGAAAAAAGCGGCTGGCATCACAGGGGATCCTATTGCCGGCCGGTCGACTTCTACCGGCTGGCCGAGGTAGACCAGCCGGAGGCTGTCAGCCTGATCGGCCAGGCCATCGCCGAGACGACCGCCGATAAGAATAACAAAGAAAAGGAAGAAAAGGAGAAGGCAAGGGTCACCTATTGGCGGATCGCCGCCAACGAATGGCAGGGATCGCGGCGTAACGGCCGTTATGTTTCGCGTACTTATTTCGGGATCACGGTAGGCCTCTGGTCGACGAAGGCGGCCATCGTCGCCGGTGATGGCGATAGGACCGTTAAAGACCTATCCGGACGCCATTGCCGCGGGATAATGATCCCGACCCGGTCGGCTTTCGTCAAAGCCGTCAAAAAGTTCTTAAAAATCGATAAAATAGGCAATTTTTCTAAAAAAATCGATGAAATTCTTAAAAAATAGGAAAAAAACAAAATGAAAAACCGAGACCCGCCAGGCCGGATTTGCCGGTATATTTTCGGCGCGGGGACGCTTGACCGGTGAGCCGTTAAGCGTTCTTTGACGATGGCGGCCAATCGGCCACCGTCACGGCCGTTTTAGCATTTCCCCATCCTTACACGCTTAGCGTGGACTTAGGGACCTTTGTCGGCGGTCTGGGCCTTGTTTCGGGGCCCGGGAAAGGGCCGGCGTGCCCCTTAGCCTTGCTTGCATGAACTGACCCGCAAGCCCCTTTTTCAATGGGCACGGCGTCAGGTTTTGATGCCCTCCGCCATATCGCCGGCACGCGGTTTTAGGATTTCTTTCAATCCCCTTCCGGGGTGCCTTTCGCCTTTCCCTTACGGTGCTTGTCCGCTATCGGTAGCCGGACCGTGTTTAGCCTTGCGGGGCGGTCCCCGCGGCCGCCGATAGGCCACGGGATCGCGGCGATCGCCGCGCCCTTAAAGGCGCCATTAAGCCGCCTAGAAAACGCCTTTAAAAAACCGTTTCAAAAGGCTATCTAAAAATCTTGTCAAGTGTTTTTCGAAAAAATTTTTTCAGCAACTTTTGAACAGAAAAAAGCCGATAAAATCAGCGTATTTTGCAAAACGCGAACTTTTCGGTTATGTAAAACGGATATAATTGTGAAAGGGTTTACATTTAGGCCGTTTCCGAAGGATCCAAAAAAATGGCAGGAAGTCCGTTTTGGGGGGTCAGCCCTTTTCTCGGAAGGGCGGAAATTTATTTTTCAGGAAAAAAGAAAGGGCCCCTCCCAGAAAGGCAGGAAGGGGCGTTTGAAAATGCCGTGGGACGGCAGGCAATTCCGTCCGAGAAAGGATAGGCATTCTTCGGGAAGGCCGTGGAAAAAAAGCCAAAAGCGGCCCTCTTCCATTCTATCACGGAAGGCACGCCCCGTCCTCCCTTTCCTGCCTGTTTCCCCTTCCGGCGGCGCTTCAGCATCCAATCGGCAAAGGAAGGGGGTACCCTACCTTCCGGAAACCGCATTTTTGGGAGAGGGGGTCACTCCTTCTTCTTGAACGGATGGAGAAGCTTTCCCAGGAAGCGGAAAATGGCCCATAGGATGACGCAGGCATAGGCGCCGTACTGGAGCGCCTCCTTGATCCATGGGGTGCCGTTCCACAGCTCCACGAACCGCTTCACGAACTCGCTCAAATCGCCACCGCCTTTCCCGGTCTTATCTCCCAGCCCTCGCCGATGTCGCCCTCCTTGGCGAGGATTGCCTCCATCGCATCGTCCATGTTCTCCATCGCGGAGAGGGGATAGCGTGACTCATAGGTCACGCCTCCCAGCATTCCCTCGACAAGGGAGGGACGGCATTTCACCAGGGCATAGTCTATATAGAATCTCATAGCATCCTCCAAGGTTAGGTTAACCCATGGAGGAATCCAACGTAAAGGAAAAAGGGGCAAACGCCCCTTCCATTATGCGATGGCCGAATATTGGGCCACTTTCGTCTCGGTACCCCACTCATAACTGGTAAAATCGACTACGGTCGCCCCGTCGGACGCTTTATTCGGCCAGCGGCGGTATTCCCACAATTTCCCGCTTTTCCAGGAATAGACGAACTCATCATGGGGGCACATCATGGTGAACAGGGTGAAGCTCGAATAGGGAATCCCTTCCTCGATTTCGCCCGTGGCCGTTCCATCGGTGTCCGAGCCTTCGTAGAAGGGGTAAGTGTCAATGTCGATGAGGCCGTTGCCGGCTGAAAAGGTCTTGAAGCCTATGAAAAGGGCCTTGCTTCCGTCGGTGAGGGCGACTTCCACGGCGTTCTTCGGATATTCGAGCTTGCTTGTGACGAAAGAATCCTTTGTTCCCACGGTCTCATCTGCCACGATGTCCTTGAAATTGAAGTACACATAGTCCAGTCTCGCCGTGAACGAACCGAACGTCCCCTGCTTCTTCCCGCATCCCGCAAGCCTGACAAGCGAGGCGAAAAGCATGGACAGCGCCGTTGTTTTCCTCTTTCCCATCCTGTTTTTTTCCTTTCCCTAAGATTCTACCACATTCAGAATGTGCCCTTCTCCTTGTTCCCCGCGTCGAGTGCGCGTGCCATCGCACGGTCGTACTCCACGGAGGAGATGAGCTTCCCCTTCCTTTCGTACAGCCACTGGCAGAGCGTCCACTGGGGAAAGCCGTCCTTGGCGGGAAGCCACCTCTCGAACGTCCCGCGCACCATCATGAGGACTTCCTCATCGCCGTTCGCAAGGACGTTCCACCGCCTTGTGATCCCGAAGGTCGAATAGAGGAACTCCTCCGCCTGCGTTCTAGTGAACGGACGGTCCTCCTTCCACGCAAGGCGCCAGGACTGGGGGGAATCGCGCCCGCTCCGCCCCTTCTTCCGCTCCCCCCTTATCTTCCTCGTATGGGCCATCCCCCGCCTTGTGAAGGCAAGGAACAGCCCGACGGCGAGGAGGACAAGCGATATGCCGAAGAGGACCCAGAACGCGGCTACCATAGCCCCCATTCCGCGAACTTCTCGAATCCGCCCGCCGCCTTCATGTAGTTCCACGCAAGGGAGACGATTTCGGAATACGGTCTGCCGTCTACCGTGTCGTCCCCGATGGCACAGCAGAGTTCAACCGGCTTGCCCCTCTTCTGCGCCTTGAGGAACGCATAGATGTTCACGCTTACGTCCGCCTTGGACAGGTCCTTGCCGTGGAGCCCTCCGCCGGTCACGGAGTCCGCCATGTCCGAGCCGAGCTTACGGTTCGTGGCGCCGGTGTCGACGTCGGTGCCGCCGGTCCAGTATCCGAGGGGGTTGATCTCGGCATCGGGGAATTCCTTCCGGAGCTCCTTTTCCGTGGCATGGCTCTGGCAGATGATGAGGCGCTTCCCCAGGTCAAGGATGTACTTCCCGTCATAGGGATGCTCCGAATAGATTCCGCGTGCGATGGCGGACAGGCGCTTCTGTTCGATGGTAAGGGGCATCCCCTTGAAGATGCCGTTGTCCCCGCACCGGAGGCCGTGCGCCTGGTTCTCCGCAAGCTCGCCGTCCTGCGGGACGGGGACATAGTCCACGCCTCCCGCCCCTATCCCCGAGATTCGTTCCACGGCCCTGCACACGGCATCGGCAGGCACCCTCACGGACGATTCCGCTATGATGTGGCACTTCCCGTGGCCTATGAGCACCTCAACGGCGATTCTCGGATCCTTCTCCCTCTTATACGCGAGGTCGACCACCGCCCCCGCGATTCTGTCCGCCACCTTGTCAGGATGGCTAGGATTCACCTTCTCGATCATTCTTCTCTTTCCTTTCCGCGGGGCATGTACTTCCCCGCAAGTTCCGCCTTCCTTCCCGTCAGCCCTTCCCACCGCTCGACGATCACGGCGCAGTAGCCCTCGTCGAGCTCCATCCTTCTGCATCTTCTTCCCGTCTCCTCGCACGCCAGCAGGGTCGATCCCCCTCCCCCGAAGAGGTCGAGTACCGTGTCCCCCTGATAGGTGGTGTTCTCGATGGCCCTCTTCGCCAGCTTCACCGGCTTCTGGGTCGGATGCCTGTACTGCTCCGGGCTGTCAGGGTATATGTCCCAGACCGCATCGATCCGTCCCCCGGTGAGGCAGTGCCCGCAGTGGCTTACGAGGATTAGCTCGTAGGTGTTCTTGAATGTCCGCTTAAGGTCACCGAGCCCCCCGTTCAGCCCGCATTTGTTCCAGACCACCCTGTTGGTCAGTCTGTAGTATCTTTCGAAATACGGAAGCCACATGTCAAGCACCTTCCACGTGGTGCAGACGAACACGAACCCGTCCACGCATTCCTTTGCGACGGGCAGGAAGTCCAGCAGCGTATCGTCGTTCTCTATCTTCCGGAAGCGGTGGCATGTCCTACCAGTCGGTGTTTTCCGATTTGCATTGTTCGACTGGTAGGACATGCCGTATGGCGGATCGGTGAACAGCCTCCCGCATTTCTCCCCCCCCCGTCAGGAACCTTACCTGCCCCATGTCGGTCGAGTCCCCGCACATGAGGAGGTGGCTTCCAAGCTTCCACAGCTCGCCTCTTTTCGGCTTGGGGTGCTCCTCGCGGAACAGCATCCTCTGGCCTTCTTCCTCTCTCATTCCCTGCGTTCCCCCATTGTCACTCCCACCCCATCCGCCAGACCGTGACAACGCCGGAGGCCGTGTCATAGGCACACTGCCACCCGTTAAGGTCGAGGCGGAAATGCTCGGCGACCTTCTTTATGTCCGCGGCACGCTCCCCGCTCACCTCCCCGGAGAAGCGCCTTCCGCTTCCGTTCCGGGCAAGGAACTCGGAGAGGAAGCCGATGAACTCGACGTCCTTCTTCGAAGTGTAGTATTTTTTCGGCATTCCCATGATGTCCTTTCCTTTCTAGAACAGCTTCATCTGTTCGTCCTCCCCTTCCGCCGTCTTCCCGATGCGCTCCCTTGACGCCTTCCAGAACCGCTCCTCGATCTCGAAGCCGAGGAAGTGCCGTCCGAGCTTCTTCGCGGCGGCGCATGTCGTCCCGCTTCCGGAGAAGGGGTCAAGCACGACCCCCCCCGCATGGGAGGAATTGCGGATGAGGTTCTCTATGATGTCCTGGGGCTTTGCCGTGGGATGGCCCCATTTGTCCTTCTCGAGCATCCCCTTCTTCAGGTACACGGTTCTCCCTGTCTTGTAGGATATTTCCGGGTTGACCCCGGTCTCCCAGAAGTAGAGGCAGTATTCCTTGTCCTTGAGGTAGTGTCCATTGCAGAACGGCGTGGGATTCTCCTTCGCCCATATAATCCTTTCCCAGTTGCATCCCCATTCGTATGCTCCAACCATGGTTTTAACGGCGTTATGGCAGTCCCATAACACTTTTCTGAGCTTTTTTCTCATTTCTTCTTCTCCCACTGTTGCATGATGGCAAGGCAGATGTTCCCGTTGATCCCCTGAAGCAGTTTCTCATCGTCCTCGAGATAGACGTCTATAAGCCAGCTGAAGTACTCCGCTCTCTTCTCCGGATCCTCCAGCTGGTCTATCGCACCCGCCGAGTCCGCCAGGTCGTTCAGGTTCAGGACACGGTTCTTCTTCTTTACCTTCTTCGACTTCCGGCTGTTCTCTATTATGAGCTCTCTCTCGATGCAGTACGAGACTCTGTCGAATTCCTCCCGGTCATCCTCATGGAAGCTGTCTATCCTCTCCTTGAGTATCATGGCCTGGTATTCCCAGTCTCCGATATTGAGCGCTCTCTCGGAGAGGTTGTGGAGCCTCTCCGGGGTTATCTTCTTGTCCTCGTTATCCATGTCACTTGCTCACTTTCTGTTCCATTGACAGCTCGGACAGCTCCTCCGACAGGGTCAGCCTCTCATGCATGCTGTCCTTTCTATACGCCTTCAGGAGATTCCCCCTGAGGTGTTCCTGTTCCTTCCAGTCCTTGATCTTCCTTATCTCCCCCCTCATCGCTCTTGCCCATTCCGGGCTGATGTCGTGCTTTCTGTACTTTCCCATCATGCTTCTTCCTCCTCTGTTGTGTATACGGCGCTTCCTCTGTCATAAACGGATCCCCATTGGTTAGAATAGACAGGTCTTACCCTGACCATGTTTCCATGTGCCTCCAGTCCCTTAGCAACTTCCATAGCCTCGTCCAGAGACTCATGAAACCATAAGCCACGAAGAACGAATACATCCCATCCATCATCATCTTTCTTCAATACTTCGTAATAAGTCAGTCTTGAGTCCTTAATCTTAACAACAGGCATCATGCTTCCTCCCTGTCTATCACATGCCTGTCCAACGCGCCGTCCGCCAGTGCCTTACCGTAGAACTTACGGAAACGCATGTCGCAGGCGTCGCACCAGCTCTCCATCCCTATCGACCTTATCTTCCCTTTGCCGTTTGTACCGACCTCGATGAGGACGGCGTCCGAGCATCTGCCCTCCTCCAGGAAGGAATAGGCGTTGTAAACCACGTAGGCGTTCTCCTTCGCGTCCGTCCATTCCCCCTTGGTCACGTAGGTGCCGTCCTTCGCCCATAGCCCCATCGAGGCAACGTATTGGAAAATGTCCTCTATTGTCATGTCCTTACCCCCTAGATGATGTAGAGCCGTGTCCGGGGCGAGACCTTACGGAATATGTCCTCGAAGTTCATCTTCGCCGCATCGTCCGCGAATATGCTTTCCGTCACGGCCATGGCCTCCGGCTTCCTCTCCGCAAGGCGTTCCCTTGCCGCCTCGTCTATCGGCGTCTTCTGGAAGCAACAGAGAAGCCGGCGCCCGTCGACCATGTAGTAGGTCGCCCCTGTCTCGCTCCCCGGTATCACCTCGCCCACCGGTATCCCGTCGTCCCCTGTGAACTGGCAGGCATAGTCGGTGCGGACTGCGTTTTCCGCCCTCTGGGGCTTCGCTTCCCGTTCCATGGCTATTCCCCCTTCCTTTCCGTCCGATGGGCCGAGGCGGGGTTTTTTGCCCTGTCTCCGCCGTATCTGAGTTCGATGACGGTCTTAGGTTCACTTCCATAGCGTTTCTCCGCCGAAAGGAGGCACACCTGGCTGTCGTCGAGCCATGCCACGCCGTTGAGGGCGTCCATCACCATCTTGCAGAGGTTGTCGATGTCGGGCTTCTTCGCCATTGCCTCCTCCCCGGAGAGCTTCCGCATGCCGGACTTGGACGGCGTGCCGTCCTTCTTGAAGTCCGACTTCAGGAGGGGGAAGACGAACTCGAGGGACAGGGACACCGCCCCCGCATACGCCTCCACCTTCCCGCACTGCTTCCGCAGGTAGCTCCGGACGTCCGCCTTGTAGCTCGTCTGTAGCTTGTCCTCGAACATCGAGGCGTGTCCGAACCGCACGGTCGCACGTGCCCGCTTCCACGCCATGGGCACGCCCGGCACCTCGAACGAAATCCGCTTACCGTCCATCGTGCGTGATGCTGTACTCATACTCTTCCTGGAGGTCCACCACCTCGTCAACGGCGTCCATCGCCTTGGAAAGTGCCTTGATGGCCTCCTCCGCCCCCGTTCTCAGGTCGTACGCCTCGTCGTCCCCTTCGCCCCCCGGGGTCTCAGAGAGCTCCTCCAGGATGTCGTAGACGTCGTCCAGCCTTTCCCGTGCGTCCTTTGCATCGCCTAAGCACATGTTCAGTGTTTCCTCCTTTTCCGTGCCTCGCCTCTTAGCCCGTAGGTCTTTTCCCTGGCCTTGAGGTTCTTCTTCCGCCAGCGTCCCAGCTCCTTCCCGTCCATCATCGACCGGAGCACGTCCTCCGCCAGAAGGTACAGCTCCCAAGCCTCGGCTGGGTTCATTCCGTCCCCTCCCCTATCTTCTCAACCGTAAGTTCCATCCTTGCGCCGCGGTATGGCACCATGCCCGGCATGTGGCTGTACGCGTCGAGCGACTTCTTGTACAGCGCCGGGAGCCCTAGGCCCCCTTCGCCGCACGTCTCGTATATCTCCCGGGGGTTCCGGAACGTGTATTCCTTCCCTTCCCCTCTGAGCACGATCACGTAGCCCCAGTAGGTGAACTTCCCCGAGAACACTTCCCTGGAGGCAGGCCTGGAAAGGATGTCCGCCCTTTCCTCGCAGGTCGCCCCTGTCACCTCGGCAAACCGCTTCCAGAACTCCGCCGTACGCGTCTGGCCTCCGGCCACCGCCCCGCGGACGTACCGCATGCCGTATCCCATCGCATCGGCGAGCCCCGCGAAGTCGTATCCCTTGAGCACCATTAGCTTTGCCCTCTTCCCGTATCTTCCTCCCAGGGCGCCTCTTTCAGGTATTCCCTGAGCGTTTCCGGATTCTTCTCCGAAACCATGAACCATTTCCTGCATCTGTCGCACTCCTTCCACGTGTGCACCTCCGAATAGAACAGCTCACGGCATTCCTCGGCTTCCGCCTTGGTGGGCGGATAGTGCGAGGGATAGCGCATGAGCAGGGCTTCGAACCTTCCGCGTTTCGACGGCCCGAATTCCCCTCTTGGATCCGTTTCCGTTGCCGTGTCCGTTTCCGTGTCCGTTTTCGTCCTGCGGAGCGGGACGGGCGCCCCTTCAGGCGCTCCGGATCCGCATCCGCTTTCTTTCTTCTCTTTCTTATCTACCCTCTCTCTTAAAGAGAGGGGTATATAGGGGGGAACGGATTTATATGGCGTCCTCGCCATATTCTTTATGGCGTCCTCGCCATATTGTTTATGGCGGTTTGGGGATATGGTATATGGCGCCTTCGCCATATTGTTTATGGCGTATCCGCCATAGTCCCCTTCCACTCTTGATGATTCCGGATTGAACGTAACGGTCTTCTTTTTTTCGCCTGGATTGGCTATTGCAAGATACTTCTTCGCAACAAGCCTTTTCACCTTCTCCCAGGTGTGTTTGTAATCCCGGTTAAGAGCTCTGGACACGTCCCTGATGCTCAGCCCTCCGCGGATGCCCTTACCACGTCTTTCGTAGTCCGAGATGTAAAGCGACAGGATAAGCTTTTCCGTGGAGTCGAGGTTCCCATCCTTAAGGACGGAATCATATAGCTTGACGAACGGTCCATCCATAGGGATGCCTCCTTTCTATTTGCACTTCTTCAGCTTGTCTTCCCTTATCGTATGCATTGCCATGAGCATGGTCCCTGCCTTTATCCTCCGAGCCTGTGCCACCATTTTTGCCCCTCCGTCAGGAAGGCCGGAAAGCACCGACTGGACGTCCACGCAGGCATTCACCGAGTCACGGAGCTCACGTTCGAAATACCGTATTTCGTCCTCCGACATCTGTATCTGTCTGTTAGCCATTCTTTTCCGCCTTTGTTTTCAAGCTGGGAAAATCAAGCGTTTTCTTCTCCTGCTCTCTTTTCACCTTTGCCTGCTTTGTTTTTTCAAGTTTCGATTTCCTATACTTGAATGTTGCCTTCTCTGCCTCCTCGGCCTTGTGCTTCCTTATCTCCTTCCGCTGTTTCTCCGCCTCTTCCTTCAGCTTGACGTTTCTTTCGATTTCCGCATCGAACAGGTAGGAGAGGCGTGCCGCATCGTACATCGTCCTGTGGTTTTCTTCCATCACATAGGATGGGACGCAGTCCAGTGCCGCCTTCACCACCCGCAGTTCGCCGATTGTGAGTTTCATAGGACGGGAATCCTCTTGGCTGATATGACTTCCTGATAGAGGGTGACAGACTCATAACATCCGAGACTCTTTAAGACACGTACCTTGGTGATCATTGTTGCCAGACCTTCGCCCGCCTTCTGCCAGACCGTGCTCTGTCTCTGCCGATAGGAGTCAGGTCCGTCCTTTCCAGACGCCGTCTCCTTCCATGAGACGACGATGAAGTACTTCCCCTTTCTCATTGCTAGAACGGAAGGTCGTCATCGGTTGGCAGGGAATTGGTGTCGATCCTCTTTCTCTCCTGTTTCGGCTGGTCGTCTCTCCGGTTGCCGTAGACGTTCACCGATTCCACGACCACCTCGTTCGCCGTCCGCTGTCTGTTGTCCTTGTCGGTATAGAGCCGTGTGTTCCACCGCCCGACTATCTCCACTCTGTCGCCTTTGTGGGCATAGGAGGCAAGGTATTCGGCCTTCTTATCGAATGCGGTGAAGTTGATGAAGTCGACTCCGTATTCCCCGTCCTTGTCCTTGAATTCTCTCTTTACCGCCACGCAGTTGTTTACGACCGCGATTCCGCTCTTAGACCTTTCCTTCTCGACGTCACGGCAGATGTTTCCGCTTAGGATGACCTTATTCATGGCCTTTCCCTCCCTTTCTTTTCTCTTTCTTCGCCATCTACTTCTCCTCCTCTCCCAGGCACGCCTTACGCAGGATCCCGTATCCCTGTTCACCGGCTTTGAACGTGGTCATGTAGACCGTTGCCGTATCGCCGATTACGAACAGGTCGAGCTTGCCGATGATTGCCTTATATTCATCGAGCTGTTTGAGGAGCCCGACGCTTACATTCGCCATCTTCTTTCCGAACTCGGTGGAACTTTCAAGGCATCTTTTCAGTTCCTTGTTTTCCGCCATTATCCGTCTGTATTCGTCCACGAGGAACTGCTCGGATACCGACTTCCTGCAGTTCCCATCCGTCACTCTGCCGTTGTTCTGCTTCCATTTGTTCGACATGGATCAATCCTCCTTTTTCTTGAACGTCACGCGTATGCCGGCTCCGACCTGTGTCGTCTTCCTGAACTTCTCGGCCAAAGAGGGAAGTTCCTTTTTCAGTTTCGCCGTATCAATCGTCTGTCTTGTCCCCGGTGCGATATAGGTCACCTTTACGCTGTCGTTCTCGAACGAATAGACGCCCTTGTCCTCCATCGCCTTTATCCTTGCCTGCTTGATTGCCTCGGACTTCTTGGCAATATCCTTCTTCCTATTGTCGTAATAGCGGATGAGGGTCTCGGCCTTGGTAAGCTCCGCGACAAGCTCATCGCTTGCGGGAACCTTTTCCTGATAGGGGCAGTCCAGCGCATAGGCGGATAGGAGGGACTCGACTTCCTCAATGGGCTTAAGCTTTATTTCGACCACCTTGAGTTCGCCGCCCTCGAACCAGAACGCCTGTCCGCGCTTAATCCCTCTGTCGCCGTACAGATAGGCGTAAAGGGACAACTGCCATGAGACGGAATCCTTGTGGAGGCTGGAAGTGGTCTTGACGTCCGCTATCACCTTTTCCCCTTCCTCCTCCATCAACAGGTCTGCCCGTCCTGCGACCAGATCGTTATGGACAAGGAACTCGCTTTCGAGGCATTTCCATCCCTTCTCCGCGACCGTTTTCTTGTAGGATTCGAATTCTTCAGTGAATCCCTCCTCGCCGGTCTTGTTGTATGCCTCGATTTCGGAATGGATGAGCGTCCCTCTGTCCGCCGATGCCTTAAGCGTGGCTTCGTCCACCGCCCCATAGTCAGGGGAAAGGCCGTATTTCTGGAGAAGCTGGGTGACGCTGATGAGCTTGTGGCCGTCCAAGGCATAAGTGTGCGTGGATTCGTCGAAGCTGATGCCGTTCATAGTAGGTGCTCCTTTTTCTCGGCAAGCCAGTCGTAGAACGACTTCGAGCTTCCGACATATTCCTTATAAAGGCGGATGTTGTGCTCTAGGCCTCTGATGCGGTCCGCCTGGGCTGTTAGTTCCTTGAATTCGCTTAGCCAGCTGAACCACTCGTCATAATGGTTCGGGCCAGACACTTCCTGTTGCCTCTGCTGCCACTTGACTATACGTTCTATGAAGTGGAGCGTCGTTTCCTGCGGATTGGCTCTGCGTTTTTTCTCTGCTTCCATTATTTCTTTGCCTCCAGTGCCTTCTTCTTCCGTGCGATGCACGATTCCCTTTCCTCCTCCGTGACTTCCTCAGGCTTCTTCTTTAGGTAGGCGGCGACCTTCTCAAGGCTGATCTTCATCGCCTTCGCCTCGGCCATCGTCTCGACCTTTATGTTCTTGCTGCAAAGAGGCATTATCTTCGGAGCGGAGATTTCATCAGGCGTTACCTTATCGATATGGATATGGATGGGTGTTGGCTTATCCGCGGTTGCCTTGTCCTGGGCGTCCGAGTCCTCCGTATCATCGATTGCGAAGAGGCCGTTAAGGGCGTATTTCCGTGCATAGCTTGACGCCGTGCCTGTTATCTGTGCCTCGTCCATTCCCTTCTTGTCGGCAGGCTCACGGGCATATGCCGTCACCTTGATGCTGTCATCTCCGGCGAACAGGGATGCCGTTGCCTTGATATAGATCCGTTCCCCTACCTGTACGACCTCATCGCTTAGGGTCAGTGCGACCCCGTACTTTGCCAGTATCGGCTTTACGGCTTCCAGAATGTCCTCCTGTGACCGATACTTGTACTTTCCGAAGCTGTTGTACTGGTTCTTCGGAGCCTTCAGCTCCATCTGGATTCTTTGAAGAACCGCCGTCATCTCCCTCTTCCCTTCCTTCGTCTGTCCCATAGACCGAGCCTCCTTTCATGGCCACTTCTATTCCGACTCCGCCGTCCCATCTCTGAGTGATGTCTATTCCGAGGTTCTCGAGCCGGTTGTCCTCGGAATGGCCGTTGATGTGTATCACCTGTCTGCCTTCGGCCTTCTTACCGAAGAACGCCTTTGCGACAAGCACCGCGACGCCGTACCGTTTCGAACTGATGCTTACACGCCTTGTCCCGCAGTTGTTCGTCTGCGGAAGTCTTGTCAGTCCCTCGTTCGTTTCCACCGGACAGCGGTATATTTCGCCGTTGCTGTCCGCATAGACGTCGTATCCGCCCAACTGCCCTGCATACTTCCTTATCGGGCTTCTTTCGAGCCGGAGGGAGGAGTCGAACACCAGGACGATTCTGTTCCCTATCACCTTCTCCTTCATTTGATTCCCTCCGATTCCATGGCCGACCGGATTGCCGTTTTCGTGATTCCGTAGAGCTTCAGCTTCTCAAGGGCAACCGCATTCGGGATCCCGAGCGTCCCGGGATTGACAAGCCCCCTCGCCTTCAGATAGGTGACATAGTCCTGTTCCATTGATTCGTATACCTTGCAGGCCTGCTCTCTGTTGCCTCCGTAGATGGTCAGCAGGCGGACGACCATCGGCCGTGTGATGGAGACCGAGTTGATGTCCTTCCATGCCTGGTCCAGGCGCTTAGCAATGTTCCGTTTCATTGTCTTCGTTGCCTTTTTGCAACTGCGTTCCAAAAAATAAGTCAAAGGTCTTGTCGATTCCGGCAATATTTGCGATTTTTCCAACTTCCTCGATAGTGAATGTATCAGGATTTCTCACTTTCTTGATTAAGGTAGTATTGGCAATGCCTATATTTCCGGCCCTCTGTTTCTGAGAAACTCCGGCAGATGCAAGAAGCACCTTCCATTTCGTCTTCGTAAACGATGTGAACATCATTTCTTCCTCCTTTTCTTTTCTGGCCGTGGCCAGATAGCTTAGTCCGCAAACAAAAGTCTCAGTTCTCTGAAGCATTCTTTCACTTCCCTGCTTGTTTCCTTGCTTATCGGCGCTTCAAGGACCGTGTATGCCCCGAGATCGAATAACCGTCTCGCAATCTTCTCGACCTGTTCCTGCCTTTCCTGCTTTTCTTTCTTTTTCATAATTAAAAGGATCCTTTCTATCCTTCCTTACCGCCCCATCCCGGATTCCTATTTATTTAAACTATCCCATTCTGGACACTCTCCTTTCCTCCTCGGAGTCGATCTCTTCCTGGGAAACCTCCATCCGTTCGTCTTCCTGATAGATTTCCTCAGGCACTTCCCATGAAACAAGGGTCACGACTTCGTACCCGTACTTATCGGCGACCGAGCAATAATAGTCGTAGGTTTTTTCGGCCTTTGCGTAATCCGTTGTTCCCCAGAACTTCTCCTTGCCGTCAAGGGGGTTCCCTAGCCTTGGCTTGTTTTCCATCCAGTTCTCGATGCCGGCTTCCACTTTGTACAGTTTGATCTTCGGTAACATTCTGGTTTCCTCCCGTTGTATTTTTTCAACGCCTCTATTCTAAACCGTTTATTTTTCTTTTGCAACACTTTTTTCTTTTTTTGCAACAGGCTATTTATTTTGGTATAATTTCGGTGAGGAAGAACAAACCTATGAATTACAAAGAATTAGGAGACGCAATCAACAAATACCGTGTGGCCAAGGGTTTGACACTTGAGCAGGTTGCATCCGCATGCAATGTCAACCGTTCAACCGTCTTCCATTGGGAGAAGGGTGATACGAAAAAGATAAGTTACAAGAATAGGCTTACCCTCATTGATAGGCTGAACATTCCTCCTGCATACTTCATCGTTGATCCTGAGCACGAATCCGAGACAAATATGAAGAATGAAATACTGACGACCGTCAGAAATCGAATCTTCCGTGAGATTTCCACAATTGAAAGCCGTGAAACGCTTGAAATGATTCTGAATATCGTGGTGGCTATTAAGAAGCAAGAAAAATGAAAGGACACTAAACCATGAAAGAAAAGCTGAAGAAGGGAAACTACTACATCGCAGACATCGGAACGGACGACATGATCGCTGCAGGATTAGGGGAAAAGTTCCTCGTGCGTTATCTCGGCCCTGCCCATCCAGGGGCCGAACTCGTTCCCCATCCTCGACGGCTTCCTGACGATTCCGGATTTATCCTTGTGGACGTCTATGTCCCAAGCTACACCGGACTGACCGACGGCCACTGGGAAAAGAAGCAGACCATTTACGAAGACGACATCATAGAACCGGTCGAGCTTTCCGATGCTTTAAAGGCAAGGAAGGATGATTAGAAAGCGCGACCGCCAGAAGCCTTGGCAGGTCATTGTCGGCACACAAGGAACGGACGGAAAAAGAAAAAGAGTGTGCAAGTCCTTTGCCACCTATGCCGAGGCAAAGGAAGCGGAGGGAATAAGGCTTGGGACGCGCGATGCGGCCACAGACAGGACAAATACGTCAAAGATAGGCGTTGAAAGTCTTATCAATGAGTTCTGTACCAAAAGAAACAGCGAAATCCGGATAACCACAATCGATAATTATAAACGGGCCTTCAGACTCTACATCGTACCGTTCTTCCATGGGAGGGACAGGCGGAAGTGTGACAAGGCGACCTTTATCAAATGGAAAGAATATATTGAGGCAAGCGGTCTAGGTTTCACATCACGCAAGAACAAATTCAATGCACTGCACAGCCTTCTTTCCTTTGCCTATAAGGAATTCGGATTGGATTTGTGCAAATACCTCGACATGGCTGGGACGTTCAAAAAGGATCCTAATGCGAGGGAAAAGGAAGAGGAACTCCATTTCTGGGATCCCTATCAGTTTTCCGCCTTTATCTCCCAGTTCAGAAAGGATTGCGAGAAAATCTCCCCATATTCCTCGAATTACATGTCCTACTGGGGATCATATGTAAGGCTGAACATCCTTTTCTTTGCCGGACTGAGAAAAGGCGAGGCAAACGCATTGACGCCGGAGGACTTCTTCCAGCGCCGAGGAGTCTACTATCTCAATATCACGAAATCATGCTCCCACAAGGTTCAGGGGATGGACTGGGTAACGACCCCTCCGAAGAACAAGACAAGCCGTCGCTGTGTGCCGATTCCCAAGACCCTTGTGGACATCATAAAGGAACACCTCTATACACGGCTGAACAAGCTAGGAAGCCCTGCCCTGTTCCTATGCGGAGGACTTTCCCATATTCCGGACTCGACCCTGATTGCCCTGAAGGACAATGTGGAAAAGGAAAGCGGGGTGCCCCATATCCGGGTGCACGACCTTAGACACTCCTATGTGTCGGTCCTCATCAATTCAGGGACCCCGGTGACCACGATTTCTAAGCTGGTGGGACATTCGTCAACCGAAATCACCTGGAAGGTCTATTCCCATCTATACCCTGATACCCTTGCCAGCGCAGTCACGGCGTTCGACAACGAAGTATGCGGAAATTCATTTTCAACAGATTCCCATATTCTGGGCGCCATTTGGGCGCCAAAAAACAAAAAAGGGATTTAATCCCCATTTAATGCCTATAACGGCGTTTTCGAAAATATGCCCATAATATAGGGGAAATTCGGAAATCATTGCATCATTATAATGGCTTATAAAATGTTGTTTACGCTTCTCATACTCTCGACCAGATTCTTAAAAAAGCCCTAAACTAAGGGCTTTTTTTGA
>ERZ808240.949-NODE-949-length-36804-cov-6.980952_pt1 | contig 36804 bp, 28 predicted proteins | sample MGYA00521084_ERZ808240 | MGnify/ENA primary metagenome ERZ808240 (study PRJEB31516, sample SAMN03275571) | gut metagenome | biome: mammalia-associated habitat; material: feces | host: Papio cynocephalus | place: Kenya | collected 2012-08-06 ... | reverse complement strand
TTATCGGCGACGGCTGGAGCGAGAGCTCCAGGAACGTGACGGCGACGTTCACCTTTCCCTCGGATTCCCCGGCAGCGGAGCCGGCGACTAAAGGAAAGAGCTTCCGCGCATGGGGCCATGGCCCGCTCACGGGCGATGTCGCCGTCGACGGCGCTGCGCCGAGCGTGACGTTCACGGTCCCGCGCGTCCGCTCCGGCGAGTATGCCGAGGCGCGCATCGTGTTCCCGAGTGCGTGGGTGCCCGGCCTTTCCGCCTCGAGCGAAAAGCGTCTGCCGACTGTTTTGAAAGAGGAGAAGCAGTGGGCCGAGGAGGCCAACGCCAGACGCGAACGGGCACGTGTGGTCGCGGGCGTCATGGCGGCGGTCACGGTGATCGCGTCGGTAGCGCTGCTGGTGGTGGTCGCTGTGCTCAAGGTCACGCGCGGACGCAGCCCCAAGCCGGTGTTCGTCGAGACGTACTTCCGCGATGTGCCGTCCGATGCGCACCCGGCGGTTATCGCCGCGTTCATGGAGCGCCAGGGCAAGGTGCCCGATCGCGCATTCGTCGCCTCGCTCATGAAGCTGACCGATGACCGCGTCATCACCATGGAGAAGCGTTCCGCCACGCGTAAGGGTTTCTTGGGACGCGAGATCACCGATGACGACTACCGCCTGACGGTGCCCGCCGAGGCCATGAAGAACACGACCGACAAGATCGACAAGGCGGTGCTCAATTTGTATTTCGCAGGTGCGCGCGCAGATGCCGACGGCATCAAGAGCCGCTCCTTCGATGACCTGCACGGCTACGCATCCGACCATACCGAGGCGTACTCCAAACGCTACGACGCGTTCAAGACCAAGGTCGAGGCCGACATCGAGCGCCGCAACCTCGTCGCGTCAAAGGGTACCGGCGCCATGGTCACCACGTGCGTGGTCGCCGGTTTGATTCTGGTCTTCGGCATTTTCCAGTTGATCTATACCGATCTGAACGACATCAACTTCATCGCGTTCTGCGTCTCCATGCTGCTGCTGTGCGTCGCCGTGGTCATCGGCTGCACGTTCCGCCGGCTCACGCAAGAGGGTGCCGAGCTCAAGAACAAGTGCCGGGCGCTCAAGAAGTGGCTGGAAGATTTCACGCGCCTGGGCGAGGCGGTCCCTTCCGATTTGATCTTGTGGAACAAGCTTATGGTCATGGCCGTGGCGCTGGGCGTTTCCAAGGAGACGCTGCGCCAGCTCGCTGACGCTGTGCCGCCCGAGGTGCGCGAGAGCGACGACTTCTACGATTGCTATCCGGTGTACTGGTGGTGCTACGGGCATCACGGCATGGACGCGCCCGTCGAGTCGCTGCACCAGGCGTATCACGAGAGCATCGCCGAACTGGCGAGCTCATCCGACAGCTCGATCGGCGGTATCGGCGGCGGCTTCTCCGGAGGCGGCGGAGGCGGCATCGGCGGCGGAGGCGGCGGCACGTTTTAGTTCCGACGTTCTGTCGGATGTCGGAACTGGCTGACGCTGCGCGGCCCCAGGCATCTCATCTCGCTGTTCAAGCTGTCGCTCGGGGGTGAAGCGTACCGAAGTGCGCTTCACCCCTCTTTCGCAGCGACCTAAGACACCTGGAGGCTCGCTCGCTGTCGCGCTTTCGGCATCGAGGTCCTGATGCTACGCCGTCAAATCCAATCCATACAGGAACGATTCCTTGGGCATGCCCTTGAGGTGCTCTTTCCATTTGGCACGGTAGTGGGCCATGCGCTTGAAGTGGTGGCTCTCGTAGAAGCGCCAGGTGCAGTCCGTGTCGGTGTAGAGATAGGCCGTCGATGCGCCCTGGGCGGACACATACGAGGTCGCGGCGTCGAGCAGTACGGTACCGATCCCCAATCCCTGCGCTTCGGAGCTCACGGCGAGCAGCGTGATCTCGTCGTTTTGTGAGATGCCGCTCTCTTGCAGCAGACGGTTGTTGGCACTGACCTGCCGGCGCAGGTACGCCAGGTATCCCGCGGTCTGCTCCGGTTCGATGTCTTGCATCTGCTGGATGATGTCGCGCTTGGCGGCGTCCCAGCGCTCGGTCCACTCGTCGGAGGCTTTTCCCGCGCGGGCGAGCACGATACCGCGCACGTTCCCGTCGATGCAGGCTACCTGCGAAAACGTCGAGACCGAGAGGCAATAGCATAGGTCGGCGCAGGCTTCGAGGTAGTTGTAGACGTCGTTATCGCTGTCGTTGTGCCAGTCTGTCTGCAAAATGGTGGCGATGGCGTCAAAATCGGATTCTTCGAACGGACGGTACAGGACGCGCGAAACCATGGAGCCTCTTTCTGAGTTCGTTTCTCGCTATACGTTCTACCACGCCACCCGGACCGGTTTGTGATGCCTTCGTGCTTCACCAACTCGTCATGCGCTCATGCGATTTTGGCACCGACACGTCCCGTCATATGCGCTACATTAGATGAATCACGTAAGCGGCCGCCGCGCGTGAGCCCAACGTATCACCGACTCGAGCAGCACGGCGGCGTAGCAGACTAGGAGGGACTGCATGGGTTCTGATGTGAAGATCGCGCGCGCGTTGATCTCGGTTACCGACAAGACGGGCGTGGTCGATTTCGCACGGACGCTGGTGGACGAATTCGGCGTCGAGATCATCTCCACGGGAGGAACAGCCAGGGCTATCGAGGACGCCGGCGTTCCCGTGACCCCTATCGAGGAGTTCACCGGGTATCCCGAGATGATGGACGGGCGCGTCAAGACCCTGCATCCCAAGGTTCACGGTGCCTTGCTGGCCCGTCGCGATTCCGAGCAGCACATGGCCGAGGCCGCGGCCCACGGCATCAAGCTGATCGACCTGGTGGTCGTCAACCTCTATGAGTTCGAGAAGACCGTTGCCAAACCAGACGTCACGTTCGCCGACGCCATCGAGCACATCGATATCGGCGGTCCGTCCATGCTGCGCTCCGCCGCCAAGAACAACGCGTCGGTCACCGTGGTGTGCGACCCCTCGGATTACGCGAACGTGCTGGACGAGATGCGCCTGCACAACGGCTCCACCACGCTGGGCACCCGTCGCAAGCTCGCGGCCAAGGTCTACACGCGCACCGCTGCCTACGACACCGCCATCTCCACCTGGCTCAACAGCCACCTTGCCGGCAACGAGCCCGATGCGGACGACACCTCGAGCTTCGTGCCGCCCGAGTCGCTCTCCCTGCAGCTTAGCAAGGTGCAAGACCTGCGCTATGGCGAGAACCCGCATCAGTCTGCGGCTGTCTACCGGTTCGACGGCGGCCTGGGCAACTTCGCCTCGTCCGAGCACCCGCTGGTGGGTGCCAAGTTGCTGGGCGGCAAGCCGCTCTCGTACAACAACCTGCTCGACGCTGACGCCGCCTGGAACGCGGTGCGCGAGTTCGACGAGCCGGCGGTCATCATCCTGAAGCACCAGAATCCTTGCGGCTCCGCTACGGCCGACGACATCGTGACCGCCTACGACCGCGCGTTCGCCTGCGATCCCAAGAGCGCGTTCGGCGGCATCATCGCCTGCAACCGCGAGGTTCCGCTGGAGCTCGTGGAGCACTTCGCCGACAAGAACAAGCAGTTCGTCGAGGTGCTCATTGCCCCGTCCTATACCGAGGAGGCCAAGGAGCGCCTGGCCAAGCGCAAGAAGCTGCGCGTGCTCGCGACCGGCGGCACCGGCACCCATGCACAGGTCGAGCTGCGCACCGTCGACGGCGGCGTGCTCGTCCAGGGTGTCGACACCGTGAACGAGGACCCCTCGACCTTCACGTTCCCCACGGAGCGCAAGCCGACTGACGCCGAGATGGATGACCTGCTGTTCGCCTGGAAGGTCGTTAAGACCGTCAAGTCCAACGCCATCATCGTGGCCAAGGACCATGCCGGCATCGGCATGGGGCCGGGTCAGCCCAACCGTGTCGACTCCGCCCTGCTCGCCTGTGAGCGCGCCGAGGACTACTGCCAGCGCGAGGGCAAGGAGGCCGCAGGCTTCGTCTGCGCGAGCGATGCGTTCTTCCCGTTCCGCGACAACGTCGACACCCTCGCCGTGCACGGCGTGACGGCGATCATCCAGCCGGGTGGCTCCATCCGCGACGAGGAGTCCATCGAGGCCTGCAACGAGCACGGCATCGCGATGGTGTTCACGGGTACCCGCCACTTCCGTCATTAGTTGACGTCGGGGTCCCGTTAGGGGCAGGAGATTCCGCCCTCGCGACACGACGGCCCGCCCCAAGTGGCCCCCTTTGCGGTTTGTCCCGGCTGAGGCCAACTTTCTGCCGGAAACTGGCGAAAACTGGTTTCAGCCGGGACGAACTTTAGTGAATGGATAGACAGTTGGGTTATACCGCCCGGGTAAAACGCCATGTTGCCGCCTGCGCCGTTTGGCGCGGGCGGCTTTTTTGGGTATAACGGAGCGGATCGAAATTTACCGGAAAGGTTTGATATGGCGCAGATCGATGATGCCGAGCTGTTCGGAAACCCCGAGGACCAGCGTGCGTACGAGGAATTCGTCGAGAACCAGGAGCCGGTCGAGAAGTTCCAGCTCGACCGCCCGGCGCTCGTCTGTCGCTGGCGCATGGCCAACAAGCAGGTTCCCATGCTCAACCGCCATATCCGTGCCCTGTCCCAGCGCACCGTGCAGGGCGAGCCGCTGACCACCAATATGCTCAGCTGGGCCAAGCAGCACGTGGAGTGGTCGCTCGCTGAGGGCGACTTCGCCGCGGTCGACGGCGTGCTCATGCTGGTCATCGACGTGAACGGCAACGCCGCCATGACGGTGGGGGAGTACGAGCCGCTGACCGACGTCACCGCGCAGGCGCTACTCGCCCGTGCCGAGGCGGCCCGTGCCGAGGCAGCCGAGACCGGCGTGGCGCCCGAGCTCATGGCTGCCATCGACGGGGGCAGCCTTGTGCTGGCCGCGCCCTCCGAGGAGCACCTGTGCGGCACGGCGACGCTCATCCAGCAGCTCGCCGAGACGCGCCGCGTGCCCGTCAAGCACGTGGACGCCCCCGCCGACCTTGCCGGGGCGCTCTTCCTTATCTCAGACGAGCACGGCGTGGTGCCCGCGTCCGACGCCGCCGCCGACCTTGCCGATAGTGACATTGTCGACTTCATGGCTGGAGGCTACGAGAAGCTCCGCGCTCGTCGCGCTCGCCGTTAGGGCTACCGTTGCAGCATACGAGCCTGCTCGATGGCGCATGCCAGCGCGAGCTGCGTGGCATGCGCGCCGTCCCGGTAGCTCAGCCCCGTGAGCGCCGCGATTTTTTCCAGCCGGTAGCGCACGGTGTTGGGGTGCTGCCCGAGCGCTTGCGCCGTCTGCTCGATATGCTGTCCGTTGTCGATGAAGGCGACGAGCGTCTGCTCGAGTTGCCCGGCGTGCTCGGCATCGTGCTCGCAGAGGGGCGTGAGGACCGTGCTTGCAAACGAGCCCATCTCGGCGGTCTGGGCGAAAGGCATCACTGCTCTCAGAACTCCTAGCTCGGGATAGGAGACAGTCCGCACGCCGCGTGCTGCCGAAACTTGCTCGGCGAACAGCGCCTGCTCGACCGCTTGTGCGACTGCATTCTCGCCGAACAGGACCTCGCTTATGCCGGTGCCCTCACGGCTGCAATCGATGCCTGACCCTTCGATAAGCTCCGTGAGCGACCGCTCTATCCGATCGGTATCGAGTGCGGTTTCGGGATCCGCCGTGGCGACGAACAACAGGCCGCCGTCATAGGCGGCAAAGAGGTTGCTGCATACGGCGAGGTTGCTTGCGGTGTAGAACTTTTCCAGCTTCAAAAAGGCTTGCGGGGCAAGCGCTTCGTCAAATGAGAGGAACACGGCGACCGCCTCGTCGAGGAAGGACGGGTTGATGTTGCGTGTCCTGTTTGCGATGGCTTCGGGTGAGGTCTCGGCCCTGAGCGCGTCGATCTCGCGCTGGGCGAAGTCGATGGCTGAGAGGTCCTCGATGTGCCGGTTGACCCTGTAGATGAGCTGGTCGAAGAACAGCGATTCCGACGTGACGAGAAAGATGGGGTAGTGCCGGACGTTCGCGTAGCGCAGCGCCTGCTCGGGAATGGCAAGGTGCAGGGCATTTTTGATGATGAGGCCGCTCGTGCCCGTCGCGACGAGATACTTGACGGCCTCGGTGATGAGGTATGGGTCGTCCTTCGCGTACAGAAACGTGCTGAGAACGATCTCGTCGGCGCGGAAGTTGACGCGTTGGTACTTATTTTTGAGCCCGGGCATCAGCTCGTAGTCAAGGATGCCCACGCCCGACACGGCGCGGGAAAGTCCGTCGCTGCCGGCAAGGAGCCTCAAGGAGTTTCCGTATTCCCGGGATAGATCGGAAGCGGTGTAAAGCATCGTCATCACCTATATATTTCACTAAAAATAAGCGAACGATATTGTTGCTTACACAGTATAGAGCTGCCTAGATGAGAACTATGGGAAAGGGTAAGTCGTAATCAGGTTATCAAAGCCGCAAAGCATTGGAGATATATACAAAAAATCATCCTTGGTTTCAAAGGAACGGCGCCATACAGTGGGGTCAGTTGAAAACCTGCTGAAAGGAGCAAGGATGACTCGCATGATGGTGCTCTCGGCACAGAACGTCGCAAAGGTGCTCACGATGGAGGACGCGATCCACGCCGTAGAGGACGCGTACCGTCAAAAGGCGTCGGGCGAGGGCGTCGCCTGGCCCATGGTGTATGAGCAGTTCGAGCCCGGAGTGGCCGATATGGATATCCGTTCGGGAGAGCTGGCGGGAAGCGGCCTGTTCGGCCTCAAGCTCACCGCCTGGTTCTCCAGGAATCCTCAGCAGGGTTTGCCGGAGATCTTCGGTACCTCGCTCTTGTGCGACAACGCGACGGGAGAACCGCTCGCGCTTGTTAACGCGTCTGCCGTTACGGGTCTGCGTACCGGCGCTGCCGCTGCACTCGGCGTCAAGTGGCTGGCCCGTGCGGACGCCAAGAAGCTTCTGGTGGCCGGGGCCGGCCACATGAGCACATATATGGTCGCAGGCGTTTTGGCCGCCTGCCCCAACGTGAACGAGGTCAAGGTGTGGGACCCGGTTTCCGACGCGGCTCCTGCGGCACGCGTCGAGCGCATGCGCTCGTCCGTCGCCGAGATCCTCGGTGCCTGCGAGCATCCTCGCGCCACCTCGACTTACACGATCGAAGCCACCGCGTACGGCAAGACGGCAGCGGCCGAAGCTGATGCCATCGTCACGATTACCCCGGCGACCAAGCCCATCATCCCCGATTCGTGGGTGAGCCCCGGCACGCATATCTCGTGCGTGGGCGCCGACATGCCCGGCAAGCAGGAGCTGGATTCCGCGCTCGTCGCGCGTGCCGCCGTGTACGTGGACGACCGCGCGCAGTCCGTTGCATCCGGTGAGCTCGAAGTTCCCGTTGCCGAGGGTGCTATCGCGCCGAAGGACATCAAGGCCGAGCTCGGCGAGGTTATCGCAGGCACGGCTGCGGGACGTGCGGATGACGCACAGGTGACGGTGTTCGATACGTCGGGCATTGCCGTCCAGGACCTTTCGACATCGAAGATCGCCTACGACCGCGCCGTCGAGGCCGGTTTGGGCACCGTGGTTGAGCTGTAACGGAGTCAAGGGAAGGACAGACCGATGAAGATCAAGGATTTCGCTGTCGAGCAGTGGATGAACGATTGGGAGACCAAATGCACCTATAACGTTGCGGAGACGTGTGTGTACTCCCTCACGCTCAACCAGCTCTTCGGCCTGACCGATACCGACAAGACGACCTGGCTCAACGACCTATGCTCGCGTCGGTTCACCTACGGTGCCATCGAGGGCCAGCCCGACTTCCTCAAGGGCGTCGCGCGCCTGTACAAGACAGCCGTGCCGGAGCATATCGTACCTACGCACGGCGCCACGGGCGCCAACTCCCTGGTGATCTCCACCATCGTGGAGCCCGGCGACCATGTGGTCTCCGTCATGCCAACCTACCAGCAGCTCTATTCGATTCCCGAGATGTGCGGCGCCACGGTCGACATCCTGCACCTCGATCGCAAGAACGGCTACCATGTCGACGTCGACGCGCTCGATGCCCTGGTGACCGACGACACCAAGCTCATCTGTATCAACAACCCCGATAACCCCACGGGCGCGCTGCTCGATACCGACACACTCAAGGCGATCGTCGAGGTCGCTCGCAAACACGATGCCTGGCTGCTGTGCGACGAGGTGTACCGCCTGCTCACCCAGAGCGATGAGTACTCAGAATCCGCCATCGACCTGTATGACAAGGCGGTCGTGACGGCGTCCATGTCCAAGGTGTGGTCGTTCGCCGGCCTGCGCCTAGGTTGGGCCGTGACCAAGAGCCCCGAGCTCCGTCGCGCACTGCTTTCGCATCGCGACTACAACCTGATCTCCGCGGGCATGTTTAGCGAGACGGTGGCCGAGTTGATTCTCGAGAACGCTCCCAAGATCCTCGAGCGCAGCCGCCGCATCGTCCGACAGAACCTCGCCGTGCTCGAGCGGTGGGTCGGCAGCGAACCGCATCTGTCGTTCGTGAAGCCCGAGGCAGGCACCACGGCGCTCGTGTACTACGACTACGACATCGATTCCTATTCGTTCTGCATCGACATGATCAAGCAGTCGGGCGCCCTTGTCACGCCGGGCGACTGCTTCGAGGAGCCCAAGAGCATGCGTGTCGGCTATGCGTATTCCGATAACCCGGCCGACCTGCAAAAGGGCTTGGACGCCATCTCCGCGTACCTGCGCACGTTGGAATAGCAACTGCCTCATTTTCTCTGTCAGCAAGCACCGTATCGGGCTGCCCGGCGTCATGTCGGGCGGCCTTTTTGTTCATAGGGGCCTTTTCTCGAACATTTCTGTCACACGACGTGACGCGTCGGGAGCGACGGGCATAATGGGACACATCTGCGAATGAAGGAGGATCCCGTGGCGCTTATCTATATCGTCGAAGACGACGAGCCCATCCGTCGCGAACTTGCCTGCGCGCTCAGGCGCGGCGGGTTCGAGGCCGCCTGGTGCGATCGGTTCGACCACGTGACCGAAGACATCCTCGCCGCGTCGCCCGACCTGGTGCTGCTCGACCTGACGCTTCCCGGAGCCGACGGCCAGCTTATCTGCCGTGAGCTTCGCCAACGCTCGCAGGTGCCCATCATCGTGCTCACTTCGCGCACGACCGAGATCGACGAGGTCATGAGCATGACGCTCGGTGCCGACGACTTCATTCCCAAGCCGTATAGCTCGCGCGTGCTCATGGCGCGCGTGGGGGCGCTACTGCGGAGGGCGTCGGGTGCGCACGAGACCACGTCGGTCAGGCATAACGGGCTCGAGCTCGACCTGTCGCGCTCGCGGGCAACCTCGCTCACCACGGGGCTTTCGACCGAGCTCACCAAGAACGAACTGCGCATCCTGTCGCTGCTCATCTCGCATGCCGGCACGATCGTATCGCGCTCGGCCATCATGCAGGACCTGTGGAACTCCGACGCTTTCGTGGACGACAACACGTTGACGGTGAACATCAACCGCCTGCGGTCCACGCTTGACAAGATCGGGGTCACGGGCTACCTCACCACGCACCGCGGCCAGGGGTATTCGGTGTAGCCATGACGTTCAAGCCCTATCTCGCCTCGGCGCTGCTCGCCATCATCATCGACGCCATCGGCTTCGTGCTGCTGGGTTTCGTGCTCTCGGTCGCCGGGGTCAAGTGCGACCTCATCGTGCTGGCCATCGGCGTCATGGCACTGTTTCAAGGCGTTGCGATCTGCATCGACTACCTGCAGCGCCGGCGTTTTTTACGGCAGCTGCACGCCTGCGCCGACGAGGTCGACCATCCGCTGTGGGCGCTCGAGCTGGTCGACCGGCCCGAGTACTCTGCCGGGCAGGTCGCCTACGACGCGCTGGCTGCGGTATCCAAGGCGGCAAACGACGAGGTCGCCGGGGTACGGCGCCAGCTGACCGAGTACCGCGACTATATCGAGACCTGGGTGCACGAGGCCAAGTCGCCCCTGGCGGCGGCGCACCTGACGCTCGAGAACATGGTCGCTGAGGGCTGCGACATGGCGCGCGCCGAGACGCTGAGCCAGGAGCTCGATCGCGTCGAGTCCTATATCAACCAGGCACTCTTCTACGCCCGCTCCGAAACGCTCGATCGCGATTACCTGATCCGCAAGCAGCGCCTTTCGGACATGGTTGCCGCATCGCTCAAGGCCAATGCGCGGCAGCTGATCGGGGCGCACGTCGCTCCCGTGCGGGAGCATCTGGATTACGAGGTGTTCGCCGACGAGAAGTGGGTCGAGTTCGTGATCGGCCAGCTGATCCAGAACAGCATCAAGTACGCGCGGCCCGAAGGGGCGACGATCTCGTTTACCGGGGCGTTGGCGAACGAGGGCTCTGCAGACGAATGCGTGGAGCTCACGGTGAGCGACAACGGTTGCGGCGTTCAGGAGTCCGAGTTGCCCCGCGTGTTCGACAAGGGCTTCACGGGCAGCAACGGCCGTACGGGCAAGCGCTCGACGGGCCTGGGGCTCTACCTGGTCAAGCGGCTGTGCGACAAGATGGGCGTGGGCGTTTCGGCGCGATCGGTGATGGGATCGTCGTTTAGCGTTACGCTTTCCTTTCCCACCAACAAGTTCAGGTATTTCGAGTGACGGACGGTATGTGCAAGGAGGAACGATATGGCAGGTAAGGGACGTGCCAGCGTGAAGGATATGGAGAAGGTCGAGACCTCGGTGCTGCTGTGCATCGCACGCGCGCAAGGGGCGTCGAACGATCCGGTCAGGCTGTCGCGCAACAATCTTGCCAAGGAGGTCGGCGTCAGCACCTATCGTGCCGGCGCGGCGGCGATGCGCCTTATCAAGCACGGCTTGGTGGAGAGCGCGCCGAGTTTCAGCGCCGACGGCGGTCAGCAGGCGAACGCGTACGCCCTGACCGAGATGGGCGAGTGGTACTATCGCGGCATCCAGCACGGCATGCAGATGGCGGGCGAACGCAGCGGCGAATAGCGTGCGAGCGGGCCGGGAAACGTGAACGGGTGGCCCCGGGAGCGTGTCGCTTCCCGGGGCCACCCGTTTGCATGTGCGATGCTGAAACTCCGCAGTTGCCGTTTCCTGTTACTTCACGACCAAGATGTCGCACTCGGTATTGCGTAGCAGGAACGTGGAGATGGAACCCAGCAGCGCGTACTTGATGGACGAAAGGCCGCGGGCGCCGCAGAGGACCAGGTCGGGCTTGACGACATCGAGCATCTCGTCCTTGAGCGTCTCGCGAATGCGGCCGGCGCGGATCATGACCTCGACCTCGGGGATGTTCGGGTTGGCCTTGGCCTCCTCGACCTGCTTCTCGATGGAGGACTTGAATGCCTCCTCAAGGCCGTTCACGAGGTCGACCGGGTAGGAGCCGGCGCTCTCGAGTGCGGTGGAATCGATCACATGGCCGATGATCAGCTTGGCGTTGTTGTTGGCTGCGACCTTGATGGCGCGCGCGAGAACGAAATCCTGCTGCTCGGTGCCGTCAAGCGAAACGAAAATCTTGGAATAGCCTTCGTTCATGGTCTCCTCCTTGAACTCGTGCCGTGCGGGATGCGCGGTCGCGTAATCGAATTGAGGTAAGGCGGGGTGCTTTACCTTGATGCAGTTATACCCAGGACCCCGGGGAATCGCCCCCATTATTCTGTGAACGTGGCCACTTTTTTGGGTGGGGACGGCGCGTCGGCCGGTGCCGGGGCCATAATGGGACAGATCAAGCTTGTCTGTGCCCTTTTGCAGTGGGGCGTCGGTATTTTGGAGGTCCTCTTGGACATTATCGAGCTGCTTAAATCGGCTTTCATGGGACTGGTCGAGGGCATCACCGAGTGGCTGCCCATCTCGTCGACCGGCCATATGATCCTGGTGGACGAGTTCGTGAAGATGAACGTGTCCGAGACGTTCTGGAACATGTTCCTCGTCGTGATCCAGCTGGGGGCCATCCTGGCCGTGTGTGTGCTGTTCTTCCACGAGCTCAACCCGTTCTCGCCCAGCAAGGGCAAGGACGGCCGTCGCGCCACCTGGACGCTGTGGGGCAAGATCGTGCTCGGGTGCATTCCCGCCGCCGTGATCGGCCTGCCGCTGAACGACTGGATGGAGGAGCACTTCTACAACGCTCCCGTGGTCGCGTTCGCGCTGATCGTGTACGGCGTGCTGTTCATCGTCATCGAGAACCGTCGTGCTACGCAGCGCGCGCAGGCCGTCGTGGCCGAGGCGCGTCCGAACGGTGCCCACTTCGCCACCGCCGCGACGGTGGCGGCCGATGACGACGAGGACACCGACTTCGGCACCATCACCACGCTCGAGGACCTGTCCTGGAAGACCGCGCTGGGCATCGGTGCGTTCCAGGTGCTCTCGCTCGTCCCCGGCACGTCGCGCTCGGGTTCCACCATCATCGGCGGCCTGCTGCTGGGGTGTACCCGCGCCGTGGCGTCCAAGTTCACGTTCTTCCTGGCCATTCCCGTGATGTTCGGCGCGAGCGCCCTCAAGCTCGTGAAGTACTTCCTGAAGGGCGGTGCGTTCGGTGCCAACGAGCTCGCCATTCTGGGTGTCGGCTGCGTGGTCGCCTTCGCGGTGTCGCTCGTTGCCATCAAGTGGCTCATGGGCTTTGTCCGCCGCCACGACTTCAAGTGCTTCGGCTGGTACCGTATCGTGCTCGGCGTGATCGTGCTGGCGTACTTCCTCGTCATCGCGCCGACGCTGGGACTGTAGGCCTTCATATCTTTTCAGTCGGTAAAGATCGACCGGTAAAGAATCCGAGAGCTGGCAAAGTCAGCGAAAACGCCCCGTTTGAGCCGAGGTGACCCGAAAGAGGAGCGACGCGTACATCGGTACGCGAGCGACGGCTTGAGGGTCAGATCGGCCAAACGGGGCGTATTTGCCCCGGTATCGAAGCGTCAAGGTTTCTTTCATCTTAATAATTGGCTAGTAAAAGATCGTTCCAGCCGGGGCGGCCTTTTTGTTACGCAGTGACGGCGTTGGCGGGGATGCGGTTGAAGACGAGTCTGTCGACGGCGGCGGTGAGCGTCATGCGGCGGAGGGTGTCGTTGGCCTCCTCCGTGCAGTAGGCGCAGTGCGGCGTCACGATGGCGCGAGGATGGTCGATGAGTGCGCGGTTGGGTGCGGTCTCGTCGGCGAGCACGTCGAGACCGGCGCCGAGGATGCCGCGCGTCCCGCCGCTTGCGATGCCCTCGTCGAGCGCCGCGACCAGGGCGTCCTCGTCGACGATGGGGCCGCGTGCGGTGTTGATGAGAAACGCCGTCGGCTTCATGACCTCGAGCTCGTGCGCCCCGATGAGCTTCTCGGTCTCGGGGATGAGCGGGCAGTGGAGGCTCACCACGTCGGAGGCGGCGAGCAGCTCGTCGAGGGTCTCGGCCTTGGTGCAGCCGGCCGCGGCGATCTCGTCGGCCGTCTTGGTGGGCGTCCACACGAGGACGCGCATGCCGAGGGCGCGCGCGATGGGCGCCACGGCGCGTGCGATGTTGCCGAAGAAGACGAGCCCGAGTGTGCGCCCCTGCGTGCGGTGCGCCGTGTAGCCGGCGAGTGGGTTCCACTCGCCCTTGATGACGCCGCGGTTCAAGAACGTGATCTGGCGCATGAGGTCGAGCATGAGGCCGACAGCATGCTGCGCGACGTCCTGCGAGCAGTAGCCGGGGCAGTTGGTGACGGTGATGCCGAGGCGGGTGAGCGCGGCGACGTCCATGTGATTGAGACCGATGGACATGCTTGAGGCGATCTTCACGCCCGCATCTGCCATGGCCTGGGCGCACGCGGCGTCGACGGGCCCGAACTCACCGATAAAGCCTTCGCAGCCGGCGAGCTCGTCTGCGGTGGGGCAGACGAGCGGCTCGTGCGCGCAGCCGACGAGTTCGATCTGCTTGCCGCCGTCGATCCGGTCGAGCACGGTCTGGCCGGCTTCGGTCGAGCCATCGACCATGTAATAGAGAACCTTATGTTTCAACGTAGCCTCCATCTCGTGTTTCCATGGCTATTTTAGGGTTGTCCGCGCGGCTCGGTATACTGATACGGCTCAAACTATGGCGCTGCCCACAGGTGCGCCGCAAGACATGTGAGGAGTCCCCATGACCCAGCCATTGCCCTGGGAGAGAAATGCGAATGCGCCGCGTCCTGCGGCTCCGGAACCCGAGCTCGTGCCGCTCGATATCTACGATGCGCCCGCTCCGGCGCCTGAGCCCGCCGGGCCCGCCGTCGACATCGACAGCCTGAACCCCGCCCAGCGCGAGGCGGTGCTCACGACCGAGGGCCCGCTGCTGGTGCTCGCCGGCGCCGGCTCGGGCAAGACGCGCGTGCTGACGTACCGCATCGCCCATATGCTGGGCGACCTGGGCGTGAAGCCCTGGCAGGTCCTGGCCATCACGTTTACCAACAAGGCCGCGGCCGAGATGCGCGAGCGCCTGGCGGCCCTCATCCCCACGGGCACGCGCGGTATGTGGGTGTGCACGTTCCACGCCATGTGCGTGCGCATGCTCCGCGAGGATGCCGACCTGCTGGGTTACACCGGCCAGTTCACCATCTACGATGACGACGATTCCAAGCGCCTGGTGCGCGACATCATGCAGTCGCTCGGTATCGAGCAGAAGCAGTTCCCCATCAACATGATCCGCTCCAAGATCAGCTCGGCCAAGAACGCCATGATCGGGCCGGAGGACATGCTGAACGCCGCCGACAGCCCCAACGACAAGAAGGCCGCGCAGGTCTATATGGAGCTGGAGCGCCGGTTGCGCGCCGCCAACGCCATGGACTTCGACGACCTGCTCGTGCGTGCACTCGAGCTGCTGCGCACGCGTCCCGAGGTGCTCGACAAGTACCAGGAACGCTTCCGCTACATCAGCGTCGACGAGTACCAGGACACCAACCATGTCCAGTATGAGATCGCGAACCTGCTCGCCGCCAAGTACAAGAACCTCATGGTCGTGGGCGACGACGACCAGTCCATCTACAGCTGGCGCGGTGCCGACATCACCAACATCCTCGACTTCGAGAAGGACTTCAAGGGCTGCAAGACGGTCAAGCTCGAGCAGAACTACCGATCGACGGGGCATATCCTGAACGCCGCGAACGCCGTGGTGCGCCATAACTCGCAGCGCAAGGACAAGCGACTGTTCACGGCGGCCGGCGACGGCGAGAAGATCCAGGCCTTCCAGGCGTCCGACGAGCGCGACGAGGGCCGCTGGATCGCGGGCGAGATCGAGAAGCTGCATGCCAAGGGCACGAGCTACGACGACGTCGCCGTGTTCTACCGCACCAACGCGCAGTCGCGCATCCTTGAAGATATGTTCCTGCGCGCCGGCGTGCCGTACAAGATCGTGGGCGGCACGCGATTCTTCGACCGCGCCGAGATCCGCGACGTCATGGCCTACCTCAAGATGATCGTGAACCCGGCGGATGAGATGAGCGTCAAGCGCGTCATCAACACGCCCCGTCGCGGCATCGGCTCCACGTCGATCCAGAAGATCGAGCACCTCGCCCGCCAGAACGGGTGCTCGTTCTTCCAGGCGTGCGAGCTCGCCTGCGCCGAGACGGGCATGTTCTCGTCGAAGGTGCGCCAGGGCCTCTCGAGCTTTGTGGGGATCGTCCGCGACGGACGGCGCATGGAGGGCGAGCTCAAGGATGTCGTCGAGATGATCGTCGACAAGACGGGGCTGCTGCAGGCGTTCCGCGCGGAGGGTACCATGGAGGCCGAGTCCCGTGCTGAGAACATCCAAGAATTCCTGGGCGTCGCCGCCGAGTTCGAGGAGACGCATGACGATATCGATGGAACGCTCGAGAGCCTGGAGGAGCTCCGTGCCGCCGGCGTGGCCGATGTGCCCACGGGCGATGCCGAGCAGGTGCCTGCCGCGACGAGCGTTCCCGTGCGCGATACCCGTGACGCCTCTGCCGCTCCCAACCCGCTGGATTCCCTCGCCGCGCCGGCGACCTCGCCGCAGGCGGCGCTGGCGGCTGCCATCGCCGGCAACCACCTGACCGGCAACGCCCCGGCTCCCGCCGACGTAGCGGGTTCTATCCGCGCGGGCGAGATCGAGCGGACCTACGGCATCCTAGCGTGCAAGGCGCTGCCGGCGCTCATGGAGTGGCTGGCGCTCCGTTCCGACCTGGATTCCCTGGCGGGCGACACGCACGCCATCACCATGATGACCATCCACTCCGCCAAGGGCCTGGAGTTCCCGGTCGTGTTCGTGGCCGGTCTCGAGGAGGGCATCTTCCCGCATGTGGCGGGCTTCGGCGGCAACGACGATCCCGCCAAGCTCGAGGAGGAGCGCCGCCTTGCCTACGTCGCCATCACGCGCGCCCGCAAGCGCCTGTTCCTGACGTACGCCGCCACGCGCCGCACCTACGGATCCACGCAGGCCAACCCGCGCTCACGCTTCGTGAACGAGATCCCCGCCGAGGACATCGAGTTCTCGGGTATCGGCTCTTCGGGCTTCGAGGGCACTGGCTGGGAGAAGCGCGGCGACCGCCACGGCACCTTCGGCTCGGGCCGCGGGTCCGATATGTACGGCGGGCATGTGTTCGGCTCCCGTACGCGCTCGACCGGTGGGTCCGGCGGCGCGGGCCGCGGCTCGTCGTTCGACGACTTCTTCGGCGGATCCACGTACGGCACCGAGCGGCACCGCGGCGTGAGTCCCGATGCCGGGCGCGTCCCCGGCACGTTCGGTACCGGCGGGCCGCGTCCCAAGCCGGCTCCGGCCCATGAGGTGGAGCAGCGTCGTCCGGACGCCGCCAAGGCCGCCGAGACGTTCGCCGCCGGCGACAAAGTGAGCCATAAGACGTTCGGCACCGGCACCGTCATCTCCGCGCAGGGCGACATGATCGAGGTGCAGTTCGACAAGAGCGGCCAGACCAAGAAGCTCATGAAGGGCTTCGCGCCCATCGTCAAGATGAACTAGCCGGCCGGGGCAGAGCACGTGAACGGGTGGTGGCGCCTCGCTCCGCCGTCTGGCGGCGGGGCGATCCTTTCGGCTCCACCGGCCTATCCCGGTTACCGTTTCGCCATCTACCGATACGCCGACGGCGCGGATGCCTCGAGGGCGTATAGTCAAAAACGCTATGCCTGTGCAAACCGTTTCCGAGGCGGTTTTTAGAGAGAGGAAATCCCATGGCAGAAGAGCTGTTCGTCGGTGTCGACGTCGGTGGAACATCGGTCAAGGTCGGCCTGGTCGACCGCGAGGGCACCATCCACGCCAAGGCCAGCGTCCCCACGCCGCCGCTCGTGGACGAGGCCGGCTACGCGGCCGTCGTCGAGGGCATCAAGGCGACAGCTGCCGATAACGGCGTCGGGGAATCCAGCATCAAGGGCATCGGTCTGGCCGTTCCCTGCCCGGTGCCCGATGACGGCAACATCTCCGTCGTCGCCAACATGAGCCTCAACCTGCTCGGTGTGCAGCAGGCGCTTCAGGCCGCCTTCCCGGTCGCGAATGTCGTCTTCTTGAACGACGCCAACGCCGCTGCCCTGGGCGAGCAGTGGAAGGGCGCCGCTGCGGGCTATCGCAGCATGGTGCTCATCACGCTCGGTACGGGCATCGGTGCCGGTGTGGTCATCGACGGCAAGGTCGTGGGTGGTGCGAACGGCGCCGGCGGCGAGATCGGCCACACCACGGTCAACCCGGCCGAGACGCGCCAGTGCGGCTGCGGCCGTTACGGCTGCCTGGAGCAGTATTCCTCGGCGACCGGCGTGGTTAACAGCTACCTCATGGAGTGCGAGAAGGTGGGTGTCGATCCTATCGATCTCACCGGCCCGTCCGATTCCAAGGATGTGTTCCAGGCGTGCCGCGAGGGCGACGAGGTCGCCTGGCGCGCGGTCGACACCATGGCGTATTACCTGGGCCTCGCTATCTCCAACACGGTGCTGACCGTCGATCCCGACGCCGTGGTCATCGGTGGTGGCGTCTCGGCCTCAGCCGACGTGTACCTGGAGAAGGTCACCGAGAGCTTCAAGAAGTTCACGCTGTCCTGCTGCGCCGACACGCCCATCACGGTCGCCTCGCTCGGCAACGACGCCGGTCTTCTGGGAGCTGCCCACAGCGCCATGTAGCGCATGGGCGCATCGCTCGCGATAGATACGAAAACGGGCCTTCCGCCGATAAGAGCGGAAGGCCCGTTTTTTGCGTTAGACGGCTGTTGACCGCGCGGTTAGACCAGTGAGACGAGCTTGAGGAGCAGCTCGACGGTTCCCACGTTGTAGCCGGCCGTGGCGTAGACGCCGCGCAGGGTGCCGGCGTCCTGCGCGCAGGCGAGCACGGTGAGCGGCAGCTTCTCGGGGTTGGCGAACATACGGCGGGCGAGCTTCTCGGGCAGCTCGCTGAAGTCGTCGTAGGCGACCTGCACATTCTTGAGCGCCGGGAGCGTGCGCGCGAGCGTGGGATCATCGAGCTGGCTGGGATCAGCGATGACGAACAGCAGCGGCAGGCCGCTCTCGGCCACGCGGTCGGCCTGCTCGCGCAGCTCGTTCAGCAGGTGCTCCGTGGGCTCCATGCCCGGTTCCAAGAACGAGACGGCGATCGCGTGAGACGGTGCCGCGGCCGCGAGCGCCACGGCGGCGGGGTCGACGGCGTTGCCGTCGCGGTCGGCAACCGTGAACGGCTCGAGCGCGATGTCCTCGAGCATCTGGTCGGCAGTGGGGACGCGCAGCGCGAGTTCGATGGGCTCGTCGGTGCCGTTCGGACCCACGGTGAAGGTACGCTCGTTGGCCTGGACGTCGCCGTTGGGCAGACGTGTGGCGCAGGTCAGGCGGTAGTCGCCCTCGGGAACGGCGAGCGTGCAGCGCCCGTTCTCGACCGTGCGGCCCCAGTAGTCCAGGCTCTCGAATCCCAGTGCGAGCGTGCCTGCGACGGTGACGTTCTCCTCGAGATGCGCCACGCTCCAGGCGTTGAAGTACGCCGGCGCGGGGTCGGCGTCGCTCACGAAGGTGACGTCGACCGTCTTCTGGGCGGTCTCCACGGCCACGAACGCGCCGTCGCGGTAGAACTCCATGGAACGGTCGACGGGGTTGATGCGTGCGGGGATGCCGAACGTGCGGCAGATGGCCACGAACAGCACGTGCTGCGTGACCGGGGTTCCCTGGCACGAGAGGTAGGCGCCGCGGGGGGTGCCGGAGAGCTTCTTCACGTTCTCGCTCGCGGTGAAGCTCGTGCGCTCGCGGATCAGCTCCCACACACGCATGGGGTCCTCGCGGAAGCGGTCGACCTCGTCGTCGCTGAAGACGTCGCGGAAGAACGTGCGATAGGCGGAAAGCTGCTCGAACAGTGCGCGCGGGCACAGGACGTACTTGATGTACAGGTCCTCAGCCGTCTCGCTGGCGCCTTCCCGCTCAAGGTAGGCGAGGGCGGCGTCGTGCATGAGGCGGGCGCCTTCCAGATGGTCTTCGAGCACATCGGCGTCAAGGTCGCGGAAGTCCTTGACGGTGAGCGTGGAGAGCAGCTCGGCGCGGTCGGCACCCTCGCCCGAAAGGAAGCGGTCGACTTCGGGCGCGTTGGCGAAGGCGTTCTCGTAATAGGGCAGGCAGCCGTCCTCGGCGTGGCCGTGCTCGGCGGCGAGATTGCGGGCCGTCTCGACGAAGCCGGCGACGCGCTCGGTGCGCATCTGGTCGGCGGCGTGCTTCTTGGCGCGGCCGCTCGCGACCTGCTCGGGCGTGAGCGGGCACGAGGGCGCGGGGTGGTCGGCGGGCGCATGGACGTCGAATTCGTGCCAGGTTGCCCCGGCGGCGATGTCGACGGCGTGCAGCGTGAGTTCGACGTGGTCGGTGTCGAGGGTGCTGAAGATGGCATCGCCCATGGCCGTGTCGGTCGCGGCGATCGCGCGGAGCGTACCCTCGCCGATCACGATCTGGGCCCGGCCGTCCCCATCGGTGATGAGGTGCGCGATATCGCCCCAGGCGGCAGAGTTGACGAGCGTCAGGCGCACGTAGGCGTCGCGCACGGGCGCCCCGGCCTCGTCGCGCACCGTGACGGTGAGCGTGACGGTGGGGCCGTAGGCAGCGGTCTGGTTGACGATCACCTGGCTGCCCTCGCGGGCCAGCGTGGCGTGATCATAGTCGAAGTCGCAGCCGTAGTCGGAGAACAGGCGCGTGTGCACGAGCATGGCGCGGCCGGAGGCGGCGGTGAACCAGCCGCGGTTCAGTTCCTCCTCGGGCTCGCAGGCGCCCAGGTAGCACCACTCGCCGTCGACGTACGCCTCGACCCAGGCGTGGTTGTCGTCGCAGTGCGCCCATAGCGGGGTGTACATCTGGCGCGCGGGGATGCCGTTGGCGCGCAGCGCGGTGACCAGGTAGGTCGATTCCTCGCCGCAGCGGCCATTGCCCGACGCCAGCACGCCCAGGGGTCCAAGGGTGCGCTCGTCGGAGGTCTGGTAGGTGGCCGTCTCGCAGCACCAGTAGTTGGTCTCGAGTACGGCGTCGTGGGCGCTCTTGCCGGCCAGACGGTCTGCCAGCGCGGCGCGGAACACGGGCCAGGCGTCGGCCAGCGGCTCGTTGTTCACGCGCGGCGTGGCCACGAAGTGGATGAACACGTCCTCGGGCACGTCGCGGCACCAAGGGCTCTCGGTGCGCAGCTGCGCCGCCTGGCGGGCGATGGACTCGAACGTCTCGAAGTCGGTGTCGAACACGTCGGTCAAGGGCATCGTGCCCAGGTAGCTTTTCACGAGCGCGGCCACGTCGGCATCGTCGATGGCGGCGAGGCCGGCCTCGATGCGGTCGGCCAGGGGCGCCAGCAGCTCGGCCCGGGCGGCGAGCTTCCCGTCCGCGAAGGCGCGGAACTCATCGGTGAACAGGGGCATTAGTCCTCCTTGATCTTGACGGCGAGCACGGTGTCGATGGGGTCGGGCAGGTACGGCGAGGGGCCAAGGTCGGCGAAGGCGATATCGGGGTAGTCGCTATGCGTCCAGCTGTTGGAGAGCTGCACCTCGGTGCCGTCGCACAGGCGACGGATCGACTGGATGCGGTCCTTGGGCACGCCCATGAGCGGGATGGGGCCCAGGGCGTTCTCGTACAGATGGAAGTAATAGGTGTCGCCGTTGCGGGTGATGCGGCCGTAGTCGGGCTTATCGGGATCGATGGGGCCGCCGTCGACCACGCCGCACCCGTAGATGCTCGCGCTGTTGCGGTCCATCCAGTCGCCGATCTGCTCCAGGATCTGCCGGGACTCGCGCGGGAAGCGCCCCGTGGCGTCGGGGCCGACGTTCAAGATCAGGTTGCCGCCCTTGGACACGCACTCCACGAGCTTGTGGATCAGAAGGTCGGCGGGCTTGAAGTTCTTGTCGGTGGCGCAGTAGCCCCAGTTGTCGTTCATGGTGATGCAGGCTTCCCAGGCGAGCGGGTTGCCCTTGACGTCCTTCAGGCCCGAGGGCGGGATGATGCGCTCGGGGGTGACGAAGTCGCCGTGGTAGGGGGTCGGCTTGCATTCGGCCAGCGAGCCGAAGCCCTCGCCCGAGACCTCGAGGCGGTTGTCGATGATGACGTCGGGCTGGAGCTCGCGCACCATGCTCATGAGCTTGGTGGCGCCCCATTTCTCGCCGCGCATGTCGTCATAGGAGAAGTCGAACCACAGCAGGTCGAGCTTGCCGTAGTTGGTGCAGATCTCACGCACCTGCTCGTGCATGTACTCCAGGTAGCGGTCGAAGTCGCGATTGTCGTTGCAGCCGGCGACGGGATCGTTGCGCAGCGGTGCCTGGCGGTCGCCGTACTGCGGGAAGTCGGGATGGTGCCAGTCGATGAGCGAGAAGTACAGGCCTACCTTGAGGCCCTCGGCGCGGCAGGCCTCCACGTATTCGGCGACGATATCGCGGCCGAACGGCGTGTTGGTCGACTTCCAGTCGGTGGTCTTGGTGTCGAACAGGCAGAAGCCGTCGTGGTGCTTGGCCGTGAGCACCATGTACTTCATACCGGCGCGCTTGGCGGCGCGTGCCCAGGCGCGGGCGTCGAAGGCGTATGGGTCGAACTCGTCGAAGAACGGGCGGTACTCGTCTTCGGGCATCTCCTCGGTGCTGCGTACCCACTCGCCGCGGGCGGGGATGGAATACAGGCCGAAGTGGATGAACATGCCGAAGCGGTCATGCAGGTACCACGCCATACGCCGGTTGTACCGGTCGCGGTCGAACGTATAGGTCAAGGTGGCTCCATTCAAGTTGTTGGTTTTGCGGACGGATCGAATTTTTTTGCCGGTGAACGGTCGTATAAGTGACGGTGAACGGTAATAAAAAGACCATTCATAGCCCCCAAGCTGCCATGTTAATGCATCGTAAACTGACTTGCAGCGAAGAGCCGATACAATGATTATTAAACACGTGCACGAAGGCCGCCATAGGCCTCACGTGTTAAGGGAAACGATGTCGGACGCCACACGGGCTCCCCGGCATGGAAGGAGAGATCTACATGGATCTGGAAAACAAGTTCGCAATGCCGAGCGTCAGCCGTCGCGGGTTCGTCGGCGGTGCTGCTGCCGTCGTCGCCGGCCTGGGTCTTGCTGCCTGCAGCAGCAACAACGGCTCCGGTAGCGCTGGCTCGTCCTCTTCGTCCGACTCCAACGTCGAGACGATCAAGGCCGACAAGGACGGCTTCGTCGTCAAGGCCGAGAAGACCGACGGCAAGGCGGATAAGAACGAGTGCGTCATCTCCCTCGAGGGCGATATGCAGGAGATGCACCCGATGAACTGGTCCGACGGCAACTCCGGTAACGTCGTGTACTACATGTACGATTCCCTGTACAAGCTGGACGAGGACTACAACCTCGTTCCCGCCGCCGCGGATTCCTACGAGGTTACCGATGACGGCCTGACCTATACCTTCCACATCCATGACGGCATCACCTTCGAGGACGGCACGCCGCTTAACGCCGACGCCGTCGTGACCAACTACCAGGAGGTCATCAAGAAGGAGAACGGCTGGCGTCGTCGCCGTACGTTCATCCGCACCATCGACGAGAACACCGAGGAGACCCGCGTCGACAACTGCTACAAGGTCGACGATCTGACGGTCGCCTTCCACCTGCCGCAGCCCTACTCGCCGTTCATGAACTCCATCACGCAGTTCTATATCGTCAACCCCAAGGTCATCGTCGACCCCAACTACGACTACGGCAAGAAGTCCGCAGGCTCCGGCCCTTACATCCTCGAGGACTACAAGAAGGGCGATCACTGCTCCATGACCCTGAGGAAGGACTACTGGGGCGGCCCGAAGGGCAGCGCCAAGCCTTCCATCAAGCGCGTCAACTTCAAGGTCGTCCCCGAGGCCGGCTCCCGTATCGCCGCTCTCCAGACCGGTGAGGCCACGGTCATCTACCCGATGCCGACCGACCAGGTTGCCACCATCCGCAAGGCCGGCGACATCAACATGGTCTCCATGGAGTCCACGACCATGCGCTACGTCACCCTCAACACCAACGTCGAGGGCCTCAACGACGTCCGTGTGCGCCAGGCTATGAACTACGCCTTCAACCAGGAGGAGTACGTCAAGGTCATGTACGCCGGCGCCGCCACGCCCGCAACGTCCTTCCTGCCTGAGAAGGTTCCGGGCTACAAGAAGCAGAAGCCCTACGACTACAACCTCAAGAAGGCTAAGAAGCTCATGAAGGAAGCCGGCTACGAGGACGGCTTCAAGGTCACCATCATCGGCGACAACTCCACGCAGGAGACCAAGGGCATGACCTTCGTCATGCAGCAGATGAAGAAGATCGGCATCGACGTCGACGTCCAGCCGAACGAGGCTGCCACCAACGCCGACATCGCCGCCCAGCCCGAGGATTCCACCAAGATCCAGATGTGGTATGTCAACTGGGCCCAGAACGACGCCGACGGCTTCCTGCGCTCCCTGCTCTCCAAGGCCATGGTGCCGCCCACGGGCTACAACACCGCCTTCTGGAAGAACGACGAGTTCGACAAGGAGCTCGAGGAGGGCAACAAGTCCGTTACCGTCGAGGAGCAGAACAAGCACTACGGCAACGCCCAGACCATCGCCTGGAAAGAGTGCCCGTGGCTGTACCTGGCCTCCGACAACACGCTTATGTCCTACAAGTCGTACCTCGAGGGCATCAAGTACGTCCCGCAGGGCATCGACGTCACGACTGCGAAGATCAATCATTAAGATTGATTAAGAGCCACGTAATGCTTTAATCGGTTAAAGTACATACTTGAAAGTGGCTGCTGCCAGCCTCTCGGCAACGGGGGGCTGGCAGCTTGCAGTTAGTTCCTTTTGATTGAAAGGGGGGTTCGAATGGGAAAATACACCGTAAAACGCCTGTTGAGCATGATCCCGCTTCTGCTGGTCATCTCCATCATCATTTTCTTGTTCATCCACCTCATTCCCGGTGATCCTGCTCGCCAGGTCGCCGGCCCGACTGCCACGATCGGTGAGGTAATGGAAGTCCGTAAGCAGCTCGGTCTGGACCAGCCGCTGGTACCGCAGTACCTCAAGTGGATCACGGGCATCTTCCACGGTGATTTCGGCATCTCGTACACCAACAAGTGCTCGGTCGCCTCGCTGATCGTCCCACGTCTGCCCATCACCATCTACCTGACCATCTGCTCCATCACCTGGTCGGCTCTGCTGGGTATCGCCATCGGCGTCGCCGCCGCCGTGAATCGCGGCCGTGCGTTCGACCTGATCGGCATGGTCATCGCCATCGCCGGCATCTCCCTGCCCAACTTCTGGCTCGGCCTGCAGCTCATGCAGATCTTCGCCGTTGACCTGCGCTTGCTGCCCACCGGCGGCGTCGACACCTGGCAGGGCTACATCCTGCCGTCGATCGCCATGGGCGCCGGCATCATGTGCATACTCGCCCGCGTCACGCGCTCGTCCATGATCGAGAACCTCGGCAAGGACTACATCCGCACGGCGCGTGCCAAGGGCCTGCCCGAGAACAAGGTCATCTTCCGCCACGCTTTCAAGAACTCCTCCATCGACGTCATCACCGTCACGGCTCTGCAGATCGGCGCCCTCATCGCCGGCTCCGTTGTCGTCGAGACGGTCTTCTCGATCCCTGGCATGGGCCGCCTGCTGGTCGATTCCATCGGCTTCCGTGATTACGAGGTTGTCCAGGCGCTGATCCTGTTCTTCTCGCTGGAGTATATGGTCATCAACCTGCTGGCCGACGTCCTGTACGGCATCATCAACCCGCGCGTGCGCTACGAATAGGAGGCGAGCCTTACCATGTCTGAAAATCTGGAAGAGAAGGCCGCAGCTACCGCAGCCGCTGCGGAGGAGCTGCCCAAGCCGCAGAACCCGACCAAGCAGTTCATCAAGAAGTTCCTGCGCCGCAAGACCGCCGTTATCGGCCTGCTGTTCATCATCTTCATCCTGGTCATCGCCGTGATCGGGCCCAGCATCACTCCGTACGACCCCAACGCGTACGACTACAGCGCCATCCTCGCCGGCCCCAGTGCCGCGCATATCTGGGGCACCGATGAGTTCGGTCGCGATGTCTTCAGCCGTATCATCGCCGGTACGCAGCTGTCGTTGGGCACCGCCCTCACCGCGTCGGTCATCGGCACGGCCGTGGGTGTCGTCCTCGGCCTGATCGCCGGCTTCTTCGGCGGCATGATCGATTCGTTCATCATGCGCGTCTGCGACGTCATGTTCGCATTCCCCGGCATCCTGCTCGCCATCGCCATCGTGGCCATCATCGGCCCGGGTATCACCAACATCATGATCGGCGTCGCCGTCTTCACGGTGCCGTCGTTCGCGCGCATCATCCGCGGCGCGGTGCTCGAGGTCCGCGGCGAGCTCTACGTCGAGGTGGCCCAGTCCATCGGCTGCAGCTCCCTGCGCACCATGTTCGTGCACATCTTCCCCGGCACCATGCAGGCGCTGATCGTCAACTTCACCATGAACATCGGCGGCGCTATCCTTTCGGCGTCCTCCCTGTCGTTCCTGGGCTTCGGTGCCAGCGTCACGCAGGCCGAGTGGGGCGCGATCCTCTCGCAGGGCCGCAACTACCTGGCCGTCGCCCCGCACCTGGTCCTGTATCCCGGCCTGGTGATCTTCCTGACCGTTCTGGCGTTCAACCTGTTCGGCGACGGTCTGCGCGATACGCTCGACCCGAAACTGAACTAAGGAGGTCCCATGGCTGAAACACTGCTTGAGGTCAAAGACCTTAAAACCCAATTCAAACGCGGCAAGAAGGACTGGATCACCGCCGTCAACGGCGTGTCGTTCAAAGTCAACGCCGGCGAGATCGTCGGCCTCGTGGGCGAGTCCGGTTGCGGCAAGTCCGTCACCTCGCTGTCCGTCATGCGCCTGCACAACGCCCGCCTCACCAAGATCACCGGCGATATCGAGTTCAACGGCAAGAACCTGCTCGACCTTCCCGAGGCCGACATGCAGGACGTGCGCGGCAACGATATCTCGATGATCTTCCAGGAGCCCATGAGCGCCCTCGACCCCATCATGCGTATCGAGGACCAGCTCGTCGAGGCCATCGAGCTGCATAACAAGGGCCTTTCCAAGGCCGAGATCCACGAGCGCTGCGTGTCCGCGCTCAAGCTCGTGGGCATCCCCGAGCCCGAGATGACCCTGCGCAACTACCCGCATGAGCTTTCCGGCGGCATGTGCCAGCGCGTCATGATCGCCATGGCCATGTCGTGCGAGCCCAAGCTGCTCATCGCCGACGAGCCCACCACGGCTCTCGACGTGACCATCCAGGCGCAGATCCTGGCGCTCATGGAGCAGATCCGCGACGAGAAGAACACGGGCATCCTGCTCATCACGCACGACCTGGGCGTCGTCGCCGAGACCTGCAGCCGCGTCATCGTCATGTACGCCGGCAACATCGTCGAGGAGGCACCGGTCAAGGAGCTGTTCGCCAACCCGCAGCACCCCTACACCGAGGGCCTGATCGCCTCCGTGCCGCGTCTGGGCAAGCGCCTGCACCGCCTGCCGTCCATTCCCGGCTCGGTGCCCGACCTGTCCGTCATGCCCGAGGGCTGCCGTTTCGCCCCGCGCTGCAAGTACGCGCAGGAAGCGTGCCACAAGAAGCTCCCGGAGCTCGTCACCGTCGGCGAAAACCACCGCTGCGCCTGCCCGTTCCACAAGAAAGCACGAGAGGGGGCGGAAGCGTAGATGAGCGATACCGAGATGAAGCCCCTGCTTTCCGTTCGTCACCTGAGCAAGAAGTTCCCGGTCGGCAAGAACTTCTTCGGACGTGCCAACAAGTTCGTCCATGCCGTCAACGATGTCTCGTTCGACATCATGCCGGGCGAGACCTTCTCGCTCGTCGGCGAGTCCGGCTGCGGCAAGTCCACCACGAGCCGCCTGATCAACCACCTCATCAAGCCCGACGAGGGCGAGATCCTGTTCGAGGGCAAGGACATCGCCAAGCTCTCCGACAAGGAGATGCGTCCGCTGCGCTCGCAGATGCAGATGGTCTTCCAGGACCCGTACGGTTCCCTGAACCCGCGTATGCGCGTCCAGGACATCATCGGCGAGCCGCTGCTGGTCCATACCGAAATGAGCCAGGGCGAGCGCCTGAAGAAGGTGCACGAGCTGCTCGAGGTCGTCGGGCTTTCCGCCAGCCACGGCGAGCGCTACCCGCACGAGTTCTCCGGCGGCCAGCGCCAGCGTATCGGCATCGCCCGTGCCCTGTCCGTGCAGCCCAAGCTCATCATGGCCGACGAGCCCGTCTCGGCACTCGACGTGTCGATTCAGGCCCAGGTTCTGAACCTGCTGCGCGACGTCCAGGAGCAGTACAACCTCACGTACCTGTTCATCAGCCATGACCTGGCTGTCGTCGAGATGATCTCCGACCGCATCGGCGTCATGTATCTGGGTACGCTCATGGAAGTCGCCCCCAACGAGGAGCTTTACAGCAACCCGCTGCACCCTTACACGCAGGCGCTGCTGTCCGCCGTGCCGATCCCCGATCCCACGATCGAGAAGAAGCACGTGCTGCTCGAGGGCGATCTGCCCAGCCCGACGAACATTCCGTCCGGCTGCCCGTTCCATACGCGCTGCCCGCATGCCACGGAGAAGTGCAAGACCGAGGTCCCGACGATGGACGAGGTCAAGCCGGGGCACTTCGTGAAGTGCCACTTCCCGGGCAAGGAGCTCTAACCGTTTCGTGTATTGCGAACGCTATGAAAAAGGCACCCATGCGGGTGCCTTTTTCTTTACCGATTGAATGTCGAATGCGGCGCTTGTATAGAAAATGAGGCCGATACCCTTCGTCCCGAACAGGGGAGGGCCCGGTCGCAGGTTCTACAGGTGGCTGATGATGAGCTCCATGGAGCCGTCGAGGTCGATCGAGGTGACCGTCGAGGGAACGAGCAGGTGCGAGCCCTTGTGGACCGGCTCGCCGCAGACGGTGCCCTCGCCGTCGATGACGGATAGACAGACGAACGGCCAGGTCTGCGCCAGCTGCTTGGCACCGGTGACGCGGACGCGGTCGACGGTGTAGATGTCGTTCTTCTCGAGCTCGGTGACCCCGTCGATCTCGGGCGCGGTGACGGTGCCCGTCGTGGGGGCCTGGGCGTCGAAGTCGATGCAGTCAAGGCTCTGCTGGATATGCAGCGGGCGCAGCTTGCCGTCGGCACCGGGGCGGTCGTAGTCGTACAGGCGGTACGTGACGTCGCTGGACTGCTGCGTCTCCAGAATGAGCGTGCCGGTCTTGATGGCGTGCACGGTGCCGGAGTTGATCTGGAAGAAGTCGCCCTTGTGGATAGGGACCTCGTTCAGCAGATCGTTCCAACGGCCCTCCTCGATCATCTGGGCGCACTCCTCGCGGTCCTTCGCGCGCTGTCCCACGATGATCGTGGCGTCGTCGTCGCAGTCGAGCACGTACCAGCACTCGGTCTTGCCGAGGCTGCCGTTCTCGTGCTCGGCGGCGTAAGCGTCGTTCGGGTGGACCTGGATCGACAGATCGTCCTTGGCGTCGAGGATCTTGATGAGCAGGGGGAACTCCTTCCCTTCGATACCGCCGAACAGCTCGCGATGGTTGTCCCACAGCCAGGAGAGCGTGTGGCCGGCGTACTCGCCTTCCTCGATCTCGCAATCGCCGTTGGGGTGTGCCGAGATGGCCCAGCACTCGCCGACAGCCCCCTCGGGGATGTCGTAACCGAAGACGGTCTCCAGCTGACGGCCGCCCCAGATCTTCTCGTGGAAGATGGGCTTGAGTTTGATGAGATCGGACATGGTCGGGCTCCTAACAAGTAGTGGATGCAGCCCAACTATATGCTTTCTCCTGCATTTCGGGAACTAATACGTTCCTTTCGCGCCCGCAGATGGTCGGACGGCGTAAGATTCGGGATAATGACTTCAGGGTACGAAGGTGCGGAAAGGCGAACGATGGCCAAAAAATGGAAGCGGTTGGCGGGCCTGGCTGTCCTTCTGGCCGTGGCCGTGCTGAGCCTTACCGTCTACCAGGCGTTCATGCAGAACAAGATCTACGCGGAGAGCTCCTCGCACCTCATGTCGACCTACGAGCAGGTCGGTAAGTCGTTCAACCTGTTCACGCAGCGAAACTGGAACATCCTGTCCACCTGGGACGAGATGCTGGCCGATCTGGGTGACGAGGATCACGCCGAAGCGCTTTGGCGCGAGGCACGCGGGCGCAAGAGCTCCTGGAACTACAGCGATGTCTACCTGTTCAACGAGCAGGACCGCTTTATCACGGCGACCGGACGGCAGGGCGTGGGCAAAAGCATCGACGGCGTCTTCGAGAAGATGTACAAAGCGAATGCCCCGTGGGTGTCGAGCTACATCGCCACGAGCGGCAAGCGCAAGATCGTGTTCTCCACCCCGCTTGAAAAGCCGCTGACGATCGGGGACGTCACCTATACGGGCCTGGCGTTGAGTTACGACAACGATGTGGTCACGAAAATGGTGGCGAGCAGCATCTATAACGGGCAAAGCGACTGCTATGTCGTCCGCTCGTCAGGCGACGTGGTGCTGTCCCTGCAGCCCAAAAGCGAGTTCACGCCGTTTATCGGCAACCTCTTCGATTTCCTGAAGGACAAAGTAACGTTTGCCCGTTCGAGCCTGGGCAGCATGAAGCAGTCGGTCGCTGCGGGCAAGAGCGGGCACGCGCTATGCACCTATAACGGTGTAGGCCGGTACCTGGTCTACCGGCCGGTCGGTATCGGCGACTGGGCGATCGTGGGCGTCGTGCGCGCCGACGCCGTCGACCACGGCATGGAGGAGGTGCGCAACGCGACGATCGCGCTACTCGCCATTCTGTCGCTGATGATCGTGGGCATGGCGGTCGGGATGGTCGTATCGTACGAGCAACGGCATATCGAGAGCAAGGAGCAGGAGAAGCGCGAGGCCGAGCACGAGAAGGAGCTCACCGAACAGCTGTTCCACGGCATAACGAGCGTGGTGGACCGGTTCTGCGTGGTCGATCTGGCCGCGGGCACCTACGAGTACCACGAGCACATGCTCGCCGAGCCGCTCTACGCGCCTAAGGGCTCCTATGCCGACCTGCTCGCAGACGTCTCGGCGCGCTATGTGATCCTGACCGATGCGGGGGACGCGAAGCTGTCGCGCCTGCTGGATCCGGAGCGCTTGCGCCGCGACATCAAACCGGATGATCAGATCCACAAGTTCGAGTATACCGGGCGCAACGAACCGGGTATCTACAAGGTCATGAACATCGTCCCGTTGGCGTGGGGCGCGGATGGCGAACTCGAGCGCGTCATGTTCATCTCGCAGGACATCGGCCAGAAGGTCGAGCTGCAGACCATGGCGAACACCGACGGTCTGACGGGGCTCTTCAACGAGCGCTACTTCAGCGCGCGTCTGGCGGTAAAGGAGAAGATCGGGGAGCAGTTCGTCCTGTTCTACCTCGACCTGGACCGGTTCAAGCCGGTGAATGACACCTACGGGCACGACGTGGGCGACAAGCTGCTCAAGGCGGTGGCCCAGCGCCTGCTCAAATGCACGAGGCCGTGCGACCTGGCGTTTAGGATCGGCGGCGACGAGTTCGCGCTGATCGTGACGAACGGCATGGACGACGGCGCGTGCGAGGCGATGGCGGCGCGCATCGACCGTTCGATGGGGGAGCCGTTCGTGATCGACGGCAACGTCATCACGGTGGGGGCGAGCTGCGGCTGGGCCCGCCATCCCGAGGAAGGCACCGCGGGCGAGGTCCGTGTGATCGCGGACCAGCGCATGTACGACAGCAAGCGCCGCCATCACGCCGTCCGCTAGCGCCGGGAGCGTGCTACCATGGGTGCGACTGTGAACACCGCATATGGAGGGAATCCTATGGCAAACGTCCTCGTCTTCGGACATCAGAATCCCGATAACGACGCCGTCATGAGCGCCGTCGTCCTGTCTCAGCTGCTCAACCAGGTGGAGTACGCCGGCAACACCTATGAGGCCTGCGCCTTGGGCCAGCTGCCCGCCGAGTCCGCCAAGCTCCTGGCCGATGCCGGCCTGCCTGAGCCCCGCATGATCGAGTCCGTCGAGGCCGGCCAGACGGTCCTTCTGACCGACCACAACGAGAGCGCCCAGTCCGTCGCCGGTCTGAAGGACGCCACGGTCTTCGGCGTCGTCGACCATCACCGCATCGGCGACTTCGAGACCGCCGGTCCGCTGCACTACATCGCCCTGCCCTGGGGCTCCAGCTGCACCATCGTGGCCAAGCTCGCCGGCGTGCTCGGTATCGAGCTCTCCGACGTCCAGGCCAAGCTGCTGCTATCGGCCATGATGACCGATACGCTCATGCTCAAGAGCCCCACCACCACCGATGTCGACCGCGCCGTCGCCGCCAAGCTCGGCGAGCAGGTGGGCGTCGACCCGGTCAAGTTCGGCATGGAGGTCTTCCTCACCCGCCCGTCCGGTTCCTTCACCGCTGCCGAGATGGTCGGTAACGACATCAAGATGTTCGAGCCCGCCGGCAAGAAGCTGCTCATCGGCCAGTACGAGACGGTCGACAAGACCCGCGCCCTGGGCATGATCGACGAGATCCGCGAGGCCATGCGCGCCTATGCCGCCGAGAAGGGTGCCGACGGCATCGTCCTGTGCATCACCGACATCATGGAGGAGGGTTCACAGGTCCTGTTCGAGGGCGACACCGAGACCGCCCAGAAGGGTCTGGGCGTCGCCGACGAGCACGACGGCGTCTGGATGCCGGGCGTCCTCTCCCGCAAGAAGCAGGTGGCGGCTCCCATCATGGCGGCCTGCTAGAGGTTGACTGGTCCCTGCGGCCCTCTGTAGCACCCGATCTTGCCGTTCAGCTTCGGCGGGATGACCCTAAGGTCTATCCCGCCTCGCTTCGCGGCAACCTCGGGCACTACAGAGGGCCGTTTCCTTTGTTGGGGGAAATCGTGGGCAACCTGTGGTTCCGGTCGTCGGTCGCGATGGCGCGACGGCCGGGCAGGGTAGGCTAGATACAACGTATCGAGGTTTGACGCGAGTCCACATCTATATGTGGGCCCGCGTCTTTTTAAGACGACTTCCGTTTAAGCAAAGGAGCCGCCCATGGACGCCCGCGAGCAACTGTTCACCGACACCCAGCGCAAGCGCTTCGAGCGCCACGATATCTGGGAGCGCATCACCGAGAACGGCACCATCTCGGCTGCCGTGATGGTGCTGGCCGCCGTCGCGGCCGTGATCTGCGCCAACACCGACGCCTATACCGCTGTCCATCATTTCCTGATGGAGCCTATCACCATCGGCCTCGGTGCGCTCACCGCATCGATGAGCGTCGAGGTCTTCGTCAACGACTTCCTCATGGCGATCTTCTTCTTGCTGGTGGGCATCGAGCTCAAATACGAGATGACCGTCGGTGAGCTCAAGAACCCGCGTCAGGCGATGCTGCCCATGCTCGCCGCGGTGGGCGGCGTGGTGGTGCCGGCCTGCATCTACGCGCTGTTCAACCGGGGAGGGGCCATCAACGGATGGGCCATCCCCATGGCGACGGACATCGCGTTCGCGCTCGGCGTGCTGTCGCTTCTGGGCAACCGGGTCCCCAACGGCGTGCGCGTGTTCTTCTCAACGCTCGCCATCGCCGACGATCTGATCTCCATCGCCGCCATCGCGATCTTCTACGGCCAGAGCCCCGACTTGTTCTGGCTCGGTGCCGCGGCGGTGGTGACGATCGCGCTCGTCGCGCTCAACAAGACGCAGCACTACCGTCTGGCGCCGTATGTACTGCTCGGCCTGGTGCTGTGGTTCTGCATGTTCCAGAGCGGCGTGCACGCGACGCTTGCCGGCGTGGTCCTGGCGTTCACGGTGCCCGCCAAGTGCGGCGTGAAGGTCGGCGCGCTCACCGATTGGCTGGGCGAGTGCCTGCCGGAGCTCGACGATCGCTTCGATGACGAGGCGCATATCCTGGGCCAGCACGACTTCACGCACGCGACCACCAAGGTCGAACGCGTCATGCATCGTGTGACGCCGCCGCTCATCCGCTTGGAGCGTCTGATCTCGACGCCGGTGAACTTCGTGATCCTGCCGATTTTCGCCTTCGTCAACGCGCAGGTGCGCCTGGTCGGCGTCGACATGGGCACGCTGCTGGCCGATCCGGTCACGCTCGGCGTGTACTTCGGCATGCTGCTGGGTAAGCCCATCGGCATCTTCGGTGTCACGTTCGCCCTGGTGAAGCTCGGACTCGCCGAGCTTCCGCATAAGGTCGACTGGCACATGATCGCCGGCGTGGGCATTCTGGGCGGCATCGGCTTCACCATGTCGATCCTCATCAGCGGCCTGGCGTTCCCGGGCGCTGAGTTCGAGATGCTCGCGGCCAAGGCGGCGATCCTTGCCGGCTCGGTGACCGCGGCGGTCGTCGGCATGGTCTACATGAGTGCGGTCTGCAAGAAACGGTAGATCCCATCCGGGCGCCCGCCTTTATTTCTGCGCTGGTCCTCGCGTCGGGATCGCAAGAAACGTCGATCCCGTCGAGGCCCTGTCTTCATCTCTTCGCTGGTCCTCGCCGCTGCGCGGCTGCGGGAAAGCCTCGAGACGAAGACAGGGCCTCTGCTTTTTCGCTTCTTGGCAAATAGTCTTAAAAACGGCTGCAACCCCACCCAAAAAGTATCGGGATGCAGGCTGAGGCTCAACTCAGTTTCCTTTTCCAGACAAACGGCTTGGAGATAGGCGCAGGGGGCGGGCGTTCGTTCTGAAGCTTTCCCGCAGCGCGAAGCGCGAGGACCAGCGAAAGAACGAACAACCACCCCGCACGGGCGCCTACTCTACGGTGCCGTACACCGTTCCCCAGCCATGGGCGGCGAGCGCCGAGTTCAGCTGGTCACAGAGGGTCTGGCGGTCGTAATAGCCCGGGGGTAGCAGGTTGACGATCTCCATGAGGTCGGGCGCGAGGTCGACGACCTCGGCTTGCACGATCAAATCGAGGCGGTCGATGGCGTGGCGGTCGCGGAACAGCCCGTCGATCAGGCGCTGAAGGTCGCCGAACTCCTCGGCTTGGAACGATCCGAACTGCATGGGGCACTCCTTTTACGCGGTGGCGGCCGCTCTTAGTTGCGATGCGTTTAATCTACCACGGTGCGCGGGCGGCGTCTGCGCGGCGCATTATACTGGATGGACGACAAACAGCCCGCTTCGCGAAAGGTCGAACCGATGCAGACGATCTACCAGAAGATGGAAACCCCCGAGCTCGATGCCACCATCGCGGCGCTCGAGGATGAGGTGGCCCAGGTCAAGGCCCGTGGCTTGGCACTCGATATGGCGCGCGGCAAGCCCTCGCCTGCGCAGGTCGACATCTCGCGCCCCATGCTCGACATCCTCGATTCCGCCGCCGATCTGCACGACGGGGCGATCGACTGCTCCAACTACGGCTGCTTCGAGGGCATCCCCTCGGCGCGCAAGCTCGCAGGCGAGTTTCTGGGCTGCCCGGCCGAGCAGACGCTCGTCCTCGGCTCCTCGAGCCTGCTGATCGAGCACGATATCGCGGGCACGTTCTGGCGCTGCGGCACCTGCGGCAACGAGCCGTGGGAGCGCTACGGGGCCACCCATGACGGGACCAAGGTCAAGTTCCTGTGCCCGGCGCCCGGCTACGACCGCCACTTCGGCATCACGGCCGACTTGGGTATCGAGAACGTCGCCGTGCGCATGACCGAAGACGGTCCGGATATGGACGAGGTCGAGCGTCTGGTCGCCGCTGACGATTCCATCAAGGGCATCTGGTGCGTCCCCAAGTACTCCAACCCCACCGGTGTCACGTTCAGCGACGATGTGGTGCGCCGCCTGGCGACGATGAAGACCGCCGCCCCCGACTTCCGTATCTTCTGGGACAACGCCTACTGCGTGCACGACCTGTACGACGAGGGCGACGAGCTCGCCAACATCTTCGAGATCGCCCGCGCGGCCGGCACCGAGGACCGCGTGGTGGCTTTCGCGTCTACCTCCAAGATCACCTTCCCGGGTGCCGGCATCGGGTTCGTGGGCGCGAGCCCTGCTGTCATCTCCGAGTTTGCCCAGCATCTCAAGGCCGGCCTCATCAGCGCCGACAAGCTGAACCAGTTGCGTCACGTGCGCTTCCTGCCCACGTTCGATGCCGTCCGTGCTCACATGAAGAAGCACGCCGCCTTCCTGCGTCCGCGCTTCGAGGCCGTTGAGCGCAAGCTGAGCGAGGGTCTGGGCGGTACCGGCTGTGCCACCTGGACGCATCCGCGCGGCGGTTACTTCGTGAGCTTCGACGGCCCTGAGGGCTCGGCCAAGCGCGTGGGCACCCTGTGCGCTGAGCTGGGTGTCAAGCTCACGCCGGCAGGTGCCACGTATCCGTACGGCGACGATCCCGCGGACACTAACATCCGCATCGCGCCGAGCTATCCCACGGTCGAGGACCTCGAGGCCGCGCTCGACGTGCTCGTGCTCGCCGTCAAGTACGTCTCCGCGCAGCTCGCCCGTGAGGAGCGCGCGTAAGGCACATCTGTCCCATTGTGGTTTTGGGACAGTTGTGCCGGTCCCATGTGCCCGCAAACGGGTACGTATGCGATGGTCTAAACTCGTCATCTGTCCCACACTTGCGAAGCAAAGGAGCAGACCATGGAACTGGGAATCACGAACACCCCGACCCCCGAGCGCTACACCATCCAGGTGACCGGTGAGGTCGATATCTCGAATGCCGACAGCTTGCGCAACGCGATCGACATGGCTCTCGAGCAGCCCACCGACGCCGTGGTGCTCGATCTTGACGGGGTCAGCTATATCGACTCGACGGGCATCGGCGTCTTGGTGGGGGCCGCCCATCATGCCGACGAGCGCAAGCGCGCGTTCAGCGTGGTCAACGCCCAGCCCGGCGTGATGCGCGTGGTCCAGCTGCTGGGGGTCGACAAGGAGATCGCGATCACGGCGGTGTAGATGCCACTTCGGTAAAACTTGCAGTGAAACAGTGCAGCCCGGACGCTTTCAGCGTCCGGGCTGTATACTCTTAGCGTTTATGTTCAGACGAGTTCCGGCCGAATGGCGCGGTGCGGGCTCGAGATGCAAATCGAGCCTTGGAGGTTTTTGTGTTCGGTATTGGAGAAGGCGAGCTGGCGATCATCCTGGTCTTCGGCTTTTTGTTGTTCGGCCCCGATAAGCTACCGCAGATGGGACGCACGATCGGCCGCGCCCTGCGTCAGTTCCGCGAGACGCAGGAGAAGATGACGTCCGTCGTGCAGTCCGAGATCATCGACCCGGTGACCGAGGCTGCCCAGGCCCCCGTGAAGCCCGCGCGCGTCGAGGAGTCCGATGACGACGCCGACGACGATGACGCCGAATCCGCACCCGCCGTAAAGGAGACGTTCGCCGAGCGCCGCGCCCGCCTTGCCGCCGAGAAGGCGGCCAAGGAGGCCGCTGAGGCTGGCGACGATGCCGAAGGCACCGAAGCGGCAGAGGCTGCAGAAGGCAAGGGCACCGAGGAAGCTTGCGCCCAGGTTGACGAGT
>ERZ808240.948-NODE-948-length-36824-cov-11.694199_pt1 | contig 36824 bp, 25 predicted proteins | sample MGYA00521084_ERZ808240 | MGnify/ENA primary metagenome ERZ808240 (study PRJEB31516, sample SAMN03275571) | gut metagenome | biome: mammalia-associated habitat; material: feces | host: Papio cynocephalus | place: Kenya | collected 2012-08-06 ... | reverse complement strand
TCTGTCCGTCCTTGATCATAATGACCTGATGTACCATATTTTTGATGGAATTGTTATGCGTGACGATCAGCATGGTGGTTCCGTACTGTCTGTTAATATCCTCCAGCAGCATCAATATATCCCGGGAAGTCTTGGAATCCAGCGCACCCGTAGGCTCATCACACAGTAAGAGGCTTGGATTCTTGATCAGGGCTCTGGCAATGGCACAACGCTGTTGTTGTCCGCCGGAGAGCTGCGCAGGGAATTTGTTCTGATGTTCTTCAAGTCCCAGCACCTGCAGCAGTTCTCCCAGATCCAGGGGATTCCTCGTCAGATACTGGCAGACCTGAATGTTCTCCTTCACCGTCAGATTCGGCACCAGATTGTAGAACTGGAAAATGAACCCCAGCTTATCTCTCCGGTAATCGGACAATGCCTTGCTGCCAAGTCCCGCCACTTCCATTCCGTCTACGACGATCGATCCGGAATCCACCGTATCCAGACCTCCGATACAGTTGAGCAATGTAGATTTGCCGGAACCGCTGGTACCCTGGATGACACACATCTCACCCTTCTCCACTCCGGCGGTAATTCCCTTTAATACCTGTACATAACCGCCTCCTTCTCCATAACTTTTCTTCAGATCCTTTACTTCCAGATACATATCCTGCCTCCTCGTTGTTATTGATAATCATTTTCATTAACATAACACCGTTATGTTAATGCCCTGAAATTGCACCCCTGAGAAGTCCGAACCTCTTTCGGGGTGCATTATATTTTAATTTCCTGTCATTATACCTATCCATCCGCGGATCAGGTACATAGTCAACGCGTCCACATGCTTCAGTGCAACACTCTCATCCTCCTCGTGCAGAAACAGATGTACGAAAGTATCTACCATAATATGTGCCATCCAGTGGGTCATATAATCATCCACACGGGGTCTGCCGGTGGCGTCTGTCACCATGTCACACAATCTGCGATACTGCTGCTCCGAGATATCCACGACCTCATCCAGGCAATTCTCAAATCGGGATCCCTGGGACTTTGTCAAAAGTAACAGAAATACATCACGGTTTTCATACATCCGTCTGATGATCTCTCTGGATGCTTCCAGATCCCCGTTATCTGCCAGTTCCAGCTGTGCCACCTGGGTCTCGTTACGCATCTCTGTGGCGTAATGTTCCTCCATGACCACATAGAGCTGCTGTAGTGGTTCCTCCACCAGCGCTGCCAACAGGTCTTCCTTATCCTTGAAGAAAAAATACAGAGCACCCGTGGTCACTCCGGCTTCTTTACAGATGTTCCGCAGGGAAGCCTTCATGTACCCTCTTTCCAGAAATTCTTTTTTAGCACACTCCAACAAGTGTTGCCTGGTCTCTTTATTTTCGTTTTGATTTTCCTGTTTTCGTGGCATTTTGTGTCTCCATTTATTTGCGTCATATTCACGGCTGTTCAATTGTTCACATAACATCGTTATGTCTGCATTATAAATAAAAACAGGATTGCTGTCAACCCTGTTTTTATTTTCGATATTTCATCATATTATTTTGTCTTCAGCTGTTCGATCTTCTCCTGCAGATCCGCAATGGCTCGCTGGCTGTTCTTAATGGTCTCACACTGCTTCTCAAAAGGAGGCTCCGGCATATCGCCGTACTGCTCAAAATAGATCTTGCCAATCTCCAAATAATTCTTCTTCATGACTTCCTCGCAGGTGGAGATCTGGCTCTTCAGATTCGCAATGGCTGCCAGTTCTTTTGCCTTGTCTGCCGCTACTTTTCCTTTTTCGGTAATGGTATCACCGATCTTCTCTATAATATCCATGGTATAATCTCCTTTCTCTCACAGAGAGCTTGTGGCTGTTCTGCACAGTTGCCCGTTCTTCCAAATAGTTCTGAACAGTTATATTGTAACCTCTCCCCGATACTGCGTCAAGAAGAAGCGCTACTTGCGCATTGTAAACAGTCTGTGCTATAATCGCTATGTAATACCATTGGAGGTGACATTATGCAGCCGCTGTATACCACACTGAAAGTCAACAACGAAATTGAATTATGCGAAGTATCCGATCCCGATTGCAAGCAGCTCATTGAGAGAGCTTTATTAAAAAATCGGATCTCTTATTATATCCGTTGGCCGAAAGCTTCTCTATTCAGCCGCAAAAAAGATTCCTGCATCATCTGCATCAACGACAATGTCAAGGATGCTGCTGAGGAGCTCGTTCGTGGGATCTGTGATGAGTCCGGATATAATGTTCGTTTTATTTTAAAACGTTCCAACAATAATTATCTGTAGGACAGGCTTTATTTTCATATTGCACCACCATAAAAAGGAGAGTCAGCCGACTCTCCTTTTTCAGATTCCTTATTTACTTTACATCAATCGAAATCGAACTTGGTGTAACGCTTATACATAGCGCCGTAACGGAATCTTGCCATTTCGTTTTTCTGAAGGACATCTTCCTCGGATCCTCTGTACTGACAGCGCAGGCAGTAGTATTCCTTCTTATCCTTATCGTAGAACATATCCATATCGATATCTCTCATGAAGCAAGAGGGACATCTGTAGTTTAATTTGCCTTTTCCAGCTTGAGCCATGTTGCAACGACCTCCTTATCCTTGATCTTGGAATTGTAACCCAGTGTAAACATCGGGGAGAATGCGTATCCTTCCTTCACGTATCCGACAGCGCCTTCTGCGTTGGTGCTCATGGATACTGCGGTCTCGATCTGAGGAATGACAGCTCTTACTTCGTCAGCTTCTGCCTTCTCCATCTCACGACACTTGTACTCGTAATCCAGAGTCTCTACCTCGTCATCCTTCTTGGTGCTTAAGGTGATACCCAGCATATCCTCGGAGTACTCAGTGGTACCGTAGCATGCTACGATGTACTCGTTCAGTTCTACTTCTGCATTGGGATCGCTCATCTCCAGGATCTTACGCTCGATCTTAATAGCGGAGCTGCCTTCCTCGAAGGAAACGATGGTCTGTAATTTTACGGTCAGATCGTAGAACTCGATATCTACGGGATCCAGTGTCAGGATTCTGGTGTTGCCTTCCTGAGAGAAATGAGCCTTGGTACGGCACAGGCACAGATCCACTTCTTCGCCGTTATGTTTTAACTTGGCACTTCTTACGGTACCTTCTCCTGCATAGTGAGTGAAGTAACCTGCACGGTACTTCTCCTGGATCAGGAAAGGATAGGAAGCGTCGGTCACATGCTTGGTGCCGATACCTACAGGCCACTCCAGCTTTGCAGCGTAAGGACGCAGGTCTACGATAGCACCGCCCTGATCCATATTTACGCAGGCACGCATGAAGGGATCGCAGTACCAGAACAGCTGCTTGTCGGAACCGTACAGAATATCTCTCCACAGAGCACACTCGGGCTCGGTGTAGGTTTTCTTCTGACGATAGTAATCAGCGAACTCAGCCATGGTCATATCGGTAAGCTTGCCTTCCTTTTTCAGGTCACCGTAGTACTTCATACCGTCTTCATAGCTCTTCTTCAACAGTTCGTAAGGCTGCTCCCAACGACCCATTTTGTTCAGCCAGCCGGGTCCAACGAACATCATGTTGTATGCATATCCGTTGTTGTACTTCTCCAAGGAACGATACTGGTCGATCAGATTGTACAGGTAAGGATACTCCCAGGTCTTGGTGTCATAGATCATGCCACGCAGTACGTTCTGGGGATGGGTTCCGAAGTTGGAGCCGTTACCGTCATAGCATGCCAGCAGGTCTCTGGACAGGTGGGGAATTGCTACCACACCACTGTCCTCTGCCTCGTTGGCTGCGGGTGCATGGGTGTTCTGCTTGGAAGGAATCCAGGGAGCCCAGGGACCGCCGTCCATGAAGGTATACCAGGAATTGTTACAGGTGTGGTATGCCTTGGGACCTTCCTCCCAGCAGGTCGCAACTTCGCACTTTACGCTGGGATAGGTTGCCTTGATATAATTGGTCAGATCTGCATCCATATAGTAAGAGCCTGTGGATTCCGGGTAGAAGCCAAACTTCTCATAAAATTTGCCGAATACATCATCTACGATAGACTTCTTATCTTCCATGGAGAACATCCAGATACAGAAATCCTTGGTTTTGTACTTCTCACGGAACTCTGTGCAGGGTAGTCCCAACAGAGACAGTGCGATCTCATCGCCGTACTTCTCATGATCTGCCTTAGCCAGTGCTACTGCTTCGTCATTGAACAGGGAAGCGTAGGTCATCTGAATGGTGGTCTTCAAACCATTTTTGTGTGCAGTTTCCTGCTGAAACTTGAAAATATCCAGAGACTCTGTTAACAGTGCTTTTCTGCCCAGATCCTCTTCTTTGCCGTGTCCGGTTACTTTTTCCGCATATTCGGGAACCATCTCCGGACGGTGAATGATATTCACGATAAACTTATCCATCTTTTCCTCCATCTCGCCGTTAGGCATCTTATATAGTCATCCCCGAATTACGGGAACGAATATCACATTATTTTTGAAAGTCTCTGATCACTTTCAATGCGGGTAGTGCATTTCCATCGTAGTCGAACAATGCCTGGTTGGCCCATTCGTTTCCGCCGGGCCCGGGATCCTGAATATACTTCAGGGACTCCTCGTTCGCCCAGCCGCAGCCGGGCAGGGGGATCCATGCCGGCTCCCAGTAGTAGAAACCTTTTCCTCTGCCATCCGGTACCTGCGCGATGCGCTCCATGACCTTCTGCATAAATGCAGCCTGTCCTTCCGGTGTCATGGGATACTCTACCGCTTCCGCAAGGTGGGGCTTGGTCGCCATACCCTTGCGCTCTTCCGGTGCCAGTTTTTCTCTGCCGGCATAATCTTCCATGGTAAATCCCATGGATACTTCCGCCACGATGACATCTTTCTGATATCTCTGGGAGAGATCGTTCATATTATTCGTCAGATCATCAATGGTTCCGTGCCAGAAAGGATAATAGGACAATCCGATCACATCGAAGTCCTCTCCTCTCTGTACATAGGCATCAAACCATTCTCTGCAGCGGGCATTGTTACCGCCGCAGTCTAAATGTAACATTACGCGGCTGTCCGGTGACACCTCTCTCACCGCACGGATACCTGCGCTGAGTAAACGTACCATATTATCGACATTATCCCATTTTCCATGGGGCCACATCAGACCATTGGTGATCTCGTTGCCAACCTGTACCATCTCCGGAAGCAGATCCAGACGCTTTAACTTCAGAAGTACGTCCTTTGTGTAATCATACACATGCTTCTCCAGTGCGTTAGTATCGGCATAAGCCCACTCCTTGGGAGGGAACTGTTTGCCGGGATCTGCCCAGAAATCGCTGTAATGCAGATCCAGCAGATAGCTGTAGCCCAGCTTTTTGCCTGCGGAAGCCAGTGCCACCAGCTTGGTGAAGTCACTGGTACCGGCGCCGTAGGGCTTGCCGTCTTCACTATAAGGATCGTTCCAGAGACGGATGCGCAGAGAGTTGACACCGTATTTTTTCAGGATCTCCAGTGCGTCCCCCTCTTTGCCTTCGTCATAATACTTTGCACCGAGAGATACCTCTTCCGGCAAAGTCGATACATCCATACCTTTGATAAATTCTTCCATAAATTATTACTTTATCTCCATGTCATACATTTATCGGGAGAATCCATCCCATGGATTCTCAGATTAAATTGCCATGCCATTTAACCTTTCACTGCACCGCCGGTGATACCTTCCACATAGAACTTCTGCATGATTACGAACAGCGCAGAAATAGGGATGGATACCAGTACCCCGCCTGCGCAGAACTGACCGAAGTAGCTGTTGATCAGACTCTTCTCCAGCATGTTGTACAGACCGATGGCAACGGTCCACTGGGAAGAAATACCAGCATTCAGCATCAGCTTTGCGTATACGAAATCCATCCAGGGTACCAGGAAGGAACTGATAACGGTGTATACGATGATGGGGCGGCTCATGGGAATTACGACCTTCCAGAAAATCGTAGCTTCGCTGGCGCCATCCAGATAAGCTGCCTCACGCAGGGAATTCGGAATCGTATCGAAGAATCCCTTGGCAATCAGGTAGCCCAGACCGGATCCGGCAGAGTATACCAGGATCAGTCCGAAGTGGGTATTGGTCAAATTCATGGTCTTCAGAATGAAGTATACTGCTATCATGGACAATACGCCGGGGAACAGGTTTACAATAACTGCTGCGTTCATCAGCAGCTTACGTGCCGGGAAACGCATGCAGGAAGTCGCATAAGCTACCATCAGTACAAATGCAGTGGAGATCACACATACCGCACATGCAATGATGAAAGTGTTCTTAAACCAGTTCGGGAACTGTGCCACACTGTCCGCGGAGAACAGCAGGTTCTTATACTGCACCAGGCTCCATTCCTTCGGGAAAAAGGTGCTGGTATTCATGCCTGAATAAGAGCTGAAGGAAGTAACCACCAGCCATACGATGGGTACCAGCCATATAAATGCCAGTACTGCCAGTAACAGGTTGTGTAAAAAGGTCTTAATAAATTTCTTCATTAACGGAATGCCTCCTCTCTGTCACCCTTCAGGAATCTGCTGAAGGCAATGAGGGTAAATACCGCACAGATAATGAACACGATAATACCGATGGTTGATGCCATCTTGTAGTTGTAGTAGTTCTGTGTCAGGTTGAACAGCCAGGTGATCAACAGATCCACTTCCTTTGCCTGGGAGTTTGCCATAGCCTGATTGGTCGTGGTATACACATCCTGGGTCAGCAGGTAGATTACGTTGAAGTTGTTGATGTTCTTGACAAAGTCTGTTACCAGAGAAGGTCCGGTGACAAACAGCATATACGGCATGGTGATATGAATAAAGCTCTGTGCCGGAGTTGCACCGTCAATCTTGGCACTTTCCAGCTGATCGGAAGGAATATTCATCAGTACGCCGGTAGCGATCAGCATCTGGTAAGGAACACCGATCCAGATATTGATCAGGATGATCATTACATGTGCCCATCCGGGAGCGGACAGGAAGGGAATATAGCTGGTGCTGATGGCACCGATGCTGCGCAGCCAGTCTGTAATACCTGCATTTGCACAGATGGTGTTCATAATACCGTTATTCGCGAAGAAGTTACGAACCAGCAGCAGGGATACGAACTGGGGAACCGCGATGGTTACGATGAAAAGGGTTCTCCACAGCTTCGGCAGCTTGGTTCTCTTATTGTTAATCAGTAAAGACAACAGGATACCGCCAAGGTAAGTGGTAAAGGTTGCGAACAGCGCCCATACCAGTGTCCAGACCAGGATCTTACGGAATGCATAACCAAAAGTGATGGTCAGACCGCCGCTGGAGAACAAGTTTTTGAAGTTGGCAAATCCAACCCAGGTAAACAATGCGGAGGGAGGCATATGTCCCTGATCATAGTTGGTAAATGCAACTGCAATCAGGATCAGCAGAGGAATGATCGTAAAGATAACAACGCCCATTACCGGAAGCACCAGCAGAGTCACATAGAACTTCTCGTTCTTAAACTGCTGCATATCTTCGCGGAAGGAATTGATGTGTTCTCCTGCCTGTGCTTTCTTCTGCAGACGATATACAGCTACCTCGTTCTTCAGCCAGATTACAAAGAAGGTGAACCAGATCACAAATGAAACTACGGAGAACAACAGTATCATAAATGAGTTGTCATAATCGTTAAATTCATTCTGCATGGTTACGATGTTGAAAACTGTCTCCTGTTGTACAGTTCCCAAAGTTCCAAAATCACATACATACTCTGTGGCAAAGCCAAAGGTGAATACGATGACCGCCACTTCGAGCAGAGTCATTAAAATACCTTTAATAATTTGTTTTCTGCGGATATATCCTGCTCCCATCCAGACCAGGGATAATTTTACGAACAGATCTCCTTTTACAACTGCCTCACCGAATTCCTTGAAGAATCCGCCGATGCCTTTGAAGAAAGATCCGATGCCGCTCTTTTTCTTCTTCATTCTCTGCCCTCTCCTTTCCTTTTATAAAGTAGTTTAAATAAATCTTCATAACTGTCCAAAATCCCCATTTGCAAAGCTGTGGCTGAACAATCTGCTTTTGCGCACACAATTATTGAATAGTTGCATAATCCGGTAGTGGGAGTCGAACCCGCTTACCGGAAACGGTTCCCGTAAAAAAGGCATCCTTCCACTACGTATCTTTTGTTCATAGCTTCAGGACGCCTTTCTTTTCTCTGTTTTCGTTCTGCACCAGAACGTTTCCATCATTCATTTGTAAACAGAACCGGAACAGATCCTTTTCCAATCTTTATTCAGCGGGTACGGAAACACCTGCTACTACATCATCCAGTGCAGCCTGGATACCAGCCTCATCATCAGCCTTCAGCTGACCCTGTGCGATCTTCTCACCGAAGGTAGCGGTAGGATCCCAGTACTTACCACCAACAACCTGAACTACGCCGTAAGCGGACTGCTCAGCCAGTGCTGCGATAGCGATATTGGAAGAAACTGCCTCAGAACCTGCAACGTTGATGTTGGAAGGTCCAATCTCTCTCTCAGCGAAACGTACTGCCTGGTTGTCCTCGTTGGTGATCCAGTCAGCCAGCAGAGTTGCCCAACCTGCGTTTGCAGAGTATTTGTTAACACCTACCAGCTTGAAACCAGCTACAGAACCCTGCTGGATCTGCTTGTCGCCACAAGTATAGGTAGGAAGCTTGGTTGCTGCATAGCCTTCGCCGAAAGCAGTCTGGGCTGCGGTTGCATCCCAGGTACCGGAGATTACTGCACACAGGTCGCCGGAAGCGATCTGGTTGGAGATATCACCATCAGCGATTGCCAGGAATGCGCTGTTGCCAGCGATGTCCAGCATGGACTGTACAACCTGTACGCCGGTGATTCCGTCAGCGCTGGTTCCGTTCCAATCCATAGCTGTGCTGCCGTCCTCGTTCAGAGCGGTAGTAAATCCGGCACCATAGAAGAATGAAGCGTTATACCAACCGGAAGCAAGGGTCATACCAACCTTCTTGCCAGCTTTCTCAGCTGCTGCAAGTAAGGTATCCCAGCTCTGTGCATCCTCAGCGGATACTAAAGTGGAATTGTAATATAAGAAGTAACCGTTATCAGCACTCATAGGGAATGCATACAGTGTGCCGTCCTTGGTAGCTGCATCAACAGAACCGGGAGCATTTGCACTCTTAACATCGTCTACGCTCTTGCCAGCGTAAGCTTCCAGGGCTGCATCCATATCATCGATGGACTGCAGAGCGCCTGCATTTACCAGGTCGATCAGCTGATCAGATGCGAATGCATATACATCAGCAGCAGCCTCTACATCGGCTAAAACAGTATCCTTAGCTGTGGACTCGGACTCGGTACCAAGCTGGATATCGAAGTTTGCGTAATCTGCATAATGCTCTTTGAAGGAATCGATCATGCCCTGTAACATGGTCTGATCTTCTTCAGCGCCCCAGATTCTTAAGGAAACATCCTGCTTCTCAGCGGGAGCGGTCTGTGCAGCCTCAGTAGAAGCTGCGGTAGTAGCAGCGGCATCAGTGCTGGTGTTGTCGGAAGCATTGGAGTTTCCACAAGCTACCAGAGAGAATGCCATAGTCAGTGACATTGCTAAAGCGACTAACTTTTTCATTTTGTTATCCTCCTGTTTTGTTTTGCAAGTTTGTGCGCATTGCGCAACCGCTTGTCTGCGATAATAGTGTAGCAACATTTCTCTATGTTGTCAATTTATAATAATGACTGATATTGAACTCTAAAATTGTGCACTTTGCACAACAGTGTTTTGAAACCATTGATTTTACTGGGTTTTCTGCATATCCTGTTTTTCAAAAAAATCACTTTTTTTACTCGTTTTATGGAGAAATATTTGGAAAACGTTTTTCTGAATTATGGTTTTTCTCCTCTTCTTCACCCCTTCGTAGACTCTTTCAATATGATTTCATAGTCCAAAAGTGTTTTATCCGGAACCGTTTTGCCGTGGATCATGTCCAGCAATACCTGGCAGGATCTTCTGCCCAGCTCCGTGATATTGAACTTCAGCGAAGTAATTGTGATGGGATAATTCTCCAGAATACGACTGTAATGGCAGGATGCCACCTTCATCTGATCCGGAATTCTCACGCCCATGCGGGAAAGCTTTCTGACCACTTCGTCACAGATATAATCATCCTGGCACAGAATGCACTCCACGCCGCTTTTTTTCAGCTCTTCCACTGCTTTTTCCACCATTGCCCGGCTGCTTAAGTCCGTGTAGACCAGATCCTGATTCAGCTTCCGTTTTCCCTTGCGGTAAGCTTCCTCGTAACCCTGGTATCTGCAGCGGTTGACCATCTGGTCCATATCACTGCCCAGATAGGCGATATTCTGGATTCCTTTGGCAAATAATACGGTTACCAGTTCCCTGCAGGCTCCCACATTGTCATGATCCACCTGCACCACATCATCATCCGGGAATTTGCCCACAGCCACGAAAGGAATCTGTTTCTGCTTCAGGAATTTTACATATTTGTCGTTCTCATATGTCCTGGTAAGGATCATTCCGTCTACTTTCCGGTTATTAATCAGTCTCTCCAACGGTCTGGTATCGTTTCCGTTCGTCGTTACCACGATAATATCATAGTCATTGGCCTGTGCCACCTCTTCCACCCCGTACATGCAGGTATGGAAAAACGGCATATCCACCAGAGTATTGACCTCCGGCAGGATAATGGCAATATTATTGGTCTTGGACTGTGCCAGACTTTGTGCTGCGGCATTGGGATAAAAACCGTGTTCCTCGATATATTCCAGAATCCGGTCCCTGGTAGCGGCACCGATACGTCCTTTCCCTGAAATTGCCCTTGAGACCGTACTTGCAGACACCCCCAGTTCTCTCGCCACATCATGGATCGTCATCGTCTTGTCATTCCCAGAATTATTATTCATACTATGTCACGCCTTTCCGTGACCTGCAATCCTCAGATTGCAGACACACTATCCGCCCCGTTCTTTGCGCAATTTGCTATTTCCATGGTTTTTTTGCCATGTTTTTGTGCGCAAACGATTGTTCATACTTATAGTAGCATCTTGCGAAGTATCTTTCAATGCGCCTTTTTACACAAATTCCCCTCTTATTTCTATACAATAGTTACAAAAGGACAGGTTCTCTTGAAGTTATTTAACCTGTTTTTTCATTTTCCGGTTCCGGAACTGTTTCCATACCCTGCTGATGTCAGATGATTGCCACACTATAAATATCACTGCAATCAAAACGGGTGATAACTGCTGCGTTACCACCCGTTTTTCATTTTCGTATATTGAAATGCTCTCTCATTTCCCCCTGAAAAGAAGAATGTCTCGGAAATTTTTTCCTGTATTGTTCATAGATATGTCTCCCAGCACCCGGATTTCCCATATCTTCTTTTATTTCTCCTATAATTGCCAGAAGTCCCGCTGTTTCCCCATAGTGATTTCTATGCTTTCCTGATACAATTGCATCAGCCCTTTGATATACAATGTTCTCCGCCCATGCCAGATATCTTTCTCGTTCTTTTTTTTCCATCAAATAGAACTTTTTCCACCTCTGAAAATAACTCCAGAATTCAGTTACTTTATGTTCCTGACACTCACTTTGAAGCTCTGTTTCGAATTTCAACAGGTTCTTTCTTTCTTTTTCATCTGAAAATCCTATATAGGATGCTATGCTTTTCGCTGATTTTGAAGGAATTGGGCGATTATATAAATATAGTAAAAACAGTCTGATTCCAACCTTTATAAATGAATCGCTCCATCCCAAAGAGCCTTTCGGATTTTTAGAAATATTTTTCACAGTGCTGAAATCTCCTGTATAAAATACCAATTGGTAATATTCATAATCATCAATTACATTTTTATTCAGTTCTGAACTGCTGAACCTAAACTCCGGATTGCCTTTCTCTCTGTTTTTCAGCGCTTCTCTGCCGCGCATTCCATAAGTTTCTGCCATTTTCTCAGTTCCAAACAATCGCAGGTAATTCTTCACTGTAGAATCAGAAGCAAAACTCTTCCAACAAAATTGCATCATTTTTTCTTCATGGTTCAAGCAGGAAGCTGCAAACGCTGCTTTTAAAGCAATTTCACTTCGTATGGTCAGATTCTCATTAATTTTATTCAGTGCATCTTCGCCTGCATTTTCAATTTCTTCATATAAATGACATTTCTCATACTGTTCCATTACTGCCAAATACAAAGACGGATGTACCGAAACATTTTCTTTTGCCATCTTATATAAGCCATCTATTCCTTCATAAGACAAAATAGCTTCTTTCAAAAGGCTGGCTTCTGTGTCTCCATTTTTTTCCTTCAGGAGGTCAATCCAGTCCTTCCAGAACTGTTCCGTATCTTCCAGTTCTTCTCTTCCGACATGAAACATTTCTTCCACATGCAGTTTTGCAAATGTACTGTAAGAAAAATAAAGGTATATATCTCCGGCGCGTTCATTTATCGGCAGTGCCTGATAATCCGCATATAATGTCAGCAGTGCCAGATGTTTCATATCTGTGTGTATCAGATTATTTTCTTCCATCATTTCCAAGTCTACAAGATCAGGATTCCCAAATTCGTTGTCAGCAGAAACCGACATTTCCCACAGCCATTCATATATCTCATTTGCTTCCTGATACCTTCTGTCATTTACACAATCCTCTGCAAACTGAATCATATATTGGATCTTATCACCAATTCCCTGGTTATCGTAATACTCCGTAATCCAGTCTGAATCCCAGTATCCGCTGGAATAATCTTCGTACTCTTCTGTATCAAGGTAAAGCCCGCCTTCATCAATCTTATCCTTCCACTTCTGTATTTGTGCCATTTTTTCATTTACAAGATCATCTGACATTCTTACCTGCACTACCTGTGAATTTTTGTTTCCATACTGTGTTCTGGCTGCTTTCACTATCTCCTGAAATTCATTTTTCTGTTTGTCCGACAATATTCTTTGTACTTTTAAAATAATATCCTGTAATTCTTTTTTCGATAATTTTTTTATATCTTCTGTCATCCAGACAAATCTCCCTTACAGTTTTCTTCCACAGCATTTTTTGTACTTTTTCCCACTTGCACACGGACAGGGATCGTTTGGATACACTTTCTTTTCTTTTACAATGGGTTGTTGCACCGGCATTGTGAAATCGTCATACCCGTCATTATAGAGACCAGCTATCTCAAATGTGTCTGAAAAAGCCTTTAGTTGTGACTCTATCCATTTCAGATCTTCTGCTGTCTTCAGCTGTTTTGCAAGGAGTTTCGCCCGTTCAAACAGAAGAACATTTTCCATCGTACATTCCATCCCAATAACTTCTCTTTGGATAATTTTATAAGCTTCTTCTGCTCCTTTTTCTTCCTGGACACACCAGCTCCAGGCACTCAAGGCATTCTGATTATGCGGTTCTTCTTTCAGCCAGTCTTCAAACCACTTTTGTCCCTGCTCCGCATTTCCTTCTGCATATAATTCTTCTCCGATTGCGGATTTAAAGTTGCTGGCATCATCAGAACTCCAGTCCAGCATTTCCAGAATTCCTTTGCAAAAGTCTACACGCTTTTCGTGTTCACCTGCATTTCCCAGCTCCATTTCAAGATCCTGCAGCCATGCATCTACCGGATATTGATAATCCTGAGATTCCATTAGTCCGCTAATGCCTATTTTATACTCTGCGTTTTCAACAATCTTCTGAAAAATTTCCCATGCCTTCCACCATAGCAAAATCAATTTTTCATAGTCCAGGTCGTCCAGAGCCTCATAGCCGTCCTCAACCAGGTTATCCCATTCATCCCATTCTGTCAGGATCTCCTGTGTGTCTTCATAATCCACACACTGCTGCACCATATTTTTTAATGCCTGTGCATATCTTTTTTCATCGTAGGGCTGATTTTCCTTCATGACATCATAAATCTCTTCTATTACTACCGCACCTATTTTTTCTTTTGCCTCAGAAGCAGAATATCCAGCATCAATCAGCCTTTCGTAGGATTGCTTTGCTGCAGGTGGGTCATTGTCTCTTAACTGGTTATCTACAACTTCCAGTATCAATTTCTTTAGTCTTAAGTTTGTCATCCCTTTTCCTCTCTTGCAATTATCATAGTTTTTGTATCTTTTCAAAATATGCCAGATTACTTTCCACATCACTATTATAAGTTCCATTTGGTAATTCTTCAACACATTTTTTGACTGCTGCCATCCATGCAGACAGGAAAAGTTAAGCCTGGGCTGTCAGGCTCAGGCTTAACTTTTCTTTTTTGATTTGCAATTCTGCCATGGTGGATCAGGAACTTTCATCCATTGCTGCTTTATGATTCCTCCCGTTCTTCCTTCTCTCTCCTGTTTCTCCGAAGAACGATCCAAATACTCAAAACTGCCGCAAGGATAACCGCCAGCCACACAAAGCAGCAGATTCCAAGGAAGGTCGGACAGATGTGACACAGTCCGCACTTATGGTTTTCTTCTGTTCCTCCCACTGTCATGTCTTTCCCATGATCCGTTGACGTAGGTTCTTCTACAGTCTGTCCAGCCTCCGGCGCAGGAGTACCAGGTGTTGGTTTCGGTGATGCCGATGGCTTTGGCGGATCCGTAGGTTCCAGTCTCTCTGATGATTCTTTCGGTGTCTCAGTGAGTTTGGGCGGCTCCGATGACTTTGGTGTCTCCGCGGGTTTCGGTGGCTCCGATGGCTTTGGCGGATCTACTATCGTTCCGCCGGTATGTATGCGTATCGTAAGGCTCTTTTCCGACTGATTCCCGGCATTATCCGTCGCCCTCACGGCAATTGTGATCTCTTCTGCATCGGACGGAAACTTCTCTGCCGGTATCGTAAATCCAGCTTCAGTTTTCAGGTTTATATCAAGCTCTTCCTGTAAGGTGTTCTCCGCACCATTGTTCACCCGGTAAGCCACGGAGGCCAGTCCTGCAGAAACAGCATTTTCCCCGGCATCCTTCACGCTCACGGCAATCGCCGGCACTTCTTCATATTCCTCCGCCAGTGCTGTACTGCCGTTTACCGAAAACGTAGTCTCCGGCGGATTGTCCTCCACGATGATGCCGTTTGCTGCACCTGTAATGCTCTTGGTGTCAGAGGCATTTCCCGCTGCATCGGTACATTTGATATCGGTAATGCTGCCTTTCCAGTCTGCGGAAAGGACGATCTCCGCCACACCTTCCTCAATCCTTGCAGCCGCATTCTTCGCGGTACCGGATGCAGGCGTTACGGTATAGGTAACCTCATCCGCCCCGCTGCCTTCCTCCGTCACCGGAATATGCAGAATCAGGCTTTTCTTTCCGATGATCCAGTCAAAGATATTTGCTGCTTTCTGCTCGAAGGTAATTTCACCGATGACCGGCTTCGTCTTGTCCCACTTCACAGTAACCGGCGCGGAAACAGTCTCATTGCCCGCCGCATCCTCCGCCTTGAAGATATAGGTATGCACGCCTTCCACACAGTCGTAGGTTTTCGTAAATGTCGTGCCGGGCTCTGTGGAAATACCGCTGATTTCCGCAAAATTGCCCTCATCTGCTTTGCCGTACAGTTTTTCAGTGCCCACGTTATCGGAATAACTCAGCGAAATGTGCAGCACCGTCGCATGATACCGGCCGTCAGTATTGGCACCGGCACCGCTCTCCACCGCTGCAGTAAGAGACGGTTTCTGCGTATCCTTGAAAATATCCTTCATCTCCACACTGTACTCTTTGCTGATATTTCCCAGGCGATCCTCGAGCCTTACCACATACTTTCCGTTTTCCGTCACGGTAAAGCTGTCCCCGGTGAAGGTTGTCCAGGTGTTCTCACCCTCCAGCCGGTACTGTCCTGTCTGAATGCCGCTGCCGCTATAACCTGTGCGGTTTCCCTTGTTATCATAGACTGCCGTACAATCATCCGTAGCATCTGTCAGCCTGATCGTGCCCGTTTTTTTGTCCGCAGACAGGGAGCATTCCAGCTTTTCCAGCTTCGGTGCCTCATTGTCAATGGTTGTCACAAGCACTTCTGCACTGCCGGAATTGCCATATTGATCCGTCACCCGGAATACATAGATGCCGTTTTTCGTCACTTTAGAGGTTCCGGTGGTGACGTCGGAAATAAGATCTCCCGTCTGTGTACCGTCCGGTGTGTATACGGACGCAATCTCACCGGCACCGGAACCGGTTCCCTTCTTCGCCGTCCAGGTAAGCACAGCACTCTTCCCCCATACTGTCGGATTGCCCGTCACGGTAATCGTGGGAAGCCCGTTTCCGGTTGCCGGTTTCATCATATAATACGGCCCCGACCGGATGACCGTGGAGACATTTTCTGCGCCGTCTGCGACCCTTACCTGCAGATATTTTGCGGTCTTTGCAGTCTCTGTGGCGGTATACTCTGCCTGATAACTGCCATCCGCACCCGCAGTCAGCGACGTCCACGAGGAAGGTTCTGCTGTGTCATTTGTCCACGCATACTCCACCTTTGCCACACCGCTGCCGCCGGTATCCTCCGGAAGCACGGCAAGAGTCAGTTCAGGATATACCGTATCCTCAGCCGTGCTGCTGCCGCTCCGGATCGTGACTGTGGGCTTCCGGGCATCTATTTTTTGTACCTCGATGGACTTGGAAATCTCACTTCCGCAGCCGTCCGTCAGTGTGACGGTATACGTTCCGTTTTCCGTGACTTTCAGAGATGCTGTCCCATTTGCTGTTGTGACGGTATTGGAGCCGCTCGTATCTGCCGTAATCGTCGCCGTCGGCTTCGTGGCATCCACGGCCACATTAGTATTGCCGCCCGGAAATGTCTGACTGGTGCCGGACAGACTGCACATATCCTTAATACCGGCGACATTGCTGATACCAGTGACCTGCAACGTCTTGTTACCACCCAGACTGGTATTCGCCGATACCGTCCCTGTGAAATACAGCACATTGGTGTCCGCGCCGCCTGCGTATGTCAAAGTACCTACGTTGGTCGTAATGGTAAGACCGCTCAGAGAGCTGTTCTGATTGTCCACAATCTCGTCAAAGACAAGTGCCACCGTAATCGGATCTCCCGGAAGGTAGGTACCGTCTGCCATGGGTGCAACTCCGAGGAGCACAGGTTCCTTCTCATCCTGCACCATTGCATAGCTGGTCAGACCGTCCACATACCAGACATCAACGCCATCACCGGTCGCGCCAAAATAAGCGTAGCATGTGTCATCCATTCTTAGGTTCACCCATGTTTTCCCGTTATAAGAATAAGTGGTGCCTGAGCTGTTCTTCGGATAATAGGCGTTTTCCCCGCCGCCTGTTCTGGTGTTCGGGAAATTGTAGGTTCCCTCACGATTCCTTGCTCCCTGTAGGAAATTACAGGCCCAGAGCTGCCCGTTTACTCCCGTAACTGCGGCATCCTCTTTGCTTATATCATAATTTTTATCCTCCAATGTCAGGGTTCCCATATAGGCATGTTCATAGCCGTCTACATCTTCATAAGACCTCAGCACATACCGATAGTACCATCCACCGGCGGTGGCATTCAAATACTTCTGCTGATATGGATCTGTATAATACTGTAAAAAGCTGCTGGTGTTGTAGTTCGTCCCATCGTAACGATTCTTCAAAAAACTCACATTGGTCGTTTTTCCACTCTGTTTTCCTGTTGTGTCCGCAACCTGTTTCCCTTTTGTTCCATCGGTATCTGCCACATGGGTAATTGATTTTTCCTGGGTATAAATAGTTCTGTCAATAGCATAACCGAGGCTCTTTGTCATAGTCCGCGTCCCGGAACGTTTCCCCCCATCAATGGCTCCTCCGCCCTCCACGCGGTAAATTTCCAGCGAGTAGGTTCTGTCCGCATTGGAATACTGTGTGCCCACATCGTTATTGTAGGCTTTTGTCACGCCAAGCTCCGTCACACTCACGGTCTTAGACATCTCCCCGTCCTCGAAGATCACAGTACCCTGCTTATGGGTAAAATGGGTGCCGCCGATAGCGGAGCCGTTTACCGTGCGGTAATAGACAGTCTGCTTCCCGTCCGAGCCGCCGCTTCTTGTAATGGTAAAGGTCGTACTGCTGCCGCTGTTTGACACCCCGCTTACGGAAAACGTGCCGTAGGACGGAATTCCGAAGCCGAACTTTCCCGCTTCGCTGTAAATGACCTTCTCGCTTCCGTCAGAGGCGGTAACCTTCGCATACGCCCGCGCATAGTATTCCACACCTGCGATAAGCCCTGTGGCGGTTGCACTTAAGTTCCCATTCTTAGTGGTGACAGCAGGGGAAGTCTTTGCACTTCCGTTATTCATCTCCAATGCAGGAGAAGGCATAATGCCCCATACGAAGCCCGTCTCCCTGATCTCGTCCGCTCCGGTATGGGTTAAAACCGCCTTTAAGCTGTACTTATCTTTACTGCCGGAGACCGCAGTAAGCCCACCGAGCTTCAGTTCCAGAGGCTTTGCCGTTACCGTGATGGTACAGCTTTCTGTGCTTTTATTTCCCGCAGCGTCCGTCGCCGTCACCGTAACGGTCTTTGTCCCCGGACTACTGCTGACATCTGCCGGTATCGTGTAAGACAAGGGTTCGTCAGCGAGCTTGCGGTTATCCGAGACAGAAAACGCCTCCGCAAACAGCTTTTTTACCGTCTCCTGCGCCTCATCCTCCAAAACCGTGACGGGCGAATAGTTTATTTTAGGAGCTGCCTTGTCGATATTGTCCACCTTTACCTGATAGGTAAATGACTTATTATTGTCCTTCAGCTTATAATGAATTGTAAAGTCATATGTGCCGTTTTTCGAAACGGTCATTGTTCCGGGGGAAGCAGTTACATCGATAACCCCCATATCCGGCATGTCCTCAGCGCTCACCGTTATTGTCACATCCTGATTCGTAAGGACATTCGGCGACAAGGTATGGCTGACCTTCGGGCCGGGTCCTGTTCCCTGCACAAAATAAAAGCTGACGCTGTCTGTTGCCTTAATCGCCTCCGTATCCGGATCTTTCAGAATTCCGGTAATCTTGTATACACCGCTTGGCGAGTTTAGGGGCATGCCAAGCGCTGCCTCCTCTGTCTCCTGCGCCTGCCCGAAGCATGCATCCAGCACATTCCCTGTCTCCGTCTGCGTCAGGGTATATTCCGTGATATACTGCGTTGTCCCTTTCTGCCGGATCGTCACATGGGACTGTACTGTCACCAGATTATCTTCTGTAACGGCATCCTTTAGATCCAGAGAGAATTCTTCAATATTGGGGGCTGCTGCTCCACCGTCCAGTATGAGCTGCATCCAGTCCACTCTCACCACCCAGCCCGGCGCAACGGTCACAGATATGACGTTCTTTCCCCTTTTCAGCTTATCAACAGGAATCTCCAGCACGGTAGTATTCCATGTGTCGTTCGTGCCTGCAAGGTACCCGATCGTCTCCTTGTTATATTTCTTCCCATAAGAATTCGTCTTGTCCATAGTCAGATAAATATCGTCATTCAGATACACATAATCCGTCTCAGCACCATCTTCGTCCACATCATAAGCCTTAATTGCCAGATATGCGCTCTGGGCCGGAAGCTCGTCCAGCGTAAAGGCAAGCTCAATCGGATGTGTGTTTTCCTTGGAACTCATAAGCACATCAATATCACTATCCGCCTTTCCCGTATGGCTGTTGTTTTCATTATCCGCGGTGAGCATCAGCGTCTGCGGGTGTGTTACGGCATTTTGCACAGCAAAGGTCTGCACCGCAATCGGAGCATTCTCCGCCGGCATCTCCACACCATACTCCTCCACCAGATCCGCAAGCGTCAATATCGGAGGGGTTTCATTTTCTGCCATCCGCTGTTGTATCATTTCCGGGTAGTGGTAGGGGCATTCCATGTCCATACAGTCTGTCTCGGTATCACAGATATGCTCCAGCCCCTCCAGACGCTCGATCAGCTCCGACAGACGTTCCCCGTCTCCCCCGGAAACCGTGCCGTTGTTCTCCATGGCATCCGCTCCGTTCTCCGCGAGCCATTCATCCAGTGCCTCCCGTGCCTCATCCAGCTGCCCAGGGTCAATCATATCCTCATCTGCCTCACCGGAAGCAAGATATGTAAGCGGGTCCGGCAGCTTTTCCAGCAGCGCAGACAGCCCGGCAGACTTTTCCCCCGGAACAAGATTCTGCGAAACCGTACCTTCCTCAGGTGCTGCCGTAAGGGGTTCGGCCGGATCTGCAGAAGCGGTGATCACTCCCTGTTCTATTGTGCCGTTTCCGTCACTATCTGCTGCTGAAAATACAGTGAAATCCACACTGGCAAACACAAGGGCAACCATTGTGGCAAGCGCCACGCCCCGTGCTGTTTTAGCTATCTGTCTCTTCATAGTAATAACCATGCCTTTCCATAATTTCTTTGTAGAAAATATATCTAAACACTTCTTCCCTATGTACGGCTTTGCGGATTTGGTATCTTTTTTGTCGAATTTGGTCAGGACCCGTTTCGTTGACTCCTTCCTTCTTCTTTGCTACACTATAAGAAATGATCGGAAGGGAGCTTAAGCCTTGCAGATTGCCCTGTGTGATGACGAAGAAACATACCACGAGAAGATAAAAGAGCTTATCGGACAGTATAAACAGATCCATTCTGACCGCACCCTGTCCCTGTCTTCTTTTTCTTCCGGAAAAGAACTTATAAACCATGTAGATGAATACGGCGGTTTTGACCTCTATATCCTGGACTGCATTATGCCGGAAATGAACGGCATAGAGTTGGGAACCGCCCTCAGAACGCGTGATAATGCGGGTCTCCTGCTCTACCTTACCACATCTCCCGACTTTGCACTGGATTCCTACCGGGTAGATGCCTTTGATTATTTGTTAAAGCCCGTGGACAGGGATTTGTTTTTCCAAAGTCTTGACAAGGCTTACCGCTCTTTTTTGAACATCATGCAGGAAGCGGTGGCCGTAAAGACTGCATACAGCATCCGCATGATTCCCGTTGCTGACATACGGTACGCGGGACGCATGGAGAAGCATATTGATTACTATCTGACGGATAATACCGTGATACACAGCACCAGCTTCAACGGCTCTTTCCAGAACGCCGTCACCGGGCTGTTGGCACATAAAGGAATGCTCCTGGTGGGTTCCTCTTTTGTCGTAAATTTATTCCATGTCACGGAGGTTACAAAATCAGACCTGATACTGACCGGGAACCTTCATGTCCCGGTTCCCCGCCGGATGTATGAAACCGTCAAGAAGAATTGGGTGGATTTCTGGCTGAATGGAGGCAGATACCATGCTTTTTGAAGATAATATTTCGTTTTTGGTTTTAAAGGTTCTGATTACCTGTGCAGGCACGTTTGGGATGATGGGTTCCACCGTGAAATACCGGTTCGTGAAGGAGAAGCCTGTAAGCATAATCATTTTCGGAGCCTATGTCCTGTATATCATACTCTCCACCTATGCCATTATCTATTTTTGGGGTTATGAGCATTTCCTGCGGGTATTTATCCTTACCATATCCTGCCCCGCTGTTCTGCTGTTACATAATATTTCCGACGAACCCTTTCCACGGCTGGTATTCACCCGTGCCACGCATATACTGGCATCCCTGTATATTGCAGCTACCATCACTCTCATAAATACCGCGCTGCATGGAACGGAGCTGTCGGATATTCTGATGCGCCTGCTGGTCTATCTGCTTGTCATCCTGCTTGATTTTCATTATGTTCGGCCTGTTTATCTGGATTTTATCAGTAAAATCAGGAAAGGCTGGTGGGCTCTTTCCCTGATTCCCTGTGCGCTTATTATCCTTGCGGTAGTGCTTGCCTTTTATCCGGATCATTATACCAGACGCTCCACAGGCGTCCTGATGATCTACCTGCTCGGTGCTGTCATTGTCATTCTTTACGCCGCCATCGGTTCCTATCTTTTCCTGAGGTACCACAGGCAGTCTGCAGAACAGAATCGGGAAATCCTTAAGCTGCAGGTACAGAACCTGCAAAGAGAAGCCGCAGATATAAAAAATCTTGTGAATCAGACAAAAATCATCCGACACGACACCCGGCACATGCTTTCCACCATTGCCTCCCTGGTCGAGAGTGGAGATATGCAGGCGATCCTTGACTTCATAGGTATCGCTGACAAAAGTCCCGATGTTCCGGAAACTTCCCGTTACTGCAGGGATCCTCTTCTGGATACCACGCTTTGTTCCTATTTTAAAGCTGCAGAAGAATCCGGCATTCTGCTGCAGACATCACTTGCCATCCCGCATACACTTCCGGTTGACTCTGCCGGGCTTGCCATCTGCTTTGCCAATGCGCTGGGGAATGCCATAGAGTACTGCAAAGAGCTTCCGGAAAAGGAAAGAAAAATCGTCTTCAAATGCATTGCGAAACCAAAGCTGATGTTTGAGATCGGAAGTCCTTATCAGGGCAGGATCACCCTTGACCGGAATGGTCTTCCGAAATCACCGGAAGGTGGTGTGGGAACTCATATCCGTTCCATCGTGGCGTTCTGCGAAAAGCATGATGCCTTTTACTCATTCACGGCAGAAAATGGCTGGTTTAAAGTTACGGTTGCATTATAAAGGGAGGAATACTATGGTCTTTGATAATAATATGGCATACCAGACTTACAGAGTCCTTGTCTCCATATTCGGCACGCTGGGTATGATCATTTCTCTTACCCCCATGAAGAAAAACCATAAAAGGAACCTGCTTATTCTGGGTGGCTATGTTGTTTATGCCGTTGTTTATTCTTCCCTTTCCTTACGTTTTCTTGGATTCCTGTCTTTTTTGCGGAGCGCCGTATTTACTGTTTCTCTGCCCGGTGTGGCTGCCATTTACATGATGGCGGATACCTCCGTCCCGAGACATATCTTTAAATGCCTGTCGCAGCTTCTGCTTTCCCTCTATCTGATTATCAGCATGACTCTGCTGAATACACTTTTGGGAGGCACTCTGCTGTCAAGTGCCATACTGCTCCTTTTTGCCTATGCTGCCATGATTTTTCTGGAATCTTTCTTCTTAAGAAGTTTTTTTCTGACCAGGATAGAAATAATTACCAAAGGCTGGGGGATTCTCACCCTGATTCCCAGTTCCTTTTTACTCTTTGTAATGATGCTCGTACTCTATCCGGTTCATTATACACAGAACCCGTCGTTTGTCCTCCTGTTCTACCTGACAGGGGCTGTCATTCTCATCATTTACTATGCAGTCTTCCAATACTTATGGACACAGTATCAATACCAGATGGATAAGCAGAACCGGGAGATCCTGGAAATACAGATGCAGGGTATTAAAAAGCACGCAGAAGATACCAAAAGAAATGCGGAGGAAGTAGAGAGAGTCTGGCAGGACACTCACCGGATGCTGTCCGGCATTGCTGTGCTTGCCAGGGAGGGGAATGCCGAAGCCATCCTTAACTTTGTAGCCGAATCCTCTGCAATTGACCTTCTGTCCCCACCTGCCCATTACTGCAGCGATCCCATATTAAACGCCACGCTCACTGCATATCTAAACAAAGCTGAAAATTCCGGCATTACGGTAGATCTCCATCTTGCCATCCCCGAAACGCTCCCCGTTGATTCTGCCGAGCTTTCCATCTGCTTTGCCAATGCCCTGGAAAATGCCATAAAAGCCTGTGAAGAGCTCCAGGAAAATGAGCGGAAAATTATTCTCAGATGTATCCATAAACCTGCTTTCATGTTTGAGATCGACAACCCGTATAAGGGACGGATCACCTTTGGAAGAAACGGGCTGCCAAATTCCACGAAAACAGGTCATGGTCTTGGAACACGCTCCATTATGGCTTTCTGTGAAAAGCATAATGCCTTTTATGATTTTTCCGCGGAAGGCGGCTAGTTTAAGGTTATGATCACCTTGTGATGCATGTCAGTCAATGGTATTGGGGAAGCTCTCCGCCACACACAATTTTCCATACCCCACCCGGTCATTGGGGTATTCCGTCTCTCCCCGCAGAGGTCTTGCGCCTTTTCGGAGATATGCTTTTACCTTTTCCCCGTAGAGGAAGGGATCGTTTCCACGGACGATTCCCCATTCCAGTAAAAGGGCTGCCGCACCGCTGACGATGGGGGCGGCGAAGGATGTGCCGGTCACGGGGGTATAGCTGCCATAAGTATCCGGTGCCTGAATATTCACGCCGGGCGCCACAAGATCCGGTTTGGTCAGCCCCGCTGCAGTCACGCCAATGGTACGGGTACTGTCGGCATAACCTCTGCCGGAAAAATCGGCATAGGTATCGTAGACCGGGTCATAAGCTCCCACCGTGATCACTTTTGCAGCCGTGGAGGGAACCGTCAGCGTCACCTGCGGAGAGGACCGGTAAAATCCTGTGCTATCCCCTGCGACGCTTCCTGCCGGAAGATACAGATAATATTGTCCTGTCACGGTTACCACCGGTTCCAGCCGGATCGTCCAGATCCCTGCGTTAATATAGCTGCCCACCGCAGAAATCATATCCAGATAGACCTCCTGCGCCACGGAATAAGGCAGCGGTTCCCCCAGATAGACTAACACCCTCGTCCGGTCCAGTTCTAAGGTATATTTCCCACCCTGGATGTTCGTAGACAGTTCAGCCCTCTCCCCTCCCGGTGCCTGCAATCTTATCCGGAACACATCACTGTAATTTTTCCACAATTGGATATTCAGGCTTCTTACATAACTCCCCACCGCCAGTTCTACCTGCCTGTCTGTCGTGATATTCCCGGCGTAATGTCCTCTGGCGGCTCCCTCATTGCCGCTGCCCACGCAGATCACCGTTCTGCCGATCTCAGAAGCATTGTCTAAAAAGCGCTCTAATAAAGAGCTTCCGTCATGAGAGCCATAACTGTTGCCGAAGCTTAAATTAATGACAATGGGCATCGCAAGCTGTCCGGCTTTTCGTACCGCATACGTCACCGCCCGCATGATCTCTGTGGTTCTAGGGAAACCATCCTCCCCGGGCAGTCCCAGTTTCACTACGATTAGCTCCGCCTCCGGCGCCGCTCCCATATAGAGACCGTCCGCGCTCCGCCCAGCTGCGATTCCCGCCACTGCGGTTCCGTGACCGGTCAGATCACGGCTGGGGATCAGGCGGTAGCGTTCCGGCAGGCTCGTATTTAGTGCCTGATTGATCTCCTCTTCCGTATATTCTGTCCCGAGGGAAAATCCGTCCGGTGTATTCCCATATCCCGTATCGTTGTTTTGCCCTGACGCCGTCTGGTTCCGCAGCATCTCCTGCTCACGTGATGCGTTCTGTTCCCTCGGGATTGTCTGATCCCATGGTATCGTCTGATCCCATAGATACCGTATCCTCGTGCTACCGTCCGCCCGGCGGAACACCTCCAGATCCCAGGTGATCCCGGAATCCAGCACAGCCAAAAGAACGCCCCTTCCATTCAGAAAAGGCGTTCTCATAGTAACCGGTGGAAAACAGGATGCCCCGGCAGGCTCCGTCTGCTTGTAATAAAACCGCTTGGGCTTTTCCACATATTCGATCTCCGGCATCTCCGATACTATATCTATCAGATTCTCCGGAACCGTAAGGATCGCATATCCGGCGATCAGTTCTTCCACCACAATATTCTGTTCCCGCAGTCCGTCCAGACTGCCGTGATATTTTACGATCAGCTCCCAGCTGCGGCTCGCCGCGCTGTAGCCGACATTCAGACTCTCTGTCTGTTCCCGTTCTTCCTCCGGGGTCTCCAATGCAAGATTCAGGATATTTTCCAGCTTCTGATCCATTACATCCATCCACTATCCGCTTTTCAATATCCTATGTTACATTCCTTCATAACATTCTCAATCATTCATTTTCCGAATTCTGCCTCTTTGAATAATATTCTGAATCGATAAATCCGGCTTCAACAATAAAACATTTCCATAATTGCCAATGGCAATTCTTCCATAGTCCTGTTCTATTCCAATTGACCGTGCAGGGTTCTCAGTTGCTGCCAGCACTGCCTCTTCCAACGGAATCTGCATATTCTGTACACAGTTCTTCATACATTCGTATAAATTTGTTACACTGCCGGCAATTGTTCCGGCATCTCTCGTAAGTACTGCCTTTTTTCCCTTTACCGTTACTTCCTGACCGCCTAACTGATACTCGCCATCTGCAAGTCCGGTAGCTTCCATACTGTCTGAGATCAAAATGACCTTTTCCGCTCCGAAAGTCCTGAATGTAGTGCGAACCATTGCCGGATGAATATGGATTCCATCTGCAATCAGTTCCACCTCCGCTCCTGCTTCCAGAGCTGCGATTACCGGTCCCGGAGCTCTATGACTGATTCCCGGCATAGCATTATACAAATGAGTCATATGACTGGCTCCTTTTTCGAATGCTTCCTTCGCTGTGTCATAATCGCTGCAGGTATGTGCCAAAGATATTTTCACTTGTTCATGGCATTGTTCTATAAATTCCATAGCTCCATTTTCTTCCGGTGCCAGATCCACCAGTTTGATCAATCCCTCGCTTCTATGCTGCAACTGTTCAAACATCCCCACATTGGCAGGCATAATGTATTCCGGATTCTGCGCTCCTGCCTTTTTGCGGCTGATAAACGGTCCCTCCATGTTGATACCTACCAGATCCGCTCCATGCCGTCCCGAATAATTCTTTGCCTTATCCATAATTTTTTCCAGAATCTGTTCATTATAAGACATTGTTGCCGGGCAGATTGCTAAAATTCCGTTTTGTGCTTCGTATTCTGCTATTTTTCCCAGTTCTTCCTCTGTAGCCTGGCAAAAGTCATATCCCATAGCTCCATGAAAATGAATATCTACAAGTCCGGGAATTGCATACTTCCCTTCGGCATCCATCACTTCCTCTTCCTTCAGAGACATTTGTCCACATTCTGCAATTTCCGAAATCCGTTCATTGAAAATTCGAAGATCCTTTTTTTCAAATTTATGATTTGTTGTGTAAATCAACGCATTCTGTATAATCATTTCATACCTCCGCTTACATTTCCAAAAGTGCCTCTTCGTCTGCAATCAACGTAAAGTCGGGATGTATCTGAAGAATGGATGCCGGAACCGTTGAAGTTACCGGACCGGTAAATGCTTTTTTCAAAATTGAGGCTTTCTGTTGTCCACTTGCAATCATCACCACTTTTTTCGCCTGCATGATCGGTCTGATTCCCATCGTATAAGCCTGTTTGGGAACTTCGTCCCTGCTGTGGAAAAATCTTTTATTCGCTTCTATCGTACTGTCTGTCAGATTTACCAAATGGGTATTTATTTCAAAACAATCTGCCGGTTCATTAAATCCAATATGACCATCCAGTCCAATTCCCAAAAGTTGCATATCTATGCCACCAACTCTTTTAATCAGCTGATCATATTCCCGACAAGCCCTTTCTCCATCCTGATCCTCACCATTTGGAATAAAAATATGATCCGCCCTGACATTCACGTGTTCGAACAAATGCTCCTGCATAAAATACCAGTAACTTTGTTCATGTTTTTTGGGAATTCCACGATACTCATCCAAATTGATGGTTGTAACCTCTGAAAAATCAACATCACCTTTTTCGTATGCGGCTACCATTTCCCTATAAGTACCCACTGGGGATCCACCGGTTGCCAGTCCTAACACAGCATCCGGTTTCATAGCTATCTGTGCTAAAAACAGATTTGCTGCTCTTCTGGATAATTCTTCATAATTTTTTACTCGAATAATTCTCATGTCTGATTCCTTCCATTATTGATATTGTTGGTATGATGTCATAAAGCGTTCTTTTATCGGAGACGCATCAAGCCCGCACATCCGGCAGCACATTACACAGGATCCATATACCGAAGGATACTCCGGAATATCCAGTTCAATCTCTTCATACAAGTTTTTCTTCAGAAGTTCTTGAAAATCTGTCCTCTGTTTTAAAATACTTCCCGAAGCCACCACGTATTTTCCAACCTTGCAGTTTTTTACAGCAAAGTTAATCAATTCTGCGAGATACTCTGCATTTTGTTCAAGTATCTGTGCCGCGATCCTATCGCCAGACTCATAAGCTCGAAAAACACAAGGAGCAAAAGATGCTATGTAAGACTGGTTTTTACTGTAAATTTTCTGAATTCCGTCCCATACCGTACTCCCAAGCTTCTCTTCCACCAAGTCTGTCAACATGGTATATTTTCCAATTCCATCTCTGGCATCCTGTGCTGCACAGATAGCATCACGACCTATATGATAACCGCTGCCCCCCTTATCCAGCAGGTATCCTCTGCCTCCAAAGTGCCGCAGTTCTCCTTTTCGATTCGCATAAACAATGATTCCTGTACTACAAATAGCCGCCACACATTGCTCCAAGTTTTTCCCACAGCCAATCACATTGAAAACATCATTTTCGCATTGTAAGCGGATATTGGAATATTTTTCCTGTAGCATCTTTTTAATTCTTGCTGTATTATTCCCGGAGTCCAAACCAGCCGCTCCCACAAAAATCCCATAGATTCTACCAGTCATTTTGTTCAATGTATCTATTCCTGTTTCCAGAGTGTTTATGGCATTTTCCATTCCCAGAGTATTAGGATTGCACCCCTCCAAAAGCAAACGATGGTGTATTTTTCCACTCTCCGAGAACAATACGAACTCCGTTTTGTTTCCGCTTCCATCAATACCGATCAGCATTCTCTCCCGATCCTCTGCCTGTCCAATCAGTTCATCCACCGACACCCCCAGGATTTCTGCAATCGCGCACAAATTTTCAATACTTGGGCATGTCTGTCCACACTCCCATTTAGAAACTGCCTGAGAGCTGACGGAAAGTTTCTCCGCAAACTCATACTGATTCCATCCCTTTTCATTACGGCAGTTCTTAATATTCTCTGCCATAGTCATGATACTAAACATTTAGGTACTCTCCCTTTTATTTTATGATATAAACCGTCAGTTGTTTTTTCAAGCATTTATCAGTTGTGTTGTTGTTTTTCAAAACAACCATTAGTTGTTTTCTTCGCATATTTTTCCTGAAAGACAAAACCGCGCCACTCAGATAAAGCAGCGCGATTTTGTAAAGGTTGTTTTCTTTTTATGGTTTTATAGCAGTTTACCGCTCACTGCTTCGCTTGTTCTGGCTTTGTTTTCATTACATAGATTGTAATGGTGAATATAATACTGAAGATATAAAATATCCAACAAATACAATTGCACAATAGATGTGGATGATGCTCCGCCGTCCAACGGTCCCTCATTCGATCCGCATTGCAGCACAACATCTGCCTGCGCCGCCAATTTAGATTTAGCAAATCGAGTAATCACAATGGATTTACATCCATTTTCCTTTATAAGATTATGTATTTCTATCATGTCCTTCGTTGCACCTGAATAAGAAAAGAAAATTGCCAGATCCCGGCTCTCCATTAGCGCTGCTGCCATAAACTGCATATGGCAATCCGACACATACGCAACATTAGGTAAAATTCGCATAAATTTGTGATAGGCCTCCAGTGCTATAACCCCCGAAGATCCCATTCCGAAGAAATGAATTCGTCTCGCGGAAGCAATTAAATCTGTTGCTCTGACTACCTGGTCAAAATCCAGTATGCTAAATGTTTCATTCAAAGCAGCAATATCCATAGCAAGTGCTTTCTGACAGACAATTTTTGCATCATCCTCCGTTTTTATATTTCCCATCAGCAACGTGCGCTCTTCATCACTGTTTCCTGCCACCTGTTGCGCCAAAAGCATTTTAAACTCCTGATATCCATTTGTCTTCAATGCTTTGCAAAACCGAAATACCGTTGTGTCTCCCACACCGCAAAGTTCTGCCAGATCCGTAATGGATGTATACAAAACTTTTTGCGGATTTTCAAACACATAGTCTGCCACCTTTTTTTCCGACTTTGTAAATGAATCATATAGTTGCCTAATTCTTTCAAATAGTTTTTGCTCTGGCATTTCCCTTTCTTCCCTCATTTCTACAATGTAAAAGTAATGCATCCCTTCAGTTAATTACCATAATATTATAGCAGAATATTACAAATAATTGTACACATTTGTCTTATATATTACTATTAATAATAGATTTTAATTGTTTTTATCTCAAAGGGAGTAAAGTGTAATGAAATATCCTGTTTTTCCGCAATTATCCGTTTTGTTTCCTCCAACATATTGACCTCTTCCACTGCCTTTACCGGGAATGAAAAATGTACCCTCTCAGTCACATCGGCCCCTTCTGCTTCATACAGCCTGAAAATAACTGCTTTTTCTCCGTTTTCTGCAGGTTTAACAGTCTCTGCCAGCACACAATCGCATTCCAGATTAATCAGGCTTTCCATAGGAAGAACTCCATTCACCTGTAACGGTCTGTAATTAAATTCATATGCCGGATAGATTACATTTTGCGCACTGAACTCTCCAATGTGCGGCAGGAAACCATAACTGCACCTGTGTATTCCCTTATCTCCCCGATCATCCGGTCGGTTTCCACCCTTGTGCAGAGACAGATGCATGTTTCCCTCTTCTATACTGATTCCGTATTTGCAGTCATTTAAAATTGCCACTCCATAACGCATCTCTGACAGATCCGTATATTTATAATTAGATACTTCAAAACGTGCCTTATCAATATCCGTATTCCGATGCGTTCCCCGTTTCATATAGCCGAATTGAATTTCACAACGTGCCGTATCCGTAAATAAATTTGTGTCAAATGCAGTCTTTAAGAAGCGGTGATCTTCCTGCCAGTTTATCACAGTATCGAAACGGATCAGCGGATGATCCGCATAGACAATCATATCCTGAATCACAGTGGATTTTCCCGTAAGTTGATAATGGCTTCGAATACGACATTCTACAGCACCTTCGCTTATCATTTGGCGATTCAGTAATACTGCATTGTCCTGCCACTTATTTTTAATATCTGCATCCAAATCCCAACTGTCATATATGAGTGGAACATCCTCTGCAATCAGAAAAGTATTCAGTGCATAACTTTCTCCGCAGATCTCTCTCCCGTTTCGACGGTCTATAAAAGATTTGATATAACCTCTTTCATTAAATGACATCTCTGCAAAAGGCGTGGTCAAAGCATCTCCACGATATTCAAACGCACTGGTTTCACTTACTTTACCTGCTTTCATCTTCAGCACAACGGATCCAAACGCCGGAATTTTCACACCGGCAACGGCCAATTTGCAATGTCCTTCTATATCGCTGATCATCTGCTGTTTATAATCTCCATCAGCGATCATTCCCTGCTGTACGTCCAGGTATAGTACATCATTGCGGTCAAAGGATAACGTATTGGCAACTGTGATTGCTCTGTCATCTGCTTTTGTCAGATCTCCGGTTACATCTCTTAAAAGCTTTCCGGTCTGTGCGATTACGCTCTCTACTTCTTCGATTGCCTCATCATGTGCCTGAGGAATACAGGTTCCCGGAAGAATGTCATGAAACTGATTTTTCAGCAATTTTTTCATCAGCTTACGAATTTCTGCATTCCGCGAAATTTCATTTTTTTGTAATGCTTTACGTACCGTGAAATATTCCAGATCATGCAACGCAATTTCTGCCCGTCGGTTATTTCTTTTGATTGTATGCTGATTGGTCAATGTTCCACGATGTAATTCCAAATACAATTCACCATTATAGACAGATGGTTCAAATAAAGAGTTCTCTAACTTCTGCATAAAATTGCTTACGGAAATATGCTCCATGCCAGGCAATCCCAGAATGTTTTTCTCTTTACGAGCCATCTCAATCATTTCAAACATAGGTCCGCCACCGCCGTCACCATGTCCGTAAGCAATAAGTTTCCTGTCGGTTACCACTTTTTCCTTAACAGATTCTGCACCATCCTGCAGCATACATTCTGCCAGTGTCCGGGGATCCGGCCATGCGTGAATTTTATTGAAATGCACCAGAACCCTGCTTCCATCAATCCCTCTCCAGTAGAATGTGTCATAGGGGAATTGATTCGTATCATTCCAACTCAACTTAGTCGTAAGGAAATACTTCACTCCACATTCCAACATAATCTGAGGCAATGCAGCACTATATCCAAATGTATCCGGCAGCCAGAAAGTATCCGCCCGATAATCGAATTCCCTTTGTAAAAATTGCTGACCGATCAAAAACTGTCTTATGATAGATTCCCCGGAAGGAATATTGCAATCGCATTCTATAAATACAGCTCCATTTGGTTCATACCGACCTTCTTTTACATAGCTTTGGATTTTTTCAAACAACTCCGGATAATAATCTCTCATTATTTCACTATGATAGGTAGAGCTTTGTATAAATCTATACTCCGGATATTCTTCCATAAATGCAATCTGATTGGAATAGGTACGGGCACATTTCTTTTTTGTCTCTTCTACTGTCCACAACCATGCAGTATCCATATGGGAATGCCCGACAATTCCGGCAAACGGTCCAGGCTCTGCATTTTTCTTTTCCAATTCTGTTCGCAGGAACGGCGCCGCCTGCCGGAGAGCTTTTCGAAAAGTCTCCTTATTGATCTGTTCTGCATCATAATAAACAATATCATGTACCTGGAGCAATGCTTTTATCAGTTCCGCTCTGCGAAAACTTTCCTTCGGCAGCACTTCTACCATCTGATTCACAATTTTCAAATCAAAATAAAAGTCACAAATTTCTCTGTCCTTGCGGCAGATATCTACGCCATTATAACTGTATTTGAAATCAGGAACAGGATCTGTTTGGAACGGCATAGTTCCCTTCACATAATGGTTTGCATAATATTCCAGTGCAATCTCTATCCGTTGTCCACTCCCGGCATTTGAGACCAGATGATCACAGTAATGATTGCCGTGTGTATTGCATGCGATTTTGGACGCAAAGTTTCCATGCGGTACCCCGTTCACCCATAACAGACCTTCATATCCTCCTATATGAGGATAAATATATAAAGTCTCTCCACATAATCGCTGTGGAACAACGTAATTGCTTCGATACCAGCAATAGGTTCCCTCCCCTTCCCATGTGTCCCCTCTGCTTGTCTTCCGAAATAGGGCAGTCTCCGGAATCCTGTCCAGTACTTTCTCTGTCTGATAACTGCTTACCTCGCTGAGTTCATCAACTTTTTCAAACAGTTCCGGCTCCAGCATTTCCTCCATTCGTTTTAATTTATTCAAGATTCTGTCTATTTGCCTGTCTGTATACATTTACTGCTCCTTCAAAGCAACCATAAAGTGTTTCGTGATTTCCATCGGTCTGGTAATTGCAGTTCCAATTACTGCCGCATACGCCCCGCAATCCATTACCTTCTGCAGTTGTTCAGGATACCAGATACCGCCTTCTGCAATTATCGGAATATTCAGTTTTCCGCACATCTCTTCCAACATATTATAATCCGGAATCGAAATTCCTTTTGTCTCCTGTGTATACCCGCGAAGCGTAGTCCCCGCAAAATCAAAACCCAATTGTCTGGCTCTTTCTGCATCTTCATAGCAGGAACAATCTGCCATAAATAATTGATCCGGATATTTTTCTCTTACCTGTGCAAAAAAAGTATTCAAATCTACTCCACCCGGTCTGCGTCTGTTCGTTGCGTCCATTGCTATAATTTCCGCTCCGCTATTCACAAGTTCATCCACGCATTCCAATGTCGGCGTAATATAGATCTCACTGTCTTCGTAATCTCTTTTGATAATACCTATCACCGGTAAATCAACCACTTTTTTTATTTCTATAATATCTTCTGTAGAGTTTGCACGAATTCCGGCTGCTCCTCCCAATGCTGCTGCATATGCCATACGCGACATAATATAGGAACTATGCAGCGGCTCATTTTTCAGTGCCTGACAGGATACAATCAAACCACCCTTTATCCGGTCTACTATTTCTTTTTTTGATTTCATGATTCCCTCCGTAATTATTGGTACGAAATTTTTATTTCCACCTCAAACATTCTTTTCCACGGCATCCTAACTTTCTCAATGCATATATGATTACTACACGACGCAAGATAATTTTCTTTAAAATTTTCAAGTTCTTCTTTTACGATTTTGCTGACAATGCCCTCTGTATCCTTTACATCGAAATAGTTCATATACAATTGTGGCAGTCTTTCCTCTGTTACTTTTTTCCGAACAACAGAACAGTATCCTATATCTTCCAAGTACCTCAGCATTAGAAAGTTTCTATGTGCTTTGTCCTCTCCGCAATAAAGATACTTGACCCCTTGCGCAATTGCTGTTCCGATGGTATTGGAGGAAGTATTCCATCCGGCATAACCCGCCAGAGACAGTAATAGTCCTCGCTCTTCTATTCCTGTTAAAAGATCCAGTTCCCCTCCGTTGGCATAGGCATTGTCAGCCACAGTAACCGGGATTCTCTGCTTTACGTAATATGTAAGCGACTCGATAAATTCTGGCAATGTTCTTTCCACATCATATTCCCTCGTTGTTACCGGTTGTTCATTTGCCTCCTGCATATGATCTCCGGGAGTATTTAATGCCAAAATAAAGTCTGCTTCCTCTTCGCCTGTCACAATATGGCATCCAGCTGCCATCAAATGATATTTCACTGTTTCTCCCAACGGTCTGTCCTCATATAACGGAATCACATAGGGGGCTTTTACCGATGCATACTTCAGGTATACTTTAGGGACTTTTTGCTGTAATTCATTCACCACCCGTGAGAGAAGCGTCAATTCAATTTCATCCGCTCCGGGATAGAGCAATACGCTATTTTCAATTTTTAAGTACCGCATCTGTTTTCTTACGGTGATCTGGTCTTTGGCTGTATATCCATAGGGCGCGGAATCATCCTGCGGAATTATGAGAAAATCTATTATTCCCTCCTTTACATATTCCAATGTCCGCAGATTGAAATCTAAATTGAATTTTCTTCTATCCAAATAATCTGTTAAAGCTTCTTCCGGAATCTCTTTTAGAAGGCTTTGCTCATCATATTCACAGACAATTTCCAATTCTTTCTTTTGCTGACAGACTCCCAACTGATGAATCTGTGCACCACAGATGCCATAATAATCCGGTTCTTCATCCGCAGATGAATATCCGGGGCATCTCATGATACATTGAAATGCCATGATCTTCAGATTTGGATTTTCTTTTTTTAATTCCCGCAAAAGTTGCAATTGCTTTTGAACATCCTCTTCCTTCCTGTGATGAAGTCTGGAAGGAATTAATCCACCGTACAGCAAAGTATCCATTGCAATAATTGCATACCCAGCATCTTTGCATTCTTTTTTCAAAAAATCTGCAACTTCGACAACATCTGCAGGTTTTTTTTTCTGTCCGAGTCTATTCGGAAGTACCAGTTGTATATCGGTTCCCTGATATAGAAGCTGCGGGAAATTATAATTACACGGTCTCTCATCCAAAGGAATCAAAACTATTTTAGCCTGGTTCATTTTTAATCTTATACCTCCATTTTGCTAAAATCCCAATGTAACTGTACGCCTTTTTCTGTCAATAACCGTTGGAACTCACCCATGTGATATTCGAGCAGTTGTACCAGGGAAATATTTCGATTCATACAATAAGCAGCCATATATCCTGCCACTTCACCGACATTCCACTCCACCGGATGTAGTCTGTAACATCCACTTGTGAGGTGCGTACAGCCAATATTCTTACAAGCCGGAATCAGATTATGTATTCTCTTCGGTATCATGGACGACATCGGAATTTCAAACGGATATGTCGCATCAAAAAAGCAACGGTGTGACTTCGTGGTCAAATGAATATCAATGGCATAATGTCCAACCCCTACTGAATCTTTTAATACTTGTGGCTTATCATTCATCGCTTTGCTGACATCCTGTTCACAGATCGTCTTCAAAGGAACAATGCGTCTTGACTCCCTGATATATGCTGCTTTGGCAAGACCATCCGTGGTTCCCATAATATCCGGTCGCAGTTTCACTGCATAACCTCTTCCTCCATCCCTTCTGGGCGCATCATTTTGCAGCCAATATACCACGCATAATGTTAATTGCTTTGACAATTCTACATTTTCGTCTGCATCTTCACAATCAAAAATATTCCCAAGATAAAAATCATTTTGCGGCCAGTTAAGTAACGATACTTCTTTTCTGCCATCTATGTAATTTGCTGTATCTATGATCCTTCTATAGCTCCACAGTCCCAGTGGTTTCGTAATCAGTTCATTATCAAACATTGCCATTTCCACTTTTCTGTGTGTTGCTGCATCCACCATATACCAGCTTAACAGTTTATTGTCATCATACGGCACCACAAGTCGTTGAAAGAAATCATACTTTTCCGGTTTTTCGATTTTATACTCCCCTTCCGGATTCAGTTCCAGTGCTGCCACCCAGGTAACAGGCTGCATGTCCTGTGGATCTGCAACTTCAGGTGCATGCGGTTCTCCTGTCTCGGCTTGTGCCTCTGCTCCGGAACGATACTCCGCTCCGACCACCGGTAATAAATCTCCGCAATCCGTTCCATCCAAAAACCACTTTGCTTCAATCGTTGTTCTTTCCTTTGTCAGGGTATGTTCTACTACCACATTTTGGATCACATCTCCGCATACCGAGGCATCTACCGCTTTTGTGTAATAATCTACTTTCACGAGTTCCTGCTGAATATACGGTGCCAGCATTTCTTCCAGAATTTTCAATGCCACCTTGGGTTCATGAGCAACTCTGGATACCCATGAATTTCCCGGACAAAAAACTTCTTTTCTGCGAACTTCTTCTTTCAATTCCGGAATTGCTCTGTAATAATCCCTCACAGTTTTCCTGTAATCCATGTATCTTTTGGTTGCACCGAAAGATTCGATCCACGGATGCTCGTCTGGCGGAACTGCCTGACTGGTCAGCTGTCCGCCGATCCAGTCTGTTTCCTCACACAGATATACACGCTTGCCCATACTCGCTGCACTGATTGCCGCCTGCACCCCGCCAAGGCTTCCTCCTATAACTGCTATATCGTATTGCATAATATTCTCCCTATTATTCTAATAGTCTCTCGGAATCTCTAAGCCTGTATTTATGCGGCTTCTGAGATTCCAT
>ERZ808240.947-NODE-947-length-36838-cov-6.294864_pt1 | contig 36838 bp, 35 predicted proteins | sample MGYA00521084_ERZ808240 | MGnify/ENA primary metagenome ERZ808240 (study PRJEB31516, sample SAMN03275571) | gut metagenome | biome: mammalia-associated habitat; material: feces | host: Papio cynocephalus | place: Kenya | collected 2012-08-06 ... | reverse complement strand
CGGGGATAATCAAAAGGTTCCGACAGACGAGGAGATTCAAAGGGGTCTTTCATTCGTCGGATATAAAAACATAAAAATATCGGGTAATAACGTAAGCGTTCCGGCGGGCGTTCACCTTGACCTCGGCGCGTCCGGAAAAGGCGCGGGTGCGGACGAGGCGGTTTCCGCTCTCAGAAACACAAAGGGCGTTTCGGGCGCGGTCGTATCTGTCGGCGGAACCGTCGGAGTGTTCGGCAAAAATCCGAATTCAGACCACTGGGGCGTCGGCGTAAGAAAGCCCGAACGCGATAATACGGGATATATTGCCGTTATTAAATTATATAAAGACAGCTTCGTTTCGACGTCCGGAAGCTACGAAAAGTATTTTGAGTCCGGCGGAAAAACGTATCATCATATTCTCTCCCCCTTTACGGGTTATCCCGCCGAAAGCGGACTTAAAAGCGTTACGGTCGTTACGTATGACAGCGGAGTTTACGCCGATTCTCTGTCTACGGCGTGCTTCGTTCTCGGGTACGAAAAGAGTCTTGAATTGCTCGAAAAATACTCAGCCGACGCATTTTTCATTATGGATGACGGAAGCGTTAAAATGACCGACGGTATAAAGGATAACGTGACGATGAATGAGTGAGAGAAAACTTTTAAAAAAAAGCGACGCTGTAATAATTATTATATTGCTCGTCTGCTCTGTTTCGTTTATAATTTATTCTAAGGAGAATAAAAAAAGCGTTACGGCGCAGATAATCTGCTCGGGCGAGACCGTTGAGACGATAGATCTTGATTCCGTATCGGAAAGCTATGATATCCCTTTACGTGACGGGCGAGTTGTCGTCAGAGTCGAAAAGGATGCTATATATTTTAAGCAAAGCGACTGCAGGGACAAGCTGTGCGTAAAGTCGGGGAAGCTTGAAAACCCCGGGGATACGGCGGCATGTCTGCCGGAAAAGGTCGTTATTACGCTGTCAGGGGATAAAAAAAGCGAAAGCCCCGACATAATCTCATATTAGGTGATATAATTGCCGAAAAAACATATTTCCGCGGCAAAACGAACCGCGTATACGGGTATAACCGCCGCGCTCGCTGTCGCGCTGTCATTCCTTGAAAATCTGATACCGCCGATATCGGCTCTGCCCCCGGGGGCTAAAATAGGATTTGCAAATATAGCCGTCATGTTCGCGCTGCTGAATTTTTCGTACGCAGACGCGGTTATAATCGTTATTATAAAATCCGTTTTTGTCCTGATAACGAGGGGAGCGGCCGCGTTCTTTATGAGTATTGCGGGCGGACTGTTAAGCATTATAATTCTAATAGCCGTCCTCGCCGTATCGAAAAAAAACGGCAGAAGTCTTTCATATATATTCCTGTCCGTTACGGGAGCCTTGTTTCACAACATAGGTCAGCTTATCGCAGCGGGATTTTACATGTCGACGTTCTCCGTCGCCGGATATCTGCCCGTTATGATAATATGCGCGTTAGGCTCCGGAGTCGTCACGGGAATAGTATTAAAAATCGTAATCCCGCCCATAACGAAAATTTTATCGAGACAATAATTTCATTTATATAAAAGCAAAAAATGGAGGTAGAAAATAATATGAGCAAAGCCCATATGAAGGGCGTTCTTAAAGCCGTTAAGAACGTCAGAGGCGGAGTCAAAGTCGATCACCGCAAGATAACCGCCGACCTGCCCGTGGAAAGAATCGAAATACCGGACAAGGTTTTACTGCCCATGCAGCAGCACATAGGCGCACCGTGTACTCCGACAGTAAAAGTCGGCGATATCGTAGGCGTGGGGCAGGTTGTAGGCGATTCGGACGCGTTTGTGTCCGCGCCCGTCCATGCTTCGATTTCGGGTAAGGTTACGGCGATAGGCCCCGTAAAACTTGCAAACGGCAGTATGGTTGACGCTGTTACGATTGAAAACGACGGTGAGATGAGACTTTTCGAGGGTATAGAGCCGCCCAAGGTCGAAACTCGCGATGAACTTGTAAAAGCCGTAAGAGCTTCGGGTCTCGTTGGTCTCGGAGGCGCGGGATTCCCGACGAGCGTAAAACTTGCATTTTCGCCCGATAAGAATATCGATACTCTTATCGTAAACGCGGCGGAGTGCGAGCCGTATATCACAGTCGACTACCGCGAATGTATCGACAATTCGTGGGACGTTATGGGCGGAGTTTACTCTCTTGCCGAACTTCTCGGATTTAAACATATCGTTATCGCGGTTGAGGATAATAAACCCGACGCTATCGAAATTCTTAAAAACATAGCTTCGAAAAATACGGAAAAAGACTTTAAGGTCGACGTTATGGCTCTTAAATCGAAATACCCGCAGGGCGCGGAGAAAATGATGATTCAGTCCGCGACGGGCAGAAAAGTTCCGATAGGCAAACTTCCCGCCGATGTAGGGTGCGTCGTAATGAACGTAGCTTCCGTCGCGTTCATCGCGAGATATTTAAAATCGGGCAAACCGCTTGTCAGCCGTTCGGTAACCGTCAGCGGAGACGCTGTAAAGAATCCTAAGAATTTACGAGTTCCGATAGGCATTGAGGTTCAGAAACTCATAGACGCATGCGGAGGATTCTCCGTCGAGCCTTATAAAATTATAGCCGGCGGACCCATGATGGGCATGTCGATAATCGACACGACCGCTCCTCTTGTAAAGAATAACAACGCGCTTCTTGTATTCAGCGAAAAAACCGGTCTTCTGAAAAAGGAAAGAGCATGTATCAGATGCGGAAGATGCGCCGCGGCGTGCCCGATGAGTCTTGTTCCGACTCTTCTTGAAAAATACGCTTTGAGAGAGGACGCCGAAACGCTTTCAAAACTCGGAATCGGCGTATGTATGGAGTGCGGCAGCTGTTCGTACTCATGTCCCGCGGGCAAACAGCTCGTTCAGTATATGAGACTGGGCAAACAAATCGTAAGAGAGGCAGGCGCAAAGAAATGAACAGACTTACGGTAAGCGCGTCACCGCACGTCCGCAGTGCGGACACGGTAACGGGCATCATGGGCGACGTAATTATATCGCTTATTCCCGCGGCGGTCACATCGGTATTCCTGTACGGACTCAGAGCTTTGCTCGTCATAGCCGTATGCGTCGGCTGCTGCGTTTTATTTGAATATCTTTCCAGAAAAGTACTTAAAAGAGACAACACGATAGGCGATTTGAGCGCGATTGTCACCGGACTTTTGTTAGCGTTCAATTTACCGTCGACGATTCCGCTGTGGATGGCGGCTATCGGCTCGTTCGCCGCTATAGTTATAGCAAAGCAGTGCTTCGGCGGTATCGGTCAGAACTTCGTAAACCCCGCAATCGCCGGACGTATAATTCTGCTCGTATCGTTCTCGTCGGCAATGACGAACTGGACTCAGCCTTTGCAGTGGAAAGAGACGGTTGACGCCGTTACGACTGCAACCCCGCTTGCGAGACTTTCGGCGCTTGATCTCGGCGGAAATATCGCTTCGCAGATAGCCGCCGACAGCGAGCTTCCTTCGCTTGTCAAAATGCTGTTCGGCATAAGAGAGGGATGCCTCGGCGAGGGATGCGCCGTCGCTCTTATCGCGGGCGGAATTTACTTAATGGCGAGAAAAGTCATTAAGCCCGCAATTCCTCTTACGTTTATAGGCACCGTCGCCGTTATAATGCTCATTGCGGGCAGAGGCGATCTTACGTTCGTAGCCTATGAGCTTCTTTCGGGCGGACTTCTGCTCGGCGCGTTCTTCATGGCGACCGACTACGCGACAAGCCCTATAAGCACAAAGGGCAAGATTATATTCGGTATCGGATGCGGAATCATCACATCGGTAATAAGGCTGTTCGGCTCGCTTCCCGAGGGCGTTTCGTATTCGATAATATTAATGAATATTCTTACTCCTCACATAGACACTCTCACAAGACCCAAGCCCTTCGGCTTTGTTAAAGAGAAAAAGTCAAAAGAAAAGGAGGCGGTATAAGATGAAGAAATTTTCACCCAAAGAAATTATACTGCCTACAGTCGCTCTTCTTGTAATCGGTCTTATATGCTCGGGAATTCTCGCGTTCGTAAACAACGTCACGTCCCCGATCATCAGCAAGATAAATTATGAGAGCGAGGTAAAGTCGAGAAAGGTTGTCCTTCCCGACGCGAAATCATTCGGCGAGCCGGTCGAAAAAGACGGCGTTTCGTACGTCGAGGGCAAGGGCGCGGACGGCGAAACGGTCGGCTATGTTTTCACAACGAACGCGAAGGGTTACGGCGGAACGATATCCGTCATGACAGGATTGGACGCGGACGGAAAAATCACGGGACTTCAGATTCTCTCAATAGACGAGACTCCGGGGCTCGGAATGAATGCAAAAAAAGAATCGTGGCTGTCGCAGTTTAACGGCAAGTCCGGAACGCTCTCCGTCGTCAAGGGAGACTCCGCTTCGTCAGAGCAGATTCAGGCGATAACGAGCGCGACGATTACGTCCAAAGCCGTTACGTCGGCTGTCAACACGGCAACAGAATTTTATAACGAAAATCTTTCAAAGGAGGCGGCGTAAATGGAGGAAAAAAGAAGCCTCGGTAAAGAGTTTACCAAAGGCATTATAAAAGAAAATCCCGTTTTGAGGCTTGTTCTCGGAACATGTCCGACACTCGCCGTCACAACCTCGGCGATAAACGCCATAGGCATGGGCATAGCCGCCACGGTGGTTCTTGTATGTTCGAACGTTGCTATTTCGGCGCTGAGAAAATTGATTCCCTCAAAAGTCAGAATCCCCGCGTACATAGTTATCATAGCCTCGTTCGTTACGCTTGTTCAGATGGTCGTAAAGGCTTACGTTCCCGCGCTCAACGACGCGCTTGGCGTATATCTTCCCCTTATAGTCGTTAACTGTATAATTCTCGGCAGAGCCGAAGCATTCGCAAGCAAGAATCCCGTGGGAGCTTCCGCTCTCGACGGTCTCGGAATGGGCGTAGGCTTCACAACTTCGCTGTTCATAATGGGTACGATAAGAGAAATCCTCGGCGCGGGAACGTTCCTCTCGGGAGCCGACACGCTTTTAGGAATATTCGGGGTTACGTTTAAAGGCTTCGATTTTACCGAGGGTCTTTCGAAAATCGGTCTTGCTCCGATGACTCTGTTCATTCTCCCCGCGGGCGGATTCTTCGTATTCGGAATGCTTATAGCGCTTGCTAATAAGATATCCGACGAAAAGGGACTTCCCAAGGCGGAGCTTCACGGATGCAAGCACTGCCCGATGGCTTCGACCTGCACGCACATGTCCGACGAGCAGAGAGCCGAATGCGGTATGAGCGCAAAAACGGACGAAAATGTTAAAACAGCAGACGGGGAGGCGGGTAATCCATGAAATTCTATATAGCTCTTCTCGTAATGGGACTTCTGACGCAGAACTTCGTTCTCGCAAAGTTCCTCGGTATATGCCCGTTTTTGGGCGTTTCCAAAAAGCTCAACACGGCTGTCGGAATGAGCTCCGCCGTCGTAGTCGTAATGCTTATTTCAACTGCGGCGACTTATCCCATCAATAACTTCTTACAGTCGCACGACCTCGGATACCTTCAGACTATTGTCTGCATACTCGTTATTGCGGCTCTCGTTCAGATGGTTGAAATTGTTCTTAAAAAATTCATGCCTCCGCTCTATAATGCGCTGGGAATTTATCTTCCCCTTATCACGACGAACTGCGCGGTTCTCGGCGTTGTTCTCTTAAACTTCGACAACGGCTATACGTTCGGTCAGTCAATGATAAACTCGCTCGGAGGCGGTCTCGGATTTATGCTTGCGATGGTTCTTTTCGCGGGCGTACGTCAGAAAATGGAGACGTGCGATATACCCGAGTCGTTGAAGGGACTTCCGATAACGCTTATCGCCGCGTCGCTCGTTTCGCTCTCGTTTGTCGGATTCACCGGCATTGTCGAGGGTATGGGACTTATGTAAAGGAGGGCTTAGAGTATGAATCCTATATTGCTTGCCGTCCTTACAGTAGGCGGAATCGGACTCGTCGCGGGACTTTTGCTTGCGGTTTTCTCAATCGTTATGGCAGTTCCCAAGGACGAAAAGGCGGAGGAGATAACCGAATGTCTCCCCGGTGCGAACTGCGGTTCGTGCGGATATTCGGGCTGTGCGGGATATGCCTCGGCTCTTTCAAAGGGCGAGACGACGAATACTGCGCTGTGCAATCCAGGAGGCGCTGAGGTCTCAAAGAAGATCGCCGAGATTATGGGACTCAAGGCGGGCGAGGTTAAGCCTATGGCTGCCGTCGTTCTCTGTCAGGGTTATAACGATACCGCCGTTAAAAAGATGAATTACATCGGCGTAGACTCGTGCCGTATGGCACAGCAGCTTTACGGCGGAGAGAAAGAGTGCATTTTCGGATGTCTCGGACTCGGCGACTGCGTAAACGTATGTCCGTTCGACGCGATTCATATATGCGACGGAATTGCGAGAATCAATCCTCTTGCGTGCCGTGCGTGCAAAAAGTGCGTAAATACCTGCCCGAAGAAGCTCATTGAACTTCTGCCCCTTCACGAGACTAAGGCAGCGGTTCTGTGCAAGAATCACGACAAGGGCGTTATCGCGAGAAAAGAATGCAAATCCGCGTGCATAGGCTGTATGAAGTGCGTTAAAACGTGCGAAGCGGGAGCCGTAACGGTCGAAAAGTTTGCCGCTCACGTTGATTACGACAAATGCACCGGCTGCGGAAAATGTCACGAAGCATGCCCCGTCAAGTGCATTGACCTTTTAAAGCTTTCATAAATAAGCAAATAAAGCAAATAAAATAATATCCCGTACGGACGATATCGATTCGCCTGTACGGGATGTTTTTTTTGTTTTGTTTTAAAATTATTTATGAAGTTTTGCTACGGCTTTTTTAACGGGAAGTCCGATTGCCGAGCATGCGAACGCGCCGATTGCCGCCTCGGGAAGTCCGTTTGTAAGCACGGTCATGCCGAGTATTGCGATGAGTGTTTTGCCCGCGCCGCCGCCTAACGCGGTGAGGTATTCCTGACCGAAGAAAACGTAAATTCCGCCTAATACAAGGAACGTATTCGTAAGACTTCCGAGAAGTCCCGCAATCGTGTACGTTAAGCTCTTATATTTAATCTTTTCTCCGAGCGCCTTGATGATAAGTCCTGTGACAACGCCGATGAGAATTCTCGGTACAAAGCATATGAGAAGCGAGCCGAAGTTGCCCGAAAATTCGCCCATAGTGTAAAACGGCGTGTATATAAATGAGAAAAGTCCGGGAGCCGTGAACGTCCAATAGATGAAACTGCACGCGCCGAACACGAGTCCCATGAACGCTCCTGCGCCCGTGCCGAGTACCGCCGCCGTAATAATTACGGGTACGTGCGAGAGCGTAGCCGAGAGCGGTCCGAGTGCGGGGAGCGTGCCCAGGGGCGTGAAGCAGACGATTATTTCAATCGCCGTGAGCATTGCAAGCTCTGTCAGTTTGATTATCTTTTCGCGGTTGGTTTTCTTTGATTTGTTATTCATTTTTTAATTCCTCCTGTTGATGTTCATAAATGATATATCACAGATATGAGAAGTGTATTTTTAATTTTTATCGTAAATCATTTTAAGACCGTCCAAAACCAGAGTCGGGTCTGAAATTATGTCCGTTTCGCAGTTTTTAATTATGTCCGGCGCGATTCCGCCCGTTGCGACGACGGTTTTGGTTTTTTCTCCGAGAGCCTTTTCAAGTCTTTTGCACATTCCGTCGAGCATTGCCGCCGTGCCGAGTACCGTTCCCGACTGCATGCTTGTAACAGTGTTTGTGCCTATGGGGCTGATTTCGTCCGCCATGGATATCGCGGGCAGCTGGCTTGTCATTTTGGACAGTGCGTCAAGCGAAATTCTGACTCCCGCGCTTATCGTACAGCCTCTGTAAACTCCGTTCGAGTCGACGACGCTGATTTTCGTCGCCGTACCGAGGTCGAGTACGAGCAGGGGCGTTTCGTATTTGCCCAGAGCGCCCACGGCTCCTGCCACAAGATCCGCACCGAGCTGCGCGGGGTTGTCGATTTTGATATTCAGTCCCGTTTTGACTCCGGGGCCGATTGTTTTCGCTCTCGTGCGAGTCAGCAGGTATATCGCGTCGCTTATCACGGCGGTAAGCTCCGGTACGACAGAGCCGATTATTGCTCCCGTACAGTCGGTGGCGTTCGCCTTGTGAAGCGATATGATCGCGGACATTTCGACGGCGTACTGTTCCGCCGTTCGCGCTCTGTCGGTCGCCGTTCGCGAAACGACTTCAAGTCTGCCGTCAATGTACAGTCCGAACGTGACGTTGGTATTGCCTATGTCGACAGCTAAGATCATAACGATCCCTCCGTAGAAATATTATTCCGAATTTATCCGGTAAGCCTATTATACATTGAAAAAAATATTTTAACAATAAAATAAACAACGAATTTTCAAAGTTGTTGAAAAATATTTTCATATAATATATAATCATATTGTATACAAGTTTTGATTTTAAGAATTTTGGTGATTGAAAATGAAAACAATAGGATTTATCGGCGCGGGAAACATGGCTCGTCCGATTATAAGAAACACCGCAGAAAAGGGCGTTTTTAAAAAAAAGGATATTTATGTCTATGACCCGAATACCGAGGCTCTTGATTCGTTCTGCGATTCTCTCGGAGTAAACGCGGTCGGGGAGGGGTTCATTGAGAAGAACTGCGATGTTATCATGCTGTGCACGAAACCGCAGGTCTTTCCGTCGATTCTCCCCGCGATAGGCAAAACCGTAAAGGACAGGGACCCGCTGATAGTTTCCATAGCCGCGGGCAAGACGACGGAATATATAGCTTCGCTTCTCGGCTATGACGCAAAAATCGCGAGAATTTTCCCGAATCTCAATGCGGAGGTCTGCTCGGCGATATCGGCGTATACTTCTAGTTCGAGAGTATCGGACGAGGAACTCGCCGTCGTGGGAAAAATCTGCTCGTCGTACGGCGAGGCGGTAAAACTTCCGGAGGATAAATTCTCCGTGTTCGGCGTTCTCGGCGGATGTGCGCCTGCGTATTCGTTCATGTTTATAGACGCTCTGTCAAAGTCGGGTGAAAAATACGGACTCGACAAGGAGACCGCGTTCAAAGCCGCCGTTCAGGTCGTACTCGGAAGCGCCGAGCTTTTAAAAGCCGGGGTCGGTGAGCCGGGCGAAATGGTAAAACGCGTATGTTCCCCGGGAGGTACGACGATAGAGGGTGTAAACGTTCTTGATTCGGACGGGCTGTACGCTCTTGTCGATAAGGCGTTCAAGGCTTCGTACGACAGGGACAAACAGCTTTAAAAAAGGAGCCGATTTGTTATGATGACTTATATATGGATAGCCGTTTTTATCGTCGCGGTAGTCGTCGAATTTGCGACGGTTCAGCTCGTGTCGGTATGGTTTGCCGTCGGTGCGCTCGCCTCGTTCATTCTGTCGGTGTGCAGGGTCGATCAGCTGTGGATTCAGATAGCCGTTTTCACGCTGGTTTCGCTCGTATCGCTCATAGCGACGAGACCGCTTATTAAAAAACTTAATAAAAAAAACAAGCGCGAACCCACGAACGCCGACATGTATATAGGACTCGAGGGCGTCGTAACGGAAAAAATAGACGATATTGAATCAACCGGGCTTGTAAAGGTCAGGGTTTCCGTATGGTGGGCGAAAAGTCCGTGGGGCAAACCCATTCCCGCCGGCACAAGGGTTAAAGTACTTTCGATAGAGGGCGTAAAGCTTATCGTCGAGGAAATTTAAGGAGGAAAAATCATGGGAGCTTACATTGCAATTGCCGTAGTCGTATTACTTATTCTTGTTATAGTAATCGCGAATATTAAAATCGTACCGCAGTCAAAGGCGTACGTTGTCGAGCGTCTCGGCGCATATAAAGGTACGTGGCAGACGGGACTTCATATTAAAATACCTTTTATCGAGCGCGTAGCGAAGGTTGTGTCTTTAAAGGAAAAAGTCGCGGACTTCCCGCCCCAGCCCGTTATCACAAAGGATAACGTAACCATGCAGATAGATACGGTCGTATTCTATCAGATAACAGACCCCAAACTCTTCACCTACGGCGTCGAACAGCCCGTATCGGCTATCGAAAACCTTACGGCGACGACGCTTCGTAATATCATAGGCGAAATGGAGCTTGACCACACTCTTACCTCCAGAGACGTTATAAATTCGAAAATCCGTGTAATTCTCGATGAGGCGACAGACCCGTGGGGTATTAAGGTCAACAGAGTCGAGCTTAAAAACATCTTCCCGCCCAAAGAGATTCAGGACGCGATGGAAAAGCAGATGAAGGCAGAGCGCGAAAGACGTGAGTCGATTCTTAGAGCCGAGGGCGAAAAGGCGAGTCAGATACTCGTCGCCGAGGGTAAAAAAGAGTCGCAGATACTCGCCGCGCAGGCTGACAAAGAGGCCGCCATTCTCCACGCGGAGGCTGTCAAGGCTTCTAAGATAAGAGAATCCGAGGGTGAAGCGGAGGCTATCATCAAAATTCAGCAGGCTAATGCGGAGGGTATCAGACTTATTAACGAAGCGAATCCCTCAAACGCCGTTCTTACGATAAAGAGTCTCGAATCTTTTGCAAAAGCCGCCGACGGCAAGGCAACGAAAATTATAATCCCCTCCGAGCTTCAGTCTCTTGCCGGACTTGCTTCAAGTGCGGCGGAGATGTTTAAGGATAAAGAGCAGTAATTCAATTTTTATTAAATAAAAGGCGTGTAAAATTAACGCTTGTAAAAATATTTTAAATATTGTATTATATAACTTGTATTACCTTATGAAAGGCGTATTGTCATGGACGATTTTGAGAAGAAGAACGAATTGGAAAACGGTTCGGCGGCAGAACTCTCCCCCGATACCGCGGACGAAAAAGAGCCCGCGCCGGTTTCGCAGGAGAGTTCGGAGAAGACTTCCGAGCCCGCTGAAGCCGATGCCGGTTTGAATGCCGAGGAAGCAGACGGCGTGCAGAGTGAAAACGGCTCGCAGAAAACAAACGAGGAATCATCCGCCGACGCGGTTTCGGATGAAAATTCCGCTCCCGCTCCCGTGTTTGAGTCCCAAGCTCAGCCGGAGGTTTCGCCCGAGTCCGACGGCGAAAAGCCGAAAAAGAAAAAGAAGAAAACCGCTCTGATAGTTTCTCTTGCGGTAATGCTTGCGATTATAGTCGCGGGTCTTTGCGCGATAGTATGGTTTACTCAAGGGTCGTCGTCCTCGTCCGTCAAGTCGGATGAAACCGTCATGACCATAGGCGACGATAAATATACCGCAGGCGAATTCTATTTCTATTATCTTAACTATTATTCGTACTACTATCAGTACATTCAGTACGGTTCGATAAGCGCGGATTCTATACGCGACGGAGCCATAAAAGAGATGGCTTACGTAAACACCGTTTATAATGACGCGCAGAAGGACGGTATAACTCTTTCCGAGAGCGAGTATAAGGAGTATGTCACTGATTCGCTTGACTCTCTTTCCTCTCAGGCGGAGTCGGACGGCATTACAATGGCTGAGTATCTCGAAAAATACTACGGCAAGGGATTCAGCGAGGATATGCTCAAGTCGATTCTTGAAAAGAACGCCGTTGCAAATATCTATAAAGAGCGCAAGACAGACGAGGCGAAGGAATATTATACCTCTGACGAGGGCGTAGCCGAGATTCTTAAAGAGTATAACGATAACCGCAAGGATTACGACCTTGCCGGGGTCGAATATTACTACTTTTCGGACGATACCGACGGTGCAAAGGCCGCCGATAAAGCGCAGAAGCTTATTGACGCTGTTAATAACGGACAGACGTTTGCAAACGCGATTTACGATAATTTCAAGGGTGAGGATTATAAGTATTCGAGAGACGAATGCCCCTCAATTCCCAACGCTTCATACGATAATCTTTCAAGTCTCTCCGACGACGTTGCCTCATGGGCGTTCGAAATTGATTCAAACGGCAACTATGTCAGAAAAGCGGGCGATATGAAATCGTTCGAGGCAAATTCAATGACGTACGTTTTCCGTATAAGCTCCGTTCCCGCAAAGGTTGAAACTCATCCCGTAACGTACAGGGATATTCTCATTTCGGCTTCCGGTACCGACGAAGAGTCGCTTATGAGCGCAAAGAGCGAGGCTAACACGATTTATAACGAATATAAAGCGCACGCGGACGAAAACGGCTATGACGCGGAGTACTTCGGCACTCTCGCCGCCGACAAATCGGCGGACAGCACGACGTCGTCAAACGGCGGACTTCACGAGAATGTATATCTCCCCGATTCGGCAAGTGATAAATGGGCGTTGGAGTCCGGCAGAAAACAGGGCGATATCGCCGTATTAAAGGGCGACGACGGATATCATGTCGTACTCTTTGATTCGACATCGTCATCTCCCGAGTGGATGAGCAGTATAACGTCCGTTCTTACAGATAAAAAGGTTGAGGATTTGTTTACCGGCGCGGAAAATGCCTCTGAAGACGCGGTCAAGGACGATACGGTCATAGAAAAAGTCGTTGCGTCGGCACAGAATACGTTCAGCATTCTTAACTCCCAGGCGCAGAATCAGCAGGAGGCGCAGGATCAGCAGGCGCAGGATCAGCAGGCTCAGGCGCAGGATCAGCAGGTTCAGGACGGAAATTCGTAAATTTTAAAACGTATTTCGGCATAATTTTCAAAAAATACTTGTAAATTTTTTAGAAAAGTATTAAAATAACCTGTGTTAATTTCATTTCTGAAAGGTGTTTTTCCCAAATGGATAAAAATTTAGAAAAAGAAAAAGAGCTTTACCGTAAGGAGCGTAAAGAACGTATCTCCAAAAACGCGAAAGCTAACGAAAAAGGATCGTCAAAGGGCAGGGATCATACCGCCGCGATAAGCAAGGTTCTTTCGTGGATATTCTGCATTGTTCTCGTCGGAGCTATCGTTGTAGGCGCCGTTGTTCAGTTCGGCGTTCCTCAGAAAGTACTCAAGGCTGTTAAGATTGACGGAAAATCATATTCCGCTGCAGAGTACGCATTCTACTATTCATCCGTATACAATTCATTCGCAAACTATTCAAAGAATTACGGCGCGACATATGCCGACGGCTTTGATTACAATCAGCCCGCCGAAAATCAGACTCATACGGATTCCGACGGCAACGAGGAAACCTTTGACAAGTATTTTGCAAAACTCGCCGTTGACAATATGGCGAACGTAAAGAGATACTACGCAAAAGCTCTCGAAAATAATATCGAGCTTACCGAAGAGGATAATGAGACTATCAATGAGGCTATGACCCAGTTTGACTCTCAGCGCGAAAATTACTCCGTATCGAGCTATTTAAGCAAAATCTACGGCAGAGGAGTTACCGAGAGACTTTTCAAAAAAATCATTACCGAACAGCAGTATGTTACCAGATTCAAAGACGTTAAGACTGAGGAATTCAACAACGATATCACCGCCGATAAAATCAATGCGGAGTATTCTGCAAATAAGAAGGACTACGACGTTGTAGATTTCAGATGGTACACAATCGATATCGATACGACGGCCGCAGACACGGATAAGGCAAAGAGCGACGCAGAGGCTAAGGCTGACGAGTTTATCGCAGCCGTTAAAGCCGACGGTAATACAGAGGACGCGTTTAAGAAGCAGGCTATCCTTTTCCTCGATAAGGATTCCGAGGATTATGAGTCCGATAAGGAGACTTATTCAAAGGACGGTGCTACCATCCTTCATAAGACAGATTACGCCACTGTTTCGTCATCTGTAAGCGAAGACGCTGCAAATTGGGTATACTCCGTTGATGATAACGGCAATTATAACAGACCTGCCGGTGAAATGTCAAAGTATTCCACCGATGAATACGTTTATATAATCTATACTCTCGGCGCACCCTATCAGGATACCGTTAAGCCTGTAAGCGTACGTCACATTCTCTGCGCATTCTCGACCGAGGGTACACAGGAGGTTCCGACCGATGAGCAGAAGCAGGCTGCTAAGGAGAAGGCGGAGAAAGTTCTCCAAAGCTACAAGGACGCACTTTCTCAGAGCGGTAAGGACTACGACGAAGACGCATTTGTAAATCTTGTTGCCGACAATTCCGACGACAGCGGAACATCGAGCAAGGGCGGACTTATCGAGGACATGATAAACAACGACCAGTACGTAGCCGAATTTGAGGACTGGGCTTTTGCTGAGGGTAACTATGCCGGCGAGGCAAGAAAGACCGGCGACGTAGGCATTATCGAGACCGAGTACGGCTACCATGTTATGTACTTTGTAGGACAGGCTGACGAACCCTCATGGTATACTACCATCAAGGATAAACTTGTAGATTCCGAGTCCGATAAGTACTGGGAGGATTTCGACGCTCAGTTCAGCGACGACGATGTTACAACCGTAGACTGGGTTAAGGACAGAGTTGTAGCCTCTCAGAATAAGAAGTTCGCACAAAATTAAATAAACAATTAAAATCCCGCGTAAAGAAGTGCGCGGGATTTTTGCATTTTCAAATGAATAATTATTGTTTCGGAACATGCGGATTTGTATTTTGTAACGCCCGAAAGTCAGCATCCGAGTATCGTAATTATTATAGCATAATTTTCAGAAAATACTCTGAACCGACAGTTTTTCCCCATCGCGTACGCCCGTCAGGAATCCGTGCGCATCGTCGAGCACGTCTTTGTAGTCCTCGCTTTGCGTTTTTGCGGCGTAGACGATATTGTTAATGTGCATTTCTATTTTGTCGACGTCCTCGTGTTTTAATAGAATTGCGAGAAGTTTTTTGTTCTTTTCCCACTCGCCGAAAAGATTCTGCGCACGGGAAAGTTCAAATTCGTTTTCATTTTCCATTTTCTCTATTTCCGTAATAGATGCTGTCAGAGTTCTGTCGGTATATACCGCGGAGCATATTGCGAGAGCGAGACAGAAAAACGGCAGAATTACCGCGGTTACGAGTCGTTTCATATGTTAGCGTTCCTTTTTAATAATATTGACTTTGCCCGATTTTGTCCTGGTCATCAGCAGAATGTTTTCGGGTGAGGTCTTTTTATTTTCTATCGTCTTTTTCAGCTGTTCCTCATTTGTACCGCACAGCGAAAACTCCGTTTTTATTATTCTGCCGTCGGAAACGACAACGCACGGCATACCCTCGTCTTCGGCGGGGATGTTCAAATCTTTTCTCGTAACGTTTTCCTCGGCGGACTTTTTCATCACGCTTAACACGCCGTTCGTTTCGGCTATCGCATACTGTACCGTTGAAATATCGAAAATATCCTTCTGCCGCAGCGCCTCGAGAATGTCGTCGACGGTGTATCTTAAATCCTTTATCAGCTTCTGCTCGATAACGCCGTCTTTTATTATAACAACGGGATTTCCCTGAAGCAGATTCCGCGCCTTAATGCTTTTCATGCTGATTACCGACATTATTATTTCGAATGAAGCAAGAAGAAGCACCGCCATTACCGAATTCATAAGAGGTGTATCGTTGTCCTGCATGGGAATCGCGGCGATTTCAGAGAGCATAATTGTTATAACGAGTTCGCCCGGCTGAAGCTGGGCTATCTGACGTTTGCCCATCAGACGGATTACGACAGTCAGAAAAAAATAAAGAATAACCGTCCTTACAAACGATGTAAGCATACTATCAAATCCTTTCGTACATAATGTTTCCGAATATTCAAAAAAAATACGGTCATAATCATATTGAATTTATAAAACCGAGGCTGATTATGTTGGAAAAATCAGAATTTGAATCCGGGCAGAGCGCGCCCGGCGGAGTGTATTTTGATATTTTAAAAAATAAAGTGTATTTAAGAGAGCGTTTCGGAGCGGCTTTTGACCTTATTATCGATGAACACAAGACGGATAAAAATACTGTTGTTTTCGTCTCTCTCGACGGAATGTATAATAATCTGCTTGCCGTTACGGGCGTTGTTTCTCCCGTGTGCGAATGTTTAAAAAATGCGGAAAATCCGGACGAGCTTCTGAAAATGATAACCGATCTTGCGCCCGGCGAATGCGACTGTAAGAGCGAATTCGAACTAGATAAAATCGTTCTGTCCGTTATAGAGGGATGCATGGCTGTCTTTATAGACGGACTCGGCACCGCGCTGATTTTCAGCGTGCAGGGCTATTCAAAGCGCGGTATAGACGAACCTCAGAGCGAGGTTCAGGAATTCGGTTCGCGCGAAGGATTCGTCGAAATGTTTAAAGACAACGTCACGCTGATACGCCGTCGGCTGAAAACGCCCGACCTTGTTTTCGAAACGACGGATATAGGCTCCGCAGGAAAAACCAAGGTCTGTTTATGTTACGATTCAAAGCGCGTTTCCCTCGACGTTCTCGACAGCGTAAAATCAAGACTTGACAAAATCGATATCGACGTGCTTCTCGGCGCGGGAGAATTAAAACCGTTCCTCGATACCGACGCGCCGTCGTTCTTTTCGGGCGTTGGGATGACGGAACGCCCCGATGTTTTGGCGTCAAAATTAGTTGAGGGCAGAGTCGGAGTACTCGTTGACGGCAGTCCGTTCGCGCTCGTTGTTCCGCATTTATTTATAGAAAATTTTCACTCGCTTGACGACTATTTCAACCGCCCGTACTACGCTTCGCTTATAAGAGTTTTAAAGCTTATATGTTTCTTCGTTGCGGTCGCTCTGCCGGGAATGTTCGTCGCAGTCGGAACGTTTCATCAGGAGCTTTTTCCCGCCGACGTGCTGTACGATATAGTCGCCTCGTCGAGCAAAACTCCGTTCCCGCTTCTCGTCGAAGCGCTGGTCATTCATTTTATCTACGAAATCGTCAGGGAGGCGGGACTGCGCGTGCCGAAAATGGTCGGTCACGCCGTCAGTATAGTCGGCGCGCTCGTTATCGGCGACGCCGCCGTTACAGCCGGTCTTATCGCCGCTCCGATGCTTATAATCGTAGCCATAACCGCCGTTTCATCCGCCGCGATACCGTCGATATATCAGCCTGTCGCGGTTTTGAGATTTATATTCATAACAGTCGGCGGACTGCTCGGAATGTACGGAATATTTATAGCGTTCGGACTGATATCCGCAGGTCTCTGTTCGGTAAATCCGTACGGCGTGCCGTATATGTCGCCCGCGTCTCCGTTTGACAGGAGAGTGCAGAGGGACAATATAATCTTTGCGGGAATCAAAAAGGTATCGGGACGCAGAATTAAAATTCAGAATCTGAAAGGAAGCGATATAAGAGAATGAGCGTGCCGAACAGAAAAATTACGCCCGTACAGCTGTTTTCCGTACTGTTTTTAAGCAGACTTTTCGCTTCGATGACGTATATAGCGGGGCTTGACCGCGACTTGCAGCCGGGTGAGACGGTCGTTGCAATGCTTTACACCTCGGTTTTTATCGTCATTGCGGCGGTATGCGAATCGGTATTTTTAAAAAATGACGCCGGGGTCGGAATCCTGACGAGAGCAAAGAGTGCTTCGAATAAATTTTTCGTTATTACGGATGTGTTTTATCTTGTATTTTTTCTTGCGTACAGCGCGCTTGCGGCGGCGAGATTCAACCTGTTCGTTAATTCGATTATTTTTCCCGATTCGGATATGAGCTGGTTTGTTCTGCCCGTTATTGCGGGGTGCGCATGCGTCGCATATAAGGGAATCGAATCTGTTTCGAGAAGTTCCGTTCTGTTTACGTTTATCGTTGTTTTATCGCTCATTTTCGTATTCTCGACGGCGGCGTCAAAGTTTGACGTTCTCAATTTCAGAGGAGTACGCCCGGGCAAGGGCATCGAGATATTCGAGGCGGGGTTTATGTCTGCGGTCAGGACGGCGGAGATAGCAAGCGTCCCGATTCTGACGCCGTTTCTGAATTCGAGTCCCGTTAAGCCGATGTTTAAGTGGACGGGCGTTGCTTCGTTGTCGCTTATTCTCATTTCATCAATGATATCGGGCGTTCTCGGACAGTTCGGCTATGAGCAGATTTTTCCGATGTACTCGCTTACAGTGCTTGCGGAATTCGGAGTTCTCGAACGTCTCGACGCAATAATAACCGCTGTGTGGGTGCTCTGCTTTATAGCGAAAATGTCGTATTTCCTGTTTGTAAATTCGTATCTTTTAAACGAGCTTACAAAGATTAAAAGAAAGTATTCTCCGTTTGTGTGTGCGGTTTTAATCGGAATTGGCGCTATGATGATGTCAAAGAATGTGGACATTCTTGCGGACGTTATAAAATCGAGATTTTTAACAGTGCTTTTCATAGGCGGAGGAATTGTTATTCCGATTACGGTTGTAATAATCGAAAAAATACGAAAGAATAAAAACAAAGCGGAGGTTAACTGATGAAAAGAATGATTGCCGCGGCGGCGGTTTTTGTTTTGATAACGGCTATGTTTTCGTCGTGTTCGTCGGCAGATACGGAACTGCGCAACAGGCTGATTATCGAGGGAATGGGCATCGACAGAGATGCGGACGGCTTCGTGCTGACCGTTCAGGCTCTCAATACGACTGAGTCGCTCAGTTCGGATTCGCCCGCTTCGAGCGAGGCGGTGATCGTTTATACCGTAAAGGGAAACAGCGTTTCGGACGCTCTGTCGAGACTTAGGCTCGTCAGCGGAAAAAATCCGCTTTATTCTCAAAACAGAATTATAATTATCGGGTCGTCCGTCGAAAACGAGATTCCCGAAACGGTCGATTTTTTCGTACGCGAATACGCCTCACGCATAAACGTACTAGTTGCGGTGAGCGAAAACAAGGCATCGGATATTCTCAATTCGCAGTCTCAGGCGGGGACGATAGGAGCAAAAAGCGTTCAGGAGATAATCGAACAGGGTAAGCTCTATTCATGTGCCGGAAACAGCGAAATTTATGCTATGATGAACGGATTTTCCGACAAAAACGCAGGCGTGCTCATTCCGCTTCTGTCAACCGAAAAGGGCGTTAAGGGCGGGGACGAGGAAAATGTAAATTTAAAAGGCGCACGCGTGTTTAAAAACGGAAAGGCTCAGTGCACTCTCACGAGCGAGGAGGTTTCGTATCTGCTTCTCTCGACGGGAAAAAGCAATAAGTGCGAGATAACATTTAAAGATTCGGACTCAGTAAACGTAACAGTCGAAATCCTCAAATCGAGAGCGAAAGTTAAGACCGGGAACAAAGCTCTGCCGAATCCCGATGTTTCAATAGAACTTAATTTGAGTGCGGGCGTTCTCGAATACGCGTCGGGCACCCCCGACGGACTTAACAGGGAAAAACTCGGCGAGATAAACGCTCTCTTGAAAGAAAAAATCGAAAACGATTTGTCCGATTTGTTCAAAAAAATGCTTAATGAAGAAAAAACGGACGTTTTTGCGCTGGACAGGCGTTTTTCGATTACGCAGAGCAGAAAATATTATGAATTCGAAGACGAATGGGATTCTGTTATCGGAAATATCGAGCCGAAAGTATCCGTTGATATCGAATTAAAAAGAATCGGAATAAATTCGGCGAAGTTCAGTTAGTTTTTTGTCGATTTGGTATTTACTTTTTTTATATTTTATATTATTATATATTATTATAATGCGTAAAATGCCCGAATATTGTTTCGGCGCATATTCACGGAGGATAAAGTGGATACCGTTAAGGATAAAAAAAATATTTTCGTATCCGACGAGGAAACGGACAGACAGAGAAACTACGTCTCCCTCGTTGCGCAGATACTTTCTTCAAGATACCACGACGCCCCTAAGGCGTTCGTGCATACATACGGCTGTCAGGGCAACGTCTCCGACTCCGAGAGGATAAAGGGCGTTTTAAAAGCCATGGGCTACGAATTCGTCGATGATGCCGAAAATGCGGATCTCGTGCTTTTTAACACGTGCGCAGTCAGGGAACACGCAGAGGACAGGGTCTTCGGCAACGTCGGAGCGCTGAAGCCGATAAAGGTCACGCGCCCCGGGATGATTATAGCGCTGTGCGGATGCATGGTTCAGCAGGAGCACATAGCCGAAAAGATTAAAAAAAGCTATCCGTTCGTAAACCTGGTATTCGGAACGTTCGCACTCCACAGACTCCCCGAACTTCTTTACAAAGTTCTGTGCACGGGCAGACGCGTTTTTGAAATTAATCCGGGCGACTCGCGCGGCTCGATAGCCGAGGGTATGCCCGTGTGCCGTGACAGGGGAGCTAAGGCGTGGCTTCCGATAATGTACGGATGCAACAACTTTTGCAGTTACTGTATCGTTCCGTACGTAAGGGGCAGGGAGAGAAGCCGTCGTCCCGAGGACGTCATAGCCGAGGCTAAGGAGCTTATTGCCGCGGGAGCTAAAGATATAACGCTCCTCGGTCAGAATGTAAATTCCTACGGCAAAGGGTGCGGTTTCGATATGAATTTTGCCTCCCTTTTAAGAGAGATAAACGCGCTCGACGGCGATTTTATCATCAGATTCATGACCTCCCACCCGCGGGACTGCACGTTCGAGCTTCTCGACGCGATGGCGGAATGCGAAAAGGCCGCGAAACATCTTCATCTCCCGTTCCAGTCGGGAAGCGACAGAATATTAAAAGAGATGAACCGTCATTACACGAGAGAGAAATATCTGTCTCTTATAAAATACGCTAAGGAAAAAATGCCCGATATCTCGCTTACGAGCGACGTTATCGTGGGATTCCCGGGCGAGACATACGAGGATTTTTTACAGACGAAGTCGCTTATGGAAGAGGTTGAATTTACTTCGCTGTTTACGTTTATCTACTCTAAACGCGAGGGCACGAAGGCGGCCGAAATGGACGACCCCGTACCCGCGGGCGAAAAATCGAAATGGTTTAAGGAACTGTGCGATACTCAGGAGGCGATAGCGGGCAGACGAACCGCGTCGACGGTCGGAAAGGTTTACAGAGTGCTTGTCGAACCCGGGGACGAGGACGGCATGCTCGCAGGCAGAACCGAGGGCAATATAACGATTCTGTTTAAGGGAGACGAAAGTCTTATCGGAACGTTTCAGAATATAAAAGTTACCAAGGCTCTTACATGGATTTTAAACGGAGAACTTGTATAAAACACGGTTATATCTCATATAAAGCACGGTTATATAAAGCATTTATATATAAATAAAAAAATAATTTTCAAGGAGAAAACACATGGACGTAATTAAAATGACAAGAGAACTCGGCAAGGCTATTCAGCAGGATGAGAAATATCTCAAATTCATGGAAGCTAAAAAAGCCAACGAGGCGGACGATAAATTAAACGAGCTTATCGGTAAACTCAATCTTATCCAGCTTTCCTATCAGCAGGAGGCGGAGAAGGAGACTCCCGACGAGGCTAAGATGAAGCAGTTCGACGAGGAATTCAGAAGCGTTTACGGCGACGTTATGATTAACGAGAACATGAAGAAGTATGAGGAAGCAAGACAGGAAGTCGACAACATGATGAACTATGTCATGCAGATTCTCTCTCTGTGCGTAAACGGCGAGGATCCCGATACATGCGAGCCCGCGAATGCTGAGGGCGGATGCTCGGGCAACTGCTCGGCATGCTCGGGCTGCTGATAAAAAAAACAGTGAGGAGCGGACGGAGAAATAAAATTATCCGTTCACTCTTCTCTTAAAAATTTGGAGAACAAATTTTTAAGGAGGCAATTATATGGCGTCATTCACACCGATGATGCAGCAGTATTTCAAAGTTAAAGAACAATATAAGGACGCTATCCTCTTTTTCAGACTCGGCGATTTTTACGAGATGTTTTTCGACGACGCGAAAATCGCTTCGAAAGAACTTGAACTCGTTTTAACCGGCAGGGACTGCGGTCAGCCGGAACGCGCGCCGATGTGCGGAATTCCGTACCACGCCGCCGATTCGTACATAGCGAAACTCGTGTCAAAGGGCTACAAAGTCGCCGTATGCGAGCAGACCGAGGATCCCGCGAGCGCAAAGGGCATTGTAACAAGGGACGTTATCAGGGTTCACACCCCCGGAACCGTTATAGAGAGCAGTATGCTCGACGAGGATAAGAATAATTATCTCGGATGCCTTTATTTAAGAGAGGACGGCGCGGGCGTTTGCTTTTCGGACGTTTCAACCGGCGAAATTCACGTAACCGAGTTTATGGGAAAACATGCAGAGGATAAGGTCATAAATGAAACAGCCCGTTTTCTTCCGAGCGAAATCCTTATAAACGGATGCATAGAGAAATACGAAAAATTAAAAGAATATCTGACGAGAAAGGTTTCGCTTTTTGCGGAAAATCTCTCGGATGACTGTTTTGAGTACGGCAAGTGCCTCGATACAATTAAAAAGCAGTTTTCGCCCGAGACCGTTTCTTCGACCGAGATTGCCGATAAAAAATACGCTGTCTGCGCGCTCGGCGCGTCGATAGACTATCTCATATCCGTACAGAAGAATTCACTTGAGAATATTAAGGATTTTGATTTATATAACGACGAGAAGTATATGACGTTAAACGCGTCGGCGAGACAGCACCTTGAACTTACGGAGACTCAGCGCAGACGCGAGAAAAAAGGTTCGCTTCTATGGGCTCTCGATTACACGAAAACCGCGATGGGCAAACGCCTTATCCGTTCGTGGATAGAACAGCCTCTTGTAAGCGTAACGCATATAACCTCGAGGCTCAATGCAGTCGAGGAATTGTTTTCGGACGCGTCGCTCCGCGAGGAGCTTATCGCGGACATGCAGGGCATAAACGACATCGAGCGAATCGTTACGCGAATCGTCTACGGCGCAGCGAACGCAAAGGAGTTACGGGCGTTAAGCCAGACTCTCTCAAAGGTCGTTCCGATAAAGGTGCTGTTAAAAAACAGGCATTCCGCAATGCTCAACGATATAGGCGATGAAATCGACCCGCTTACGGACATAACGGAACTCATAGATTCTGCGATAAGCGACGACCCGCCGTTTACCGTCAGAGAGGGCGGAATGATAAGAGACGGATTCAATCCCGAACTCGACGAGCTTCGCAGTATTGTCTCCGGAGGCAAGGGATTTTTAGCTTCAATCGAATCCGCCGAACAGGAGAAAACGGGGATTAAGAAACTCAAGATAGGCTACAACAGAGTTTTCGGTTACTATATAGAGGTTCCGAATTCTTTTAAAGAGCTTGTCCCCGACAATTACATCAGAAAACAGACTCTCGTCAACTGCGAGAGATTTATAACTCCCGAGCTTAAGGAACTCGAATCAAAAGTTCTCGGAGCGCAGGAGAGAATATCGAAACTCGAATACGAGCTTTTCGTTCAGGTCAGACAGCGGGCTGCCGACGCTCAGTTCAGACTCAGGGCGACTGCCGACGCAGTTGCAAAATCGGACGTTCTCTGTTCATTTGCGTATTCAGCCGTTACGAACGGATACGAACGCCCCGACGTTGACAATTCGGACGAAATAATAATAAAAGACGGCAGACACCCGGTAGTCGAGAAGTTTTCGGACGGCGCTCCGTTTGTTCCGAACGATACTTTGCTGGACTGTTCGAAAAACAGGACGCTCATAATAACGGGTCCCAATATGGCGGGTAAGTCGACCTACATGAGACAAACCGCGCTGATAGTTTTAATGGCGCAGATAGGCTCGTTCGTCCCAGCAAAAAGCGCGAAGATCGGCATTGTCGACAGCATATTCACGCGTATAGGAGCCTCGGACGACCTTGCGGGCGGACAGTCGACGTTTATGGTCGAAATGAGCGAGGTTTCGTCGATTCTCGAGAATGCGACTTCAAAAAGTCTTATACTTCTCGACGAGATAGGCAGGGGAACATCTACTTACGACGGTATGAGCATTGCGCGCGCCGTGCTCGAATACGTTACGGACAAAAAGAAGCTCGGAGCAAAGACGCTTTTCGCAACCCACTATCACGAACTGACGGAGCTTGAAAACGAATTCGACGGAGTTATAAATTATAACACGTCGGTAAAGCGCAGAGGGGACTCAATTACATTCTTAAGACGAATCGTAAGAGGTCCCGCGGACGGCAGTTTCGGTATTGAAGTTGCAAAACTCGCCGGACTTCCGCAGAGCATTATAAACAGAAGCAAGGTCATTCTTAAAAAACTCGAGGAAACGGGAAATGTCCCCGTCGTTATAAAACACGAGACAGCCGAGGAAGATTCCGGACAGATATCGTTCGAACGCGAGGCGGGCGACGACGTTATCGAGGAATTAAGAAAGACCGACGTAAATACGTTAACGCCGATAGAGGCTCTGACGCTCATTTACGAATTAAAAAAGAAGATAAATTAACTTGACGAAAGGAGACGGCGGATATGCCTAAAATAAATGTTTTGCCTCAGCACGTCGCGGAATTAATCGCCGCGGGCGAGGTTGTGGAACGTCCGTCGTCGGTCGTTAAGGAACTCATAGAGAATTCAGTTGACGCGGGAGCGAAGCGTATAACGGTCGAAATCAAAAACGGCGGAGTTCGGTTTATCAGAATTTCCGACGACGGATGCGGAATTTCGCGCGAGGATATACGAAACGCGTTTGTCTCCCACGCCACAAGCAAGATTAAGACAGGAAACGACCTCGACAGGATAACGACTCTCGGATTCAGGGGCGAGGCGCTTGCAAGCGTCGCCGCCGTCGCAAGGGTAGAGACTCTTACAAAGACCGCGGACGAGGATATCGGCACACGGTACGTTATCGAGGGCGGAAAGGAAAAAGAGTGTGAGGATGCGGGCTGTCCCGACGGTACGACGTTCATAATACGCGATATTTTCTATAACACCCCCGCGAGAATGAAATTCTTAAAAAAAGATTCGACCGAGGGAAATTACGTTTCCGACGCGGTTATGCGCCTTGCTCTCTCTCACCCGGGGATCGCGTTTTCGCTTATTAAGGATAATAAACGCGTTCTGTCTACGTCGGGTTCCGGCAATTTAAAAGATACTGTTTACTCCGTATTCGGCAGGGAATTTTCATCGTCGCTTATCGAGTGCGGATATACGGTCGATTCGGTCTCGGTCAGCGGTTTTGTTTCGCTTCCGACTGCGGGCAGAGCCACGAGAAACATGCAGCACTGTTTTGTAAACGGCAGATACGTAAAAATTCCGTCGGCCTCGTCGGCTCTCGACAATGCGTACAAAAACAGCGTAATGGTCGGCAAGTTCCCGTCATGCGTTCTGTTTATAACCATTCCTCCCGAGAGCGTGGATGTAAACGTTTCCCCCGCAAAGACGGAGGTAAGGTTTTCCGACGAACGTAAAATTTACGAAGTTATATATTATGCGGCGCTCGGCGCGATTCGCTCGAACGATGTCAGAAATCAGATTAAACTTGATAAAAAAGAACCGATAAATGAATTTATAAACAGAAATAAAGAGCCGGTAAAACAGACCGTCATGCCAGAAAACGTGACGGAGGTTAAACCGAAAATTTCCGAAACCGTAACACCCGAAGCGGAAAAAACGGAAAATGAATCAAAGCCTGTTCTAAGCGGCGGATTCGAATTTAACAGACGAAAAGTAAACATAGATATTTCGGCGGCGGACGAAGAGGATACTGCGGATATTAAAAATACCGAAAAAACAGTATCAGAAGTTTCCGAGCCAAAAAACGAACATCAGCCGGTCGTCACGGCTTCATCCTCTCAATATACAAAATTTCATGAACCCGACCTGCCGTCGTACTCATTAAACGACAGTGAAACGCCCGATTTGATATCGGGATATGAAAAAAATATTAAAAACGAGGAAACCGCCGAACCCGCACCGCTGAAAACCGAGGACGAAAAGGACGCGGAGGATTTCAGTGTTATAGGCGAGGCGTTCAATACATACATAATTGCGCAGACAAAAAAGAAACTATTATTTATAGACAAGCACGCGGCGCACGAACGTATTTTATTCAACGAATTAAAAAGGCGCGGAGCGGATTCGTCCTCACAGCTTCTGCTGCGACCCGTCACGGTTACGTTAAGCCGGGGCGAGTATATCGCCGTCACGGACAATCTCGATTTGTTCAGAAACGCGGGATATGCCGTCGAGGATTTCGGCGAGGGCTGTATCGTCGTCAGGGAGTGCCCGATTGACTTGAGCGAGACGGATATCGCCGATATAGTAACGGAACTGGCAGGTCAGCTCATGGGCGGAACGAAAACCATGATGCCCGAAAAGCTCGACTGGCTCTATCATTCCACGGCGTGCCGTGCCGCGATAAAGGCGGGAAACGATATTTCCCCGCCGGAACGGAGAGAACTTGTAAGACGCGTACTGTCCGACGACGACGTAAGGTTCTGTCCGCACGGCAGACCCGTTATAATCGAAATGTCGGAATATGAACTTGAAAAACAGTTCGGAAGAATACAGTAAACAATAATTTACTTAAGGTAAATTATTGAGTGAAGGGATAAGAGAGAAGAGAGAAAAGAATCGGTTTCGTTTTCTTCGAAAACGTTGATTGTACCCGCTTTGATGTTATCAAATGTACTGCAGAACGCTGACGCGGTCGGTTTGTATTTTATATAATGACAAATCCGTCAGAATTTACACCGAACCTTTTCACTTTTTACTCTTCACTATTCACTGCAATAATTTATCGTAGATGAACTATTGTTTCCGGGAGGGGAAAACGGATGATTAAAATTGCCGCTGTCGTCGGTCCCACGGCTTCGGGTAAAACCGCGTTGTCCGTGACTCTTGCCGAGAAATTTTCCGGCGAGATAGTTTCCGCCGACTCAATGCAGATATATAAAGGTATGGACATAGCCACGGCGAAGCCTGACGAGAAGGAGAAACGCTCAATTCCACATCACATGATAGATTTCCTTGACCCGAGCGTTAAATACTCCGTCTCCGACTACGTTAGGGATGCGAAAAAATGCGTTTCGGACATAGTTGCGAGAGGAAAATTTCCGATTGTCGCGGGCGGAACGGGGCTGTATGTCGATTCACTTTTAACAAATACGGATTTCGGCGAAATGCCCGATAATTCGAAAATACGAAAAGAACTTCAGGCAAGGCTGGAAACAGAGGGCAATTCCGCCATGCTCGGCGAGCTTATGAAAATAGACCCCGAGTGCGCGAAAACACTTCACGAGAATAATGCCGGCAGGATAATCAGAGCGCTGGAAGTTTATTATCTCACAGGCGTGACTATGACCGAATTAAAAAGACGGTCGCATCTGATGCCGAGCGAGTACGACGCGTGTATTATCGGTATTAATTATAAGAACAGGGACGTTCTGTACTCGCGTATTGACAAGCGCGTTGATATTATGGTAAGCGACGGGCTTATGGACGAGGCAAAACTCTATGCGGGTTTATGTTCCGATTCAACTTCGGCGCAGGCTATAGGATATAAGGAATTAAAACCGTACTTCGACGGCGAAATAACTTTGGAATGCGCGCTCGATAATTTAAAACGCGCGACGAGACGTTACGCAAAACGTCAGATAACATGGTTTAAAAGAAATGAGAATATAAACTGGATTTATCCCGACGAGGATAAGAATTATATAAATACGGCGGAAAATATAATTTCCGAATTTTTAAAGAAAGGCGGCGATAACGTATGAAGAACAGACCTGTTAAAGAAAAGACTTCCTCTCCGGGCGAAAAGAAGCCAAAACGCGGTGAAAAGCAGAAGCGCATACGTAAAATCAAAATCGCCGTGCTTATTTTTCTCGCGGTTCTCGCAGTTGCGCTCGGAATCTACGGCGCAAACCTTAAGTCGTATGACTCGTTAAAAACGGGTACCGCGCTCTATCAGTCAGTTACGAAGGCAATAACGGCGCAGATGTATATCGTCAGGGACGAAGACTATGTCATAACTAACGTGTCGGGAAATATTGCCTCGGCAGTCAAGGACGGTCAGCGCGTGGGTAAGGGCGATGCCGTTGCATACAGCTTTGCCTCCGATACGGCGGCGTCGAATCTGAACAGAATAAAAGAGATAGATTCTCTGTTGCAGTATTACAATCACGTAAATTCATCGTCGGTTTCATCGGCTGTTACCGATACTCTCCCGCTTAAAAACGCGGCCGCGGACGCGCTGTTTGACTATCTTAACGCGGTTTCCGACGGCGACATGACCGATTTTAACGACGCTTCGGACGAGCTTAGAAAGGCGATTACCGAAATGCAGTTATCCACGGGCGTAAAGCTAGATGTCAGCGAGAGTATAGCGTCTCTCGAAAACGAGAAAAGCGCACTTGCGGGTTCGGTCGGCAATTATTCGACGATTACAGCGGAGCACCCGGGCTATTATATTTCGGGGGCGGACGGATACGAAAAAATGCTCGACTATTCTTCGTATGACAAATGGACTGCGCAGGATGTTCTGAACGCGATAAAGGCTCAGCCTCAGCCCGTTCCCTCGGGTGCGATAGGCAAGCTTGTTAATAAATACACATGGTATCTTGCGTGCGTTGTTCCGACCGACGACGCGGTCGGCCTTAAAACAGGTCAGACAAAGACAATATCGTTCCCGTATTCATCTGCGGGCAATATAAAAGCCGAGCTTATAAGAATGGAAAACAGCGCGGACGCGGGAATACTTCTCGTATTCAAATGCAATACGATGAACGAGGAGGTTTCCGAATTAAGAAACGAGACCGCACAGATTTACATTTCCGAATATAACGGATATAAAGTTGACAACTCGGCGATACGCGAGGTCGACGGCAGAACCGGAGTTTACGTTATAAAAGCAAACTCGGCAAAATTCAAATACGTTTACATTGTTTATTCGGACGATAAGTATTCGATAGTTTCAGATCCCCCGCCCGTTAAGAACGAACAGGGAGAATCCGTTGAACAGTCGAACGCGAATTATCTAGATTTGTATGATCAATATATTATAGGAGGCGTTGACCTTTATGACGGAAAATATCTCAAATGATCCGCGTTTTAACGCGATTGAGGAAAATTATAAGATTATAAGGGAGAACATTGAAAAAAGCGCGTCGGTTTCGGGCAGAAGCGCACAGGATATAAAATTCATGGCGGTTACAAAGACCGTCGAGCCCAAATACATAAATCACGCGCTGTCTCTGGGCATTGACCTTATAGGCGAGAACAGGGTTCAGGAGTTTTTATCAAAAAAGGACGAGCTGAATCTTGACGGAGTTAAGAAACATCTGATAGGACATTTGCAGTCCAATAAGGTTAAGAAAATCGTCGGCGAGGTCGATATGATTGAATCAGTCGATTCCGTCGATATCGCAAAGGAAATAGGCAAACAGTCGGTCAAAGCGGGACTTTGCACGGATATACTGCTCGAAGTTAACATCGGCGGTGAAGAATCAAAAACCGGTATGGATTTGTCTCTTCTTAACGACAGCCTTTACGAAATTGCCGAAATTGACGGCGTAAAGATAAAAGGACTCATGGCTGTGCCCCCGATTTGCGAGGATAAAGTAAAGTTACGCTCTTATTTTGAGGATATGTATAAACTGTATGTTGACTTTAGGAGCAAAAATATTGATAATGTAAGTATGGAGATACTTTCACTCGGAATGTCGTCTGACTATACGGACGCTATTGAGTGCGGTTCAAACCTTGTAAGAGTGGGTTCCGCCCTTTTCGGAATGAGAAGCTACAGATAAGATAATTGTTTTGCAAAGAAAAGTATTAAGATAATTTTTATCTACGAAAGGATTGTAATTTATGAACGCATGGGAGAAAATAAAGAGTTTCGTAAACGTCCCGCAGGAGGATTACGAGGACGACGACATAGAAACAGAGGATTATGATTATGACGAACCCGCCCCGGTAAGAGAGCGTAAGGCGAAAAAATCGCTTTTTGACGCCGATGACGCGGAGGACGATTACGGCGCGTTCGAGCCGGCGAGAAAGGAGAGAACCCGCACCTCTCACTCTCAGTCCTCATTCAGAACATCTCCGATTCATACGAATAAAGTAGTCGATATTCATACTACGGCTAAACTTCAGGTCGTTTTGACAAAGCCCGTTAAATTTATGGAGGCTAAGGAGATTGCCGATAACCTCAACGAAAAGAGAACGGTAGTTCTCAATCTTGAGTCCGCTCCCAAGGAGGACGCTATCAGAATTCTCGACTTCCTTACGGGCGTTGCGTACGCAAACGACGGAGAGATTAAGAAAATTGCAAAAAGCACGTTTATCATCACTCCCTACAATGTGGACGTGATGGGAGATTTACTTTACGAACTCGAAAATAACGGCGTATTTTTCGGATAATTATCCGCCGGACAAAATAAATTGTAACGGAGCGATACTTTTATGATAACATCGGCACAGATAAGAGAGCATAAATTCGAACTCTCGTCGGACGGCGCGTATACTGCCGAGAGCGTCGACAATTATATGAACGAACTTTCGGCTGAATTCGACAGTCTTTACAGCGAAAACCGCGAGATTATAAAAAGACTGTCCGTATTTGCGAAGAAAATAGAAGACTATAAGCGCAGTGAGGGCGTCGTTGCCGACACTCTTTTAACCGCGCAGAAATCCGCGTCTCAAACGATAGCGGGAGCCGCCGACGTTGTTGATAAAATGCTTGAGTCCGCAAAGGGACAGGGAAAGAAAATCATAGAGGCAGCTCACAGAGAAGCGGACTCGATAAAGCTCGACAGGGACGTTATTATAACCGAGGCGCAGAAAACTGCCCAGGAAATAGCAAAAAATGCGGCGGAAAACGCGCAGAATATCATATCGGCTGCTGACGAAAAGGCGCGTGAGATTACTGATAAAGCGCAGGCAGACGCCGACGCTTTGATGCAGGAAGTTAAAGACAATACAGACGGGTATATAAAGCAGGCTAATGAGGAAAACGAGGCTGAGATTTCCCGTCGTCTTGATGAGGCGCAGAACAATCTCGACGAGTCCGATTCCGTTCTTGAGAATGCAAAAACCGAAGCGGATTTAATTAAAGAAGAAGCCGAAAACATCCGCGCCGAAGCTCAGAAGATTCTTGACGAGGCGAGAGCGAAGGCTCAGGAGATTATATCCTCGGCAAACGCACAGCATGATGAAATTATAAAGAAGGCGCATGAAGAGTCTGCGGCTGCTTCATCTGACGAAAACATGACTGAAAATAATTCGGCAGATTCCGGCGAACATACAGAAGAAACTCCGTCGGAAGAATCTGAATTAAATCAGGAAAACGATACCGCTCAAACAGCCGTCGAGGTCGAAGCCGAAAAAATCGGAAACATCAACGACGAAAAAGATATTGAAAAAATTGAAGAAGAGGTAAGCTCTTATTCCGATGAATCCGACGTTTATATTGCGGAAGGCTCATTGCACGAGGACGTTATTATAAACGATGCGGATAATGCCGAAGATTCCGCGGACGGTTCCGACTCGGACGGAAACGGCGAGAGTTTCGACGAATTTTTCTCTGACGACTGGAATGATGTCAACGTTATCGAAAACGATGTGCCTGCGGCGGTTGACAGTTTTACACTTGACATGAATGCGTTCGGCGATGATGACGACGTTTCCGATTCTCAGGCGAATTCCGACGTAAAATCCGAACCCGAAACGACTGCCGAGGAAAAACCGGACGAAACAAAAGCAGAGGAAAGCGTATCTGACGTTTCAGACAGGACAGAAGACAAATCCGTTAACAGTGTAAAGCGCGACACGGTCAATCCGTTTGACGCTACCGGTTCGGACAACATAGATGACGAAAACGACGTTTTATCCGATTTTAAAATAGATTTCAGTATTTTCGAGGAAGACCCCGATAAGGAGATTAAGCCGGCGGGTAAGCAAAACGAAAAGAAAAATTCAAAAAAATCAAAACGCTCAAAGCGTAAATGATAAAGCGTTATAAAAGGTATATATTAATATGAAAAAGGAAAACGGTAAGAAAATTCTTATCTTTCTCGGTCAGCTGGCTGTTATGGCTATGCTTATCGGAATAGATCAGCTGACAAAGTACGCAGCTGAACAAAATCTTATAGGCGAGAGAATAGTTCTTGTAAAAAATTTTCTTGCGCTTACGTATGTACAGAATACGGGCGCGGCGTTCGGCTCGTTTTCGGGCAACACGTTCGTTTTGGCGGGCGTTACGGGCGCGGTTATTATTGCGGGAATTGTCATTCTTGCCCTCGGCAAGGTAAAGGGAAAGCTTCCCTGCATGTGCGCGGTAATGATACTCGCCGGCGGAGTCGGAAACTTAATCGACAGAATAGCGAATAATTATGTAATTGATTTTATCGAGACTCTGTTTATCGACTTTCCCGTGTTTAATTTTGCCGACATTCTCGTAACGTGCGGAGTTTTCATTGCGATAATTTACATAATATATGATTCCGTAAAGGAATATAAAGAAAAAAAGAATGCAGGTTCAGATGATGGAGAAAACGGATGAACGGCAGTTATTCATTTTTAATCGATAATGAAAACGCCGGTGTGCGGATTGATAAATTCATAAGCGAAAATATCGCTTTCGTTACGAGAAATTCCGTTCAGAAGCTCATAGAATCGGGCGCGGTCACGGTAAATTCAGTCGTTCCGCCGAAAAATTATAAGCTAAAAAACGGCGACAATATAAGCGTCGAAATTCCCGAACCTAAGGAAATTTCAGTCGAGGCGGAGAATATTCCGCTCAATATCGTGTACGAGGATAACGATTTGCTTGTTGTCAACAAGCCCAAGGGTATGGTTGTTCACCCCGCGCCGGGAAATTACGCCGGTACTCTCGTAAACGCGCTTCTGTATCACTGCAGGGATTCATTGTCGGGCATAAACGGCGAAATCCGCCCCGGAATCGTCCACAGAATCGATAAGGACACGAGCGGTCTGCTGATTGCCGCAAAAAACGACGTTTCGCACGTTAAGCTCGCTGAGCAGATACAAGCCCACAGTTTTAAAAGAGAATATGAAGCCGTCGTCGTCGGAAATATAAAGGACGACGCGGGAGTTATAGATAAGCCTCTGGGCAGAAGCCCGAAGGACAGAAAAAAACAGGCGGTCAACGGATTAAATCCGCGTTCGGCCCTCACGCATTACGAAGTTTTAGAGCGGTTCGGCGCATTTACTCACTGCCGATTCAGACTCGAAACAGGCAGGACGCATCAGATAAGGGTGCATCTTGCATCGATCGGTCATCCCGTTGCGGGCGATACCGTCTACGGGGGGGAGAAGAACAAATGCGATTTTGACGGACAGTGCCTGCATGCGCGCTCGATAGGATTTATACATCCGTCGACGGGTGAATATATGGAATTTACGTCCGAACTGCCCGAGTATTTTACATCATTTTTAAATAAGCTAAATAATAAATTCAAAAAGATTTAGGAGAGACTTTTTATGGATTCAGCAATGAAGAAAACACTTAAAAATGCCGCTGTCGATATCCGTATGGGCGCGATAGAGGGTACTTTTAACGCAAAGTCGGGACATCCCGGCGGTTCTCTTTCCATAGCGGAGATACTTGCTTATCTCTACTGGAAAGAAATGAACATCGACCCCAAAGACCCTAAAAAAGAAGACAGAGACAGGCTCGTCCTTTCAAAAGGCCACGCCGCTCCCGCGCTTTATTCGGCGCTCGCATACAGAGGATATTTCCCCGTCGAGGATCTTAAAACATTGAGAAAGAGCGATTCGTATTTACAGGGTCATCCCAACATGAATTGCGTTCCCGGCGTAGATATGAGCACGGGTTCGCTCGGACAGGGAATTTCCGCAGCTGTCGGAATGGCTCTCGGCTCGAAATTCTCCGGCGATAAATTCAGAGTTTATACGATTCTCGGCGACGGCGAAATCGAAGAGGGTCAGGTTTGGGAGGCGGCTATGTTCGCTGCGGCTAAAAAACTTGACAACCTCTGCGTTATCGTAGACAATAACAATCTTCAGATAGACGGAACCGTTGAGGAGGTCAACTCTCCCTATCCCATCGACGAGAAATTCTCGGCTTTCGGATTCAACGTTATAAACGTAAACGGTCATTGCTTCAAGGAGCTTGAAGAGGCGTTCGAAAACGCGAAAGCATGCAAGGTCAAGCCCACCGCGATTATCGCAAAGACCGTAAAGGGCAAGGGCGTTTCGTTTATGGAAAATCAGGTTTCATGGCACGGCTCGGCTCCCAACGCAGAACAGTACGCTCAGGCTATGAAAGAACTCAAGGCACAGAAAGCGGAGGTAGAATAATATGGCAGACGTAATTAAGACCGCGACCAGAGACGCTTACGGCAAGGCTCTTGCCGAACTGGGCGAAAAGAACGATAAACTTATAGTATTCGACGCAGACCTTGCGGCGGCTACAAAAACGGGTATGTTCAAAAAGGCGTTTCCTGACAGATTCATAGACTGCGGAATCGCAGAGGGCAACATGATGGGCGTTGCCGCGGGCATGGCTACCGCGGGTTACACCGTATTCGCTTCATCGTTTGCAATGTTCGCCGCCGGCAGAGCGTTCGAGCAGGTCAGAAACACGATAGGTTATCCGCATATTAACGTTAAAATAGGCGCGACCCACGCGGGTATCTCAGTAGGCGAGGACGGCGCGTCGCATCAGTGCTGTGAGGATATTGCGCTTATGAGAACGATTCCCGGCATGACGATTATCAACCCCGCAGACGACGTAGAGGCGAGACTCGCCGTATTCGCGGCGGCTGAAATGAACGGTCCGTGCTACTTGCGTTTCGGCAGACTCGCAGTGCCCAGACTCTTTGATGAGAATTATAAATTCGAAATCGGCAAGGGCGTTTACCTTAAAGAGGGCAAGGACGTTACGATTATTGCAACTGGTCTTATGGTTGACAGGGCTCTTCAGGCTGCCGAGCTTCTTAAAGCCGACAACATTGACGCGGCGGTTATCAACATGGCTGTCATCAAGCCCATTGACAAGGATATTATTATCGACGCTGTTAAAAAGACAGGCGCAATTGTTACTACCGAGGAGCATAACATTATCGGCGGACTCGGCAGTGCGGTTTCGGAGGTTGTATGCGAGAACTGTCCCGCTCCCGTCGTACGTCACGGCGTAGAGGATGTATTCGGAAAATCCGGTCCCGCTCTCGAGCTTCTTGAAATCTTCGGACTCAACGCGGCGGGTATCGCCGAAAAGGCAAAGGCCGCAATCGCATTAAAATAAGAAAGGCATATAAATTTAACGGTGGTTAAAATGGAAGATATATATAACGTACGATTTTTTAATAAATTCTGCCGTCTGTGCGACGATTCGTACAACAGAGGCTGGAATGAGGCAAACGGAGGAAATCTCTCGTACAGAATGTCGGAGTTTGATGTTGACGAGGTTGAAAAGTATTTTTCATATGAGAGAGAATGGCAGGATATCGGCGTAACTGTCGAAAATCTTGCGGGTGAATACTTCATGGTCACGGGCAGCGGTAAGTATTTTAAAAATACGAAAGAGGAGCCCGACGACAACGTATGCATCATCGAGATTGATTCGACGGGTACGAAGTATCGTATCGTATGGGGACTCGTAAACGGAGGCAGACCGACGAGCGAGCTTCCGACTCACCTTATGAACCATTCCGTTAAGAAGGATATAACGAACGGCAAAAACCGCGTTATCTTCCATAACCACCCGATACATACGATATCTCTTTCGTTTGTACTCGACCTCGACGACAGAACGTTCACAAGAGAACTTTGGGATATGATGCCCGAGTGTCCTGTCGTATTCCCCCGCGGAGTCGGCGTAGTAGGCTGGCACACCCCCGGAAGCATTGAAATTGCCGAGGAAACCGCAGAAAAGATGAAGCGTTTTGACGTAGTCGTATGGGCGGGTCACGGCGTATTCTGCGCGGGCGAGAGCTTCGACAGAGTATTCGGAATTCTCGATACCGTAGAAAAGGCGGCGACGATTCTTTGCAGCGTCAAAGCCATGGGCGGCAAGAAATGGCGCGTGACAAAAGAGCAGGTTATGACGCTTTACGAAAATTACGGCATAGATGTCGACGGAACGTTCTTTGATTGATAAAAAGTATGGAAGTTCACAAAAAACACTTGTAATACATGTTTTTTTGTGATAAAATTGATAGGTAATCATCCTTCTGAATGGAGAAATGTATAATGGCAAACTGTCCTCACTGTAATTATAAATTGTCGCTTGTCGACCTGAAAACCGAATGTCCCGTATGCGGAGTTAATATTCCGTACTACAACATGGACGAGGTTTTAAAGAAAGAGGCAGATAAAGCGGAATATGAGCATGCCATGATTCAGCCGAGATTTGACCGTCTTAAGGCGGCAACGATCGGTTCGACTGTCGCTAAGGTCAGAATCGGAATCTGTCTGCTTCCCTTGCTTGCGACTCTTCTTCCTCTCGGTAAGGAGGTTATCACGCTTCCGTACGCGGTTAAGTCCGTTACGGTTAACGCAATTTCAATTGTAAATGCTTTTTCAAACCTTGATACGGGATTCCTGTTTTCTATGATGGGTTACGATAAGGTCGGTACCGCGTACATAGGCTATTTCGTAGGTCTTATAGGTATCGCGCTTGCAGCCGTCGCCGCGCTTCTCAATCTTATTTTTCTCATTATGTCGTGCGGTAAAAAAGGTATTCAGCGTAACGTCGGCACCGCGATAGCGGGTATCGTTGCAACGGTTATAGCGGGCGTAGGATTTATAATATACACATCGACCATGAAGTCCGTAGCTCCCGACATTTTCTCGGGCAGTATCGGCTGGGGCGGAATCGGAATCCTTGCTGCGTTTGCCGCGGAGATTGCGATAAATCTTATCTATAAGAAAAAGGGTATTCAGGTTAAGTATACGGACGTTTCGCAGTACCTTATCGCATATGACGAGAGAGTCAAGACCGGTGATGAGAAAAGCGAGTCGGTAACCGTTGAGGCTGAAGCCGTCGAAGTGTCAGAGTAAATTTATCAGGTAATATACACAGCGGGCGTATTGAAAGATATGCCCGCTTTTTGTATTACAGCAAAAATAAAAAAACGCCCGCTTTTGCAGACGTTTTGGTGGGAACAATAGGGCTCGAACCTATGACCCTCTGCTTGTAAGGCAGATGCT
>ERZ808240.944-NODE-944-length-36922-cov-6.126048_pt1 | contig 36922 bp, 26 predicted proteins | sample MGYA00521084_ERZ808240 | MGnify/ENA primary metagenome ERZ808240 (study PRJEB31516, sample SAMN03275571) | gut metagenome | biome: mammalia-associated habitat; material: feces | host: Papio cynocephalus | place: Kenya | collected 2012-08-06 ... | reverse complement strand
TCGACGTCATCCTCTCCGCCGTTGGCGACAAGAAGATCCAGGTCATCAAGGCCGTGCGTGCCCTGACCTCCCTCGGTCTGGCCGACGCCAAGGCCCTTGTGGACGCCGCTCCGAAGGCCGTCCTCGAGAAGGCCAAGAAGGAAGACGCCGAGAAGGCCAAGGCCGCTCTGGAAGAGGCTGGCGCTTCCGTCGAGCTCAAGTAATGCATGCGGGAGGGAATCCCGCGCATTATCGGCTTGCATACAAGCATTGGGGAATCCCGTGGTCGAAATTGTTCGGCCGCGGGATTTTCCGCGTTATGGGGCGTCGCTTATTCCTGCCGCATGTGTCCAAGAGGTGTTCAATAAGAATCCGGCGGCTGGGTGCGTGTGTAAGATGCTTGTCGTGAAACGATCGATCATGGAACTGAAGCGCGTCGGTGCCGACGAGAAATACCGTCAAATGACCACTCGTCCCGTGCGCCCCCTGATTCTGAGGCTGTGTCTGCCGGCGGTTGTTTCGAATCTGGTGACGATGGCGTACAACCTCACCGACACCTATTTCATCGGGCGGTTGGGGACGTCGCAGTCGGGGGCGATCGGCATCGCCTTTTCCGTGATGACGATTATGCAGGCCATCGGGTTTTTCTTCGGCCAGGGCGCCGGGAATTCGATGAGCCGTGAATTGGGCAAGCAGCGCAACGAGCGTGCGTCGAGGCTGCTGGCCATAGGGTTCTGCGGCGCGTTCTGCTGCGGCGCGATCCTCGCCGTTTTCGGGTTGGCGAGTCTGGGATCTCTGGTGTATGCGCTTGGCTCCACCGACACCATTGCGCCGTTTGCCGTCACGTATTTGACACCGCTGCTGGTAGCGGCGCCGTGCGTGTGCGGATCGTTCGCCCTGAACGGCCTGCTGCGCTACATGGGCCAGTCCACCTTCGGCATGATCGGCCTGGTGTCGGGCGCCCTGCTGAATTTTACGTTGGCGCCACTGTTCATTTTCGTGTGCGGCATGGGTATTTTCGGCGCGGGATTGGCCACGGCGATCTGCCAGAGCGTGAGTTTCGTCATATTGACCATCATGGCGGCTCGTTTTGGCGTCATTCGGTTGTCGATTCGCAACGCCAGACCTGATGCGCTGCTGCTGCGCGAAGTGGCTGGCGGCGGCTTGCCGTCGCTGATTCGTCAGGGCGCCGGCTCGGTCTCCGTGGCGTGCGTGAACTTGGCGGCCAACCCCTTCGGTGACGCTGCGATTGCGGCCATGGCCATCGTGATGCGCATCACCATGTTCGCCAATTCGGTGATCATCGGTCTGGGGCAGGGGTTCCAGCCGGTGTGCGGCTATAATTTCGGTGCCGGGAAATATGGGCGGGTCAAGGAAAGCTACTGGTTCTGCGTGCGTCTTTCCATCGCCGTGCTGCTGGTGCTGGCGGCTGCCATGTTCTGCCTGGCGCCCGAGCTGGTCGAGGTGTTCCGCTCCGATCCGCAGGTGGTGGCGGTCGGCGTGGTGGCGCTTCGTCTGCAATGCTGCACGGTGGCCTTGAACGGTTACAACATGATGTCGAATATGATGCAGCAGACGATGGGCAAGACGGTGGTGGCCTCATTCCTGGCCCTGTGCCGTCAGGGGCTGTTCCTGGCGCCGATTGTGCTGGTACTGCCGCAGTTCATCGGTCTGGTCGGCGTGCAGGTGGCGCAGTCGGTGTGCGATGTGCTGTCGTTGGTGGTGACCATTCCGTTCCAGGCCACGGTGCTCAAATCGCTGAAGAGTTGACGATTCAAAGGATTATTCTGTGTAATGCCGGAAAAACCGTGTGGTCATGACACAATGGCACATAGGCATGTCTGAATATGGCTTCATTCCAAGGAGGTCGGCGGAAGTGAACGAACAGCGACCGAACCAGCAGTGGATCGTGAAGGTGAACGGCGTTGAAGAGGTGCGTCTTGACCCGGGGGAGAGTCTTGAGATTGGGCGCAAGCCGCTTCGGCCGCTTATCGACAACGGTCGTCGCCGTTTGGATGTGCCGGATCAGACGAAATCGATGTCGAAGCGGCATGCGCTGTTTTCGGTGTCCGATGCAGGCGCCGGTACGTTGCGTGATCTGAACAGCACGAATGGCACCTATGTGGTGCGCGACGACGGAGAATTGATGCGGGTGTCCCCGGAATCGGATTTTCTGTTGCCTCACACCACCATGAGATTCCAGTTCGGTGACGTGCCGGTGGATTTCGTGCGTGTGGAGCTGAGCGTCGCTGCGGACGATGCGGCGCAGCCGGTGGCCGATCTGTTCTCGTATGCGGCTCGTCGCGGCGTGCAGCAGGAGCCGGACGCCGCGGATATGTCCGTGGACGACATCCTGGATTTGCGTGCCGGTGAGCCCACCAGCGTCTTCAACGCCAGCAGTGTGCGCAGCCGTGTCGGGGCGCTGCACGCTCAGGTGCTTGCCGATGCGGGGAATACCGATGACAAAGCGTCGGATGACGCGGACGCGCATGACCCGGAGCGCGATCTTTTTGCCGATGCGATAGACGAAATCGCCCAGGAGCAGCCCGTACAGGGCGAGCAGTCCGTGCAGGGCGTACAGGGCGAGCAACTTGGCAGTGCCGAACAGGCGGCGCGGGACGAGACGGACGAGGCTTCCGGCGATGCCAACACCGCACCATCGGTCGGGACGCAGCCGCCCGTGAATCAACCGACCGCGTTTCGGCCGATGGCCCAGCCTGCGGCGCCAATGCAGACGCAGACGCCGGTGGCGGCCCGATTCGAACCGGGATCCGTGTTCGAAAGGGTTTCCCGTGGTGAGTTCGCGTCGGCGCGTCCGGTGGTCGAAGCAGGCGGCCATACGTCGGACCAGGCGAAAAACACGCGCGACTTCGCCTTGCAATTCGACATGGCCCGCTATCCGCAGCTGTTGCCGTTCCTTGCCATGAACCCGGCGTTGTACGACGATCTCTACGCGTGGCTGGAGGTTCAGGGCAATGCGGATATCGACGCCGCGCTGAAGAACAACGAAGGTTACCGCGATTATCTTGCGGCGACAGGGAAGTGACCGTTATGACCGATCCCACTATCGAAACCACCGCTGCGCCGGGCCGGGGCGGCGAGACCGAACACCCCGAAGGTCGGCGGATTGCGCCGCTCGACCGCATTCGCGCCTGGCGGCAGTCCTATCAGGCTTCGTGCGGCCCGACGCCTTTGGAGGATATTTCGCAATTGGCCGCGCAGCTGGATCTGACGCATGCGCATCCTTCGGGCATCGCCCAGCTGTTTGCGTCCGGACAGGTGCATCTGGACTCCCTGTTTCGAGACAACGGCATGCTTCGCGCGGCGGGACGCCGTCTTGAACGCGTGCTGGACGACCAGGCGGTGAAGGAACGCGTCTCCGGATGCGCGGAGTTGTCGCTGGTGGTGGGCATGGCCACATGGGGCGATTCCGCCATGCCGGTGCTGCTGTATCCGGTGCAGGTGAGCCGGCCCACCGCGTCGCCGTCCAAAACCCTGATTCGCTTTACCGGCAAGGTGGAGCTGAACTCGGTGTTCGTTTCGGCTATGCGCGCCAAAGGCGTGACGTTGAACGCGTCGGAGTTGTTCGACATGTCGCATTATGAGGGCGGTACTCCGGAGACATCGGCGCTGTTCAACGCCATCACTGCGAAAACCTTCGGTTCGATAGAGGATTTTTCGATTGAGCGCACCATTGTGCTCGGATGCTTTGTGGAACCGTCGGCATTGCTGCTGGGGGAAAGCCTGAACATCATCGATCAGATGGAGGACGGGCCGACAGGCAATGTCCTCATCGACGCGCTCGCCGGCAATGCCGATGCCATCGCCTCGCTGAAGGGGCCGCATCTTCCCGAATACAGCCCGTTTGACGTCGATCCGCATAATGAATATGAAATCGGCGATGTGGACAACACGGTGCGATATGCGGCCGGTTTGGCCGCCTCCGGCCATTCCGTATTCCTTGATGAGCCCGCGAACCGCGACACGGCGGTGCAGAGCGCGGCGATCGCCTCCCGCTGCGTGATGGAAGGCAAATCCGTGCTGTATGTGCCGTGCGTGATGGAATCCAAACGACGTTTCATGCAGGAGGCCCGATCGAGCGAGATGGCGCCTCTGGTTCTTGACATCACCGATTCCGATCTCAATGGGTCCATCGACCGCCAGCTGATTGGCGCCGTGGGATACCAGCCGGGAACCGCGAGCGGGCATTTCGATCAGCTGGCTGACGAGTTGGTGGGCGTACGGTCCCGCCTGACCCGTTATCTGGGTGATTTGCACGGCGATAACGAACGCTGGGAGTTCTCCGCCTATGAGACGATCCAGAATCTCGCCTCCATCTCCACGCTGTCCACGCATCCGGCGACGCACGTGCGTCTGAGCATCACCGCCGCGCACGCCATCAAGGGTCGGCTTGACGAATGGTGCGACAAGCTCAGGCGCGCGGCCCAATTGGGCGAATTCACCATCCAGCCGGCGGACACCCCGTGGTTCGGCGCCGCGTTGTACAACGAGGACGAGGCCGTGGATGCATACCAGCGCATTGTGCGGCTGCTGGAGAAAACCCTTCCCGCCACGCGAGAGCATGTCGCCTCCACCGTGCGCACATGCGGCTTCCCGGTGCCCTCCACCGCGCGCGAATGGGGCCGTCAGGTGATGGTGCTCAAGAATCTGCGCCGCGTGCTGGATGTGTTCCAGCCCGCCATTTTCGAGCGTGACATTCCGGCGATGATCGAGGCGACCAAGTCCAAGGAGGAGCGCCGCGCCTCCGCTTCGTCGATGGGATTCTGGGAGCGTCGCCGTCATATCAAGGAGGCCAGGAGCCTGCTGCGCGTGGGTGCCCAGGTCGAGAATCTGCATGAGGCGTTGCTGGTGGTGGCCAAGCAGGCGGAGCAGTGGCGCATGTTCGTGCCCGCTGGAGGCTGGCCGGTCCTGCCTGCGAAGCTGGATCGGATCATCGATGTGCAGGACATGCTGGATCAGGATCTGACCGCGCTGGACGTCGTGCTATCCACCACGCCCGCCGGAGGCAATCTGGAGACCACTGCGTTGAATGAGGTGGAGAATCGGCTGAAGGCGCTGTTCAACGATCACGCCGCCTTGGATACGCTGCCCGAGCGAGCCGGGCTGGAACGTGAGTTCGCATCCGTCGGACTTGGCGATCTCATCGCCGATCTGAGGAACCGCCAGGTTGACGAGGACGGTGTCGGCAACGAACTGCGCCTGTCGTGGTGGACCACGGTGTTCGACGATATCGTCCATTCATCGGCGATTATCTCGAATACCGACGGGTCTGCGCTGTCGAACGCGGCTGACCGTTTCAATCAGGTTGATACCGAGCATGTGCGTTCCATTGGCGCCATGGTGGCCCAGGAGTCCATGCGGAAGCTTTCCGAACTGCTATTCTCCCGGACGCAGGAGGCCAACCAGCTGCATACGCTGCTCGCCTCCGAGCCGCGCATCGGATTGAGCCGTTTGGTGCACGGCTATCCGTCGATGATGCGTCTGGCCAAGCCTGTGATGGTGGCGACTCCGGCCACGCTGGCGGCGCTGACCGATGCCGATCAGCTGGCTGACGTGGCGGTGCTGGACGCTTCGGCGCACATCGAGCCGATCGAGTTGCTGTCGGTGCTCAGGCGCGTCAGGCAGGTGGTGGTGCTGGCGCATGGCGAGACCATCACCAGCGATTCGGTGAAATTGCTGACTTCGATGCTGCCCACCGTGAAGGTGAAGGCCCGTCCCGGTCGTCGCGCTCCCCGCGTGGCCGCATTCCTCAAAGCGCATGGCTACGGTGAGGTGCCGTTTGACATCGCCACCGAAGCCGCCCGGGGCAATGTGTCCTATACCGCGGTCAATGGCACGGGCGTTCCGGTGTTTTCCTCCGGCTTGGTGGAATCCAGCCAGCAGGAGATCGATGCGGTGATTGCCATTCTGCATCGTCGCGCCGCCGCATTCACCATCGTGCCCGCCTCGTATCTGCTGACCATCGTGACGCTGTCGACCACGCATCGCATGCGTCTGGGCGCTGAATTGAAGGCTTGTGCGGCCAAGAACGCCGAGTTTGGTAAATTCCTGAGGCATGTGCGCATCATCAGTCTTGACGAAGTGGCCGGTGCGCAATCCACGGACGTCATTCTCTCGCTGGGGTTCGCCAAGACTTCGCATGGTCGTCTGCTGCAGCAGTTCGGCGACCTGGAGGGCGAGGCCCGCAGCGGCATGCTGCTGGACGCCATTGCATTGGCTAATCGTAATCTTGATATTGTCAGCGCGTTCAGATCGTCGGATATGGAGGAGGAGCGCCTTCACCAGTCCGGTCCGAAGCTGCTGCGGGAGCTGCTGATATGGGCAGAGCAGCTCGGTGATGAGCCGATGCGCCCTGAGACGCATGAGTTGCAGAAGCGCAATGTTCTGCTTGCCGATCTGGCTGACCGCATTCGCGCCCGGGGCATTGAAGTGGGTGTGGATTACGGGTTCGACACCGGCATGCGCATTCCATTGGTGGTGGGCGTGACGGGCAGGCCGTTCGCCTTGGCGGTGCTTACCGATGACGCCGCCTTCATGTCGGTGCAGTCCACGCGTGAGCGGCACCGCATAATGCAGGAGAATCTGCAGTTGCAGGGCTGGTCCGTGATGACGGTGTGGTCGGTGTCCGCGTTTGTCAATCCCGATAAGGAGGTTGACAGAATCATCGCGCATCTGGCTGATCTGTATGGGGATGCGGTTCGATGAGCGGACAGCAGAAGTCGGCGTTGCAGCCACGCGGTCGCAGGCCCCATAAGCGTGTGGTCCGCAAGGGCACCGAATGGTTCGATGCGGACGGCGTGGCGTCGGAACCCTCCGACGAACAGACGGCGGCCCAGCGCGCCGCGGACGACGATCGGCGTATTCTTTCGGAGCTGCCGCCGCATTGGGCGGTGTTCAATGAGCGCGGTTAGCTCGGGGTTTGGTCGCGGACCGGTCCGTTGACGGATCTCATTGACGGATATGCGTGGATAACGTCCCTCTCGGAAGCCCTCTCAGAGGTCCAGGAACTGGTCAAGGCCGATGGTCAGTCCCGCATGGCCGCCATCGGCCAGCTTGCGCACGGCCAGCAGCACGCCGGGCATGAAACTTGTGCGGTCAAAGCTGTCGGCGCGAATGGTCAGTTGCTCGCCCGCATTGCCGAACAGGACTTCCTGATGGGCGTTCAGCCCGCGCAGGCGCACCGCATGCACGTGAATGCCGTCAATCGTTTGGCCGCGTGATCCGCCGTCGGTCTGCGTGGCGTCCGGCACCGGGCCAAGTCCGGCGGCCCGTCGGGCGGCGGCGATGCCGCGCGCGGTGTGGAGCGCGGTGCCGGACGGCGCATCCACCTTGGTGGGATGGTGCAGCTCGATGACTTCCGCGGATTCGAAGTACCGGGCGGCGATCGTGGCGAAGTGGTCGGCCAGCACGGCGGAAATCGCGAAATTCGGGGCGATGAACACGGCCTGGTCCGGCTTCGGCGCATGCTTGAGGGCTTCGCGCACCCGCGCAAGCTTGTCGTCGGTCCAGCCGGTGGTGCCGACCACCACATCGACGCCCCGGCCGATAAGCGTGAGCACATTGTCAAGTGAGACGGCGGGCACGGTGAATTCCACGGCCACGTCGGTGTTGGACGGCGCAATCGCAGTCAGATCGTCGCCGGCATCCAGTGCCAGCGCCAGCTCGGTGTCCTCCGCGCCGCGAACCGCATCCACCACATGCGATCCCATGCGCCCCTTCGCGCCCACCACCGAAACCTTGATCATAGCTGCTCCTTGCAATGCTGGTTCATGCCTGGGAAAGGCATGCTGTGCGCTCACCATCATATCGTCCGTCTCCGTGGCGCGTCGGACCTGTCCGCTGGATATATTGGCTGGCGGATATTCGTGTTGCGGCGGCATTATGCATGGGGGACGGTGAATCCGTGGACGGTGAAGGTTGTCAGGGCAAGGCGGAACTTCGGCGGCGGGCCATCGCAATGCGCCTGCGAACCACGCGGGATGACCGTCTCCGGCAGGGGCAGGCCGTCGTCCGGGCGTTTGCCGCATCGGGGATTGCCGTGCGGACCGGGGATGTCGTGGCGGCATATGTGTCGATGGGATCCGAGGTGGACACGCGTCCGCTGCTGTCGCGGCTGCTCGTCACCGGGTGCACGGTGTTGGTTCCGCGGCTGGGCGGCGGCCTTGACATAGGGTGGAGCGAGCTCGAATCCTTGAAATCGCTGTCAAACGTGGGTGCCGGCCGGCCGTGGGAGCCGTCGGATGGGGCAGTGCTGCCGCCCGGGACTCTGGGAAGGGCGTCGCTGATCCTGGTGCCTGCCCTGGCTGTGGACGCGCGCGGCACTCGCCTGGGGCGCGGTGGCGGGTGGTACGACAGGGCGCTGGCCGTTCGTCGGCCGGGGACGCCGGTTGTCGCCGTGTGCTGGCCCTGGGAGAACCGTGTTGCCGACGGCGAGCGGGGATTGCTGCCCGCATTGGGCCACGATGTGCCGGTTGACGCCGTGCTGACCGGCGAGGGGCTGACTTGGACGGGTCGTATGCACTGTCCTGCGAACGACTAGGATATGAACGGTTGAAATCTGTGCAAGAACCATATCCATGGAAATGAGGGGATAGTCACATGCCTACGTATCATTACCGCTGCAAGAGCTGTCAGTACGATTTCACCCAGGTTCAGTCCTTTAGCGACGATCCGATTACCGTATGCCCGAAGTGTGGACAGGAGCAGGTGCGCAAGGTGTATGCCGCCGTGCCGATCGAGTTCAAGGGGCATGGCTTCTATCGCACTGACGGCGCCTCGCATTCCTCGTCCAAATAGCGCGTGTCCCGGTGACTCGAGCGGATCATGAGGCGCTTCACGGACCTGTAATACGCCCATAGCGAATTTCCGCCGGGATTCGCGTCGCCTTTTCGGCGGCGCCGCCGGGATTGGGCACATTCGACCACAGTCAGCCGGATAGTTGCCCCATGCATCCGCGTCCCGCATGATGCGGATATGACTGGGAACACATTGCAACGACGGCGTCTAATCGTCATGGGAAGGCGGTTGTTGTCCGCATGGTGCGCAGGTGTGGCGGTTTGGCTGGCCCTGCAGTTCGCCGCCGCGCTTGTCGGCAGGGAGCCCGTGGTGGTCGCCTCGATGGACATCGCGCGGGGCGAGCGGCTTTCGGACGAGAACCTGACGGTGGTTGAGGCGCCCGTTTCATCGATGGGCGAGTTGGCCACGCGATCCGTCGACCGGCTTCGCGGGCGCATTGCGCTGGCCCCGATGAGCCGCGGACAGCCGGTGTATGAGGCTTCGCTTGCCGTCGCCCCGATCCCTCCCGATGGCAGCACCATCATCGAGGTGCGCCTCGCCAGCGTTCCGGAACATTTGATCGCGGGTGATCATGTGGATCTCGTGTCGTCGGTGGGATGTGCGCAGACGTCGTCGCCGGTTGCATCGGGGCCGTTGCCGCAGGTATCCGATGGGACGGAACGGGCGGCGGTATGCGTGCTGGCCCGCGACGCGTTGACGCTTGTCGCCCCCTCGGCACGGCTCGACGCCGATTCGGATAACGGTTCTTCGAATGCCATCGGCGTGACGGGGCAGTCCTCCGAACAGCGCGCGGAGTTGCAGGTTACGGTCGCGCTTGATCCGGATGAGGCGTTGACGGTGCTGGCCCAGCAGGAGGCCGGGCCGATCCTGGCGGTGAGTCGCGCAAGCGACGGTGGCATGGGTGACGGCGACGAATGACCCGGCGAAGCGTCCCACCCGCGAAGTACGGTAAATCCTATGAGTGACGGTGACATGCATCTGCTAGAGCCGGCCCCCTTTGGCCGCATCCTTCCCGCTATGGTGACCCCGATGAAAGCCGATGGTTCGGTTGACTTCGAGGCGGCACAGCATCTTGCGCAGTCCTTGGTCGCGGACGGTGCGGATGGTCTGGTGGTCAACGGCACCACTGGCGAATCCCCGACCACGCATATGGACGAGAAGGTCGATCTGGTCCGTGCCGTCAAGGAGGTCGTGGATGTGCCGGTGATCTCCGGTGCCGGATCCAACGACACGGCCCATACCGTGCGGATGGTCGAGCAGACCCAGGAGGCCGGTGCTGACGCGGTGCTGGTCGTCATGCCGTATTATTCCCGTCCCAGCCAGGATGGCATTGTGGGGCACTACCGGGCCGTGGACGCGGTGGCTGAGAAGCCGATCATCGTATACGACGTGCCCGGCCGCACCGGTCTGAAGGTCACCATCGAAACGTATGATCGCCTTGCCGAGCTGGACCACGTGAAGGCCGTGAAGGACGCCACCGGCGATCTTGCGGCGGCGGTGGAGAAACAGCAGCGCACCGGGCTGGCCTGGTACTCCGGGGACGACGGTTTGTTCCTGCCGTTCCTGTCCATCGGCGCGGTCGGCATCATCTCCGTGATCGCTCATGTGGCCTCCAACCCGATGCGCAGGCTGGTCGAGGCCTTTGACCGCGGCGACATCGCCACCGCCCGCAAACTCGCCAACCAATTGGCCCCGCTGGTGCACGCCCTGAACGGAGACGGCTATCAGGCCGTGATGGCGAAGGCCGCATGCCGGATCGCTGGCAAGATTCCCTCCACCGCGATGCGTCTGCCGAATATCGGCGCCAACGCCAAGCAGCTGGATAAGGCCGAGGAAGGCATGCGCGCCGCCGGTCTACTCTGACACGTCGCCCCCTGCCTAATGCGGGGGCAAAGAAATAGGAAATACCGAATACAAGAATGGCAAGAAGAAACAACACCAACAGACAACGCAATCAAAAAACATCCAGGGCGGGCAAGGCTCCCGCTGCCACCGGCTCGCAGCAGGGCGTGCAGCTTGTGGCGCCCCCCAAGTACCGCAAGGGATCCATGCGCATCGTCCCGCTTGGCGGTCTGGGCGAGATCGGGCGCAATATGAATGTGATCGAGTACAACGGTCACCTGCTGCTCATCGACTGCGGCGTGCTTTTCCCCGAGGAGGAGCAGCCGGGCGTCGATCTCATTCTGCCCGATTTCAGCTATATCGAGCATCGTCTCGACAAGGTCGAAGCGCTGGTGCTCACGCACGGTCATGAGGATCACATCGGCGGCGTGCCGTACCTGCTGAAGCTCCGTCCCGATATTCCGCTCATCGGTTCCAAGCTCACGCTGGCTTTTGTGGACGCGAAGTGCAAGGAGCATCGCATCAATCCCGTGGAGCATGAGGTCTCCGGCCGCGACAAGATGAAGGTCGGTCCCTTCGACCTCGAGTTCGTCACCGTGACCCATTCCATTCCGGACGCCCTGGCCGTTCGCGTCAAGACTCCGGCGGGATCCCTGATCGACACCGGCGACATCAAGCTCGATCAGCTGCCGTTGGACCATAAGATCACCGATCTGGTGGAGTTCGGCAAGCTGGGCGAGCAGGGCATCGACCTGCTCATGATGGATTCCACCAATGCCGAGATTCCTGGATTCGTCAAGCCCGAGACCTCGATTGGACCGGCCCTTGACCATGCCTTCGCCGAGGCCACGCGCAAGATCATCGTGGCGAGTTTCTCCTCCCATGTGCACCGTGTGCAGCAGGTGGTCGACACGGCCCACAAGTATGGCCGCAAAGTGGTGTTCGTCGGCCGGTCCATGGTCCGCAATATGGGCATCGCCGCCGATCTGGGCTATCTCCACATCCCCGAGGACACGGTTGTGGACCTGAAGCAGGCCCGCGACATCCAGGACGACAAACTGGTGTACATGTGCACCGGCTCGCAGGGCGAACCCATGGCGGCGCTTGGCCGCATCGCGGACGGCAACCACCCCGACATCCAGATCAACGAATTCGATACCGTGATCTTGGCCAGCTCGCTGATTCCGGGCAACGAGCACGAGGTGTACAAGGTCATCAACAAGCTTGTGCAGCTGGGTGCCCGCGTGGTGAACCGCGATAATGCCGCCGTGCATGTCTCCGGCCATTGCAACGAGGGCGAGCTGCTGTACATGTACAACATCGTCAAGCCCAAGTGCGCGATGCCCATCCACGGCGAGAACCGCCATCTGGTGGCCAATGGCCTGATCGCCGTGAAAACCGGCGTGGACCCGCAGAATGTGGTGCTCGCCCAGGACGGCGACGTGGTGGATCTGTACCACGGCCGCGCCGCGGTTGTCGGCTCCGTGCCGTGCGGCTACGTGTATGTCGACGGTGATTCGGTGGGGGAGCTCACCGACGAGGAGCTGGAGAAGCGTCGCATCCTCGGCTCCGAAGGATTCGTCTCCAGCTTCGTGGTCGTCGACACCGAAGCCAGCGAGGTGGTGAACGGCCCGAAGATCTTCCTGAACGCCGTGGCCGAGGACGAGAGCGAATTCGACCAGGTGCGCACGCAGATCGTCTCCGCCTTGGAGGACGCGATGATCCACGGCACCAAGGACACGCATAAGCTGCAGCAGATCATGCGCCGCTCGCTGGGCAGCTGGATCTCCCGCAAGCTTCGTCGCAAGCCGATGATCGTGCCGGTGGTGGCCGATATCGCCGATGTGGATGAAGATCGCTGAATCATTCGAATCGCAAGGAGTCATACGAAATGCCGGGATCAAACCTGACCAGGCTGGAAGCCGAGGAGCGCAACAGCGTCGTCTCCGGGCCGATCCACTATGCCGTTGCGCTGGACCTGACGACCGGCGCCAAAACCTTCGGGTCGACCACCACCGTCACCTTCGGCGCCACCGAGGGGGCGGACACTTTCCTCGATCTCATCGCCGACGAGGTGAGCGAGGTGATCGTCAACGGAACGAGCATCGACGTCGCCGACGCGTTCGTCGACAACCGCATCGAACTGAGGGGACTGCACGAGCGCAACACCGTTACGGTGAAGGCCACATGCCGGTACTCGAATACCGGCGAGGGCCTGCACCGTTCGGTGGACCCCTCCGACGGCAATGTGTACCTGTACTCCCAGTTCGAAGTGCCGGACGCCCGACGCGTGTACGCCGTGTTCGACCAGCCCGATCTGAAGGCCGTGTTCGATTTCGAGGTGCTGGCGGCACGGTCCTGGATCGTGCTGAGCAACATGCCGGCGGCCTCCGTGACGGATGACGACACCGTCACCGAAGCCGGCACTCTGGGCGAGCACGAGCCTGAGACCTCGCGCCGCTGGGTGTTCGAATCCACGCCCACCATGAGCTCCTATCTGACCGCCATCTGCGCCGGCCCGTATGCCGAGTGGCATACCGAATACGCCAATGAGGACGGTCGTGTCGTCCCGATGGGCATGTTCTGCCGTCAGGCGCTCGCCGACGCGTTTTCGAAGGACGTCGGCTACCTGTTCGACGTGACCAAGAAGGGCTTCGCCTTCTACGCCAAAACGTGGGGCGTGCCGTATCCGTATGCCAAATACGACCAGATCTATGTGCCCGAGTACAACGCCGGCGCCATGGAGAACATCGGCATGGTCACCATCCGCGACCAGTATGTCTTCGATTCCAAGGTGACCGATGCGCTGGCCGAGCGCCGCGTGGTCACCGTGCTGCACGAGCTCGCCCACATGTGGTTCGGCGATCTGGTGACGATGAAGTGGTGGAATGATCTGTGGCTCAACGAATCCTTCGCCGAGTTCACCTCCACGCTCGCCACCGCCGAGGCCACCGAATGGCACGACGCCTGGGCCACGTTCTGCTCCGGCGAAAAAAGCTGGGCGCTGCGTCAGGACCAGTTGCCCACCACCCATCCGATCGTGGCGCCGATCAACGACCTCAACGACACCTACGTCAATTTCGACGGCATCACCTATGCCAAGGGCGCCTCGGTGCTCAAGCAGCTGGTGGCGTATGTGGGTCGCGAGAAGTTCTTCGAGGGCATCCACAACTATCTCGACAAGCATGCGTATGCCAACGCCACGCTGGCGGATCTGCTCGCCGAGCTCGAACGGACTTCCGGCCGCGATCTGAAGGCCTGGAGCGCCCAGTGGCTGGAAACCTCCGGCATCAACACCATCGCTCCGGAGCTTGAGCTGGATGAAAGCGACGCAACCATCGAATCCCTGAAACTCGTGCAAACCGCGTCCGCCGACCATCCGGTGCTGCGCCCGCATCGCCTGGCGCTGGGCTTCTATAACGAGGATCCCGACACCGGCAGGATCGTGCGCACCGACCGCATAGAACTGGATGTCGACGGTGCGGTGACCGAGGTACCGGAAGCCGCCGGCAAGCCGCGTCCGGCACTGCTGCTCATCAACGACGACGATCTGACCTACACGAAGATCCGGTTCGACGAGGACAGCCAGGAGTTCGCCGCCCGCAATCTGGGCCGTTTCGATGATGCGCTCGCCCGCGCCGTGATCTGGCTGGGGTTCTGGGACATGACCCGTGACGGCGAATTCCCGGCGGAGCGTTTCGTGGCCATGACCCTTGATCTTTTGGCTCACGAAACGGAGTCCACCACGTTCCGCTATGCGCTGGCCTGCATGTCGACCGCGGCCCATCATTATGTGGCGCCGTCGCGCCGCGATGTGACGCTGTCCACTGTGGCGACCAGGTTGTGGGAGCTGGCCGCACAGGCCGAACCGGGATCCGACCAGCAGTTCCAGCTCGTGACCGCGTATCTCGGCTATGGAACGGAGGAGGACGAGGTCTTCGCCCATCATGCCGAGGGCCTGCTGGATGGCTTCGTGCGCTTCAAGGGTTTGGACGTCGACAATAACTTCAGATGGACGATCATCCAGTCCCTGACCGGCACGAACAACATGGACGACGACCAGGTGGAGGAGGAACTCTCGAAGCGGGAAACCACCGAAAACCGGGAGTTCGCCCTGGGCGCCCGCGCCGCCCGCGCCACCGCCGAGGCCAAGAGCTGGGCATGGGATGAGGCCCTGCACAATGCGGAGCTGACCAACATGCAGCTGGAGGCCGTGGCCCGCGGCTTCGCCGCCACCCCGCGTCCGGATCTGGCCGAACCTTACGCCGAGCGGTATTTCCAGGCCATTGACTGGATCTGGAAGAACAAGACCTATCACATGGCGGAGGCCCTGCTCAACGGGCTGTATCCGATCTATGCGAACCCCGAGACGCTGACCTCGTTGGGCGATGCGTGGCTTGACGGCCATCAGGACACCGATCGCGCGCTGCGTCGCATGGTGATCGAGAACGTGGCCGGTTCGCGCCGCACCCTGAAGGTCCGCACATATAACGAGCGGTTCGCCTGATCGGCGCGTTGCCGTGGCTTCGCGGCCTCGGTGACTCCCATTCCCTGATAATGATGATGACGCCGTCCATCCCGCCGGATTGGGCGGCGTCATCGTATGGGAAATGAGGAAAAACATAGGGGGTTGCCGGCGATGGGCGTGGTTTTCGCCGGCCGGTGAGTACGATGGGGTTCGGTTATTGGAGGACGGCTGTGGTCGGTCCATGTGACGAGGAATGAGGTTTACCAATGCCCAATATGTTTGGCACTGATGGCGTGCGCGGTTTGGCGAATCGAGATTTGACGGCGCGATTGGCGCTTGACCTGGGTGATGCGGCGGTGCGCGTGCTTGGGGATTCCAATGTCAAGGGCGATCAGCCCGGCAGCCGGCGTCGCGCCCTGGTGGGACGCGATACGCGCGTGTCCGGCGATTTTCTGGCCGCGGCGCTGTCTGCGGGCATGTCGGCCGGCGGCTTTGACGTGATTGACGCCGGCATCATCCCGACCCCGGGCGTCGCCTATCTGACCTCGGTGCTCAATGTGGAGATGGGCGCCGTGATCTCCGCCTCCCACAATCCCATGCCGGACAACGGCATCAAGTTTTTTGCGCGCGGTGGATTCAAACTGCCGGACGCCAAGGAAGACGAGATCGAAGCGGTGCTGGGCAAGGACTGGCAGCGTCCGACCGGCGCCGGCGTGGGACGTGTCAGCCACGACACTGTCACCGCCACCAACCTGTATATCGACCATTTGGTGAGCACCATCGCCCCGCTGGGCGTCGACAAGGTGCAGCCCACGCCGCTGAAGGGTCTGAAGATCGTGGCCGACTGCGCCAATGGCGCCACGTCGGTGGTGGCTCCGGAGGCATTGCGTCGGGCCGGCGCCGACGTGATTGTTATCAACGCGTCCCCGGATGGCTACAACATCAACAAGCATGCCGGTTCCACGCATCCCGAGCAGCTGCAGGCCATGGTGAAGGCGTCGGATGCCGTGATGGGCGTGGCCTTCGACGGCGATGCGGATCGATGCCTCGCCGTGGACGAGGACGGCACTCTGGTGAACGGCGACCAGATCATGGGCATTCTGGCCCGTGCCAAGAAGCGCGAGGGCAAGCTGAACCACGACACGTTGGTGGTGACCGTGATGAGCAACCTCGGGCTCAAGCTGGCTCTGAAAGACATGGGCATTGCCACGGTTCAGACCAATGTGGGCGACCGTTATGTGCTGGAGGAGATGCTGCGGGGTGGTTATTCACTGGGCGGCGAGCAGTCCGGGCATGTGATCAACCGCGAATTCGCCACCACCGGCGACGGCACGCTGACGGCGCTGACATTGGCCAACGAGGTGATGAAGTCCGGCAAGAGCCTCAAGGAGCTGGCGGCCGATTTCCCGCAGCTGCCGCAGCAGCTGGTGAACGTGCCGAACGTCGACAAGATGGCCGCGACGACGAACGCCGCGGTGCAGTCCGCCGTGAAGCGCGAGGAGAAGCTGCTGGGCGATACCGGCCGCGTCCTGCTGCGTCCGTCCGGCACCGAGCCGCTGGTCCGCGTGATGGCCGAGGCCTCCACCCAGGAGCAGGCCGACGAGGTGTGCTCCCGTCTGGCCCAGGTGGTGGCCGACGAGCTGGCCATCTAACGCTTCGTCTGGCGTCGGATCTTCCGGTATGCTGGGGTTCCGGTATGCATGCCGGAAGATCCTGTGTCCGGTTGTCGTAAGCGAAGCGGAGTCAATGCATCATGTTTGGTAAAAACGCCAAAATCAACATCGCCTATAACAATTACATCGAGCAGCTGCTCAAGGAGGGCGGCAAGGAGAAGATCCTGCCGATCGTGCAGGCCGGTGAGCCGGTGCTGCGTCGGACCTGCATCCCGTACCGGGGGCAGTTGCGCAAGGGCACGTTGAACAAGCTCATCGACGTGATGCATACCACGATGCTCGAAGCGCCGGGCGTCGGTCTGGCCGGCCCCCAGATCGGCCTGAATCTTGCGATCGCCGTGGTCGAGGACCATGTGCGCGACGACGAGGACGATCCGCGCGAGATCGCGGAGTTCCCCTTCCATGTGATTCTCAACCCCGCATACGAGCCGGTTGGGGACGAAACCCGCAGTTTCTTTGAGGGATGTCTGAGCTTCTCGGGATATCAGGCGGTGCGTCGCCGCTGGCTGGACATCACGGCCGAATGGGATGACGAGCATGGCCAGCATCATAAGGAGCGGCTGCACGGATGGCCAGCCCGCATCTTCCAGCATGAAACCGACCATTTAAGCGGCGAATTGTATATTGATCGCGCCGAGATCCGCTCACTGACCACCGACGAGAACCTTGAGGATTTCTGGTGCGAGGATCCGGTGCCCGCGGCGGCAGCCTCCGAACTGGGGTTTTCGCTATGAAGCGTGGAGCTCGATTCGGCGGGAACCGGTGCGCTGCCGCTTGTGACGAGGCGTGATAAGCTGTCGAATCATGATCAACCTGCGATCCCATACCACGCGACTCGGCGTGCTCGACATTGGCTCCAACACCGTGCATATGCTCATTGTGGACGCCGCTCCCGGTGCTCGACCCGAGCCCGAGGCGTCCACCAAAACCACGGTCCGTTTGATGAAGTACCTCAAGGACGATGGCAGCATCAAGAAATCCGGCGTGGAGGCGATTCTCGATGCAGTGGATCAGTGCATGAAGCTTGCCGAGGAATACGACATCACGCAGCTGCTGGCCATGGCCACATCCGCGCTGCGCGAGGCGCCGAACGGCAACAAGATCCTGCACAAGATCGAGGAGCATATCGGCCAGGGCGTCACGGTGCTCTCCGGCACCGACGAGGCCCGCCTGACCTTCCTTGCGGCTCGTCGGTGGTACGGCTGGGATGCCGGGCGCCTGCTGGTGCTGGACATCGGCGGCGGTTCCCTCGAGGTGGCCATGGGGTCCGACGAGGAGCCGACGGTGGCGCTGTCGGCGGCGGCGGGCGCCGGGCGCGTTACGTCGAAGTTCCTGCCCGAGGGCACCGCCACGGTCGACGAGCTGGAGGATGTGCGCCAGCACGTGCGCAAGATCCTCGAGCCGATGGTCAAGGCGTTCCCCAAGTCCAAGATGCCGAACCATGCGGTCGGTACTTCGAAGACCTTCCGTTCGCTGGCCCGCCTGTGCGGCGCGGTGATGCGCTCGCCGGGCCGCGAGGATTCGTGGATCATGACCCGTGAGCAGCTTGAGGATTGGATTCCGCGTCTGGCCGCCATCGAGCCGGAGCAGCGCGTGGCGCTTCCGGGCATCACGCCCGAACGGACCATGCAGATTGTGGGCGGCGGCATTGTGGCCGACGAGATCATGAAGGCGCTTAATGTGCAGGAGGTGGAGATCTGCCCGTGGGCGTTGCGTGAAGGCGCAATTCTGCGTTGGCTTGACCAGTTCGGCCGCACACGTCTGGGCTTCTGATGGCTGGTCGTATCGGGTGATCGGCTCAGTCGATTGCCGCTGGATTTGCGAATGGGGTTCTCGCCGTCCAGGGCGAGAACCCCATTCAATTGCGCGTTGTGGTATGCGTGCGCGGATGCCGTTCTGATCAGGCGTTTCGGCCGTAGGCCTCCAGCTGTACCAGTGCGGCCCATGGCGACGGATCGTCGGATTTGACGAGCTTGCCCACCTTCACCCAGGTGACGCCGTTAGCCTCGCCGGCATCGAGGCTGAAGCGGTGAGGCTGATCGGATTTCTCCATATGGACGGTTTTGGAGGTGCCGTCGGAGAAGCTGATCGTCACCTGCGTCCACCAGTTGTCGTGGGGGAAGTCGGAGCGGGTGACCAATACGATCTCGTCGAGATCGACGGGACGGCCGAATTCCACGGTGATTTCGGCGTCGTCGCGGTTGTCGTTGCCCCAGGTGGCGTACGGCCATTCGCCGTGCAGGGTATTGGCGGTGATGCCGTCGATGACGTTGCGGGCGAAGAACACCGGTTCCATGCGGGTTTCGGCATTGGCGCGCGCGTGCGGGAACACGTCGGGCTCGTCGTGCTGGTCGATGGGGTTCAGCGCGAGGTTGCGCGTGGCGCCGATCTCATCGGCGGTGGCGGCTCTCAGCGAGGTCAGATGCAGGTTGCCGGTGAAGGATTTCGGATTGTACGGCACTTTCGCGGCGCCAAAGGGGACCGTGAAGGTGAATGCCTCACCGGTCAGATAGACCAGGCTTTCGTCGATCGCGTCGTCGACGCGGACCATGTAGTAGCCGGGGGTCGGGACCGTGAAACGAATGCGATCGCCCGGCGTGTAGTTCCCGCGGTATACCAGTGTCGCGCGTTCGGCGGCTTCAGTGGAGTCCAGCTCCTTGCCGGAGCCGTTCTCCACGCTGATCTTCAACGTCATTGTCGATTCCTTTCTTGGACGAACGGGTGTGGTCCCGTTCACGGACGGTTCCATCATAGAAGAAGCTTCGTTCCATGAGGGGATGTCGTCTGAAAAGTAGCCGGGGATGTCGCCGGGGAATTATCATTGGCGGTGGCGTCGGTTGTGCGGTGCGCACCGGCGGTGTATCGGAGAGTCGAACCATATCGGCTGGCATGGAAGACAAGGAGCGGTGATGGCGACGGAGGACGAACGGAGTGCCCGCCCGGGCGGCGGCGAACTGGCCGGAGTGACGATCAGACGTGCCGGGGGCGGGGACATTCCCCAGATCGACCGGCTGTTGCGCCAGGTGCTTGAGGTGCATCACGCCGGCCGTCCGGATCTGTTCAGGGGTGGGGTGAAGAAGTACACGGATGGCGAATTGGAGGGCATCCTCTCCAGCGACGACACCCCTGTGTTCGTGGCGGTCCGCCCGCGCGGCGCCGAAGACGGCGTCGGGGAGACGGGCGCGGATCAGGTGCTGGGCTACGCCTTCTGCGTGTTCCAGCGGCATCCCGACAGCCACATCCTCACCGATGTCACCACCTTGTACATCGATGATCTATGCGTCGACGAGCGCTCGCGCGGCATGCACGTCGGCAGTGCGCTGTACCGCTTTGTCGTGGACTATGCGCGCGGGTGCGGTTGCCATAATGTCACCCTCAACGTGTGGTCCTGCAATCCTTCCGCCATGGCCTTCTATGAGCGTATGGGGCTCAAGCCCTATCGCATCGGCATGGAGCGGGTGCTGGAGTCGTAAGGTCGAGCGGGTGTCGACGCGCCTGGTGATCGTGTACAATAGGGCGTCGTTGCCCCGGTAGCTCAGGGGATAGAGCACCGCTCTCCTAAAGCGGGTGTCGTGCGTTCGAATCGCATCCGGGGCACTTGATGACAGCTGGCCGACCAGGTATGCGGCCATGGATTCGTGGCCGCCGTCGTTGCGGCGGATAGGTGATTGGCGATGCGTGTGATGCGCAGGATATTGGGGATTGCTGGCGTATTGCTGACGATGGCGTGCGTCGCGGCCGTTGTCGCGAGACTTGCGCCGTCCGATGTGTCCGCCATGCCGTATCTGCCGATTGCAGTGTCCGTCATGCCGTGGTTCGTGGTGGTGTCGGCGCTTGCGACGGTGCTGACATTGGCGGGTCGGCGGTGGCTGTCGGCGTTGGTCGCCCTGCTGTGCCTGGTGGTTCAGGTGTGGTGGCAGCTGCCGTTCTATCGGGATGGTGATTCGCTGCCCGCGGATGCCACGCGTGCGATCGCCACGGCGCATCCCAATCCCATTGACGGCTACGCCCGGGTGATGACTCTGAATGTCTATAAGGGGGCGGCCGATCCCGAGGCCATCGTCGACACCGTGAGTCGGGAACGCGTCGAGGTGCTGGCGCTGCAGGAGACCACCGATGACTTCGTCGGCAGGCTGGAGTCGGCCGGCATTGGCAGGTATCTGCCGTACAGCACCGTTTCGTCGTCGGATGGGGTGTACGGCAACGGGTTGTGGTCGGTGACCTCGCTGCAGGATCCGGTGGAGGACGAGGTTGGCTCCAGTGCGTCGTTCATGCCGGGCGCCACGGTTGCCTTCGACGATGGCGCGACCCCGGTTCGGTTCGTGTCGGTGCATACCACGTCGCCGGTGCCTGGGTATTGGCGGCAGTGGAAGCGTTCGCTCGACGAGTTGGGCATGATGCGCTCGCATGATGGATATCGCTATGTGTTCATGGGTGATTTCAACGCCACGTACGATCATGCGCCGTTCCGCGATTTTCTCGGATCGCGCTTTCGCGATGCGGCTCGGCTGTCCGCGCGAGGATTGACGTTCACGTGGCCGGCCAATCGTTCCGGTGTGCCGCGATTCGCCGCCATCGACCATATTGTGGTGGATCAGGGGATGCGTGCGGGCAGGGTGTCGGTGGTGCCGATCGCAGGTTCGGATCATGCGGCGCTGCTGGCGACGATCGCGGTGTCGTAGGGTATTTCGTTGGCCCGTGCACGGAGGCCGCGATCGCCCGTTATGCTGTGGGTGAAATCGACGTCTGGTCGGTTGGGTGCGGACTAATACGGGAGGTGTCAAGAGGCTCGAGAGGTTCGAGGCCTCGAGAAGTGATTGGAGTTCTCATGGACGAGAAGCAGCTGGTTAACGAGCTGAATAAGGCGCAGACAGTCAATGACGTGCTGGCGATTGCCGAGCAGGCGGGTAAGCCGCTGACGTATGAGCAGGCGGACAAGGTGTTCGGTCATGTGCTGCAGAGCAAGTCCGACACCGCCCAGCTGGATGGCAATACGCTGCCGGCGTTCGCCAAGGAGTACTTCGGTATCTGATCGCGGCGAATCGATACCGCTTCACTACCCAACGGGTCCGATGGAATGCACCATCGGACCCGTTGGTATTTTTTGGGGAGGGGGGCAGGGACGTCGGGGGAGTCGGGGACGCCTACTGAAGATTGTCCTGCGTCCCGGCGGTCGCCTGATTGGCCTGCTGTTCCGCCTGCGCTGCGTCAAGCTTGGCGCGCACCTCGTCAAGGAGGCTTTGCGCGCGCTTGGCGAGTGCCTCGCCGAGTTCCCACTGGCGCATTGACTGGTCAAGGTCGAGTCCGCCGGTTTCCAGTGACTGCACGGCTTTGATGAGCTCGTCGCGGGCCTGCTCGTATGGCATGCTGGCGATGGTCTCGCGTTCCTTGTCCGTCAGGCTGGATGCCGTGGAGGCCGTTGCCTGGGTGTCGGTCGTTTCGGTCATTGATGGTCCTTTCATGAGATTGGTTTCGACGTTGCTGATGCGCCTGGCTGGGGGCTGTTGCCTCGATGGTCGCCGGCGGGGGGCTGGCTATCGTCCGTCCGCCGTGGCGGTGAGCCGTCCATGGCGCAGGGTCAGGGTGAGGCGGTCGCCCCCGCGGACGTCCTCGGCGTTGGTGAGCACATGTCCGTCGACGTTCTGCACCACGGCGTAACCGCGGTCGAGTGTGGATTGCGGGCTCAAGGCGGTCAGGGAGGCGTGGCGTTTCTCGATGGTCATCGTTTCGTAGTCGACGATGCGGCGCAATGCGATGTCCATGCGCTGGCGTGCGTCGTCGATGCCGCGCTGATGCGGTTCGAGCATGGTCAGCGGCTTGGTCAGGCTCGGACGGTTCGCATAGCCTTCGATCAGCCGCCGCTCATTCGAGATCCGCGCGTCGATGCGCATGCGTATCTGCTGGCGTGCCGAATCGATGAGCTGCAGCTGCTCGAAGACGTCCGGCACCACGCGTTTGGCCGCGTCGGTGGGGGTGGAGGCGCGCAAGTCGGCCGCCAGGTCGATCAGCGTCCAATCGTCCTCGTGGCCGATGGCGGTGACGATCGGGGTTTTGCAGGCTGCGGTGGCCCGTACCACGCCCTCGTCGGAGAAGCCCATCAGGTCTTCGAAACTGCCGCCGCCTCGCGCCACGATGATCACGTCGACATCCGGATTCGCATCCAGCGAGCGGATCGCGGCGATCACATCGCCGGGGCACTGTTCGCCCTGCACGTGGACGTGGACGACATTGAAGCGGGTGACGGGCCAGCGCAGGCGGACGTTGGTGATCACATCGCCTTCCGCGCGCGCCTGGGGGGCGCACACCAGGCCGATGCAGTGGGGGAATTCCGGCAGCGGTATCTTGTTCTCCGCGTCGAAGAGCCCCTCGCCCTTGAGTTGCTTGCGCAGCGCCTCGATCTGGGCTTTGAGGCTGCCGCCCGCACCCACGCGCACAATCGCGTCGCCGCGCAGCGACAGGGAGGTGCGTTTCATCCAGAGATTCGGCCTGCCGTGGATGGTCACGCGGTCGCCTTGTGCGAATCCCGCGGCGTCGGCGGCGAAATGTCCGAAGCCGTTGACCTCCATGGCCACGTCCTCCACGTCGTCTCGCAGCGTGATGTAGACGGAACCCGCCCTGCGGGAATTGATCTGCGTGATCTGTCCGGTGACCCATACGCTCGGCCACTTCTCCACGGCGGTGTAGAACTTGCGGCTCAGGAGCGCCACGGGCCACGGTTTCTCCACTGTGGTGTCGCGGGCGAATCGCGGCGGTTCGGCGACCGCGTCCGGCGTATTGGCGTTCGGCGTTCCCAAGGGCATGGTGTGAGTCATGCCCTTTACTTTCGTCCCCTCGTGCGACATATGGCAGCCCCGTGCGTGGGGCCGGAAGGTGGTGCCGTACGCACGCGGGACGCACGCGGGACGCACGCGGGATGGGCGGGGTCTATGGTTCCGGGTGGGGCGCGCGCGGCAGGTGTGACGACACTCACAGAACGCCGCGGACGACGCGCCCGGGCCGATGGCCGCAGTGCCGTGATTATCGGCGGAATGTCGCCAAAACCACAACTCCTAGTGATAATGACGACATGATGTAACTAGATATTGGGGTGTGGATGTCGTACATTTTCTATAGCAGTTAACTTACACGAATGTTGTTTGGCTCGCCTGAGGATGGCGAACCGCCAAGAGAGGGACCCATGCAGACCAATGTGCTTACCGAAACGCGGCCTGAAGCCGGCGCCGCCACATCCACCGTGCTTGTCGAGAAGCGCGATGGACGCGTGGTCGACTTCGATCCGATCAACATCATCTCGGCGGTGAAGGCGGCTTTCGGCGACTTGAACAAGCAGATCGGCCCGGAGGAGGACGCGATGATCCGCGGCTTCGCCGACAGGGTCGAGGGCGAGATCAGGGAGCGGTACAACGGTCCGGCCAAGATCGAGGACATCCAGAATCTGGTCGAGCACGCGCTGATCGACGCCCATCTGTACGACGTGGCCCGTGCCTACACCAACTACCGTCTCGACAAGGACATCCAGCGCGCCAAGGCCACCGACGTGAACGAGGCGGTGTCCCGCTTCATCAACCAGGACCCGACGCTGATTCACGAGAACGCCAACAAGGATGCCAACGTGTACGCCACCCAGCGTGATCTGCTGGCCGGCGCCGTTTCCAAGGCGGCTGCGTTCAACATGTTGCCTCCGGCCGTGGCGAACGCCCATATGAAGGGCGACATCCATTTCCACGACGCCGATTACTCCCCGTTCACCGCGCAGTCAAACTGCTCCCTGCCGAACTTCTGGGACATGCTGGCCAACGGCTTCACGCTGGGCAACGCCCCGATGGCCTCTCCCAAGTCCATCGCGATCGCGGCCACGCAGATCACCCAGATCATGAAGGATGTGGCGTCCAGCCAGTACGGCGGCCAGACCGCCAACCGTGCCGACGAGCATCTCGCCGTCTACGCCAGGAAGGATTACGAGAAGTTCCTCGCCGAGGCCCGCGAGAACATCCCCGACGGCATGCCGGTTGAATTCGCCCGTCGCCAGGTTGCGAACGCCAAGCGCAACGAGCCCGCCAAACTGCACTTCGGCTCCCGCAAGCCGTTGCCCATGGACACCCCGTTCCATGGCGATGTCGACGAACTTGAGCAGGAGCGCGAGATCCTCGCCAAGATCCGCACCCGCAAGGCCATTTACGACGCCATGCAGACGATGGAATACCAGATCAACTCCAACCGCGTCTCCAACGGTCAGACCCCGTTCGTCACCGTGGGCTTCGGTCTCGGCACCGATTGGTTTGCGCGTGAGATCCAGCGCGCGATCCTGCTGAACCGCATCCGCGGCCTGGGCAAGGAGCATCACACCGCGATCTTCCCGAAGCTGGTGTTCACCATCAAGCATGGCGTGAACGCCGATCCGGGCGACCCGAACTATGACCTCAAGCAGCTGGCGCTCGAATCCTCCACCAAGCGCATGTATCCGGATGTGGTGTTCTACGAGAACATCGTCAAGATCACCGGCTCCTTCAAGGCGCCGATGGGCTGCCGTTCCTTCCTGCAGGGCTGGACCAACCCGGAAACCGGCAAGGACGAGGAAGACGGCCGCATGAACCTCGGCGTCGTCTCCGTGAACATACCGCGCATCGCATTGGAATCCCACGGAGACAAACCCCGCTTCTGGAAGCTGTTCAGTGAGCGGATGGAGGTTGCCCACCAGGCGCTGCAGTTCCGCATCATGCGCTGCAAGGAAGCCACTCCGGTGAACGCCCCGACGCTGTTCCGCTTCGGCGCATTCGGACGGTTGGGCGCCAACGAGAGCGTCGACAAGCTCTTCAGGAACGAGCGCGCCACCGTGTCGCTGGGTTACATCGGCCTGGCCGAGGCGACCAGCGTGTTCTACGGCAAGAACTGGATCCGCGATCACGGCTGGGATCCGGAGGGCAAGGAATTCGCGCTGTCCATTGTCAAGCGCATGTCCGAACTGTGCCGTCAGTGGAGCAAGGCGGAGGGCTATCACTATTCCGTGTACTCCACGCCGGCCGAGTCGCTGACCGATCGTTTCAATCGCATGGATCGCGAGAAGTTCGGGCGTGTGGAGGGCGTGACCGACCATGACTTCTACACCAATTCCTTCCACTACCCGGTGTGGCTGCAGCCCACCCCGATGGAGAAGCTCAACTACGAGAAGGACTTCCCCTACTACGCCTCCGGCGGATTCATCAACTACTGCGAGTACCCGTGCCTACAGGACAACCCGAAGGCGCTCGAGGCGGTGTGGGATTACGCGTACCACATCGGCATCGGCTATCTCGGAACGAACACCCCGATCGACCACTGCTTCGTCTGCGGCTTCCAGGGTGATTTCGAACCGACCGACGAGGGCTTCAAATGCCCGGAGTGCGGCAACAGCGATCCCGACAAGTGCAACGTGACCAAACGAACCTGCGGCTACCTCGGCAATCCGGTGCAGCGCCCGATGGTCCATGGCCGTCACGAGGAAATCTCGCATCGTGTGAAGCATATGGCCGGTGAAACCGGTCGTGTGACGCTGTCCGATGGCGAGACCCGCGAATGGTTCGAAGACACCAAGTGACGCGGGTCTGACTAGTCCGCTCAACAGCGAGGTGACGTGCCCCTTCCGATCGATGTGATCGAAGGGGCATATCCTTTTCTTGGGACTGGCTTCGTAGGCGGCTGGATTTGATGCCCGGGCGCGTCGGTTGGAGTTGGGCGTGAGACGGATAGCGGGAATTGGGAATGAGGGCAAGGAGACGGTGATGGCGGATTTTTCGCTGGTAGACAGCCCGGAGGCGCGTGATGCCGCAGTCCGGCGTGAGACGAAGATGGCAAAGCGTCACGATTTCGCCCCCGACGAATCCGATCGCGGTCCTTCGGTGCCTTCGAATGGGCTTGCCAATGACCCAAGAGCCGGACAGTGGGATGGTCGGCGCATGTCCAAGCGTATGATCGCCGACTATAAGACCTTCATCGTCACCGATGGCGAAGGCGTGCGCAATTCCCTGTATGTGTCGGGATGCCCGTTCCATTGCGTAGGATGCTTCAACTCCTCCATCTGGGATTTCCAGGCCGGCCACGAATACACGCAGGCGCTCGAAGATCGCATTATCGAGGATCTGAAGGCCTCATGGGTGCAGGGCATTACCTTCTTGGGCGGAGAGCCGTTGCTCGCCACGCCCGTGCTGCTGCCGTTGGCGCGCCGCATTCGCGCTGAATTCGGCCACACCAAGGACATCTGGGCATGGACCGGCTATACGTGGGAGGAATTGATGCGCCCCGGTGAGACGCAGGACAAGCTTGAGCTGCTGGAGTTCATCGACGTGTTGGTTGACGGCCGCTATCTGAAGAACCAGAAGGATTCCCTGCTGCAATTCCGCGGCTCCAAAAATCAGCGGATTCTGGACGTGCCGGCATCGTTGCGCGCCGGCAAGCCGGTGATCTGGCCCAGACTGCATGATCAGGAACGATTCATTCCCGAGACATATCTGAAGGATCGTGAATCGCAGGAAGGCTCTCAGGCGTCCTGAATTTGGGAAGAATCATGCCTGTTTCCCAGATTTGCCCCGCTCGTTTCCTGTCAGAGGAACGAATCTGGGAAACGGGTGGTATTTTCCCAAGTTCGTCCCGCTAATTCCCCGTTAGAGGGGCGAATCTGGGAAATAGGCGGCGTTTATCCCAAGTTCGTCCCGCTTTAGTCGTTCCATCCGGCTGTCGTCCGGCCGCCTCGCGTCGCTCCACAGTATTGCTCATAGTGTCGTGCCGCGCTTTTCTGTCGGAAAAATCACAGCGGATTGGCGCGGCTACGACCGGGGAGCAGGCTAAATTAGCTGATAGTGAGTAACCGGGCTCAAGGGTTGGCCATGCCTCCTCATGGAATCAGCCCGCTTCCCGGCGGCCGAGTGATTGAGGTTATGTATGGTAGACGAGACGAGCCCGCTCAGAGTGGGTCTGGATATCGGCTCCACCACGGTTAAGACGGTGGTGTTGGGCGATTCAGACAAGCTCGACGACGCATTGTTCTCCGACTATCGGCGTCACCACGCCAATGTTCGTCTGGCGACCGCCACATTGCTGACTGATGTGAAGGCCACCCTCGTCGAGAAGGGTCTGGCCGACCGCCCGATCCGCTTCGCCATCACCGGCTCGGGCGGCCTTGAACTGGCCAATCAGCTTGGCTGCACCTTCGTGCAGGAAGTCATCGCCGAAACCGACGCCATCAACGTCACGTATCCGCAGGCTGACGTCATTATCGAGCTGGGCGGTGAGGACGCCAAGATCACCTATCTGAAACCCGTTCCGGAGCAGCGCATGAACGGCTCATGCGCCGGCGGCACCGGTGCGTTCATCGACCAGATGGCCACGCTGCTCAACACGGATGCGGCGGGTCTGAACGATCTGGCCAAGCGGTACAAAACCCTGTATCCTATTGCCTCTCGCTGCGGAGTGTTCGCCAAGTCCGACCTGCAGCCGCTGATCAACGACGGCGCCGACAAGGAGGATCTCGCCGCCTCGATCTATCAGGCGGTCGCCACCCAGACCATCGCAGGCCTCGCCTGCGGACGCCCGGTGAAGGGCAACATCGTGTTTCTCGGTGGCCCGTTGTTCTTCATGTCCGAGCTGCGCGAGGCGTTCAAGCGCATTCTCGAAGGCAAGGCCGACGACTATATCCTGCCTCCCAACGCCCACTTGTACGTGGCTTACGGTGCTGCGTTGGAGGCGGGGGAGGAGACTCAGGCCACTGTGGAGCGCACGCCGGGTGTGCAGGGCAACCCGCTGTCGGAGGACGTCAACGATCCCTTCGGCCCCGCCTACTGCATGCTCGAAGACATGGAAGATGGCCTGTCGACTATCAGCGTCAAGCGCCAGGCGGCCGATCCGACGCCGTCGGACGATGCGGCGAAGCCGGTTGCGGACAACCCGCTGCACTTTTCCAACGGGGAATCGAAATCCCTGTCGGAGAACGAGGAACAGGGCCATTTCGACCTGTCGACCCTCGACAATGTGCTCGCGGCGCTCGATTCGCTGAAGAACCGTCCCAACACCGCCCGCACCATTCGCCCGCTGTTCCTGAACGACGAGGAACGCCGCGAATTCGACGAGCGTCACGCCAAGCAGAAGATCGACGTCGGCAATCTGGAAGGCGCCCGTGGTCCGCATTTCCTGGGCATCGACGCGGGCTCGACCACCATCAAGGCCACGCTGATCAACGACGACAAGACGATTGTGTGGTCTTCGTACGCCACGCATAAGGAGAATCCGCTGCTCGCGGCGGCCGATATCGTCCGTGCGATCACCGCCGCCCTTCCCGAGGGGGCGTGGATCGCGCGCGCATGCGCCACCGGTTACGGCGAGGGGCTGATCACCGCCGGTCTGCATATCGACGAGGGCGTGGTCGAGACCATGGCGCATTACCGCGCGGCCGAGGAAATCAGTCCCGGCGTCACCGCCGTCATCGACATCGGTGGCCAGGACATGAAATACATGGACGTCAATGACGGCGTGATCGATTCGATCTGCGTCAACGAGGCGTGTTCGTCGGGTTGCGGCTCGTTCCTGCAGACCTTCGCGCAGTCGCTGGGCCTGACCATCCAGGAGTTCACGCAGCGGGCGCTGGCGTCCAAGGCCCCGGCCGACCTCGGCTCGCGCTGCACGGTGTTCATGAACTCCTCGGTGAAGCAGGCTCAAAAGGAGGGCGCGTCCCCCGAAGACATCGCCGCCGGCCTATGCTACTCCGTGGTGCGCAACGCCCTGTACAAGGTGATCAAGCTGCGCGACGCCAATGCGCTGGGCCCGGTGGTTGTGGTGCAGGGAGGCACCTTCCTCAACGACGCCGTGCTGCGCGCCTTTGAGCTGTTGACGGGCCGCGAGGTGACCCGTCCGAATATCGCCGGCCTGATGGGCGCATACGGTGCCGCGCTGACCGCCCGCATGCACTGCGAGCACGCGGATGGGGACACCGCCGCCGTCGAAGCTGCGAACGAGCATCCGGTGTCGTCGATGCTCACCGGCGAGGCACTGGATCATCTGGACATGACCACCACGCATGATGTGTGCAAGCTGTGCCAGAACCACTGCAAGCTCACCATCACCGAATTCGAGGACGGCACCCGGTATGTGACTGGCAACCGTTGCGAGCGCGGCGGCGACAAAACCAAGCGGCGTTCCGATCGTCCGAATCTCTACGACTTCAAATACAAGCGGGCCTTCGCCTATCGTCGTCTGACGCCCGCCAAGGCCACTCGCGGCGACATCGGCATTCCCCGCGTGCTCAACATGTACGAGGACTATCCGTTCTGGTTCACCCTGCTGACCAATCTGGGATTCCGCGTGATCATCTCTGGTCGCAGCGACCACAAGATGTTCGAGGAGGGCATGGATTCCATCGCCTCCGAAAACATCTGCTACCCGGCGAAGCTGGTGCACGGCCATATTCGCGATCTGGTGGCCAAGGGCGTCAAACGCATCTTCTATCCATGTGTCAGCTACGAGCAGCAGCTGGTGCCGGACACTCAGAATCGCTACAACTGCCCGATCGTCGCCAATTACCCGGTGGTGATCGAGGCAAATATGCCCGAGCTGGCCGACGAGGGCGTGGATTTCATGCGCCCGTATTTCAATCTGGCCAATCGCGACAAGATGGTCGACCGCATCGCCGAGGTGTTCGCCGCCGACGGCGTGACCCGTCAGGAGGCGGAGCTGGCCGTGACCGCCGCCTATCGTGAGGACGCCGTATTCAAAAACGACGTGAAGCAGGAGGGGCTGCGCGCGCTGGCATACATGCAGGAGCATCATGTGCGCGGCGTGGTGTTGGCGGGTCGCCCGTATCACATCGACCCCGAAGTCAACCATGGCATTCCGGAGACGATCTGCTCGCTTGGCATGGCGGTGCTGTCGGAGGATTCCATCTGCGAGCTTGACCCGCATCACATGCCCAAGGTCACTGATTATGTGAGCGGCGACAAGGCCCTGCGCGCGCTCGAGGCGAACCGCGACGCCGACGGTTTCCGCAAGACGGTGCCCGCGTTCGGCGAGGACCACAAGATGCCGTTGCGCGTGTTCAACCAGTGGGCCTACCATTCGCGTTTGTATGAGGCCGCCCGTTTCGTGTCCGAATATCCGAACCTTCAGCTGGTGCAGCTGGTGAGCTTCGGTTGCGGTGTGGACGCCATCACCACCGATCAGGTGCAGGAGATCCTGGCCGACAAGGGCGATGTGTACACGCAGCTCAAAATCGACGAGGTGTCGAATCTGGGTGCCGCCAAGATCCGTCTGCGCTCGCTGAAGGCCGCCATGGAGGAGCGTGATCGCCGCGATTCACTGGATGTGAGCAAGCGTGATGCTCCGGCTACCGAACACGCCGGCCGTGCGGAGGGCGCAACCACCGGCTGGGTGAAGACCGCGCGTGAGCCTTTTGACCAGGCGATCATCGACACATCCGCGAAGTCCGGCCGGTCGTCGCTGATCAATACGGTGGCTCGGGCCTCGAGCAGCGAAACCGTGAGCGTCGACGAGGCCAAGGCCAGGATCGTCGAGCTCGCACGGTTCGTCGGCGCTCACGATCGGTCCGCCGAATCGGGTATTGCGCTGGGGGCTGCGAAGAACAGTGCCGTGAAGTCCTTCCCGGCGAAGACGACGCCGGCGAAGTCCTCTGTGAAGTCCTCCGCCGACATCAAGCCGAGCCTGACCAAATACAAGACGATTCATCCCTTCACCAAGGCGATGCGTCACGCGTACACCGTCTTGGCGCCGCAGATGAGCCCGATTCACTTCTCGCTGCTGAAGTCCGTGTTTACCTCCGGGCGCTACAACTTCGAGCTGCTTACGCACGCCAGCCAGGAGGATATCGAAACCGGCGTCAAGTATGTGAACAACGATGCCTGCTTCCCGGCGATCATCGTGGTCGGCCAGCTGGTGAACGCGTTCCTGTCGGGCAGATACGATCCGCATCGCTGTGCGCTGGTGATCACGCAGACCGGCGGCATGTGCCGTGCGACCAATTACCTGGCGCTGCTGCGCAAGGCGCTTGCCGACGCCGGATACGATTACGTGCCGATTATCGCGCTGAGCGTGCAGGGTTTCAATGACAATCCGGGCTTCCGGGCCACGCCGGCGCTGGCGCATCGCGCGGTCAAGGTGTTCTATCTCGGCGACATTCTCTCGCAGCTGCTGCTGCGCGTGCGCCCCTACGAGGTGGAGCCCGGTGCGGCCAACCGACTGTACCGTCTGTGGGATACCATCTGCCGCGAAACCATCGAGCATCACGGCTACTCGCGCACGTATGCCACGCGGTATCATCGCTCCGGCTTCCTGACCTATGGTCGGCTCATCCACCGCATGACCGAGGCTTTTGACGCTTTGCCGCTGCGTGATATTCCGCGCAAGCCCCGTGTCGGTGTGGTGGGCGAGATCCTGGTCAAGTACCATCCCGACGCGAACAACCATGTCGTCGACCTGATCGAGGAGCAGGGCTGCGAGGCCGTGCTGCCCGGCATCTGCGACTTCATGCTCAACGGCATCTATTCGGCCGATTGGAACGAGGAGAACCTCGGCACCGGAGGCAATCTGAAGATGAACCATTTGATCCGCAAGGTGGCGGACCTGTATCGCCGCCCGATGATCCGTGCCTTCGAGAAGACGAACGGCAAGTTCGAAGTGCCGTGGGCCATCGACAAGCTCCGCGACAAGGCCGCCACCGTCACGTCGATCGGCGTGCAGGCCGGCGAGGGATGGCTGCTGACCGGCGAAATCGTGGAACTGATCGAAACCGGCGCCCCGAATGTGGTGTGTGCGCAGCCGTTCGCCTGTCTGCCCAACCATGTGACGGGTCGTGGCATGTTCGGCAAGATCCGCCGCGTGTATCCGCAGGCCAATATCACCTCGATCGACTACGATCCGGGGGCTTCCGAGGCGAATCAGCTGAATCGGTTGAAGCTGATGATCGCGGCGGCCAAGAAGGCCGAATCCAAGATGACCGCTGCCGACTGATGACCCCATACAAGCCGCGGCCCAGTGCGATGCGGCTTGTACGGGCTATCGATTCTACGTATGGCGGATAAGGGTCTGACGGCTTCGCCGACGAGCGCGACGCCATCGCCGAACTGCGCATCGGCACTGCAATCGGGCCGATGCTGGCGTGGTTCTTCCGCAGCACACCGTATTTTGAGGGCGTGGAGAATCCCTATCCGCTGCTTCGCCAGCGCATGTGGAATTTCTGGCATGCGGTCCTCCTCGGTGCCGAGGGATTGCTGTTCGATGTGACTGGCGATCCGAGGCGTCCCGACGTGTTCCAAACCTGACGTGTCCGCCAGCTCCCTGTGATTGTTGTAGATGCAACTGTTGTATATGCCTCCTATTACGATGTGAATTCGCAATTGAAACAGGAGGTGCTGCCATGACCGGACAGGCAGATGAATCCTCGTCTTCGCCCCGTCCATTGGGAGTGGAGATACGGTCGCTGAATAATATGATCCAGCGTTATCTGTCCGTCACCATGCCCGAAGAGGCGAAGGACGCCACCGGCGGCAACGCCGAGATCATCATGTACCTCGCATGCAATGAGGAACGGGACGTTTTTCCCCAGGACATCGAACGGCGTTTCTCCATCACCAGGTCCACCTCGTCGCGTGTGCTGGGGTTGATGGAACGCAGGGGGCTCGTCGAACGGCACGCGGTGCAGTACGATGCCCGGCGCAAAAGCGTGACGCTCACCGACAGGGCGTATCGGATCGTCGAGTTGCTGCGCGCCGCCGGCGAGCATGCGGAATCGGTATTTACGGACGGCATGAGCGAGGAAGAAATCGTCATGCTGCGCGCCATGCTCGCCAAGGTGCGCGCCAATCTGGTCGCCACGGGTGCGGTGGGCAGGGGAGACCTGTGCGGTCGTGACGAATCGGCTTGTGCGGAAGAACGTCAACATATGGGAAATCAGAGGGAAAGGAAGGAACAGGTATGACCAACGCAACCGCTGATGCCGCTTCTGCGACGGCAAACCGAACGAACGGTCCCGGCGGACGTCATCTGCTGCGCACGTTGCTGCGCTCTCTGCGCGAGTACAAACGGGATACGCTGCTGGCGCCGCTGTTCGTCGCCATCGAAGGTGTGCTGGAGATCGTGATCCCAACCGTCATGGCGGAACTCATAGATCAGGGTGTTTCTGGTGGATCCATGCCCGCCATCATCAAATTCGGGCTGATCCTTGTGGGCTGCGCGATGATCTCCCTGCTCGCCGGTCTGTTGTCCGGACGCTATGCGGCGGTTGCCGCGGCGGGATTCGCCAAAAACATCCGCCGTGATCTGTTCGAGCGGGTGCAGGGCTTCTCCTTCACCAACATCGACCGTTTCTCCACCGGTTCAATCATCACCAGGCTCACCACCGATGTGACCAATCTGCAGAATGCGTTCATGATGATCGTGCGCATGGGCGTGCGTGCCCCGGTGATGGTGGTCATGGCCTGGGTGTTCGCCTTCCGCATCAATGCGTCGATTTCGATGGTGTTCCTGGCCGTGATCCCGATCCTGGGGTTTGGGCTGATCGGCCTGACCGTACTGGTGTTCCCGGTGTTCGACCGCGTGTTCCATACGTATGACCAACTCAACAATGTCGTGGACGAGAATCTGGCGGGCGTCCGCGTGGTCAAATCATTCGACCGCGAGGATCACGAGGTGTCCAAGTTCACGAAGATCTCGCAGCGCATCTATAAGGATTTCCTCAAGGCCGAGCGCATCATGAGCTTCAACATGCCGCTGATGATGGTGTGCGTCTATGCGTCGATGATCGCCATCGCCTGGCTGGGCGCCACCCAGATCGTCGCCTCCGGCAACAACGCCGCGTTGGGTCTGACCACCGGCGACCTGACCGCGTTGGTCACCTATGCCATGCAGATTCTCATGGCCCTGATGATGGTGTCGATGATTTTCGTGATGGTCGTCATCTCCGTGGCCTCCGCCGAGCGCATCTACCAGGTGCTTACGGAAGTGAGCACGGTAACCGACCCGGCCGATCCGGTGATGGAGGTGCCCGACGGCTCCGTCGACTTCGACCATGTGAGCTTCCGCTATTCCGACAACGCCGAGAAACCGGTGCTGGACGATATCAGCCTGCATATCCCCTCGGGGGCGACCGTGGGCATTGTGGGCGGCACCGGTTCCTCAAAGTCCAGTCTGGTGCAGCTGATCGCGCGTTTGTACGACGTGTCGGACGGTTCGCTCAGGGTGGGCGGGCGTGACACGCGCGATTACGATCTGACCGTGCTTCGCGACGAGGTCGCCATGGTGCTGCAGAAGAACATCCTGTTCTCGGGCACCATTGCGGAGAACCTTCGTTGGGGCAATCCGAGCGCCACCGATGAGGAAATCCTTCACGCCGCTCGGCTTGCCCAAGCGGACGGGTTCGTCCAGGAATTCCCGAAGAAGTACGACACCTACATCGAGCAGGGCGGTACCAACGTCTCCGGCGGCCAGCGCCAGCGTCTGTGCATCGCCCGCGCGCTGCTCAAGAAGCCGAAGATCCTGATCCTTGACGACTCCACCTCGGCCGTGGACACCAAAACGGATCGGCTGATCCGCGCCGCGTTCCGCGATGAGATTCCCGACACCACGAAGATCATCATCGCCCAGCGAGTGGCGTCCGTCCAGGAGTCCGATTTCATCGTGGTGATGCATGACGGTCGGATTCTCGACAAGGGCACCCATGAGGAGCTGCTGGAATCCTGCGACGAATACCGCGCGATCTACGAATCCCAGACGAAAAACCATGCGCATGACGAGGAGGCGAAATGAGCGAGACCAATAAGTCCAAGGCTCCGATGGCAAAAGCCGATCCGGGCACCACCAAGCGCATTTTCGGCTATATATTCCAATATAAGTGGCGGGTTGCCGTCGTCGTCGGCTGCATCCTGCTAGCCGCGGCCGCGCAGGCCGGATCGGCCCTGTTCCTGCAGTCGTTGATCGACACCTACATCCTTCCGATGGTGGGGGTCGCGAATCCGGACTGGTCGCCGCTGATCCGCGCGCTGAGCCTCATGGCGTGCCTGTACCTTTCCGGCGTTCTGGCCGCCTGGGCCTATAACTGGATCCTCGTCGGCGTCGCCCAGGGCGTGCTCAAAGCCATTCGAGACGATATGTTCGCGCATCAGCAGCAACTGCCGATCCGCTACTTCGACACGCACGAGCATGGCGACATCATGAGTCATTACACCAACGACACCGACACCCTCCGCCAGGCGATCACCCAGTCGTTCCCGCAGATGTTCTCCTCGATCATCTCCTGCCTGGCTGCGTTGGCGTCGATGCTGTGGCTGTCGGTTCCGCTGACCGCCTTCGTGGTGGTGTTCACCGTGGCGCTGATCGTGGTGGTGCGCAAGATCGTTTCGCGCTCCGGTCGGTATTTCATCAAGCAGCAGTTCTGGATCGGCGATGTGAACGCCTTTGTGGAGGAGGCCGTCAACGGCCAGAAGGTCATCAAGGTCTTCAACCATGAGGACGCCACCCAGAAGACCTTCGACGAGAAGAACGAGGAACTGTTCCATGCCTCCGCGTCGGCCAACACCTACGGCAACATCACCATGCCGGTGATCGGCAACATGGGGTACATGCTCTATGTGCTGCTGGCCATCGTGGGCGGCATGCTGGGCATCGCCGGCGTGGGCAACTTCGGTTTGTCCGGTGCGGGCGTACTCACCCTGGGCACCCTGATTTCGTTCCTGACGCTGTCCCGCTCGTTCATCAACCCGATCGGCCAGATCTCCATGCAGTTCAACATGGTGATGATGGCCCTGGCCGGCGCCTCCAGGATCTTCCGCCTGATGGACGAACCCGTTGAGGAGGATGAGGGCACCGTCACGCTGGTGAATGTGGAGCTTGGCGGCGACGGCCGCACCATGCGGGAGGTTGATCATGCCACCGGTCACTGGGCCTGGAAGCGCGAGGCCGGCGATGACGGCTCCCGTTCGCTGAAAGCCGCGCAGGCGTTGTCCCCGCGAGCCGCCGAAGTGGCCGCCAAGGCCCGCGACCACGCCGTCACTTCGCCTGACGGCCGGCTAACGCTGCTGCAGGGCGATGTCCGGTTCACCGATGTGACCTTCGGATACAACCCGGACAAGCCGGTGCTGCACGACATCACCTGGTTCGCCAAGCCCGGCCAGAA
>ERZ808240.943-NODE-943-length-36940-cov-6.948651_pt1 | contig 36940 bp, 27 predicted proteins | sample MGYA00521084_ERZ808240 | MGnify/ENA primary metagenome ERZ808240 (study PRJEB31516, sample SAMN03275571) | gut metagenome | biome: mammalia-associated habitat; material: feces | host: Papio cynocephalus | place: Kenya | collected 2012-08-06 ... | reverse complement strand
CTATGCTTCTGACAAAAGCAATGCATAAATTCATATAAATTAATTTTGAACACCTACTTAGCAAAACCATTTACTCACAATCCTTTCCTATATAATATATGCATACACTGATTTTAGTTACCACCGAATTTGCAGCAACAGCCCATTTGATGATGAGCCTGGTAATGTTTTATCTTGCAAGGCGAAGTGTGCAGTTTCTGTCACAAGCATGGATTATGTTGTTGATATGCTTGATGTATTGTGGTGCATTGGCATGGGTGTCTACTAATGATGCCATACCTCAAATAGGCATATTGCATCCTATAATGCTTATTTATCTCTTGGCATGCTCTTATTTACAAAGCATTTATCCCTTAGGATTGTGTATGCCTGGCTATTTGCAATGGGGGCGTATGTGGGGGTATGCAGTTCCTGCATTGGTCATTATCTTTATATATGGTATAGGAGCGGCAGCCGGGAGCAACTTAGCCAATGTATATTCTGCCAACGACATACGTCACTACTTCTTGTCGGGCGATGTAGTATTGCGCATCATATCGCTCTTATTGTCGGGCTACTATATTGTCAATATATTTCGTCTTCCGCACCGGTTGGTAAAGAGCATGCAGTTGCCCAGCGACCTCATTGCTTATGGTGCAGCATTGGGTGGCGTAAATCTCTTGTTTGTGTTTATAGCCATAAAGTTCAATCTTGTGTTGCTCACCATATATATGTTGCTCTTTACGTTGGTAAACATGTTTTTGTTTTTTCGCATTCTGCGTCCAACGGTCAATGCAATGTCGTATCCTAGTTTCAGACAGGTAGAAAAACCACCTACGAAAGAAGAGATTACGCAATCTGAAACCGAAGACTTTAATGAAGCCAACCTGCATCGTTTTGAGGCTATGGAATACGTTATGCAGCACGACAAGCCCTATGTAGATTGCACCTTCAACCGCGAAAGGCTTTGCCGACTTGCTGGTTTTAATCGCCACATGGCACTTCAGAGTTTGCGTTCACAAGGCTATAACGACATTCACGAATACATTATGCGCTATCGTGTGGCAGAGCTTAAACGATGTATTGAGCAAGGAACTATAACCGACCTCAAACAAGTAACTGAGGTTGGATTTCGCTCTGCAAAAACAGCTTCAACGTGTTTTGAACGTTATGAAGGCGGAGATTTACAACTGTTTTTAGAGCAAATATTAGGCAATAGCACATTGGCTATGAATGGGAAGGGAGCAAGCTAAAGGATATATGCAATGGCTTTTTTCGCAGTTTAATATCGGCATGGTAATGCTCATTTGTGGCACGAAAGGCAGCTATGTATTCAGCCCTACATGTTGCTCGTTTGTAGATACCCCCCAAAGTAAAAGTGGTTGATATTGTAGGTGCTGGCTACTCTTTCATGGGGTCGTTTGTTGCGTCGCTTCTTAATGGGCTTTCAATAATCAAAGCTCATTGATTGACAGTAAAAGTTTTCTGCCTTTGTTTGTCAAAACGAAGGGACTATGCCCGAACTTCCAACTTATTTAATAGAGCAAGGAAGGGGGTAATAGCAATTAGCAAAAACCTTTTTTAAAACGATAAAAATGCAAAAAGTCCAAACTCTATTTATTGTGAGTTTGGACTTTTTGCATATCGTATGTCAGCTTTCATTCCTCGCTTTCGTTGCCGTAGGCATCTACAGCCTTTACCACGTATTGGCTGTGGAGTAGGGCGGGTATTGAAGGCCTAAAGCTATAGTGAGTGGTAGTGATGTGTTGCGCCACTACTTTGTTGCCCATAACAGAGTCTTTGCGGTAAACGTTGTAGTAGATAGGCACGTTGCCTTTTGTTACTTTGTTCCAATTTAGCGTTATCGTGGAAGCTTTAATTTGCATTGTAACTTGAGGCTGTGGGGGACGAATGCTGTCTTGCCATTCCATGGGGGGGACAAGGGCATCGTTAGCATTAAATTGGTTCTTTAGCCAATCGTACAAGCCTTTTTCGTTGTTGAGCAAGAACTTAGCTCTAAAGAAAGCATAGCCACCCAAGCGGTTTTCCCTTATCACGTTTAGTTGTCGTTGGATGGTTATAAGTGGCCAATTCTTTTCATGTATATTCAGAAAATAAATGCCAAGTCCTGGCACGATGGGATGGTTGCAATCGTTCTCCTTCCAGTCTGCAAGGAATGGGTAGAAGTGGTTGTTGTCAAAATACATCATGGGAAACAACATATCCATCCAGCCCTTTTTAAGCCACAACTGTGCGTCTTGCGACACGGCGTCGCGTGCATTCCATCCAAACGAAGAGTAGCGTGCAAGGTCGGCATACTTGCCCACGGGCGAACAACTCAACTTTATCCATGGGCGCACTTTTTTTATAGAATCGTGTATGCAACGCACGCAGCGATCAATGTTGCTGCGTCGCCAAATGGCTTTGTCCAATCCGTTGCCATATTGCTTATAAGTTTTGTTGTCGTTGAATGGGATGCCCTTTTCAGGGTAGCGAATATAGTCAAGGTGTATGCCATCAACGTTGTATTTTATAGCTATTTCCTTGCATATATTAGCCAGATAGGTAGCAGTTTGTGGCACACCAGGATCCATCATCCATTGGTCGCCACACTTTTGGCACAGTTGTGGATAAATAGCGGGTAAAGCATGCTTACCAAGTTGCTTAGCTACGCTTACTTTGCATATAGGGAAAGCCACAACCCATGCGTGACATTCCATATTGCGCTTGTGACATTCGTCTATGGCAAATGCAAGAGGATCGTAGAGTGGAGCTTTGCCGCTTTTGCCTGTAAAAACACCATCCCAAGGCTCGTATGCCGACTGATAGGCAGTTGTTGAGCGTATGCGTGCCTGGAAAAGTACGGTGTTGATGCCAACGTCCTTAAGTTTGTCGAGCATATTGCACAAATCTCTTTTTTGCACTTCGGTATCAGCAGCATTGTTAGCCGTGTGCGATGGCCAATCAAGTCCCATAAGTGTGGTGAGCCACACAGCGCGCACCTCGTGCTTAATGTCATTGTTATTTGGTGCAAAAATACTTTGTGCATCAAGACAATGGGCATAGAGTATGGATAAGAACAATAATAATAGTTTACGCATAATATTTACAATAAAAAGCACTGTTTGCCTACTTAAATATTATTTAGCCTGTAAGAGCAGTGGATGAACCAGTCCTTGCGGCACGCCCATGCTGATGGCCTTTTTCAAGTCCTTTTGCGCCAGTTTCTTTTCGCCTAATTGAAGCAAGGCCTTGGCTCGTTCAATAAGGTAGCCACTATCATCGGGTTGTAGCTGAATAAGAGTATCGCAGTCGGCACGTGCCATGGCATAAAGCCCAAGGTTAAACTCCACGTTGGCTCTCGTGGTGAGGGCATCCACGTTGTCGGGATGGGCCGAAACAATAAGGTTGAGCCTATTGAGAGCCTCTTTAGGCTGTCCCATTTGTTGCAAGGTAAGTGCGTCAAGCACTTGAGCATTTAAGTTGTTCGGATTGTTTTTGATGATGCCTTGTAGCTCAGCATGTGCTTCGGGGAAAAAGTGCAACTGAAATTGGGCTGCGGCTTTAACAAAATGAGCTTTTTCAACGATGCTGGGCGAGGTTTTGAGTATTGCAGCCTTATCAAGTATTTGCCTTGCATCCTCAAGAGCTTCGTTGGCATGGTCGAGTTGCAGGTTGGCTTCTGCCCTTGCTATGCGTGCATCGCTATAGTTGGGGTATTTGTTTATGATTTCGGTGAGCGTGGCTACAGCCTCCTTGTTTTTGCCCCTCGACATATCAAGCAACCCCAGATTATATTTAATAACATGGTTGCCTGGCGCATAAGGTCGTAGTTTTAAGGCTTCCTTAAATAGGGCTTCGGCTTGTGCCGTAGAGTCGGTATGAAGCGCATTAAATGCACGTCTTAGGTTGTCAATATAGAGTAGCGAATCCTCAACAATGCGTTGCTTATATTTAGGATCGTCCTTGTAGTCATTAATGTTTTTAGATCGCACCGTGCCACCCTTCTTAAGTTCAATGATAGTTTGTGCATGGCATTGCATTGGTAAACATTCATTACCGCATAGCAAGCCTTCTACCTGTGCTATGTATGAAAGTAATGATATGAAAAATGCAATGATAAGAGAAACTGAGTAACGCATGCTATATTTTGTAAAATATAAAAAAAATCAAGTGCTGAATTTAGGACAAACAAGCCTTGACCAATTGTGTTAAATCCCAAACTTAAGTAAAAATAAGTCTCCCCTATAAATCCTTGTTGGGATAGATATAAGGGGAGACTTAAAGCGTATTTTCAAAAAGTTAAATTACTTTTTCTTTTCCATTACAATAGCATCGATTACGGCAACAGCAGTAACGTTTACAATGTCGTTTACCGAACTTTCAAAGTCAGTAAAGTGGATAGGCTTATTCAGTCCCATTTGGATTGGGCCAACCACTTCGCCGTCGTCTTCGAGCGCTTTCACAATCTTGTAAGACGAGTTTGCAGCCGATAGGTTGGGGAAGATGAGCGTATTAACATCCATACCCTTCAAGGTGTTGAAAGGATATTTCTCATCGCGCAAGTCTTTGTCCATGGCAAAGTTTAGTTGCATTTCGCCATCGACAGCAAGACTTGCATCCTCGTTGTGCAAGCGACTCACAACGTTGCGCACACTCTGTGCACTGCCGTCGTTGTCGGTGCCAAAGTTTGAGTACGAAAGCATAGCCATAGCCGGTGTACGATTAAAGAAGCGTACGGTTGATGCCGACAGACGAGCAATGTCGTAGAGAGCCTCTTCGTCGGGGTGACGATTAACCAAAGTATCGGCTACAAAGAGGATACCCTTCTTGGTATTAATAAGGTGCATCGTGCCAAAGTGGTTATAGCCTGGGCGAATACCGATAACCTCGCGTGCCACCTTGAATGTGTTAGAATACTTGGTGTAAAGACCAGTGATAAATGCATCGGCCTCGCCCGTCTCAACCATCATCATACCAAAGTAGTTGCGCTCGTACATCTTGTCTTCGGCCTCTTGGGGGGTATAGCCCTTGCGTTCCATCTGTTTGGCAAAGAGCTGTGCATAGCGATGACGACGTTCGTTTTGACTATCGTTGCGCAGATTGAGTATCTCTATGCCATCGAGATTGAGTTTCAACTCTTCGGCAATATTGCGTATTTGCACATCGTTTCCGAGAAGGATAGGGAAGCAGATGCCCTCTTCTTTAGCCTTAACAGCTGCCTCGAGCATAGTGGGGTGAGTGCCTTCGGCAAACACTACGCGCTTAGGATTAGAGCGAGCGGTGTCGTAGAGGTTTTGCGTAAACTTGGTTTCTTGTCCCATGAGCTCGCGCAAGTGTTGGCGATATGCCTTCCAATCCTTGATTGGCGTGCGTGCCACGCCACTATCCATTGCAGCTTTAGCCACAGCCATTGATACCTCGGTGATGAGGCGTGGATCTACGGGTTTGGGTATAAAGTAGTCGGGGCCAAATGTAAAGTTGCGCACGTGGTATGCACGGTTCACAATGTCGGGCACAGGGCGACGTGCAAGGTCGGCAATGGCACGTGCCGCAGCCATTTTCATCTCTTCGTTGATGGCTTTGGCAGCAGTGTCGAGTGCACCACGGAAGATGTATGGGAAACCAATAACATTGTTGATTTGGTTAGGATAGTCGGTACGTCCTGTACTCATCAACACGTCGGGGCGAGCCGAAGTAGCGTCCTCGTACGAGATTTCGGGAACGGGGTTGGCCAATGCAAAGATGATGGGGTTATTGGCCATTGAGCGTACCATATCTTGGGTGAGTACGTTGCCTTTAGACAGACCAACAAATACATCGGCACCCTTAATAGCTTCTTCAAGCGTGTGGATGTCGGTGCGGCTTGTGGCAAACTCTTGCTTTTGAGGGTTAAGGTTTGTGCGTTCTGTGCTGATTACGCCTTTTGAGTCGAGCATCACCACGTTCTCTTTTTTAGCACCAAAAGCGCAGTAGAGTTTGGTACAAGAAATAGCAGCTGCGCCAGCACCATTCACTACAATTTTTACGTCCTCAATCTTCTTGCCAGCCACCATAAGAGCATTGATTAAGCCAGCAGCCGATATGATGGCTGTGCCGTGTTGGTCGTCATGCATCACGGGTATGTCAAGTTCCTCTTTCAAACGTTTTTCTATTTCAAAACATTCGGGAGCCTTGATATCCTCAAGATTGATGCCGCCAAATGTTGGTGCAATGGCCTTAACAGCTTCAACAAATTTAGCTGGATCTTTTTCGTTCACCTCTATATCAAAAGCATCAACGCCTGCGTATATTTTGAAGAGCAAACTCTTGCCTTCCATCACAGGTTTACCACTCATGGCACCAATATCGCCCAAGCCCAATACGGCTGTGCCGTTAGATATTACAGCTACAAGATTGCCTTTATTGGTATATTTGTAGGCATCGTGTGGGTTCTTTTGTATTTCAAGGCATGGTTCTGCCACACCCGGAGAGTAAGCTAATGACAAGTCTGTCTGTGTGCGATAAGGTTTTGTAGGAGTTACCTCAATTTTTCCAGGTTTGCCCATTTCATGATAATGAAGTGCGGCTTCTTTTGTTATTTTTACCATATATGAGTGGATTGTTAGATTATTGCTTTTCTATAGTAAGGATAGTGCAAGTCTAATGGGTTGCATAGCATGACTATCTATTGCAAAAGTACAATTTTAGTTTCAAATTGTAATGCGTTTCACACCTTTTATTATTTATTTGCTCAGCCATTTACTCTCTTTGCTAACATACCTATGCTGAATGACGAGCATGGCATACCATTTTGTGCAATATCCGATGGCGAATGATGTGAAGAGAACTTTACTTTGGAGCGTCTAAACGTTTTGATATTTTGATTGTAAATGTTTGATAATCAAGCTATAAACGTGTTGTTTTAATTCTATCTTGCAAATGCAGTTGGCGTATCACGCCCGTGATACGCTCGTATCGCGTCCATGATACGCTCGTATCACGCCCATGATACGCTCGTATCACGCCCGTGATACGCCAGCATAAAACGCATCTTCAATATAGCATAAAACGCAAGTTAGTGCTTTAACTCCTTGTATGCACGATATGATACAATGTGATTGTTTGTTACTTGCGAATGTTTAATTTTGAAATAGTAGAGATAATGGAATCTTTTCTTAACTTTGCTAAAATAATCAACTGCTTGAGGGGAAAAACATTATGACATATTTCCCTTGTATTTTCTTATCTTTGCTAAAATAATTACCCCTCAAACATTGCTTGACTATGACAATTAAACATAGCTATCGTATATGAAAAAACATACCATCGTAAACATACAATATTATCAGTCGCCTTGTGGAGAATTGGTGTTGGCATCTGTTGGTAACGAACTTTGCTTGTGCGATTGGAGCGAACATCCATGTGCCGAACACAACATGCGTCGCCTTGTTAGAATGCTCAATGCTACATTTGTAGAAGAAACTTCGGAGGTGCTACAACGATATATCTCACAGCTTGACGAGTATTTTTGTGGTGTGCGCAGGGTTTTTGATGTTTCCTTACACTTTGTAGGTACTGAGTTTCAGAAACAGGTGTGGAGAGCCTTGCTCAAAATTCCTTATGGCGAAGTCCGTACTTATAAAGACATTGCCATACGGGTGAACAATATAAAAGGTGTGAGGGCTGTGGCGCAGGCTATCGGGGCTAACGGCATGAGCATAGTAGTGCCTTGCCATAGAGTAATAGGTTCTAACCATGCGCTTACTGGATTTGCAGGTGGGCTGGATGCAAAAAGAATCTTGCTGAAAATAGAGGGGAGCGACGATAAAATAAAAGTGGAAAAATAAGGCATATTTATCTTTTTTCAATAACTTTGCTCGCACATTGATTTTAACAAATCATTTACTATGTAGGTGCTCAAAATTCATATCAATTAGATAGTACATGATTATATAAATTAATTTTGAATACCTACTTATACCTACTCATATCTACTTATATTCACAAGCATAAATGCAACATCATGAAAAAGTTTATCTTATTGGCAATGACTGCCATCTTTACGTTCTCAATGAGTGCTCAATGCCCTAAGAAAGAGGGCTGCTGCAAGAAGCAAACCACTGAATGCTGCCAAAAGGACAGCAAGGACAAAAAGTGTAAGAAATGCAAGAAAGCTAAAAAACAAAAGGGCAAATGCAAGAAGTGTGCAAAAGCCACGAAGTGCGATAAGAAGGTTGAACAAAAGACTTGTTGCGCTAAGGCTAACTAATTGTTAGCTCTTGGCAACGATGTGTTGCCACTCGTAAAATAAAAAAGTTTCCCACCTACTTATAGAGAACATAAAGTAGGTGGGAAACTTTTTTATTTCTTGAATTTAAGGCATGCCCAACCATCGAGCACGTGGGTATCAACAAGGGTGAGGCCTTGATGTTCTGCCTCTGCTTGTAGTTGTGGAATGTCGGTATCATAGAAACCACTCATGTAGATGCTTGCACCTTGCTTCATGCAGGGTACGTAGAACTTGAGGTCGTTGAGCAGAATGCCTAAATTGATATTAGCTATAACCAAGTCGAATGGACCTTTGTCAGAAAGCGAAGAGGCATCGCCCAGTTCAACATCAATGTTGCTGAGGTGGTTGAGCGCAATGTTCTCGCGTGAGTTCTTTACACACCATTCATCAACATCAATGCCTAAACAATGTTTGGCGCCACGCATGCTTGCTAAGATGGCTAAAATACTTGTGCCGCAACCCATGTCAAGCACTTCCAGTCCATCAATATTATCGGTGAGTAAGCGACTTATCATTTGCGATGTAGTGGCATGATGACCCGTACCAAACGACATTTGTGGATTGATTGTGATGCTATATTTTGCCTTAGGCACATCCTTATGGAATGTACTTGCAATCACACATTGCCCATCTACAACCAATGGCTTAAAATAGTTCTTTTCCCATTCCTCGTTCCAATCCTTATCTTCAGCCTCTTGCATGGTGTAGGATATTTTTACATCGGGCAGAGGAAAGTTGCTAATGGCTTCGTCAAGTGCATTTTTGTCGAACAAAGCTTTTTGTATGTAGCACTGAAAATGGTCTTCAGCAAGTTTTGCCTCAAACGTAGGAGCCTCAGGATTGGCACAATGTTGCACTGCTGGGCGGTCTAACTCGTCGGTGTGTACAAAACTATCAAAGCCAATTTCTGCCAGTACAGCCGAGAGCACATCTTGTGTGGCTTCGTTGGATGGCTGCGTGGTAAATGTAAATTCTAAATACTGCATTTGTATGGTATCTACAGAATAATTATTTGATAATGAGAAATAACGTATATTTATGAATGAAGTAGGTAGCCAAAACAATGTTCGACTACCTACTAATTCATTCTCTTTAAGTCTTATTATTCTTTATAACTAAAACTTAAAGATGTGTTATGGAACTAATACCTTTTTATTGTTGATAAGATATACACCCTTGGTAAGATATACATCCTTGTTTCCTTGAACAGTTTGGTTGTACACAATGCGACCTTGAGCGTCAACAATCTGCACATCAGTGTTGTTTGCAGCAACAATGCGTACCTTGCCAGGAGTTACATAGTAATCAAAGGTATTGGCGCTATTAGCAGTATTGTTGATGCCTGTGATGTCGCCACCTTCCTTTTGATAAACGCGTACCCAGTCAAACTTAGTTTCGTAAGTAAAGTTCAAATCGCGGTTTGCTGCCCATGAACCATTACCTACACTTTGGTTAAGAATGATGTAGAATGGTTTATCAAATGGCCATTGACCATTGTCAAGGTCGCTTTGAGTTGTAGACTTAGCATACGAGAATACTTGCTTGCCATCAACAAACCATTTGAGCAAGTTTTCAGTCCATTCAAGACCAAATACGTGGTACTCGCCAAGTGTGGCAGAACCCTTGCCATTCTTAGCAGGATTGTTCTTCTGACCTTTGCATTCGCTACCATCAGCCTTGTCGTTAGCCCACTTAGAGTGAATGGTATGTTCGGTAACATCTTGAGTATCGATTTGTTCCCAAATGTCAATCTCGCCGCTATAAGGCCATCCGCCATAGGTAGAGTTGTTAGGCATCATCCAAAATGCAGGGAAGTTACCCGCATGACCTGTTGTCTTCAAACGGCCTTCAACCTTGCCATAAGTAAATGTGAGCTTATTAGAACCTTCAACAGCACCACTAATCATTTCAAGTTTGTTGCCATCGTTGTCCTTTTCTGCGTCAAATGGGTTGGCAATACAGCGCAATACAAGTTTGCCATCTTCAATCTGTCCAGTCTTAGCTTGTCCTTCGGGAGTTCTTGCAATATAGCGTTTCCATACAGGAGTAGCCCAATCAGAGCGTGACCAAGCATTGCTATTAGGCTGTGAGCCATCTGGCAAATTAAACTCATCGTCAAACTTTAGTATGTACTCAGAACCCGTATTCTCAAAGTTGGCAGTAAGTAAGATGTCACCATCAACGCTGTCTGCAGGAATAGTGCACACGCCATCTTTTAATTCAGCTGTAAACTCACTCCACTGCTTCTTACCGTCTACTACTTGTGCACCTTTAAGGTTGTTACCATGACGAACAGTTATAACATCTGTTGCATAATATTCGTCGGCACCTACAGCTTGAACACTGAAGCTTTGACCTTGATTAATAGTTTCGGGAAGACCAGTATTGTTTACACCTACCAACGAACCATTGGTTGTTTCAACGTCAAGTTTGCGTTGAGTGTAACTGTCTACTACGTTGAGTGTGAAATCAACTACGTATCCACCATTAGCATCAATGTCGTTGCTACCTTTGCTATAACGTCCTGCAGGGTCGTCATCGTCCCAGTCAATTTTGAAACGAGCACGATATTTGCCTACGGGTAAAGACTCTGGCAAGGTGAATTGAGGAATAGAGTTTGTTTCGCTAAACTTAGGCAAGCTAATGTTTATACCGCTCTGTCCTTGGCTGTTCTTACCATCCTTGTAGTAGTATGAAAGCATCTCACCATCTTCGGCGGGAGTACCATCGCTATTAAGGTCGGTGTTGAATACACCATCCTTATTAAGGTCTACATAGAGGTAGCCGTGCATGTATCCACCTGTATAAACGATACCTGTGCTAATAGCATCGTTTTTTTTAACCAGAATGCTATTCTTTGTTTGGTCTTGGTAAACGAGCGTAGGGTCGTCAATGGTGATAGTTTGCTTTGTTGTGTTGGATGCAGTGTTAAAAGACATCGACTTGAGTTGGCGATCAGTACGATTGTTCTTCAAGTCTTTTGGAAAATTAAGTGCGTATTTATCGCCGAGTTCAGTGTCTTCTGTAACAAATTCAGGAGTGATTAAAACATCGCCATCTACGTATTTAGCAGGAATGGTGTATGTGTTGTCCTTAACTGCGCTTGCGGGGATAATCTCGTCAATATATTGTGGTGTTTCGTTTACAAGCGAATCGCCCTTCTCCACATTATAACCGTGACGAATGATAACACGACTCAACTTAAAGCCGTCACCAGGCTTAAACTTAACAGTATAAGCTTCGCCAAAATTGATTTCGTGCTTGCTGAATGTTGTACCATCTTCTTTAAGAACTTCACCATTTGTACCAGCAGCGCTCAAACCACGAGACACGTTTACTTTGTCGCCATGAACGTTCAAACGAGTATCAATGATAGTACCACCATTGCCCTTAATGGTGTTGCCTCCATCTTCGTTGCCAGGATTACCAGCAGCGTCAATGCAGTCCCAGTCTACTTTGTAGCGGATGCGGTAGAAGCCGTTCTTTAATCCCTCAGGCACTTTGAACGATGAAAGGGTAAGTATGTTACCACTTGCTACGTTTTCGCCCTTACTATTCTTGTTCTTATAGAATGAGTAGGTCATAACGTCGCTACCATCAGCAGGCGTACCATTCTCATTGAGTGAGCAGTCGAACTTACCATCATTGTTTTGGTCAAGATATACGTAAGCACTCATCCATGTGCCGTTATAATCAACACGTGGTTGTACGGTTTCACCTGCTTTAGCCTTAAGTGATGACGAAAGCAAGTTCTGGTAGATAAGCTTGTCGCTTTGTTGATTTACCTTGATGGTTTGCTCGCCATCGTTGCTATTAAGAATAATGTTCTTTGTGTAGCGGTCGCTACGGTTGAGCGTTTCACCCTTATCAAAGTTGAGAGGATAAACACCATATTGTATACGTGGAGTGATAGAGTTGTTCACTTCAATATCATCAACGTATGCCACATAGTCGGCATCAAGGTTGTGTGTTGATTCAACATCAGTAGCAAATACAAGGCTGTGTAAGCTTACACCATTAGCACCTGTTACTGCAAATACAGCATCGTACCATCCGTTTGTTTTAACAGAGCCAATACTGCTTGCTTCAACCTGTACAACTTCTTTTGATTGCCATGGACGGTCGTCGCGGCTACCCAAACCAAATAGCATTACACGGCCTTCTTGTGGCTTGTAAATCATGGCATGCACGTATTGCACTTTTTGCGAAAGTGCGATAGGAGTAGCCAATTCAACACGTACACCAAAAGTGTTACTACCAAAGCGTGAACGTTGAAAAGCCAATACGTGTGCCGAGGTGTTGGCACCACCATTTGTGGGTGACTCTTCGGCATGAGGGTTAGCAATAACCTTTGCATTGCCGTTTAGTTTTCCAGTGCGGAATGGTGAATTTTCCCATGTATCAAATACACCTACTTTGGTATATCCGCTGTTCGATTCAAAATCGATAACACTTTGCGCACCCGCTGCCAAAGGAAGCGTAAGTGCTGCTAAAGCTATATAATTTTTTACATTCATTGTGTATCTTCGCTTAGTATAAGATTAGAAAATAGAAAGTGTGTGGAGTGTAGGACAAGCCTTGCTGTCTGTGATTTTAACGCGTACATATTGTGCTCTTACGCCTCCGTCATAGGTGCTTGTGCTACCGTTAAGAGGAATGATACGCTTGTAACCTACGGTTGTAGTTTGAATGCTACCGCCACGTTTAGTCCAGTTTGTACCATTAACACTTGTCTCTATTGTAAAACCTTTGATACGTTGTCCAAGTTGAATGTACTCTTGCAAAGCTACGTAGTGTATGCTTTGTGTTTTAGGAAGTTTCACGGTGATAGTTGCAGAAGTAGTGCCATCGTTGCAAGCCCAATAGGTGTTGATGTCGCCATCAATCATATTAGTTGCATTGTATGTACGACTTGCACCCTTTGTACGTTCTTCAGTAGCTTCAATTGTAACACCTTCTTGACGTGCGAGGTCTGTACCAAGGCGTTTTTTAAGTTTGTCACCAAGTTCCTTAAGTGCTTTAACATCGGCATCGGGAAGCAAACCGCGATTATCAGGTGGGAAGTTAAGGATAAGCGTTGCGTTACGACCTACAGTTTCAAGATAAATCTTGAACAATTCGTCTGATGATTTTACGCCTTCGCCTGCGTGCCAGAACCAACCTGCGGTTGTAGCTTTGGCATCGCTCTCGCCAGGGAACCATTTCCAAGCGTTTTCGTCGCCACTTGTACCATCGCCATAGCTCCAGCAAGTTTCGCCTGCCCATCCTTGTTCGTTACCAATCCAACGAGCTTCGCCGCCTGTACCCCAAAGAATGATGTTGGGGCAAGCATTATGAATAGAGTCGCGGAGGTTTGGAATGTCGTAATAGCGTGTTGCATTGTCAATATTGCGGTTTTCTTTTGCACCGCCATAGTAGCCATAGTCGCCTGTTGCGCCATCAAACCACATTTCAAATTGGTCGTCGCCATATTCAGACATCTCTGCACATTGAGCAAAGAACACCTTCTTAGCATAGTCGTCTGTATAGTTGCCATCTGCACCCTTCTTGCCCCAATATTCGCTATTGCGGTCCCATGGTGAGATGTAGAAACCATACTTCATATCAAGTTCTTTTGCTGCTTTAGCAAAGTCGCGTGGAATGTTGGTTTCTTTACCAAACGTGTTTCCTGCCTTTAGCACACTGTGCGTGGTAGTTTTAGTTGGCCATAGGCAAAAGCCATCGTGGTGTTTAACTACAGCAATACCGCCTTTCATACCACCAGCTTTTACAGCTTCGAGCCATTGTTTAGGGTTAGGAGCTTGTGTAGGAGCAAATTTAGTTTCAGCTTCAGAGCCATCGCCCCATTCTTTGTTAGTGTAGGTGTTCATTCCGTAGTGGAAGAAGCCATAAAACTCTGTTTGGTTCCATTTCAACTGACGAGCAGAAGGAACGGGGAATACAGGACGTGGTTCGTTATCGGGGTTAGCCAATACAGTATTGTCCATGTGGAAATCAGCGCTTTGTGCCAGACCTACTGTTGGAGCAACAGCTGTCAAGCAAAGAGCCGAAAGCATGATGGAAATTTTTTTCATAATATGATTATTAAGTAAATATTTATCGATAAATGTAAAAGTTAGATGTTTCTCGGATTGTGTTTTTATTCAGGATAGTTTAGGTTTTCTTCGGTTGCACAATTCAGTGTTTCCTCAAGATATTTTCTGGCTTCATATTTTGCCATAGGCAAGTCGTGAAGCAAGTATGTACCGCAGTCGCGAGCAGTAGTGCCAGGCACTTCGCCGTCGAAATCGGCTATAAATTTAAATGTTTCCTTCATTAGTGGTAGGATGTCCTTGCTTGTTAGGTCGCCTTTCATAAGTAGGTAGTTGCCTGTAAGACATCCCATAGGTCCCCAATAAACGATGCTATCTTTCCACACGGGATGATTGCGTAAGAATGTGGCAGCCAAGTGTTCTATAGTGTGAATAGCACCCTGTCCGAGCACTGGCTCACGGTTAGGCAGTTTCATTCTGATATCGAATGTTGTCACCACCTCATTGCCCACATTGTCTTTTCTCGATACGTAGATGCCGCGTTTAAGGCGTTCATGATCGATAGTGAAAGAAGGAATTTTTTTCATTATAAATCAAGTTTCAGTATATGTGTTTGTCTTGTATTTATTTTGTGATTGCTTGTAGCAATGCTTGTGTCACACCAAACGATTTATCTGCCATTGTTTCCCAAAAGTTCAGATATTGATCAAAGTGTTTGTCAGCTCCAGGTGTGTCGCTTATAATTCTGAAACTTAGGAAGGGAATGCCGTATAGATAGCAAACTTGTGCCAAAGCACCGCTCTCCATATCAACAGCCAACCCCTCTTGAAAGCGGCTTTTGATTGTTTGCAATTGCTCTTTATTGGTGATAAATTGGTCGCCACTGCAAATAAGTCCGCTATGCAATTTTGTATCAGTTTGCATGTTCATGGCTATGTTGAGTAGCTTTTTATCCCCCTCAAAATAAAGTGGTAGACCTTGCACTTGTCCGTGTTCAGCTTCGGGACCGCAATCCACATCGTGGTATGCTACGCGCTCGCCAACTACCACATCCATTACGTTGAGGCATTGGTCTATGCCACCTGCTACACCCGTGTTAATGAGCGCATCGATATGGAAGTTGTGTATCAATTCAATCGCGCCAATGGCAGCATTCACTTTTCCGATGCCGCTCTCCATAAGCACTATTTTTTTGCCATTAAACTCTCCTTCGGTAAATGCGAAGCGTCCTTTTTTCGTTTCTTTAGCATTGCTCAAGAGTGCCACTAATTGTTCGTGCTCTTTGTGCATTGCGTTGATTATTCCGATTGTCATGTGCGTTGCTTATGGATTATATTGTGATTTTCATAAAGATGTAATGTGATAAAACCAATAAGGTAGTCAAACTCAATGGCATGATGTCTGACTACCTATTTATATATAAATATCTACCTATTTACATGCCTTTACATTGCAAAGATATGATATTTTGTTTACTATTACAAATATATAGACATTTAAAAAATTAAATATCTTTGTTACGGTTTAACAACGACCGATAAAGTTTTTGAAGTGGCGCAAAAATCGGGGGCATACACGCATCTTATGTTTGTTATTCCTGTGCTAAATGTCCCTTCTTTGGCAGCTACAAATTCTTCGCTAAAGAGATGAGTGCCTTTGCTTAGCTTTTCAATGAAGAATTGTGTTTTGCTGTCGCCCACGGCTCTGTATGCAGCCAAGTTGCCTTTCCAACTATAGCCAGATAGAGCTTGCAGAGGATTAAAGCATGCAGGGCGGTTGGAGGTGAGTTCTACAAAGTCAAAGTCTGCTTGTGCCGTAATGCGGAACACTTGTCGCACAATGTCGCCTTTCTTCACCACGCTATTGGGGGTAAGAGCTACCCATTCGTCTTGCCTTTTCACCTCGAGTGTGCTTATTACCGAAAGGCCTGCTCCCTTATCGTTTACCTCTTTATCGTCGGTCATATACGTTGCATAAGCGCATCCCCACGATAGCCCTTGACTGCGTTTATCAACCTTTAGCGTGGTAGCACAAAGTGCCACGGGGTCGGCATAAGATTGCTTAAAGTAGCCCGTTGTATGGGGCGTTTTTTGCTCGCTTGCAGCGTTAAAAGCCACAATTTTGCCTTGTTTGTCGCTCAAGGTGTAGAAGAGCGGAGTATGCTCAGTTAGCGGCATGATGCAGTTGTTAGACTTGTCGTTGGTAGCTTTACCTGCCGCAGGTTGAGTAAGAAGCACATAAATGGCATCGGCACAGGCTTGCGATGTTTCCCACATTTGAGTACGTTTGGCTTGCATGAGCCAAAGTTTCATTTCGTTGGCAATGTCCATTTTTCCAAACGTTTGCAAGGCTTCAATAGCAGCGCATTGTGTGGCAATGCGGTAAGAAGCAAAGTTTGATTGCGCTCTTTCGCTGTCAAAGTAGCGACCATAGGTAGCAGAGCGAACCGTGTGTTCAAGCATACTCTTCATTAAGCCTTCAGCCTCGCTACTATTGCCAGCATCGGCCATAACCAATGCCAAAACAGCCTTGCCATACATGCTAAGTTCCCTTTGTAGGCTCTTTGCCTTTGTTACAAGGTATTTCACGTCGTCGCTACTGCTTGCTTCACCTTTTGTAAGGTGGCATAGATAAAGATAGCGCAAGAGCCACTCTGATGGACAAACTTGCAGTTTGCTCTTTCGTTCCTCCTCCTTCATGTTCATAACCTCTTTTGCCACTTCGCTCTTAAGATACGACATCGCTTGGCCCAACATGGTGTGGGCATCGTCAAAATCAGTTAGTAGCTCAATACGTGCCAGTAGTGTAGCAATGTCGGTAGTGGTATATCGGTTGCCCCTCATACCTGGGTACCAACTAAAGGCCCCTTCTGCATCTTGCATAGCCTTGAGTTTGTCTAAGGCCGTGTGCAACATGAGTTTTACCACATCACTATTACAGAGTTCAGATAGGGCCAAGGCCTGCTCGCGAGTCTGCTGTGCTTGCTGTAGCCAAGGCATGTTGTCGGTAAAGAGGTCCGCCTTTTGTTCTGCCATTTGCTGCAATTCAGCCTGTTTAAGTTGCGCCGTCTGCTGCAAAATGGGGTTCTGCATAACCACGTAATGTCCCAATGTTAAGGCATACAATTGTGTGGCCCAGTCGTTGCTGCAAACCAAGTTCTGGCTCTGCATGAGTGCGGGTAGTGCCATTGCAGCAAGCCATGTGGGGTTGGCATATCCCTCAATTGTGAGTGTGCGGTGTTGGGCATTTTTAGCATCGAAAAGCGTATCGATTTGCCATTTCTTTATCCCTTTTTCGATGAGCGAGAAGGGCATAGTACGCACCACTTCCACTTGGTTGGTGAGTATAGGCAAATAGTGTTCTTCGCCATCGCTAAAGCCGTTGCCCTGAGCCACAGTTTTACACACAAGCATGCTCTCAGTAGTGTTGCGCGTGTCGAAGGTAAAGGTGTAAACGCGGGTTTTCCCAGCTTCAATGCTCACTTTTTGCGATTGTTTAAAAATGCAATTGCCGCTGTCAGCAGCTGTCATCACCATTTCAAGGGTTGCAGAAATGGTTTTGCTCGTAAGGTTTGTAACGTTTACAGGTAGTGTAGCCACGTCGCCCTTGCGCAGAAAGCGAGGCATTGAAGGTTCAACCATAAAGTTTTTACGCACCACGAGGTTGGTGTCAAGAGATGCATAGTTCATTTGCCCATCGTGTGTCATAGCCCTAAAGTTCCATTGCGTCATGCTTTCGGGCAGGGTAAATGCAATCGAAATGTTGCCCTTCTCGTCAGTCTCTAAGCGAGGACGGAAAAAGGCTGTTTCGGCAAAATTCTTACGGCTCTCCACCTTGTCGGATAGGCTATTGCTTGCGCCAGCAGCCATTTGCGGTGCAGCGACCAACGTGTTTTGCACAGCGCTTTCAGCCATGTCAAGGTGGCTGATGCTTGCCGCATTCTCTTTATAGCGCACGTTTCCTCTTGCAATACGAGGCGAAAGGCTGTTCAGTTCAACTGAGTTATAAAAGCGTTTTCCACCCCATTGTGGATAAGCAAACAACTCTTCGTTCCATGTGCTGAAAGCAAGTTGAGGGGTGTTAAAAAGCTTGTTTTTAAACTGTCCCGATAGGTTTTGCTCCCATGTGCTGAGATTGTTTTTTTGCAAAACAATGGGCATTGTGCGATTAAAATATACGCCGTATGGTTGCCAATTGTGTGCACTTAGCGCATCGAGCGAAGCATCATAAAGGCAAGCCATCATTTGCGCTTTGGCAGGCGTACCATCGGGATGTGTGATGTTGAGTTTCCACACTTCTTTTTGTCCCGGAGTGAGTTGTGAGCGGAAACTTGTCCACTTCATGATGAGGCGTTTGTCAGGTTTTGGTTTGCTCACCGAGGCATGTTCAACATACATATTGCCGTCTTTTACCAATGTAAGAAAGAGCATTGCTCCGTCGCCATATTCGGGCTGATAGGTTAGGCTCATGCGTTTAAGTTCACCTTGTTTGAGCGTAAGTTGTTTGCTTTCAACAATAGAGTCGTTTGCCACAAGCGTATAGAACAAAGTGCCCTCCTTGCCGCCTGTAGCACACACAAGGTCGGCATGGTTGGTAGAGCCATTAGCCATTTTTTTGTAAAAAAATAAGGGCTGCGAAAGTCCGCTAATGCGCTCGTCGTGTTCGCTTATTAATGCAAAACTTAACGTGTCGGCATCGGCCTTAGGAGTGCTTATAGCCAGTTTGTAAATGCCCGAAGGCAGTGTTTGTAGCGAGTCTATATTGAACTTCTTTCCCGTTGCAAAATGTCCTTCAAAGAGCGTTTTCCCGGTTTGTATTATTTTGTAAGTGCCAATGTCATCAATATTTTCGCCTGCAGCATTCAACTGCTTAACAAGTATATCGGCCGTTTTTCCACCCTTTTCTCTGTACACCACATTGGGCATATCCACTGCGAGATAAGCCGTTTTCGTACCCACGCTGAGGGTAGTTTCGCCCTGTGTTGTTTCGCCGTTGGGGGCAGTAATGGTGTAAGTGATGGTGTAAAAATACCGGTTGTAGAATGTTGGCATTTGGCTTGGCTTGCTCAGCACGAGCGGTATGCTAAAGTGTCCATCATCGTTGGTAACTACCTCGCCCGATAGAGTTGCGTTGTCGTTGTCGCCAACCATGAAGCGCCAAGAACTGCGCGTTACTTTGTAAACCACCCGTGCACCGCTCACTGCCAATCCGCTGTAAGTGGTGGCAATGCCCCCAACCTCTATGCTGTCGCCAAGCGTATATGCCGACTTTATAGGCAACGTGTGGGCTGTAAAGGTAGGGCGCTTGTAGTTTTCTACCTTAAAGTAAACATTGCCCACCTTGCTACCATTGCTGGCCGATATGCTGAACGAACCCGGCAAACAAACCATTGGTAGCGAAAACTGTGCCGCAAACGAGCCATAGTTGTCGGTGCTTACAAGCAGCGAGTCAATGGCTTTATGCTGCGCATTGAATAGTCGCAGCCACAGTTGCCGATTGTTTTCGGTGTGATAATCATCAGCTTGTTGTGTATACATCACTCCCGCAACATCAACCTTTTGTCCAGGGCGATAAATGCTTCTGTCGGTAAAAACTTGTAGGCGGGTGTTGGCCTTTTGATTGGGCATTTGTGGGGTAAATGAATAACCATTGAGGCTAAACAGAGCCGATGCTTTATCGTTTGGAAGGCAAGCCATATAAACCATTTGGTTGCCTTTTGTTTCGTTCTTTAGTGCCACATAGCCATTGCTATCAGCCTGGTATTTACCCATTTGCGTATAGGTTTCGTGCCCATTGCGATAGCCCCGTTTGTAGGCCATGAGTTGGGCATTGGGCATAGGATGTCCCGTAGATTTATCAATGATGGCGATGCGTGTACCATTTTTTAACGTGTTCAATCCCAATATTCCAAGGCGGCTCACTCCGAATGTGCAATGGTCAAGAAGTTGGCCGTCGGCCCAAAGTTCGCCACGATAGATGCCGCAATCCTTAGGAGTTTCAAAGTTTAAGGTGCGCTCTGCCCATGCATAGCATGCACTGCCTTGCGTGTCAATAGTCTGCTCAGTGCGCAGATGCTTGTTGGTGTTGAGCATTTTGCTCCATATGGTTTCGTTGCCACTTTCGTACTCTATGTAGCTTGTACAAAGCGGTGTGATGCGCCACGTTACTTTTTTAACATTGCGAGCCTTGATGCGTAGCTTACAGAGGTCCTGCGGATAGAGCTGATTATTAACGCCCGTAAGTTTGGCAGCGGGAAGCGTTAGGGTGGCCTTAAAGTTGCGCAAGGTGTTGGCAGCATCGCTCTTGCCCTTGCCATAGAGTGCAAGGGCTTGTAGCGCAAAGTGATAGAGCACACTGTCGTTGTGTTGTGCAAATGCCGATTGCGCACGATAGGCATTGCTCAACCCCACAATTCGATTGGCAGTTTGCACATTTACCTCAAGGTCTTTGTTTTGGGCATAAAGCGATGCAAGCTTCCCAAAGTAAGCGTTGTCTTCAATCTTTCCTTTTAGTTGTTGTTCGCCATACAAGCGCTGCCACTTGTTGAGGGTTATCAACAAGACAGCCTCGCGCATGTGTCGGTTGTTATAGATAGTTGCTATCTTATCAGCCCATTGGCCATAGGTTGTGTTGTCTATGTTTGTGCGGTTGATAAAGACTTCAAACAATGTGTGTAGCAAGTCGTTGCCAAACCATTTACTGCCTTCGGCATAAACAAACAAGGGCAAATAGTCCTTTACGTTTGCGCTGGCCAAGGCCTCGGGTTGCGATAGTGAAGCCTCGAAGTGGCTGAGCGATAGCTTTTTGTGTTGTTCTCTCGTAAGGTTATCCAGCCCATAATTGTGGCTTTCTTCTTGATAGCAGATGCCCAGAGCCGAGTGGTATAGGGCTTTATAGATGGGGCTATTTTCGTTAGGAAGAGCCTCTTCAAAAAGTTTAAGATAAACCTTGGCACTATCGGCCGAAATGTCTTTTTGCAGATAGTAGCGCGTAATCCATGCTCTGAGTCTTTCCTTCTTGTTGTCTTCGACATTGGCTTTTGTAAGAATGCTATTCACCTCTTGTAAGGCAGAAACAGGTGTGTCGGCAGCCGATGCCTTTTCCACTTTTTTCCACATTTGGCTATAGCTTTGGCCCGACATGCCGATGGAGCACATACAACATATCAAAAGTGATAATAAATGTTTCGTATGCATAGGTTTTATATTTAAGCGTTGTGTAGGTGTAGGTTGTATATGGCAGTTGAGCAATTCATATAAGTTGTCACATGTTTTTAGTAGTATTTGTGATGTTAATAACTCACAAAGCTTTCTTGCTGAATAAACAAACGTATGTTGCTGCTTTCATAATACGTAAAGTGTTGGCGTATCACGCCCGTGATACGCTCGTATCGCGCCCATGATACGCTCGTATCACGCCCATGATACGCGCGTATCACGGCCGTGATACGCCAACACCTTGCGAGTTGTTATTGTGATATAATACTTTTTTGCTTGATTATCAGTGCGTTATGATGGTTCTAAATCTTATTTTATAAACTGTGGTAAGCACAAAGGTTGGCTCTTTACTTCATATTTTGTGACATGCGATGGCGGTGTGCACTCTTCCAAACCGAGCGGTAGTAGCTGGCGTAACCCAGCACTCCGAGCAACATAACGAGCAAGGTTTTAAGCCCATGAGAGATGAGTGCAAACGACTGTGCGGTGGGACGCGCAACGGCATAGATGCTGGTGAGCGTTTTTACTACGGCATAGTGCCAAGGGCCTGCCCCTGCGGGGGTGGGTAGCAACACACCCACACTAAGAACCGTAAAGACGTGGAGCATATCTGCCAACGACACATGTGTCATGCCGTCAAAGCAGGGAACAAGCAAGAAGAGCTGCAAAAAGTTGCACCCCCAAATGCCTATGCAGAGGGTAAAAAAGCCCAACGGACTCTCAAGATGCGCAATGGCTGCAACCCCTTGCCAAAGGTTACTAACAAAATGGCGAAGGTATTTCCATAGTGGAAAACTCAACCCGATGAGCAAGCACACGGCGCAACCTGCTATGACATAAAAAAGGTAGTTGGGCAATGCAAGCGTGAGGCGGTCGGTGAATGTATGCACAAGTGCCATCGTCTTGGTCCAGCGCAACGACACCGCTAACCCTATGATAAGGATGAGAAAACACAAATCTGCTACCTTCTCAATGACCACTGTGCCAAGTGCGCGTGTGGAGATGTCGGCATTACCGCGCTTAACAAGCAGCGAACGCGCAAGTTCGCCAAGGCGTGGAGTTACGCTGTTTACAAGATAAGCAATGAATATTAGCTCAATAGCACGCCGCTTTGAGATGTGGATGTGGGCAGAATGTAGCAGCATTTTCCAACGATAGGCACGTAACACATTGGCTATGATGCCTGCCAAAAGCACCAAAACTACCCACATATAGTGGCGCGGATAACTAAAGAACTGCGAGAGTACAGCAAAGTTGAAACCGCGATATATCCACATCATCATGGCTACGCCAACAAGGGTAGACAATAGTAGGAATATGGCGTTTTTTAGCGTTTTACTCATATATATATAGTTCGTTGTAAGTGTAGATGAATGACTTTGCGAAAATACGAGATTTTGTAAAGAAAGCGTGCTATTCTTACGTTATTTATCTTTTAAGATACATTTTTTAAGTAAAAATAGTTCTAAAGTTGTTGCACTGCAAATTATGTTGTACATTTACTCGCGCTTATGGGTACATTGTGTGCCTTAGACGAAAGATATAATATTCTAAAACATTAACTAATAATTAATGGAACTTGAAAAATTTGCTCGTCAGTTGCGCTTAATGGTATTGCTAACGCAGAACCATAAGCTCTCAATTGACGAAATAGGTGAAGAACTCGGTATGAACCGTCGGTCGATTTATCGATATATCGATGCGTTTAAAAACATGGGTTTTGTGGTGAAGAAAGTGGGGACGAAATATAGCTTAGATTCGAGTTCCCCCTTTTTTAGAGAAATAACGAATGGCATAAGTTTTACAGAAGATGAAGCTTTGACCATTAACCAAGTGCTTAACTCGGTTTACGACAACTCCTCGCAGGTGAGACACTTGCGCGAGAAGTTGGCAGCCCTTTACGACCCTGAAGTGTTGGCTAAACATGGCATAGACTATAAGGTGGCTCGCAACATTAGTACCCTATTTGATGCTATTAGAGAAGAGCGTGTGGTTGTGCTTAAAAACTATACGTCAGCATCGAGTGGTAAGGTGAGCAACCGATATGTAGAACCCTACATGTTTTTGAACCAAAACAATGAGGTGAGGTGCTACGAAATTGGGGCGAAAACCAATAAAACATTTAAGATAGCACGCATTGAAAGTGTTGAGATGGTAGACTTGCTATGGTCGCACAAGGCAGAACATCTGCCTTTCTTTAGCGATATGTTTGGTTTTACGGGCGAAAAACAAATGCCTGTTTCGCTCATTATGGGCAAACTATCAAGATGCTTGATGCTTGAGGAATATCCTGATGCTCTTCACGAAATGACACTACTTGACGATGGGCGTCATCGCTTCAACACCAAGGTGTGTAGCTATGTGGGCATAGGCAGGTTTGTGCTGGGACTATACGAGGATATTGAGATTGTAGACTCGCCCGATTTTAGTAAGTATATAGACGATAAACTTACTACAATGGTTGAAAAATGGCAAGCCGATGTGTGATGTAGTGAGTTATTAACAATAAAAAAGGCGAAGCAATTTCCTTTGTGGAAAACTTGCTTCGCCTTTTTGTTTATCCCTTTAAAATGTGCTATTTGTCGTACTCATCCCAAGCTTGTTGCAACTTGTGTATAGCTTGCTCGGCCTCTTCCATCGTGAGCGACAGAGGGGGCAGAAGGCGCAAGATGTTGGTAGATGCAGCGCCTGTAAACATGTGCTCGTTGTGTACAAGGTGGTTGCGGAAATCCTTGATAGGCATGTCGTATTCCACACCAATCATCAGTCCCTCGCCACGCACGTCGGTGATGTGAGGATTGTTTTTTTGCATCTTTTTAAGCTCGCCAATAAGGTAGCTGCCCACCTTGGCAGCATTGTCAATAAGGCCTTCTTCCTCAATAACATCAAGCACTGCAAGGGCTGCTGTGCAAGCTAAGTGATTGCCACCAAAGGTGGTGCCAAGCATGCCATAAGTGGCTTTGATGTTGGGCGATATAATAACTGCACCCATTGGAAAACCATTGCCTATGCCCTTGGCGCATGTGATGATGTCGGGTTTAACATCAAGGTGCTGGTGAGCAAAGAATTTGCCCGAGCGACCATAGCCACACTGTATTTCGTCGCAAATGAGTAAGGTGCCTGCTGCATCGCAAGCCTTGCGCAAGCCTTGCATAAATGCCTTGGTAGCCATGCGAATGCCGCCTACGCCCTGTATGCACTCTACGATAACGGCTGCTACATCACCCTTTTTAAGTTCTGCCTCAAAAGCCTCAAGGTTGTTGAGCGGAAGGAAGGTTACGTGGCCATTGGCATTGACAGGAGCTACAATCTTGGGGTTGTCGGTAACCTCGACAGCCAAAGAGGTGCGACCATGAAAAGCCTTACCCGCAGCAAGAATGCGCTTGCGACCAGTGTGGAACGAGGCCAATTTGAGTGCGTTCTCATTGGCTTCAGCACCCGAGTTGATAAGGAATAGTTGATAGTCGGGATAGCCGCAAGCATTGCCCAAACGGGTGGCAAGTTCTACCTGAAGTTGGTTGATGACCGAGTTAGAATAGAAGCCAAGCGTGTTGAGTTGGCGTGTCATCATTTCAACATAATGTGGGTGGCAGTGGCCAATACTAATAACAGCGTGACCGCCATAAAGGTCGAGATACTCTTGTCCTTTATCGTCCCACACGTGGCAACCTTTGCCTTTTACTATATTAATATCGAATAAGGGATATACGGGAAAAAGGTTCATATATTAAAACTATTATATGTGTTTAGAAACCAGTTGGTTTGAGTCGTAGTCCGGTGTCTTCTTCGAGTCCGAACATCAGATTCATGTTTTGTACGGCTTGACCCGATGCACCTTTAAGCAGGTTGTCAATGCATGAGGTGATAAGCAGTTTGTCGCGGTGTCGCTCAGCATGAACAAGGCACTTGTTGGTATTGACCACCTGTTTGAGGTCGATTGGAGAGTCAATGTAATGGGTAAAGGGAGCCTCGCTGTAGAAGTCGCGATAGAAGCCTTCAATCTCTTCGATGGGGGCATCGCACTTGATAACCTCGGTGGCAAAGATGCCACGCGCAAAGTCGCCACGATAGGGGATAAAGTCTATTTCGCTACTAAAAGTGGGCTGCAATTGGCGCAACGATTGTTTGATTTCGGGAACATGTTGGTGTTCAAACGCCTTATAGATGCTCATGTTGTTGTTACGCCATGAGAAGTGTGTGGTGGCACCAGGCTTAACTCCCGCTCCTGTAGAGCCTGTTATGGCATTTACAGAGATGTCGCTTGTGAGCAAACCAACCTCGGCTAACGGAAGCAAACCTAACTGTATGCAAGTGGCAAAGCAGCCTGGATTGGCCACGTGGAGCGTGTTTTGTATCTTAGAGCGATTGAGTTCGGGCAGACCATAAACGTAGTCGTTGTCTTCGCTTTCAAGGCGAAAATCTTGTGCAAGGTCTATAATCCTAACATCGGCGGGGATGTAGTGTTCGGCAAGGAATTTGGTGCTCTTGCCGTGACCAAAGCAGAAGAATACCACGTCTACTTCGTCAAATGGAAGTTGGTCGGTAAAGCGTAAATCGGTCTCACCATACAAGCCCTCATGCACGTTGGCAAGCAGATTGCCAGCATTGCTCTCGCTATTAACAAACACTATTTCTGCATCAGGATGGTTAAGAAGTATGCGGCATAATTCGCCTGCTGTGTATCCAGCTCCACCGATAATACCTATTTTTATCATGCGATTATTTATTCTTAATAAGGTGTTTTAAATAAAAGAATGACAATCAAATTGCCATTCTTTTAATCATTCAAACATATTGCGTATGTTGCAGAAAAATGCGTTATTTAGCGTCGTCTTGGTGGTTGGCATAGAACACGCGCAATGGGGTGCTGAGCACTTTAATAAAGCCCTTAGCATCTTCGGCAGTCCATCCCTTTTGGGTTTCGCCATACTCGCCAAACTTGGTCTTAACAAGGTCGTCGGGGCTGTCTACACCCACTGTGCTGAAGCCTAACGGACGGAGTTCGAGAATGGCTGTGCCGTTTACGTAGCGCTGCGAACTGGTGAGCATAGCCTCAATGTCGCGCATTACGGGCTCGAGATATTGGCTCTCGTGAAGGAACATTCCATACCAATTGGCCACTTGATCTTTCCAATATTGTTGCCACTTAGATAGGGTGTACTTTTCAAGGAAACGGTGTGCGCCAATGATAAGGGCAGGGGCAGCAGCCTCAAAGCCCACACGACCTTTGATGCCAATGATAGTGTCGCCCACGTGCATATCGCGTCCGATGCCATAAGCAGCGCCAATCTCTTCGACCTTGCGAATAGCTTCGATGGGGTCGTCGTAACGTACACCATTAATAGCCTTTAGCTCTCCCTTTTCAAAGGTGAGTTTGAGTTGTTCGCTACCATGCTTCGTAACTTGCTTAAGATAGGCTGTTTCGGGCAAGCCTTGTGCAGAGTCAAGTATTTCGCCACCACAGATGCTTGTGCCCCAAATACCTACGTTGTATGAATACTTAAGTTTAGTAAAGTCGGCCTTAAATCCGTGTTGATTGAGGTAGTCTACTTCTTCTTTACGTGATAGATTGCCGTCGCGGGTAAGGGTTATAATCTCCATGTCGGGGCACATCACAAGGAAGGTCATATCGAAGCGAACTTGGTCGTTGCCTGCGCCTGTAGAGCCGTGCGCAATGGCGTCAGCTCCGATTTCTTTGGCATAACGAGCTATTGCCATGCCTTGGAAAATACGCTCGCTCGATACCGAAATAGGGTATACATTGTTGCGCAAAACGTTGCCAAAAACCATGTACTTTAGGCTCTTTTCGTAATATTCGTGTGTAACATCGAGCGTTACGTATTTGGTTGCGCCAAGTTTATAAGCGTTTTCTTCGTTGGTTTTGAGTTGTTCGTCGCTAAAGCCGCCTGTGTTGGCACATGCAGCATAAACCTCATATCCTTTTTCTTTAGCCAAGTACATAACGGTGTATGATGTGTCTAATCCACCGCTAAAGGCTACTACTACTTTCTTCTTCATTTTGTTTCTTTGAGTTGTTATGCAGCGGTATAGATGCTGCAACCATTTTGCTTTTTCCTTACTCGTGTGTCTTGATAAAGTCGAGTACGTCTTGTGGTATTTCTACGGGTAGAGGCGTGTTGGGATGACGCGCAGGGTCGAACAACATACCTGTACAAACGCAATATTTGCGCTTTGTGCGCGCTAGTACGTCGCAGTTGATACAGCATGGTGCATCGGGGGTGCCGCATCCTTTCCAATATTCATCGTCTTGTGTCAGTTCGGCAAAAGGCACTGGTACATAGCCCAGCGACGTGTTGATGCGCATTACGGCTCCCGAACTTGTAAGACCAAAAATCTTGGCTTGCGGCCAACGCACACGGCTCAGTGAAAATGCTAAACGCTTGATACGAGTGGCAAGGTGGTGTCCACGGAACTTTGGAACTACTATCAAACCAGAGTTTGCTACATAGTGTTTGTTTTCCCAACTCTCAATGTAGCAAAAGCCAGCAAACTCTTCTCCGTAGAGAGCAATAATAGCCTTGCGTTCTTTCATCTTGGTGGCTACGTATTCGTGAGTACGGCTGGCAATGCCTGAGCCACGCACCTTTGCTGCATCTGTAATGGTTTGCAGTATGGTATCGACGTATTTTTCGTGTTGTGCATCTGCTACAATCACCTTTATTCCATCGTCGTATTCTTCCATTGTTTTATTGTATGTATATAAATGTTTTAGTTTCGTAGTTTATTCATGCTATGCAAGCTGACTTGCATATTTATTAGCCTATACCTATGTATAGGTTTAATAGGGTATGTTGTAGAAGCTTGGTTAAGTATCAGTTTAAAGCACGATGCTTCGCAAGGCAGGTATAACTTGTGCCAATTCGTCGGTAAGTTCTTGACGAGTGGCTTCTTCGCGAATGATAACAAGGATTGTATCGTCGCCTGCTATGGTGCCTAATACACTTTCAAGTTTGTGGGCATCAATGTCTGATGCAAGTCCTGCAGCATAGCCCGGACGAGTTTTCAGAACGGCCATGTGACCAGAGAATGCTATAGATAAAAAGCCTGAATTTCTGAGATATTGTGGTACAATATCGGGTTTAACGGACCGGTGATACATGGGGCTCTCGGGCAGGATGTATCTGTATCCATCTGCCGTCAGTACTTTGGCGGCGTGTAGCTTGCAAAGGTCTCTTGACAGCGTTGCTTGTGTTACGTTCCAACCATTCTGGGCAAGCTCTTTGAGTATATCCTCATGACTTCCTAAGTCGTTACTGCCCTCAAGTATCACACGCAACACCTCCAAACGTTGCATTCTATTACTCATGATTTGTTGCAATTTTCTTTGTTTTATGCTGCAAATATACAATTATTTTCGATAAAATAAGAATATATACAACCGAAATGTGAATAAATCTTCAGTGTATTCATCTTTATGCTTGATAATGAAACCTGAAGCGTACAATTAAAAGAGCAAGACTCCCTCTGTATTTATGTTTCAGAGGGAGTCTTGCTCATTTAATTGTTATTGCTTTTGTTGCAGTTTGATGCCTACGTCTGCGATGCCCGAAATCATTTCGCTTCGCATAATGTGATATACGCTTATATCGGCCGATGTGCCTTGTTGCAGGTCTATCTCCTTAATGTTTTGGTCGTATTGATATAGGCTTACACCATGTCCATTCGTATCGCCTCTATCGTTAGTTAGTTGGCATTTGATGGTATCTGTAACCATTTTTTCGGGGTGATGCCAATGTTGTTTTATTACAACCCAAAGCGATTGGTAAGGATATGGAGTTGAGGCTGATGTGCGTATGCCAATGCTTAGTTGGTAGTTTCCGCTGCTTTTAATGGTGTCGATATGATATTTGAGTGTATCGCCAAGTTCCCATCCTTCAACAGGGGTAGAACAATAGTTAAAGGCTACGGGCTTGTTGTCGCATGCAGGCATGCAGCAAAGCGTTATGACTGTACCGATTGATAAAATGTACTTATGTAAAACGCTATTCATATCGTTAGTAATTGCATTTATTTGTCGCTTGCATCGTTGTTTGGCTTGTTCGGTTTGTTGCTTCCGTTGGTGCGGTCTCGCCTACGATTGTTGTTGTCGCGTCGGCGATTGTTATATCGCTTGTTGCGGCTGTTATCGTTGTTAGCATTGGGTGCTGCATTGTTTTCGTTAGCAGGGTTATTTGTGTTGCCCTTTGTCTCGTTTGACTTGTTGTCTGAGCGTTGTTCTGCAGATTTGTTACGTCGGTTGCTGCGTCGATTGTTGCGCTTAGCTTTGTCAAAACGAGTTAGTTCGTCTTGCTCAGCAAGGTCTACGGAGGGTTTAGGCTCTTCAGTTCCTTCGGCAAGTAGCGATAGTGGCTTCTCGCCAGCTTGGTTCATTTTGATGATTTCCTTAGCTCTTTCGGCAGTGATGGTTACAAGGTTTGCTGCCATACGACGGTCGCTGCTATAGGTTACAAGTCCTGCAAGGATGTCGGTTTTAAATAGGTGGTAAGTGCCGTCTGCAGTTTCGAGTAAGGCATTGCGTTCGGGCAGTTTGCGTGCTGCTTCCATGTAGGTATCCACTTCGTAGTTGAGGCAGCATTTAAGTTTAGCACATTGTCCAGCCAGTTTTTGGGGGTTGGGTGTAATGTCTTGAAAACGCGCTGCTGATGTGCTTACCGAGCTAAAGTTCTTCATCCAGGTAGCGCAGCAAAGTTCGCGTCCACACGGACCAATGCCGCCAATGCGTCCAGCCTCTTGACGTGCACCGATTTGCTTCATTTCAATGCGCACACGGAATGCTTCGGCAAGCACTTTAATAAGTTTTCTGAAGTCTACGCGTGCATCGGCAATGTAGTAGAAAATGGCTTTATTGCCGTCACCTTGGTATTCTACGTCGCCAATCTTCATTTGCAACTCAAGGTCCTTGGCAATCTGTCGCGAGCGTATCATCGTGTCGTGTTCGCGTGCTTTAGCCTCTTCATATTTTTCCATATCGGTGGGGCGAGCCTTTCTGTAAATGCGTTTAATCTCGAAACCAGGCTTCAGATTGGCCTTTTGCATTTGCAGCAACACAAGTTTGCCTGTGAGTGAAACCACACCAATATCGTGTCCAGGTTGTGCTTCGACGGCCACTATATCGCCTTTTTGCAGTTCTATATGGTTGTCATTGCGATAGAAGCCTTTGCGTGTATTTTTGAATTGTACTTCTACAAAGTCGGTCACCTCTTGATTGCCTGGAATGTCTGCCAGATAGTCGTAAGAGTTGAGTTGGTGGTCGCTGCGTCCGCATCCTTTTGCTGGTAAACCGCGCAGTGAGGCATCTCCCCATTGGCAGAAACCGCATGATTGGCTGCTGCATCCACCTGTGCAGTGTGTATTGGCGCAAGCATTGCCTTTACACTGTAGGCAAGTGTCGGTGGGTGTATTGGTAGGTTGTATATTTTCGTTTTCTTGATTCATTATGTATTTATATGTATATGTAAAATCGTTTGTAAATAAAACGATGAAGAAGTTGTGTTAAGAAAAGAGAATGTTGCAGAAATAGCCCATTTGATGTTATTGTATGAGCAGTACAATCATCTTTAGAGCAAAGTCGAAGAACACCATGTTAGCATTCACATTTTGCTGAATGTCGCGTTGTGCATTTTCAATTTCTTGGGTAATGCCTATCACATTCCTTTCGTTGATGAAACGCGCAAAGTTCACGGCAAAATCGCTTTCTTTGCGGTTCATGTAGTTGAGTTCGGGGTTATGAAAATTATAAATAAAATTCTCGCGTATGAGCCTTTGTGCATATTCAAGAAAGGCTTTTTGCTTTTCTCTGCCCCATGTGGATAACTGTTGTGCCCACTCGTATAAGTCCTTGATTTTGCGCATGTAGCAAAGGCGCATAAACAATACAAAGAGGTCGAAGAACTGTGCTCTTTCGGCATTCATAGTCACTTGTTCGAGTGCGTTGATGTAGCTACCTGCGGCAGCACGAGCCACCATGAGTGCATCGTTGCTTTCAAGTCCGTTGTAGTGTTCTATAGCTTCCTTTAGTTCCTCGGTGCTTAATGGTGCAAAGTCAATGCGTTGTGTACGGCTCAGTATGGTGGGTATGATGCGTTCGGGATAATCGGCAGTAAGGATAAATACTGTTTGTTGTGGTGGCTCTTCAAGAATTTTTAGTAGCTTGTTGGCGCAAGCCAAGTTCATTTGTTCGGCAAGCCAAACGATAACCACACGATAGCCTCCTTGACTGCTCACGCTGGCCAGTTTATTGATAATGTTGTTGGCATCAGCCACATTGATGAGCGATTGCTGCTTTTCAACGTTTATGCGGTTAAGCCACGTTTGTCGGCTGAAGTAGGGAGTTTCAGTAATCTGTTTGCGCCATTCGTCAAGAAATTGGTCGCTCACTGCCGGAGTGTTTTGTCCCTTAGTCTTAATTGTTGGGAAGATGAAGTGAAGGTCGGGATGTGCCAACTTTTCCACCATTAGACAATTAGAGCACGAACCGCACGCATTGTTCTCGGCAGTGGGGTTTTGGCAGAGCAATCGTTTGGCCAATGCCAATGCCATAGGTAGTTTGCCGCATCCCTCATTACCTGCAAATAGCAGTGCATGTGGCATGCGGTTCTCTGTGAGCATTTGCTTGAGTTGTTGCTTCACAGTGTGTTGTCCGATAACGTCATCAAATTGCATAGAGTGCTATAGTGTACAATATTTTACAAAGTTAGCACAAGGCATTTAATGCACAAAAACTTTTGCTAAAAAACGTAACGTATGTAATATGTATATAATAAAAAAACATCTGAGAATGTCCCCGTAAGGACATCCTCAGACGTTAAGATACAAATTGTAGCTTATTGTAAGTGTTTATTACTTAAGCACTTTAAAGCTTTGCGAAGTGCCGTTCGTTAGCGTTGCTTTTACCACAATCACTTGTTTGTTAGTGACGATGATAGGTAGTGTGGCTTGCTTTTCGCCTTGAAGTGCTTGGCTATACACCTTGCGTCCGTCAAGAGTAAAGGCTTCGATGCTTTTAAGTCCCTCGGCAGATTGGGCGGTGAGCACACCATTCTTGAGCGTGATGATAGGGGTTTGCGATGCACCATCGGTTGCAATGTTTTCAATGCGTGTTACGTTGGGTCGCTCGTCACCTTCCGTTGCATTTTCCACAATCTCATAGATGGCGGGAGTAGTTTTGCCCGTCCATGCAATCTTTACAGCCTTAGCGTTTTTAACTGCATCGTCAAACGCAATCGTTATGATGCCACCATTGGTGCTTGACGAAATCTCGTTCCAGGTTTCGCCATCGAGTGTGGTGTAGAATTTCAATGTGCCGATTGTTTCGGGGTCGCAGAAGAGCGTTAGGTTCTTAACAAAATGGTTATTAAGCAAGTTGTAGAAGATTGAGCCACCTGTTGTAGATGCTAATTTATACGACTGGGTAGAGGTAGTTCCGTCGCCATCGTTAGCAGTTTTAATGGCTATGCCGTTGGCATCTTGTGTAGCCGACTCGGTGTTGATTGCTTCGCCATTTACCTCAATTTCGTGCAGACGCAACCATTTGTCACCATTCAGTCCTGTCACTAAGAAACGAACGTACTTAGCATTGACAGTGGTGGGCTTTCCGTTGCCGTCGGCAGGGATGAAGTCGGTAGCAATAATGTCGGTTCCAAACTGCGATTCAGTGCCCACTACAACGTTTTGTGGCAAATCGATAGCGTATACCCCCGATTTTGTACCAGCCACTTTAAGGTTGGTCCATTTATTTCCGTCGGCCGACACTTGTACGTTGCCTTTGTATGCATAGTCGCCATTGGTTGTGCCCATGCAGATACGTACATTCTTTATAGTCTCAGTGTTTTTGAGCGTAAGGGTATAGGCATCATTAACCTTTTGGTTTTGGTTAATACATACGTAAGTGTTGTATTTACCATCAGCCATAAGGTCGGCAGAGTGTCCGCTCCAATAGGTTGTTGAAGGAGCTGTAGCGCTTTCAACTTCGGCAGCCTTAGCAGCAGTTAGTTTAATTGTGGTGGCACGTATGCGCAGGCTTTGTTCGCTATCGGTTACGTTTTTCACTGCAAGGTAGTGAACGTATTCGGGCATATCCATATTGTCGGCAGTAATGGTGTACCATACCTTGCCGTCGTTACTGAGCAACACATTAAAATTGCTGTTGTTTAGCAAAGTCTTGTCTACTGTAATGCCCGACATACGGGTTGGTGCAGGCAGTTCTATTCCGATATATCCGCCTGCAGGAACGTTTTGAGCCTTAGGCATATTGAGTGCATAGGTAGTGCCAGAGGTAATAGTAGCCTTAGCTCCCTCATAGTTGCTAAAGAGAGTAGCTTTTGTATTATTCTCTTTTGTAAATAGGTCGTCTACGCTATGAGCCTTGAGATATTCAGAGGCAAAAGGAGTGAGGTAGCGATAGGCTGCATGTGTGAGTCGAGGCTCGGTAGTGATACTTGATCCTCCAAAACCACTAAGGCGTTCTACCATGTAGTCGTCGTTGGTTGATAGGCTGGCAGATAGCTTACTATCGGTCATGTAGTCACTCCAACGTTCGCTAATATCGCTCTTTTGGGCAGATGTTAAGTAAGATTGAGTTAGCTCAGCCATGTCGTGTAGACGACGCACCCAAGGTTTGAGGTCGTTGTACATCAAGCGCTCGTTATCTTTTGTTGAGCTTTCGAGCGATGAGAGCACATCGCAATACTTCACAATGTTGCCCATCAGTTCGTTGAGTTCTGTAGGGTCATTCTTGCTCTTGTAGCTATTGATAAGGGTATTGAGCGATGCAGGGTCGTTTTTGCTTAGGTAGGGAGCAAGGAAACGATAAGCTTCGATGGCCTGTTCGTTGCCAGGGAATAGCGATTTGATAGAGGCCTCCCACGATGTCATATTATCAAATCCCTTGTTGTTCCAACCAAAGTCGCCAGCCGAGAATACAGCTGTTTTCGACACCTCGCCTTGTGCCATAGGGTTGCAGATGATGCCTTGGTTGCTCGCTGTGATTTCTGATGGCAAAGAGCCGCCACCAACGTTAGGCATATCCACAAAATTGCTCTTCATGTCGAGTGGATAAATCTCGCTTGGTCCCGTACCATTGTCGTTGCAAGGATAGTTCCACCACCAAATAACTTGGCGTCCAAATTGTTTTTGCACCGTGTTGAGGTCGCCGTCGTTAGGGATTGACCATACACCACCGCCTGTGTAGTAAACCGTAACGTTAGAGGGCATAGTGCTCAAAGCATTAAAGAAACGGTTAAATTGGTCTTCGCTTCCAGCAAATCCGCGGCAATATATTTGAGGCGTAAAACGCAATGCCTTTACCGTGTCGAGTGGGTTGGCTCCAGCTATGTTCCACTTCTTTTCAATAGCTTTTTGCAAGGCTGTTATGCGGTCGGCAGTAGTTTTCATACCGGCATCGTCTGAGGGGATGCTCACGTCGTCGCAGAACACTGCAAATTGGCGAACACCAAGGTTGTACATGCTCTCAAACTTCTTCATCACGTCGGTAACCACCGTACTACTATTCATCAAGGCATTGCCCGGGTGGATGGCCCAAACAAAGTTTACCTTGGTTTGGTGAGCCACGTCGCAAAGTTCTTTCATCTTAGCTTGCGTCATGTAGCCCCACTCCTCTTGTTGTGCAGTGATGCTTGTGGGATAGGGGTCTTTCCAGTGGTTAGAGTGGTAGTCGTCGCACTTAGGGCCATACACATAGGTGTTCATCTTGTAGCGCATCATGTAGCGTAGCAAGTCTTTGCGCACGTCGAGCGAGTAGGGTAGTCCGTAAAATCCCTCAATAATGCCGCGTTCCTTAAGGTCGGCATAGTCGTTGATGGTTACGGTAGCCAAGTTGCTTGTGCCAGCATCGAATATCTGTTCGAGCGATGCAAAAGCGTAGAAGGCAGCATCAGCATTTTCGCCCAATACCACCAATTGTGCACGACCATTGCCACCATCGGTGAGCGAAAGCTGATGACGGTCGAACTTATTAGCTTTGTCAAACACATCGGCTTTTAACCCCAATTCAGTAGCTTTGTCGTTGGCAATACCATTGCTGCCTTTCACGCCCACAAACACGTTCGATTCGGTGGAAGAGGCTTTGGTGCCAAAGCTAACAGAGAGTCCGTGGTCTTTAAACACCTGTTCGATGCGTTGCTTTGTATAGCTGTCAATGCCATCCTCACATACCACATTAACGTTCTGCGTAAAGCTTACAGTGCCCGTTCCAGCCGTTTGCTGGTGTGGTATGGGATAGATGGTGTATTGTGCCGACATCGATAGTGGAAAGATGAGGGCTGCCATGCCGATGAGTAATGATTTTCTTTTCATAGAGTTTATAAAGGATTATTTTTTGTCAAAAATAAAAGCTGTATATAAATACCTATCTTCTGCAAAGATAGTGTAAGTGCGAGAGCAGAAAGCCAAGCTTGCTTGAACTTTATGCCGAGCCGCAACCTATCTTCTGCAAAGATAACGTAAAGTCTTTACAATAAAGAGCAATTTGAATAATAAATGGCCTTATTTTATTAAATAATAACACAAATGTCCTATGAGAAAAAATAGCAAAATGTTGCTATCCTATGTGTGTAAAATGCATAAAATATTGTTCTATTTTTCCTATTTTATTCAAAATCTGTTCGCTGAGAATAGCGTAAAATGAAATCAAAAATATTTGGTTCAAAACAACGTAATTATGGGTGATTTTTTATAAAGTGTTGATTATGAGATAGTTATAGCTATTTCTGCAACTACTTTCGCATCTTTAAGATGCTAAAAACGTGCTTGAATTTATAAGGATACGTATCCTTAGGTCCTTAGGATACGTATCCTTAGGGCATAAGAACACGTATCCTTACAAAAAGTCCATGCGTTTTTGCTCAAAAAAAGCTTACGAACGCTCCAAAAACAAGCATATTTGCTTCTATTTTGTCATAAAATGTAGCCAAAAAATGTTGTTCTATTTTTCCTTTTTATGCAAAGTTACGCCATCAGAGAAATAAATATGCAATATTTAGCATCGTTAAAAAATCAACATTTTTTTTATCAATCATGGCCCTATATATCGTTTTTTTGTACATTTGTGGCAATAAAAAAAGAGTCTGATTTTAAGAACAACGTTCAAATAGTTATCACTGAAAAACACATTAAAGTATATATAAAAAACAATGCTTATGAAAAAGTGCTTATTGTTTGTAATGCTATGGCTATTTGCAAGTTTTAGCTATGCACAACGTAAAACGCAAGTAGTAGAAACTCCACAATCTCAGGTGCAAGACGACGCAATGGTTCTCAAACGCAAAGTGGCAATTGGTCGTTTCTCAAACGAAACTCAATATCAATAGTTCGTTAAAATTTGAGATAAAGGCTAAGCGGCTTTCCGCTGCCAGCCAAAGAGTTCTTTGATAGTATGACTAATTAACTTTCGGTTCGGCGTG
>ERZ808240.941-NODE-941-length-36955-cov-12.449350_pt1 | contig 36955 bp, 27 predicted proteins | sample MGYA00521084_ERZ808240 | MGnify/ENA primary metagenome ERZ808240 (study PRJEB31516, sample SAMN03275571) | gut metagenome | biome: mammalia-associated habitat; material: feces | host: Papio cynocephalus | place: Kenya | collected 2012-08-06 ... | reverse complement strand
ATTTGTGCGCAAGCGCCCATCGCTGTCTTCACTATGCCTATGCGCGGCTCATTGCACGCGTAACTTTCCATTTACTTAAAGTACTGCACACCGGACTCGAAGATCTTCATATCCTGCTCGCCATAGATGTTCATGGCTACCGCAGCATCTCTTCTCTCGGAGTGTGCCATCTTACCGAAGCATCTGCCGTCGGGAGAGGTGATACCCTCAATTGCGGAGTAAGATCCGTTGACGTTGTACTCCTCGTCCATGGATACGTTGCCGTTCTGGTCAGCGTACTGGGTAGCGACCTGTCCGTTCGCAAAGAGCTTGTCGATCCACTCCTTCGGTGCTACGAAGCGGCCTTCGCCGTGGGATGCGGGGTTGCAGTAGGTGGCCCCCAGCGTAGCGCCCTGTAACCAGGGAGACTTGTTGGATACGACCTTGGTGTATACCATCTTGGAGATGTGGCGGTTGATGGTATTGAAGGTCAGGGTAGGGGAATCCTCCTTCTGACCGGTGATCTCGCCGTAGGGAACCAGTCCCAGCTTGATCAATGCCTGGAATCCGTTACAGATACCCAGTGCCAGACCGTCTCTCTCATTTAACAGCTTCATGACAGCTTCCTTCAGCTTTTCATTCTGGAATGCTGTTGCGAAGAACTTCGCACTGCCGTCCGGCTCATCACCTGCGGAGAATCCTCCGGGAAACATGATGATCTGTGCCTGTGCGATGGACTTCTCGAATTCCTCTACGGATTCGCGGATATCCTCTGCGGTCAGGTTGCGGAACACTCTCGTCTCCACATGGGCTCCGGCACGCTCAAATGCCTTAGTGCTGTCGTATTCGCAGTTGGTTCCGGGGAATACCGGAATGAATACGGTGGGCTTTGCGATCTTGTGCTTGCATACATAGATGCTGTCTGCCTTGTAGACATCGCTGTTCACTGCCTCGGTACCCTTCACCGCCGTGGTGGGAAATACCTTCTCCAGCTTGGAGGTCCAGGAAGCAAGTGCCTCCTCCATGGTGATCTTCACATCACCATATACGAATGCAGGCTCCTCGGTCACTGTACCGATCACGGTGTAATCCAGTTCCTTCTCTTCCAGCGCAGCCAGTTTGTCTGCGGGAATCTCTGCCAGGATATCGCCCAGTCCGTTGTCGAACAGATCGTCTGTGGTAATCTCATCATCGATCTTCACGCCCAGCTTATTACCGAATGCCATCTTGGATACGGCTGCTGCCACACCCTTGGAATCCAGAGCATATGCGGATACGATGGTGCCGTTCTCGGTCAGTTCGTGAATCTTGCTGTATAATTCTGCCACATTCTCATACATGGGAATGTCGAAATCATCTTTATCAATAGAGAAGCGCACCAGCTGATTGCCGGGGGTCTTCAGTTCCGGAGTAATGATGTCGCCGTATTTTGCCACATCCACTGCAAAGGATACCAGTGTGGGAGGTACATCAATGTCATTGAAAGTACCGGACATACTATCCTTACCACCGATGGAGGGCAGACCGAAACCGATCTGTGCATCGTAAGCACCAAGCAGTGCTGCGAACGGCTGGCTCCAACGCTCGGGATCGCCGGTCATTCTGCGGAAGTACTCCTGGAAGGTGAAACGGATCTTGCTGAAATCACCACCGGAAGCCACGATCTTCGCCATGGACTCTGTCACAGCATAGACAGCTCCGTGATAAGGGCTCCAGGAGGACAGGTAAGGATCGAAGCCGTAGCTCATCATGGTCACGGTATCGGTCTTGCCTTCCAGTACGGGCAGCTTTGCCACCATGGTCTGGGTCTCGGTCAGCTGATATTTTCCGCCGTAAGGCATCAGTACACTGCCGGCGCCGATGGAGGAGTCGAACATCTCCACCAGACCCTTCTGGGAACATACGTTGAGGTCATTTAGCAGTGCCACCCAGGCACCCTTTACATCGCCCTCTTCCAGCTTCTCGCCTACTGCGGGAACGGCCCATTTATCAAAATAATTCTCCTCTTCGGAAGGAATGTCTACCTTTACTTTGGTCTCCTGGTGCGCGCCGTTGGTATCTAAGAAAGCTCTCTTCAGATCCACAATAGGCTTGCCTCTCCAGTTCAGTACCAGTCTCGGCTCCTCGGTAACGACTGCCACGGGAACAGCCTCTAAGTTTTCTTCCTTGGCATAGCCTAAGAAGGTATCTACATCCTTAGGATCTACGACGACTGCCATACGCTCCTGAGACTCGGAGATGGCAAGTTCCGTGCCGTCCAGTCCGGCGTACTTTTTAGGTACCTTGTCCAGATCTACGGTCAGACCGTCTGCCAGCTCACCGATGGCAACAGAGACACCACCTGCACCGAAATCATTACATTTCTTGATCAGACGGCTGACTTCCTCACGACGGAACAGTCTCTGGATCTTACGCTCGGTAGGTGCATTACCCTTCTGTACCTCGGCACCGCAGGTCTCGATGGAGGTATCGGTATGTACCTTGGAAGATCCGGTCGCACCGCCGCATCCGTCACGTCCGGTACGTCCGCCCAACAGGATAATGATATCTCCGGGATCGGAGGTCTCACGGATGACATTCTTGCGGGGAGCCGCACCCATAACAGCACCGATCTCCATACGCTTTGCCACGTAAGAGGGATGATAGATCTCTTTTACGAAGCCGGTAGCCAGACCGATCTGGTTACCGTAAGAGGAATAGCCGCTGGCTGCACCTCTTACCAGCTTCTTCTGGGACAGCTTGCCGTGCAGTGTCTCGGATACGGGAACGGTAGGGTCTGCCGCACCGGTAACACGCATTGCCTGATATACATAGCCACGACCGGACAGAGGATCACGGATAGCACCGCCTAAGCAGGTGGCAGCGCCACCGAAAGGCTCGATCTCTGTAGGATGGTTGTGGGTCTCGTTCTTGAAAAATACCAGCCATTCCTCAGTCTCTCTGTGGTCACCGTAATCCATCTCCACAGGAACCACTACGGAACAGGCATTGATCTCATCGGATTCTTCCATGTCGTCCAGTTTGCCGTCTTTTTTCAGCTTCCGCATTGCCATCAGTGCCAGATCCATGAGGCAGACGAACTTGTCCTCTCTGCCCTGGAAGATCTCTTCTCTGGTATCCAGATAGCTCTGGTAAGTAGTCTCTAAGGGAGAACGATAGTAACCCTCACCGAATTCCACGTCGGTCAGTTCGGTGGAAAAAGTGGTGTGGCGGCAGTGATCGGACCAATAGGTATCCAGTACACGGATCTCCGTCATGGAAGGATCTCTCTTCTCATCATCGTGGAAATAATTCTGAATATGTTTAAAATCTTTGAATGTCATGGCAAGTCCCAGAGATTCATACAGAGACTTTAAGCTGCTCTCATCCATATCTCTGAAGCCATCGAACACGGCAACATCGGCGGGATCATCATACACTGTGATCAGAGTATCCGGCTTCTTCATGTCGGTCTCTCTGGAATCTACAGGGTTGATGCAGTAAGATTTGATCTTGGAAAATTCTTCGTCGGACACCTGTCCTTCGATCATATAGGTCACAGCGGTGCGGATCACAGGTTCCTCGTCCTCTTTTAAGAACTTCACACACTGCACTGCGGAATCCGCTCTCTGATCGAACTGTCCGGGAAGGAACTCTACGGAAAATACTCTTGCGTCCGCAGGGATCTCAATCGTCTCCTCATACAGATCATCTACGGGAGGCTCGGAAAATACGGTCTTGCAGGCTCTTGCAAATACCTCATCCGAAATATTCTCCACATCATAGCGGATAAATTCGCGAACCTTCGCCACATCGATGCCCAGATAATTTTTCAGTTCGTCGTGCAGCTCTTTTGCCTTGACAGCATAAGGCTCCTTTTTCTCTACATAGATACGTCTTACGTTGCTCATGTCTCTCCTCCGAAATTTTATACTATGCGACACTATTCAGAACCCCATTCGCAAAATTGCATCTTACGATGCTTACTTTTTGCTCATGTGGCTATCTCACCATATAAATATAATCAGATGCTCTTACAAATGCGAGCCTTTAACGTACATCTGATTATATTTACATGGTTCTGCATAGTATCATACCATCATAGGATTTTTCCCACAATAGCAGAAAACAACAAATTTAGATAGATTTTACCTGCCTTTTTGAGCGGTTCGTCATTCGTGCAGTCTGTGGATCAGCCGATAGGCAATATCCTTCTCGCTGATCAGTGCCTCCGTGTGGGCAAAAAATACGATACCGTCGGTGGGTGCCAGAATGGTCTCCCGCACAGATCCGTCGTAAGGGTCTATGATCTCTGCCAGCTCATTGCCGTAGCGCACATCATCTCCCGCATGTACCTTTCCCCGAAAAATTCCCGCCCGGTTCGTATGTACATCGCTTAAGTCCTTTTCATATAATACATGGCTGATGTAGCCGGAGTGGCTCTCGTACCGGATCAGTCCCATCCGCTTTAAGAATCGTAACACCGCTGCCACTGCCTGTCTTGCGCTGGTCTCATCGATCTGATTGTTCTGGTTCGTATAGACAGAAAAAGCCGCCGTCATTTCATCCTGCCAGTTGTAATTCAGAGTCTTGGTGTCAATGGGTACCGGCTTTCTCACCACCACATAGGGCAGTCCGAAAAGATTCGCCAATGAAGTATTCTGGTATCCCGTCTCCATCATACGCACATGGGGCACGAACTCTCCCGGTCTGTAGAAGGAAGTGAACTGGATACCATATACGTAATCCCGGATCTCCGTAAGCAGTGCGTTGGTCAGGCGGTCCGCCGGTTCCCCGTAATCATTGCCCGGAAAACTCCGGTTGATATCCGCTTCCTTAACACCGAAAAAGCGTCTGCTGATGTTCACGGAATAGGCATTGATGGTGGGGATCACCAGGATCTGTTTGCCGGCACTGATGCAGCCGTTATTCTCCAGTTCCCGCAGTGTCTTCACCAGCTGGGAGCAGATATACATCTGCTGGATCTCGTTACCTCTCGCCGCCCCCACGATACAGGCGGATTTTTCCCCCTTGCCGAACTGGAAGCCCTTGATATGCATATCTTCTCTGTAAGTCGAATGTATGGTATAAATATCTCTTTCAAACATAATTTTCTCACTCCGTCAGGATTCTCGCCAACAGGTCTCCTTCATAGACCACCGGGTATGCTCGCAGGGTAAACAGAAGTCCTCCCCGTTCGGTGCGGATCTGCTGTTTTACCGTGCCCTCAAAAGGATCCACGACTTCCCCGATCAGATCTCCCTTTTTCACATAATGATTGTGCTCGATCAACGGCAAAAATACGCCGTCCACCCTGCTGCGGATGAATTCCACCTCGCCGTCACTGGATACCGCAGGCTCCTGCACTGCAGGTTCCGGTCCATCCCAGATGCCCATCTCGCTCATGATGTGGAAAATACCGTCCACGATCTGGTTGCCGAAGGATCTGTGAATATCATGTCCCTGTCCCATCTCCAGCACCAGCGTGGGTACGCCCAAAAGGTTCAGGGAATGTGCCAGGGTGGACTCATGCACCGTAGCGGTGGCATTCATCCAGATCATATCGGCATTGGTCATTTTCGCATAGGGAAGCAGATCCTTAGCGAAATCTTCGCTGAGTCGTACCTGGGGAATCTCCCGCACGAAAATATCACTGGCATGCAGATCGATACAGATATCCGATCCGATAATGGAATCCACCACTGCTGCCGTGACCCGCTCCATCATATCCCCCGAGGCATCTCCCGGAAACATACGGTTCATGTCCATATCCAGTCTCGGCACCGTCCGGCTCGCCATATCGATTCCCAACGGATTCAGTGCCGGGTAGATGTCTACGATACCCTTCAGATATTCCGGATGCTCCTTTACTCTTCTCGCCGTCTCATAACAGATATACTGCCCTTCCAGTTCATCTCCGTGGATGCCGGAGACCAGGCTGATCCGCCTGCATCCTTTCGTCTCTGTCTCCGGGCGGATCCGGTTCCTGCGAACCGCCAGATGTTCCCCTGCCGGAAGTTCCATACTGATGATCGATTCTATCATAACTTACCTCTCTGCTTATCTTCCTTTACAGCGAAAATGCTCCAGGAAACGTTCCCTGAAGCATCCTCAACCGTTGTCTTATTCTTCTTCCACGCCTAATCCACGCAGCAGATACAGGATCTCACGATCCACTGCCTCCGCTGTCACACCGATGGTCTGTGCCGAGATCTTCAGTCCTTCCAGGACAAACATGATATTTCTCGCGGTTCCTTCACAGTCCTCACACAGGAATTCCCCGTTGTCCACACCGGCCTCAATCAGTTTCTCTATGATCTTCACTGCGGAATCAAACTGCTTTTTCAAAATGTTATCCCGCTTGGGCAGATCGTTTTCAAAATAGAATTCATAGGTTGCCTGCGTCAGGGTATTCTTTTTGCGGAGAAGTTCCTTTTTCTGTTCCTTCAAAAACAGAAGAAGAATATCTGCTGCGGTGGCATCCTCCGTAATGCTGTCGGAAAATACATCATCCGCCTCTTCACTCTCCATGCGCAGCACTTCCATAAAAATCTGACTTGTATTCTCAAAATACAGATAAAGACCTCCGCGGCTGATATCGCAGGCTTCCACAATCTCTTTCATTGTTACTTTTTTAAAGCCCTTCTCCATAAACACATCTCTGGCTTTTTCTACAATGTACCGCTTTTTCTGTACTGATTTTTCTCCCATGAATCTTAATCCTGCCTTTCCCCACTCAGATCTTACCGTTTGCCGGTGATTTATCCCAAAATTCTATAATTTCCTGCATCTGTCTGATGACCAGGTAAAAAATCTGCTCCGATACCGCTTCGCTCCACAGATTCCCCTTGGTTCTGCCGCCTAAGACATACTTCGACAGAATACCTCTTAAGATGTCCCATTCTTTCCAGCCGGCTTTTTTAATAATATCCCGTTCGTCCTGATGCGTGCGGATCCGGTGTCTGGTATATACATACGCATAATTGCGATCCATCAGAGGGCTCTTCCCGGCTTCCCTCACGAAGTTCAGAAGTGTTCCGTCATATACCGGAAATGACACGGAGTTGACTCCGATATCCTGTCCGCTGTATATGGAACTGGCTCTCTTACCCGCATTCTGTTCAAGCCACGGCAGATAAGGAAGTAACGGTCTCACCGCCTGCTTATAAGATTCCAGCAACTGTTCTCTGTATTCACTGCTCTGTTCCATAACCCCAACATACCTTTCCATGTACCGTTTTCTGCCGAAAACATCACTTTTTTCACATATCGATATAAAAGTGACACATATGTAGTTTTATTTTATCACATTTCTATCAAAAGTACAGTAGAAAATTGTTGGTATTATGGTGTATAATTGATTATTATAAGGATTCCGAATTAAGACGAGGTAATGGAATGGCTGGAATTGTATTGGAGAAAGGTAAAACGATATATAGCTACGGGCAGCCTATGACCGCACTGCATCTGATTACGAACGGTAAGGTAAGCGTATCTTACCCCGGCGGCTCTTATCAGCTTGGCAAGGGTGATGTGATCGGTATCTGTGAGATCTGCTCCGAGATCCATCTTCTCAGCTATGTGACTGTGGAGGATACCACGATCCTCACCTACCCCCTGACCAGTCTGGATTCTCTGAATGATATTCTGCAGAAGCATCCTGATGTGGCAAGGCTTTTTTTATTGTCCTGCTTCCGGCAGATCAACATTCTGTTAAACCGCAGCTCTATCTCTGAATTAAACTGCAGCGAGCTCTACCGCACACTGACGGATGACATTGCTACCTACAACACTCTGTGCGACCGCTACCGCCTGCCCGCACGCTCACTGGAGCATTTTGATGAGCTGAACGCCTTCCTCGGGGACGACTCTCCGGATATCTGGCTGAACGGATATTACATGGGCTTAAGCCGTATTCTGGCTTCGGACAACTACCGGATCATGGTGCAGGAGGCGGATCTTCCCATCGGCATGCTGCGTAAGGGAAGCCTGGATTTCAGACGTACCTATCAGAGTCTTGAGGAGCAGTTCCACTATTTACAGCAGGTAGGCTCTTTTTATTTGCGGGAATCCGGCAACGATCTGTTTGATTTTTATACTTCTCTCTATTATAAACTGGGGCCGGGCAACGAGGACAGCAAGATCGTCTATGACCGGATACACCGTATGCTCTCCAAGGCAGGGGATCTGTCCTTTATCGATCAGGATCTGTTCGCCTCCAGGTCACAGAGCTTCCAGAGCAGCTTAGATCTCATGGAATCTGCGGATTCCTCTGACGCTGCAGATGGCGGAGACTCCGAGATCTTAGGCAAGCTCGCCGGATCCCTGAACACGATCTTAGAGTACGCCGGACCGGACTTAGATACCGTATCCAGCTTCCGTCAGCATGTACATGCGTATAAGCTGCTCTCCGACCGCAGTTCCCAGGATCAGGAGGTCGCACTGCTTCGCAGGCAGCTGACAGAAGAATTCTATCTGCTGTATTCGCTTCTGTTCACCCAGACGCTGGAACAGCCGGATATTCCCATGCCGGTGCGGATGTTCTTATATTTCGGCTATGTGGATGAGGAACTGGCAGGGCTGAAAAATGCAGTGACCCTGTATCGTCTGGCGGAAGCCATGACCGACCACAGCGCCGCCGGAGTCTACACTTTTTATGACTGGCTGCTGGCGATCTTCCACGGGCAGAAATCTCCCAGCCGGAACGAATTCGACCAGGATTACTCCGATTATATCCATAAGCAGAAAGTGGGCGGTAACATTACCGATGCTGAGTTGAAAGCCCTGGAGAACAATGCCATGGCAAAGGTCAATTACGAGCTTAAGAATATGTTCCCCCAGGTCAACAAGATCACTTTCGGTCGGATCACCACATTTTGTCCACTGCTCTGTGCGGATGATGTACTGAAAGATTTGGAAAGTTCCTATGTTACTGTATCCCGCGTATCGCAGATTCTCGAAGAGATCCGCCGTGTGGATTACACCGCTTTCTATCGGGAAAGTCTGGACATGGCGCACTTGGATGTCATGGGCAAGGAAACGATACATTTAGAATATCTGCCGGATATCATTCTCATGCCGAATGTCGGCATCCGCGGTGTCATGTGGCAGGAGATCGAAGGCAAACGTCGCAACAGCCCCTGTCGTATGGTATTCTCCATTTTCCACATGGAGGATCTGAAGACTACCTTCACTCATCTCACCGGAGAATTCCGTTGGGAGCTGTGCAAGAGAGTCCAGGGCAACCGCTGGAACGATGTCTCCGTAAGCTCCCTGACCAGCGAATATTTCGATTACATCCAGTTCTACCGTAAGAATCATGATCTGAGCACCGAGGCCAAGGAAAAAGTAAAATCCAGCTTACAGCGTGCCAAGAACAGTTTCAAGGAAATGTTTGTGAGAGATTATATGATCTGGGTATTGTTCGAAGGTGCCGGATCCCCGAGACTGAACAAGGTAGCACGACAGATCATGTTCACCTATTGTCCGTTCCCGGAGGATATCTGCAATACCCTTGCACAGAATCCGCTGTACAGTGAGCTTTTGGACCGTCGTAAGATCAAGGTGGCACAGGGACTGCACCATCTGGATGTATTGACCCGCAAGCTGCAAAACGGCAACATCCCGGTTCCCGAGACTGTGACCAAAGAACGCTATTACATCAGTGGCAGTAAAAAAGCCTGATTATGCATTTGCCAGCTGTTTGCCCAGTTCTCTGCACTCGTTAAGACCATCCTCATCGGGAGTCTCATGGCAGATCAGTCCTTCTCCGTTCAATACGGTAGCGCCTGCTGCCTCCATACGGGTGGTCCAGTCTCTCATCCACTCACCGTCGCCCCAGCCGTAAGAGCCGAACAGAGCGATCTTTTTGCCGGAAGCAAAGCCTTCCACATCACATACAAAAGGCTCCATCTCGGATTCCTCCAGGACTTCCGCTCCCATAGCGGGACAGCCCAGTGCGAATTTGGGAGTTGCCTTCAGTTCATCTAAGTTTGCTCCGGTGACGAATACCACCTCGGCTTCCTTGCCGGCTTCCCGGATGCCCTCTCCGATGGCTTCTGCCATAGCCTGGGTGTTGCCACCCTGTGTCCAGAATACTACGTAAATCTTATCCATAATAATGTCCTTCCTTTCTATAACCTGCCGGCTTTTCGCCGCAGGTGAAATTCTATGCCGCGGAATTTCCGCAGATATCTATGATCTCAGTCATCTTCAATCCATAATGTAACAGCTGGATCAAATTTTCCCTGGCATATTCATATTTTTCAAAAAGTTTCTGTTTATTTTCCTTGTCCGCATAGACCTTCCAGTAACCGGTGCAGAGACTGTTCCTTCCCCGGTGTCTGATAAACCCTTCCACATCCTCCGGCGGATACCCCAGCAATAACCCCAGTTCGTGAGGAAACGGCTTCCCTCTCTCCGCGTAGGTCTCGTAGCGTTCGCAAAAGACCGGTAAAATATTTTCCAAAAGACAGGACTCGTAACCTGCCTCCTGCAGCAGCTTCTGTACCTGCGGCATTTTCAGATACTTTTCCAGCCGTTCCTTCCGGTATAGTAGTATTGCCATTTTTTCCTCTGTCTCCAACAAGGGATACATGGACAGTACGCTGCCCTCTATGATCTTCTCCACCTGTGAGAAGGCATCAGGGGAAATGGTCAGCAGATTGGAAATCTTCAGTCCTGTAATCAGTGGTGCACATTGCAGAGCAAGCTGCAGTTCCACGTCATCTGCTTTCATTCCGCACAGGATCTCCCATGTTTCCTGGCTCAATCGGCGTTCACCTCCTATTGTAATGTCTAGTGAAATCTTTAAGTTAGTCTTAACTAACTTTCGTATCTATCATATAGAAAAAAGCAGTTCCCGTCAAGGGAACTGCCTGATAGAAATTCTCAACATATAAATTCTAATATCAAAATTCAAAATTGCCTTCCGGATCTCAGATTCTTCTGCGATCCAGACCGGTGTTACGGTAATACTCCGCCTTATCCTGGTACATCCGCCGCTCAGGTTCCGTCAGCAGATGATCCTCACCCACAGCTTCCAGTGTATTCACCGCAGCTCCCACCGCCATGGTGGCATTGTGGGCTGCAAGCTCTGCCTTCAGCTCCTCCACCTTGCGGTAGAGCTCTTTTTCATCGATTCCGGTGCACAGGACTACCAGCTCATCTCCGCCGATACGGAACAATCCGCTTCCTGCAAATACATGCTTCAGGCACTCACAGCACCGTCTGATCAGACGGTCTCCGGCGGAATGTCCCTCACTGTCATTGATCCGTTTTAATCCCGTAATATCGCAGTACACCACGCCAATGGGAATTGTGTGATCCACCTGCCCGATATATCGCTCTATGGCATAACGGTTCCCCAGAGTGGTCAGTGGATCCGAATAGCTCATGATCTCCAGTTCCCGCACCAGATTCCGCTGTTTTATGGAAGACACGATAAAATGTCCCATGATCTGCAACATTTCCGATACAAATTTAAAGTAACGCGCCGGAGGATTGTCTACACCGTAGAAGCCGATTACCTTCTCGTCATCGTAGAGCGGAACCACCACCAGAGAGTGAATGTTCTGTCTCGCCAATACCTCATACATCTGCGGATCCACATTCTTCATGTCTTCCAGATTCTCTGTGATGATATTCAGATTATCGGCAAATTTTTCATACCATCCCGCGCAGATCTCCGGAGGCAGATTCTGAAGCGTGTCCTTTTCCGATGTGACCCCTTTTGCCACCCATTCGTAAGTATTGCTGTCGTACTTGCGGTCATCTCTTTCAAAAATGTAGACCCTGCCTGCTTCCAGCGTCTTACCGATGAATTCCAGCAGCACCTGCAGGGTCTGATCCATGTTCTCCTGTCGCAGCGCCACGCGGATAGCTTCATTCAACGCAGCTTCCAGATTCCGATAGTCTGCCGTATTTTCCTCTTTTTCATTCAGGGCACCGCAATCTATGGCTATCTCCATACGGTACCTTTTCCCGTCTTCCTCTACCAGGGTGTCCTTGATATGAAGTTCTCTTCGTAACAGGGGATTGTAGTACTCCCATTCCTTAAAAAAGCCGGGTTCCAGCTGCTCATTATTACAGATACCGCAGGGCAGTGCATTCCCCTGCAATACCTCATAGCAATTTAGCCCGACAATTTCTTCATTGCTCTGAAACCCATAGGATTTCAAAGTCTTTTGATTCATGTATACCAGTTCATATGTCTCCGCATCTGACACATATACATATTCATCCAGATTCTCAAAAAATTCCCATATCTTACTCATGTATACTCAACCCGCTTCCATCGTCTTCCCCTCATCTGACTATTTAGTATACACTCGTAAACGCTTTACGGCAAGCCTGTTCTCTCAAAAATGTCTGTAAAAGTCTCACATCGTCCGTAATCACGCCGTCTGCTCCGCAGTTTACGATTCTTCGCATGGCACCGGAAGTATTTGCGGTCCAGCCGTATACAGATTTTCCTTCGTAATGAATGGCTTCCACCATGTCTGTTGTAAGATTCTTTCCTTCGATGCTATAGCTGTCCACATAATCCAGATCATAGTCATCCTCTTCCAGATCATGGGCAATATATACCGTGGAGATGTCCGGTTCCAGTTCCTTTACTCTCTGCAGTATTCCCTTATTCATGGATCCGATGATGCATTCGTCCACCATATCATACTCCTGAAGCAGTGCAAGAACGCTCTCCTCCAGTTCCTGCTCCTGCCCGGTATATTTCAATTCGATCATCAATGTGATCCGCCCCCAGGCACAGGCAAGCATCTCTTCCAGTGTCGGGATCTGCTCTCCTCTGTATGCTGCGGAAAATGCACTTCCCACTTCCAGTGTGGAAAGCACGTCTGCCTCTGCATCCCACACACAGACATCCTCGCCCGCAGTACGTTTGAAATTGCTGTCATGCATCACGATCAGGGTTCCGTCAGACAACTGCTGCACATCGATCTCGGCGATGGGCACTCCGTCCCGGATTGCCTGCTCCAATGCCGCCACCGTATTCTCCGGGGCTACCTTCGCTCCTGCCCGGTGAGCCACCACGATCACGGGAGTGTCTTTTCCGACTGCCTCTACCTGCGGCAATACGCCATAAGTCAGAAAATAAACGCACAGAAGCATAACAATTGCTGTTTTCCGGATTGTTTTCATCATTTTGCCCTCCCATGATAGTTTAATATCAATTTTATTGTAACAATTGACTATAAACTCCATGCGAGGAAAGTGTAAACATTTTGTAAATATTCACTTCCGAAGCACCACTATCACCTCATGGGCGAGCAGAGGAAATGCCGCCAGTGCGCTTAACAGGAGCCACTCCTGTCCCGACAGATGCGAGGTGCCGAACGCGTTGATCAGAAATGGAATCTCCGTCACGGCAAACTGCAACACAAAACCGATAATGCACGCCGCCACCATCAGCAGATTATCCCAGGGACGCATGGCAAATACGGACTTCTGTACATCCCGCATACCGATGGCATGATACAGCTGGCACATTCCCAACACAGTAAATGCATAAGTCTGGGATTTCGCCAGTATCTGCTCCTGCGACATTAGTTCCCTGAGGCGTTCCACACAGGTAAACAGATTGCCCGTAAGCTCCCCTTCCGCCGCCAGAATCCCGCAGGGAAGCACCAGAAATGCCGCCAGTCCGATTCCGGTGATCAGCGCCCCATAGAACAGCGTGCATGCCATTCCTCCTCTGGCGAACAGACTCTCCGATGCTTTTCTGGGTGGGCAGCACATCAGACTTTTTCCGTCATTTTTATCCACACCTAGCGCCAGTGCCGGCAGCGAATCCGTGATCAGATTGATCCACAGAATGTGACTGGATTTTAACGGAGATGCCAGCCCCAGTGCCACCGCCACGAACATGGTCATCAATTCTCCCAGATTGGACGACAGCAGGAAAATTACAGACTTCCGGATATTCTCATAGACACCTCTGCCTTCCTCGATGGCTTTTTCAATAGTGGAAAAATTATCATCCGCAAGTATCATATCCGCAGCCTGTTTGGCGACATCCACTCCGGTTCCCATGGCTACGCCGATATCCGCCGCTTTTAAGGAAGGGGCATCATTGACCCCGTCACCGGTCATCGCCACGGTCTCCCCGTTTCGCTGTAACCCCTTCACGATCCGTACCTTCTGCGCAGGCGTGACTCTGGCGTAGACCCTTAAATCCTTAATTCTTTTCAAAAAGGAAGCATCATCCAACCGTTCCAGTTCTCTGCCCGTAATACACTGGCTGCGGTGTCCGGCAATCCCCAGCTGTCTGGCAATGGCATAGGCGGTATCCACATGATCACCCGTGATCATCACCGTGGTCACTCCGGCGTGCCGAAAGATTTCCACGGCTTCCCCTGCCTCCGGTCTGGTGGGATCCCGCATTCCCACGATACCCAGGAACGTCATTCCCTCTTCTTCACCTGCGGATATTCCCTCGCTCTGTGCCACCGCCAGTGTCCGAAGAGAGAGAGAATTCATCAGTTCCACGACCTCACTGATCCGCTTCCGCTGCGCAGGAGTCATGGGAACACTCCTTCCCTCCTGTAAGATATGAGTGCAATGCTGCACGATCACATCCGGAGCCCCTTTGGTATAGGCAATCCCTCTCCCGGATCTGCCACCCGGAAGTCTGTGGTAGGTCGTCATCATTTTCCGGTCGGAGTCAAAGGGTCTCTCATCGTAACGCAAATACTGCCGCTCCAGCCGTTCTCTCTGCAGACCGTATTTTGCACCGAAATCCAAAAGTGCCAGTTCCGTGGGATCTCCAATGCGCTGCTCGCCCTGTAACGAAGCATCATTGCACAAAAGCATTCCCCGTAACAGTTCCGGCAGGATACGGCGTTCCCCTCTGCCATCTGCCCTCGTGACATCCTCCATCACATCATACCACCAGCATTTCTCCACGGTGAGCCGGTTCTGGGTAAGTGTCCCTGTCTTATCCGAGCAGACCACGCTGACCGCTCCCAGTGTCTCCACCGAAGGAAGTCTTCGAATGATGGTGTGTACTCTGACCATTCTGGTCACCGACAATGCCAGGCAGATCGTGACGACTGCCGGAAGCCCTTCCGGCACTGCGGCAACCGCAAGCGAGATAGCTACCAGAAGCATCTCCGGAATATTTCGGTGCTGAAATACCGCCAGCAAAAACAATCCGGCGCACAGCCCCAGGGAGAGAATACTCAATAGCTTTCCCAGATCTCCCAGCCGTTTCTGCAGTGGCGTCATCTCGTCTTCCGTATCCGTGATCATGGAAGCGATCCTGCCGATCTCCGTATCCATGCCGGTCGCCACCACCAGTCCTTCCCCATGACCGTTCGTCACCACCGTGGACATATAGACCATATTGACCCGTTCGGCTAACGGGATCTCCTGCCTGCAGTCCGCCAGGAAAAGAGCGTCTTTCTCCACCGGGACGGATTCTCCGGTTAGGGCGGATTCCTCCATCTGGAGATTCGCACTTCTGGTCAGACGGATATCCGCCGGAACCTGTGCCCCCGCTTCCAGATCCACCAGATCTCCCGTCACCAGTTCTGCCGCGGGGATCTCTCTGCGGATGCCGTCCCGGATCACAATGGTCCGGGGGCTGGTAAGTTTTCTTAACGCTTCCAAGGCTTTTCGGGCTTTTCCCTCCTGTAGCATTCCCACCAGCGCATTTACCAGGACTACCGTACCGACGATTATGGCATCACTGACTTCTCCCAGGAGAATGGATACCACCGCCGCAATCAATAATATGTAGATCAGCGGATCCTTCAACTGCTCCAGGAAAAGCTGTATTTTTGTCTTTTTCCGTGCAGCTTTCATTTCGTTTCTGCCATTTTGCTGCAAACGACGAAAGGCCTCACCTTCGGTAAGACCTTTCACTGTGTCACTATTTAGTTTACTTATGATTTCCTGTATATTCTGCTTCTCGAACACGTCCGCCCTCCAATGCTTGTTTCTATGCATTGTATGCAGAAACGTCCGGATTCATGATAACAGTCACCGGTTATTTATCATTTCTTAACCGGAAAGCATCTGTCAGTTCGTTCATGTTGGTCGCCTGAGCAGACAATTCTTCACTGGTAGCGGAAGTCTCCTGGGCAGTAGCGGAATTGTTCTGTACCACAGTAGAGATCTGCTCGATACCCTGCTCGATCTGTACCATGGCATCTGCCTGTGCATTGGATTCTTCCACGGCTTTCTTGGACTCGTTCGCCAGGTCCTCGATACCTTCCACCACTTTCTGCAAAGCATCGGCAGTTTTGTCCGTAATCTGGTTGCCTCTCTCAATCTCCTGCAGGGACGTCTCGATCAGTTCTCTGGTATGTACTGCTGACTGTGCACTGTCATCTGCAAGTTTGCGGATCTGATCAGCCACCACAGCGAAGCCTCTTCCGGCTTCTCCGGCTCTGGCTGCCTCGATAGCAGCATTTAACGACAGGAGATTTGTCTGGGACGCAATATCCTCGATCTCGCCGATGATGTCGCTGATCTGTTTGGAAGTATCATTGATCCGCTGCATGGCATCGGTCAGTCCTTTCATCTCTTCTCCACTGGTTCTGGCCTGTTGCTGATATTCCATCGCCTTCTCATAAGATGCTTCCAGCGCTTTTGCATTTTTCTCCACGATCTCAGTGACATTCGTGATGGTCGCCTGCAGTTCCTCTACGGAACCTGCCTGGTCGGTGGCACCCTCTGCCAGTCCCTGTGCGGCATCCGCCATCTGACCGGCACCCAAAGACACCTGATTGACTGCCATCTTGATCTCACCCAACGTCTCGCTGAGTTTATGACTCAGCTTGCGGATAGACTCCAGCAATCCGCTGAAATCTCCTACATAAGCTTCCTTGCAATTACTTTCGATAGCGAAATTACCTTCCGACATTTCACCCAACAGATAATCCGTATCTCCGATTACCTGCTGCAAGTTGCCGGAAAGGCTGGCGGTAGCTTCCGCAAGAATCTGCAGTTCATCTCCTGTCTGTACCGTCGGTGCAGGAGTATGAAGATCTCCCTGAGCCAACAGTTGTATTCTGTCGGTACACTTTGCCACCGGCTCACCGATACGCTGTCCGATCTGTTTTGCTCTGTAAATGCTGTAAAATACTGCTATTACGCCGATAACAGCGCCTACAACGATACATGCCACAACAGAACCCAGGAAATCGATAAGGGGCGCAGCCACAGCAACCGTCCAGTCATTGGTTCCTTCAATGGGTGCATACGCCTGAACCATATAGGTTCCATTTCTGAAATAGGTTCCGTAACCGGTCTCTCCGGTGAGCATTTGCTGCTCTATTTTAGCCACTCCCTTCAGAGAGCTGTCTGTCTGAGATAATTCAATGTTGTTTCTCTGTTCCTGTGCAATCGCAGAGTCACTGTGAGCGATGGTGGTTCCGGTAGCCCCTAGCATATAGCATTCGGAATTTTTACTGATAGAGATTGCCGTCGTAATATCATTCAGGAATTCAGGATCCGGTACCACAAATACAACACCGATGATCTCACCGTTTTTGTCTCCGTCTTCATAGACAGGGGCTGAGATGATCACACTGAGTTTTCCGTCTGTTTTGGCAATCACAGGATCTGACACTACCACTTCCCCCTGCATGGATCGCTTGAAATACTCACGGTCATTGTAATCCGTTCCGTCAGCTGCACAGATACCGTTGGCACTGATCAGCTTTCCCCGAACCATACCATAGGCTTCTACCCGCTGGTTGATGTACTCCTGCTTCTGGGCCGGTGTGAATACAGATGCTGATAACTGATAACTGCATCCCAGTTCGGATACGATCGTCTCAGAGACCTTTAATTCCTGTCTGATCCGATCTGCTGAGAGCTCTGCAATCACCAGCATATCATCTTCCAGCTTGCTCAGTGTGCTGAACAGGTTCAGAATGACTGACAGAATGACCAGTGGTACAATAGATAACAGTACCAGCTGGCGGATTGCTTTCTGTAATCGCTCACGAATCGTAGTCTTACCGTTTGCCTGACTTTTCTTTTCCTTCTGTGATGTCGTTACACTCATATGTTCCTCTTTTCTCCGACTAAATGCCTTTCTATCATTCCAAGTCGGTGTTCTTCTGCTGTGCTGTCCTTACTACTGTTATTATCGTCATTATACCATTTTTTGATAATATTTACCATATTCTGAACGCAAAGAAAGAGTTAATATTTCGACAAATATCAACTCTTTCCTACTTTATCTCTCTATCCCCTCAGATAAGAAATACCTTTTTAATAACCGAACTCCTGGGCAAAATACAGCTTGCCGTTCGTCTCGTAGATAGCGATGCTGCAGGTGGTAAAATCTCCTGCCAGGATATTGGCTGCATGGGTGGGAGAAGCCATCCATGCAGCTACCACGCTCTGTGCGGAATCGTAACCTTTTGCCAGGTTCTCGCCCCACATCAGTTCACTGTTCACAGTATACCAGTCTCTGCCGTTGGGTCTGGTATGGGAGAACTTGGAAGCGGCTTCCTGTGCTCTTACCATTGCGCAGGACTCCAGTCCGTTGCTCCAGGTAAGCTCGCCCAGTCCGTTCTCTGCTCTCTTGGCATTTACCAGTGCCAGTGCATCGGTTGCCATGGTGCGAAGTTCATTTGCCCGGGCAATCTCCGCTTCGCTCATGCCGGCTCTCTGTACAGACCCTGCCAGCGCCACTGCCTCTTCATCGAACCATACGGTTCCATCACTGTCCGCCGGATCACGGCTGACAGAGGACAATTCCGTGCTCTTGCCGCAGCCTGCCAAACTAAGCACCATGATTACTGTCAGAATCAGACTCATCCATCTTTTTTTCATTTGTTTACCCTCTTTTTCTTGAATTTTATGGTAAATATATGTCATTACATTCTTATTGCTTCTTCTTAAGGATAAGCCATGCTCCCAGACCTGTCAAGGACAGGGCAAAGCCAAGATTCCATGCATCGGAATCATCACCGGTCTTAGGTCTCCTGGATGCTCCCAGGACCGCTTTATCCGCTAACGGCGTAGGATCATCAGTGATACTTACGACTCTCTGACGTCTCGCACCAAGTACCTGCGGTGTCTCGGGTTCATCGGGCGTATTCGGAGTATCCGGTTCTTCCGGTGTCGGTGTAGAGCTGGGTTCGGGTGTAGTATCCGGTGACGGTGCCGTACTCGGAGCTGGTGTCGGAGTCGGCTCCGGTGTGGTACCGGGAGTCGGGCTCGGAGTCACCTTCGGCTCACAATACAGTGCAAACTGCATACCGAAACCGTACCGGGTCATCTGATAGCCGTTATTGGCAAGTTCACCGTCAAAATGGCTGGTGATTTTCGCCTCTCCGGTGCTTAACAGTGAAGTTACCAGGGTATCCGCATAAGAACCCTCGCTTCCGTTTTCCAGCATCCGGTCATACAGACCCTTACCATCAAATGTGTATACATTATGATATGCTGTATAGTACAAAGCGTCTGCTACTGCAGGACAGCTTTCCAATACCGTAGTATCTGCCGTACCGTTGGTCAGGATTGCGAACTCTTTTGCCGTAAGATCCGCCAGACGGTAAACCTTGTTTCCTTCCTCACGGGAAGTGTTATTGAACCAGTCTAAATAGTACTGTGCCAGGTAAGCCTTCGTGATCTCCTCCGGCTTACTGTTCTCATCGCCGTAGCCTTTTTTCAAAAGAGCGGATCCTACGCTTGTATCCGTAACCTTTCCTTCTGTGATTCCCAGGTCTCTCAGGGGAGCATTCAGGATTCTGCGGGGCAGCGTACAGAACTCTCCGGTCTCACCAATCTCATAGCCTTCAAATCCATGGGAAAGAATCATTACTTTCTCTCCCTCCCCGGGAGCCTTTGCCGGAATCGTACCGATCATTGCAGTTGCCGGACTGTACTGATAATCCTTGTTACTCTCATTTACAAATTTCAAAGTATAATACAGGGTATCTCCGGGCTCTGCTGCATTCTCTCCCGTCACCGTATCATTAAGATATCCAATGGCATCGGACAGATTGATCTTCACATTGTCGGGTACACCGCTGTGGATCGTAATGGTGATCGTGGCATTGTCGTAGGTTACTTTTCCGGTACCGTCTTCTCTGTACTGTACCAGTGCCGGAGTGGTGGCAACGGTAACGCCTTCGGAAGTGTAGTGGAATACCGCACCTTCCGCGTTCTCTTCAAAAGTTACTGTTCCCACGGGATAGCTGTAGTAGTTTACCGCAGTTGCCCCGGGGATCTTGTAATCATATCCGTCGTAATTTGTCCAGGATTCGGTCGGTGTAGTCACGTACCATACTGTGGCAATGGTGACTTGAGTCTTATATGACCTGCCGGTGGCAAGCAACTGATTCATAAAGTTTTCCGTTACTTCTTCTCCGTACAGGATACCGTTGTTGTCTTCAATATATTTTGTTACATCTTCCAGAGACTTTCCACAGTTCTCCTCATAATAGGAAGTACCTTCGCTGTCTCCGCTGTAATAGACATAATGCAACAGATCTGCGGGTTTGTCATTGGTATAATGTTTCACATCGAAAGCGACAAAACCGACACACTGCCAGTTAGCTCCGTTACTTCCGGCTACTGCTCCGTTTTCGTCCACTCCCGTATTGGATGCAGACAGCTGATAAAAGGTTGCAGCATCGTCCAGTGTCATCTTATGTCCGGCGAGCAGGGAAAAGTCACCGTTCGCAGGTTTGTAATTATTAGGATCTACCTGTCTGGTTGCTGCCTGTCCGTCAAGCCGGTATTTGCCATGCTGCTGATCAGTAATGTCACTGCCAGAGCTTTTACCAGTCTTGTCCGTGCGATCTTTCTAAGTTTCATTTCCCCGTTTCCTTTCAAATCCCTCATTTATTACCGGTACTTTTCATCTCTAAATAGAAAGACGGAAGTATCCGGTAAAAAGGACCAGTTTTTTGGAATTTTTTCAAAAAACCGGCCCTTAGGATATCTGAATAGGTTCGTTAATGTTCTTTCCGCTTAATGACAAGCCATGCTCCCAGACCTGTCAGGGAGAGAGCAAAACCAAGATTCCATGCGTCGGAGTCGTCACTGGTCTGCGGTCGTCTCGAAGCGCCGAGGACTGCCCGATCTGCCAAAGGTGTCGGATCATCCTCGATTGTTACGACTCTGCGTCGTCTCGCACCAAGTACTTCCGGGTTCTCCGGAGTTACGGGATCCACCGGGGTTCCGGGGTCTGTCGGATCGTCCGGGGTATCGGGATCGTCGGGAGTACCGGGTTCATCCGGAGTAGGAGTGCTGTCCGGAGTGGTCGGAGTATCCGGCGTGGTCGACGGTGTTGCTGTGGGCGTCGCAGTCGGTGTTGCCGTCGGTGTTACAGTCGGTGTTGCCGTAGGTGTCGCGGTAGGCGTTGCTGTAGGCGTTGCTGTCGGCGTCGCAGTCGGTGTTGCCGTCGGTGTTGCAGTCGGCGTTGCCGTGGGTGTTGCCGTCGGTGTTGCAGTCGGCGTTGCTGTCGGTGTTGCCGTCGGCGTTGCCGTAGGTGTCGCGGTCGGCGTTGCTGTCGGTGTCGCGGTCGGCGTTGCAGTCGGTGTTGCGGTAGGCGTTGCTGTAGGCGTCGCAGTCGGTGTTGCAGTCGGTGTTACAGTCGGTGTTGCCGTAGGTGTCGCGGTAGGCGTTGCTGTAGGCGTTGCTGTCGGCGTCGCAGTCGGTGTTGCCGTCGGCAGCGGTGTTACCGTCGGAGTAGGTGTCGGCTCCTCGGTGGGATGCCACTCAATGCCTTTAAAATGACACTCTGAGTTTGAAGTAAAATTAGCAGCCACGATTCTGCCATGATTATTACCGCCTCCCAACACCACATTGGCGCAGGGTGCCAAAATAGTTCCTCTGCTGTTACTTAAAAAAATGGTCCCGCCGTAATTTCCAAAATTATATACAATTTTATTCGCATCATCTGCATCCGGATAAGTGTCTATTCCATTAGTACACTGTCCATTAATGGTAAACGTATCTCCGGTAGGCAAAATATTAAAGATAACAGTCTTCCCATCGCTTACTGTTACACCCGGTTCAAAATAATTATCTGTATTACTTACTTTATACGCATTCTGACCATCTTCTAACAGAATATTACTATATTTTCCTTCTCCGTTCGGCAAAAGATCTGTTCCCAATGCATATATGCTCTCAGCATTTGCACGAATAGTGGTAAATGCTCCTGCCAGATCAAACTGACCTCTCTCGATTTTTCCGATCTGTGCAGTAGTTCCTACATATACTTCGTTCACAAACCACTGCTCACCTTTTTGTTCAAAAGAAGCCGATTTTAGAATCAGATTAGAACATCTGATATTAGAACCAAAGCCGATATATTCACCATCTACATAAATAGTACCTGTTCCTGCATAACCAATGTTACCATTATATTTCAAATTTCCTGTACAGATATTAGCTTCACTATCACCACTCTGCTCTGTCGTTCCCTCTACAAAAATACCATAGCCATTGGCAGCTCCCAAAATACCCGCAATATCCACGTTCACTTTCGCAGTCTGCGGAGCGGCAAGGGCAGCCAGTACAACCGACATTTCGGATGCCTCAGGCTCTGCGATAGGTTCCTCTTCAGCCAAATTTTCTACTGCCATCTCAACAGCGTCACCACCGGATACAGACTCTTCCCCTACAACAGTCTCTACCTCAGTCGCTTCTTCTGCCTGTACGGTAAATGTTCCGTTCCCTGCGACAGATCCCACTACCAGCGCTGCCACCAGAACCTTTACGATTTTTTCCTTTACATACTTGCTAAGTCTGCTCATCTGATTTCTCCCTTTATGAAACCCTATGTGTTACTCCCCAACGTTTTTAAACGTTTTCGTTCCTCTTTACAACTATTAAGACTTCGGGTCTCTCAAAAAAGGTTCAGATTTTTTATTAAAATTGTGATTTTTTGCTTATTCTTGTCCTACGCTTGTCTATTTCGGTACTATAGTCCTAATAGACAGCCGTCTCCGTCAGCACGCCGTGGAGCAGTGCTCTTCTCTTCGTGCCGACGGAACCGTAGCAGGTGGAGAGGGATACGATGTTCCCCCTATCGCTTAGATCCGCATCCGAAGCATACAGGGAATGTTCCGTCGCCCACTGCACGTAATTATCATAGGAAGCATCCGAAGTAAAAGTCGCAAACCGGTCACTGGTGCTTCTGGTCTCATAATAAGCAAACACTTCATATGTATATACTTTGTCTTCCGTATAGATATAAAAATACGGATCGTCCTCGCAGCTTACGTTCCCCTTCAACAGATTTTTAAAACTGCCGAACATACTTCCGTCCCGCATATTATGTCCGAATACAAAAGTATTCCGGTCTGACCAGCCGGAGGAAGCCTCGCAATCCATGAAAATACATCCGGCATTCACATTTTCCCCTTCAAAGGAATGCTTCAGATAATAATCATTGTCCTCGCCCTGCACCACCGGATAACTGATGTCCAGTGCCGGAAAATAAAGCCATCCTCTGAAATCCGGATTAGTTTTCTTAAGCTCTGCAAAATCGATCTGCAGATCCGGATAATTTTTCTCCTGAACCTCTTCCTTTTTTTCATCGGAAACAGGCGTCGTTACTACTTCCTGACGGATGGCATCATATTCTTCTTTTGCCTTATGCTCCGACAGGTAGGAATGCAGACTCATCCCTCCGGTGATCAGAACTGCTGCCGCCAGTATTGCCGTAATGGCATTTTCCACTTTCTTATTTTTCATGTTTGTCCCCTTTTTGCGTTTTCGCATCTGTCTGAATTTACTAATGATTATAACTTATTTTTAGGTATTCGTCTTTACGAAAGACTCATTTTTTGATATTTTTAAGTTGTCATATTAAAATTATCGGGGGAATTATATCTTATGATACATTTTTTTGCTATCCTGTCACTGCTGTTATGCGGTGTCTGCTATGCCGGCTTCCAAAAGGGAAGCGAGCGTAGATTCCAAAACCTTCAGATTACCCGGATCGTCTGGATCGTTTTCGGGGCTGCCCTGCTGCTCCGTCTGATCCTTGCTTATACGACCCACGGTTTCGGCAACGATATTGCCTGTTTTGCCGCTTGGGCAGACCGGATCTTCACCGTCGGTCCCGGGGCATTCTATTCCGCGGAGACATTCACCGATTATCCGCCCGGATTCATGTATGTCCTGTACATCATCGGCGCACTGCGTTCCCTGCTTGGGATCCCTTACTATTCCAATCTGCATATTTTACTGTTAAAACTTCCGGCAATCCTGTGCGATATGGCATGCGGATTCCTGATTTTCCGGGAAGGTACAAAACGACTGCATTTCTCCGGGATGCAGTCTATGTGTGTGGCTTGCGCCTATCTGTTCCAGCCGGTGATCATTCTCAATTCTTCCTGCTGGGGACAGGTAGATTCCGTACATACCCTGGTCGTGATCCTGATGTGTCTGTTCCTGATGGACGGGAAAATGCTTCCGACGTATGCCATCTATGGTCTTGGCGTATTGCTGAAACCGCAGACCCTGATCTTCACTCCGGTCCTCCTGGTCGGCATTTTGGATCATGTATTTCTGCGGGAGTTTTCCTGGCGGAAATTCTTCTATAATTTATGTGGCGGACTGGCTGTGATCTGCGGCATGCTCCTGTTGTGCGTTCCTTTCGGTCTGGATGCCGCCATCGCGCAGTATACCTCCACGCTGGGTTCCTATGAATATGCGGCGGTAAACGCTTATAATTTCTGGGGACTGTTGGGGCTGAACTGGGTGGATCAGAACACAATATTCCTGTTCCTGCCCTGCAAGACCTGGGGCATGATTGCCATTGTGCTGATCGTGCTTTTTACTTTTCTGATTGCCATGCGCTGTCGGAAAGAGCCTTCGAGATATTTCTGCCTTAGTGCTTTTATTATCCTGACCATGTTCCTGTTTTCCGTCAGAATGCACGAACGTTATATGTATCCGGGACTTGCACTGTTACTGTTCTGCTGCCTGTATAAGCCGACCGCTTCCCTGTGGAAATGCTATGCCGGGTTTGCCGCACTGCATTTCTATAACACGGCGAATGTGCTGTACCACTACGATCCGCAGAATTATGACCGCAGGGCTCCCATCATCCTGCTGGTATCCGCAGGTATGCTGTGCTGTTTGTATTTCTTCTATAAAATCATCTGGAAATATTATGTCCACGGGGAAGCCGTGCCTGCTGCCTCCGCAAAAGGGCAGACCGGGGCAAACCGCAGATCCTACGGTTGCACTGCTTCCTCTGCAGCTGCAGGTGATCTCGGCTCCCGGTTCCGGGAACAATTTCTGTCTCCCTTAGAGCCCATACCTTCCGGGGAACGCCTTCGCTTCACCAGACTGGATCTGTGTCTGCTGCTGGCGATCTGCGGTCTGTACAGCTTCTTTGCCCTCTACGACCTGGGCGACCGCAAGGCGCCCGAGACGATCTACAACATGACGCAGAATCAGACCATTGAACTGGAATTCCCGGAAAATCAGGCTCCCGTTACCATGGCAAGCTATATTGCGCCCTGGCATCAGCGGCATTTTACGGCGGAAGTCCGTAACTCCGAGACAGAGAACTGGACCTACCTGGGCGAGATCATTCTAAACAACGTCTTCACCTGGCAGGATGTCTCCCTGGAAGATCTGACCGTACAGGCAGGTATAACAAATGTCCGCTATCTTCGCCTGACTCTGACAGATACAGATGCGTCCCTGATTGAGCTGGTCTTCACGGATGCAGACGGCGAAGCCGTACGCCCCATAAATGCCTCCGCCTACGAGACTTTGTTCGATGAAAATGACCTCCATCCAGAGCGCTATTCCTTCCGCAACAGCATGTATTTTGACGAAATCTATCATGCCCGTACGGCTTACGAGTTCCTGCATGGTCTGTCTACTTATGAAAATACGCATCCTCCACTGGGTAAGATTCTGATTTCTGTAGGCATCGCTATTTTCGGGATGAATCCCTTCGGCTGGCGTATCATGGGGACTTTATTCGGCATTGCCATGCTGCCGTTTTTATATCTTCTTGGAAAACGAATGACCGGCAACACCCCCGCAGCGGCACTTGCCTGCTTCCTGTTTGCTTTTGATTTTATGCATTTTACGCAGACGAGAATTGCGACCATTGATGTGTATATCACCTTCTTCGTGATCGCCATGTATTACTTTATGTATCACTACTGCACCATGAGCTTTTACGACACGCCGCTGTACAAGACCTTTATTCCGCTGGGGCTGTGCGGTGTCTGCATGGGACTTGGCATTGCCAGCAAATGGACCGGCATCTATGCCGGATGCGGTCTGGCAATACTGTTTTTCGCACACCTGCTGCGTCGCTACCGGGAATACCTTTATGCCAAAGCACATCCCGGCAAAAGTACAAACGGTATCGATCATAAATACATAGTGAAGAATTTCCCCGACTATACAATCAAGACCATTGATTTCTGTCTGACCTTTTTCGTATTTATTCCGGTGATGATCTATCTGCTGTCCTACCTGCCTTTTGTGGACAATTCCCATCCGGGATTGTTTGACCGGATGCTGGCGAACCAGACTTCCATGTTCAATTACCACAGTGGGCTGGAGGCTACCCATCCCTATTCCTCGTCCTGGTATGAGTGGTCCACCATGGTCCGTCCGATCTGGTACTATTCCGGCTATCTGACCGATGCGGTCAAAGAGGGAATCAGCGCTTTCGGCAATCCTGTCGTATGGTGGATCGGCATTCCGGCATTTATTTACATCCTGTACCTGCTAATTCGCAATAATGCGTTTTTCTGTTCTCTGACAGGGCGCACCAAAACTGCGAACTCAACTGCCACCGGGCTACTGTCCCGAAGCGAATATGCCGCTGCTGCTTTCCTGGTGGTGGGCTACCTGGCGCAGTACCTTCCCTGGTTCTTCGTCACCAGAATCACCTTCATCTACCACTACTTCCCCAGCGTGCCTTTCGTGGTGCTGATGATCGCATGCAGCCTGATGCAGCTGAAGAAGCGTATGTCTGACCGCACCTTTATCATCGTCTGCTGCGCCTATGCCGCTGTGGCGTTTGCCCTGTTCCTGCTGTTCTATCCGGTACTGTCCGGACAGCCGGTGGAGGTGGATTTTGTATTGAAATACTTACGATGGAGACCGACCTGGGTATTGATCTCGGGGTAAAAGAAAGGTATGCGACTACTATGACCGTTTTTATGAATATCCTTTTCATCCTGATCACCGGAATATGGTTTGTTCGATTTTTTATAGAAATGGGTATGTCCAAAGAGCATCGGATCTGCCGCTTTTTTCAGGGTTCGGCGGAGTATAAGGGAGAATCTCTGACGAAAAAAGATATCCGGCAGGTTCTGCTCTTTGCTCTTGCGATCCGGTTACTGGTCTATTTCGCAGGCATTTTTATCTACATGGTGCATTCGCATGTAACGGTATTTTCCTGGAATGATTTTCTTAATCTGTGGAACCGATCAGATGCCCAGCATTATCTTGATCTTGCGGAAAAAGGCTATGCCGCCTGCACAGAAGTAACGGAATGGTCCGGCAGGGAAGAGCATCTCTTTCTTGTCTTTTTTCCGTTGTATCCCTGGTTCATCCGCCTGGTGCATTTGTTTGTAAACAGTTACGTGGTGGCTGCGTTTGTTGTTTCTATTCTTTCTTTTTGTATTGGCTGTGCATTTTTCTATGGCGCCGTGAAGGAAGAATATGGGGCTTCCATTGCTGAAAAATCACTTATTTTGTTAATGTTATATCCGTTTTCCTTTTTCTTCGGAGGAATCATGACCGAAAGCCTGTTTTTCTGTCTGATGTCTGCGGGCTTTTTCTATATTCACAGGCACAAATGGCTGGGCGTGGGGCTGATTGGGATCTTAGCGTCACTGTGTCGTATTCAGGGAGTCATCCTGCTAGGCGTTGGTATGGTTGAATTTTTCGTATATTATCAACCACTTCGGATGCTTCGTGAGAAGCAGTTTAAAAGTTTCCTTAAGCACTTTTTTACGGAGGCGGTCTGGCTGTTTCTGATCCCTATTGGGAACCTTATATACCTGGGGCTTAATTATCAGATCACCGGCAATGCCTTTCAGTTCACTGTCTATCAGAAAAATCACTGGTATCATACCACTACCTGGTTCACGAACTGTGTAGCGGAGATTGTGCGTTATTTTTCCGGTCAGGGCTCCGATACCATGCTTCTCATATGGTATCCCGAGCTGGTTCTGTTCCTTGTGGCTGCCGTATTGCTTCTCTATTCTCTCAGAACCCAGCCGTTGAAATACAGTGCCTACCTCCTGGTCTACACCCTGATCAATTACTCCGTCACCTTCCTGATCAGCGGTGGACGGTATATGCTGAATGCACTTCCTCTCTTTTTCTTTACTGCCGCATTGCTGGATAAGCATAAAATGTTGTATAAATTGTTATGCTTTGCCTTAGCCTTATTATATGGCATTTACTTTACCGCGTTTATCACGGGTGGGGCGATTTACTAATCTACAGCTTACAGAAAATATTGTTGTATCATATTTTCTACGATGTTAGATTTCAGAGGAGACTCTTCCGATTCGTAGGTCGCCAGAAGTGTATCTGACAACATAATTCCATTTATGTTATAGAGCTGCATTTTCTGAAATGCTGCCTGTGCGTAATTTTCATTATCCATCATGCCAAAGTGCTCCCAGTAATAGGTTCGTCCTGTTACCGGGTGCCTTATGGTGAAATCCGGGTAAATGACTTTTCTTCCCAGGTGCAGTGCTTCTTCATAATGGAAGGGGATTTTGTTCACATGAAGCATAGTTGCAATGATTGCTTCTGACTTGGAGCGCACTTTCTGCCCATCAAAAATGGGGTGGATCAGTTGCTCCGGATACTTGGGGCATCTCTCATAGTCCTGCTTTTCCCATTCTGTAATTCCAGCATTTGATGAAGTAAATGCTTTTTGCAGAAGTTCTGAATATACTGTTGTCTCAAGCAGCTGCTCTTCTCTCGTTTTGTCTTTGCTACACAGGTTCAGGTAACCTTGTATTGCATATTTCTCCTGCAAAATATCCTGTAACATGGCTTCGTAATATTTCTTCTCCGCCATGGTTACTGCCATGTTTTTCTCTTTGCTGGGAATATAAATTTTCTGTCCATTGCAAGATATATACCACTTCTTGTGTTTACCGTTTTGAGAATAGATCAGTTTGCCTGCCGGATAGGTCTGCAGGCGTTCCAAAATAGTTCTTTCCCGTTTGTCCAGCACTTCTTTTTCTCTGAGCATCTGGTGATATAGCATGACTTCGCCTTTCTTGTATTTTGTTGTGATTTGTTCAGTTGCTTTTTGTTGAAATTCTGCTGAAACCAGCTGGATTTTCACATGAATTGCAAATAGAATTTCATCGTCAGATGAAAATGTAATGCTATTACACCATATTTTCGCGTAAATGTAAACATTTATTTTCTTCGTGGGCACGGCATAGACTCCAAGCGGCGACTGTGCCCTTCTTGCTCTCTTTTATGGGCACCGCATAGACTCCAGGCGGCAGCTGTGCCCACAGGCGACCATACAAGTTCAAATTTATAAAAAACAGTGCCCGAATCACATTACTGATCCGGGCACTACTCTCTAACCTTGTTTATTCTCTTAGCTTTCTGCAATGGCATTACCGGTATACAACTGGTAATATCTGCCCTTCTGGGCGATGAGTTCATCATGGCTGCCTCGCTCAATGATGCGACCCTGCTCCAGGACCATGATGCAGTCACTGTTTTTGACGGTGGAGAGTCTGTGGGCGATGACAAAAGTAGTTCTGCCCTTCATCAGCTTATCCATGCCATCCTGTACGATCTTCTCGGTACGGGTATCAATGGAGCTGGTAGCTTCATCCAGAATCAGTACCGGAGGATCTGCTACAGCAGCTCTCGCGATGGATAACAGCTGTCTCTGACCCTGGCTTAAGTTCGCGCCGTCACCGGTGAGGACTGTATTGTAGCCATCCGGCAGCTGGCGGATAAAGGTATCCGCGTTGGCCAGCTTTGCCGCGGCGATCACTTCCTCATCCGTAGCATCCAGTTTACCGAAACGGATATTGTCCATAACGGTAGCGGTGAACAGATGGGTATCCTGCAATACGATACCTAAGGATTTTCTCAGATCCGCCTTCTTGATCTTTTTGATATTGATACCGTCGTAACGGATCTTACCGTCCTGAATGTCATAGAAGCGGTTGATGAGGTTCATGATGGTGGTCTTGCCGGCACCGGTGGAACCTACGAATGCGATCTTCTGACCGGGTTTTGCATACATCTCAATGTTATGCAGTACGATCTTGTCATCGTTGTAACCGAAGTCTACATCATCAAATACCACTTCGCCCTGTAACTCGATATAATCTACCGTGCCGTCTGCCTGGTGTACATGCTTCCATGCCCACATACCGGTTCTCTCGGGACATTCCACGATTTTGCCATCTACTTTTTTCGCACGTACCAGAGTTACATAGCCTTCATCGGTCTCCACCGGCTCATCCAGCAGATCAAAGACTCTCTTGGCACCAGCCTGTGCCATAACTATACTGTTCAGCTGCTGGCTGACCTGGTTGATCGGCATGTTGAAGCTCTTGTTGAAGGTTAAGAAGCTTGCCAGCTTACCAAGGGTCAGTCCCGCAAAGCCGCCCAGTGCCATGGCACCGCCGGTGATAGCACATACCACATAGCTTAAGTTACCCAGCTGAGCGTTAATGGGTCCCATCACATTAGCGAACTTATTCGCATTATAAGCACTGTCACACAATTCATCATTCAGTGCCTTGAACTCTTCCAGACTCTTGTCTTCGTGACAGAATACCTTGACAACCTTCTGTCCTCCCATCATCTCTTCAATATAGCCGTTGACTTTACCGATATTCTTCTGCTGTTTTACGAAATATTTTCCACTTAAGCCCGCTACCTTGCTGGTAACCACCATCATCAGCACTACCATGATCAGGCTGACAGCTGTCAGAGGTACGCTTAACACCAGCATACTTCCCAGCGTACCTACTACCGTGATGAAACTGGAAAATACCTGTGGAATACTCTGGCTGATCATCTGACGCAGTGTATCGATATCGTTGGTGTAGATGGACATGATATCGCCGTGGGAGTGGGTATCAAAATACTTGATCGGCAGCCTCTCCATATGTTCAAACAGATCATCACGAAGACTCTTCAATGTTCCCTGAGTCACCGTAACCATGATTCTGTTATACGCATAGGTGGATCCAACGCCTACCAGATAGAAGCACGCCACCCTGATGATCTCATGCAGCAGACTGGTAAAATCAGGAGATTCCTGTCCGATCATCGGCATAATATAATCATCAATCAGGGTCTGCATGAACAAAGTACCCTGAATATTCGCAACGACACTCAGTACAATGAACACCAATACCATGATAAAATGAAATCCATACTTTTGAAACACATAAGACATCAGTCTTTTAAATACTTTTCCCGGATTCTCAATACGTGTACCGCCCTGCATTCTTCTGCCGGGTCCACGCATTCCGCCACCCATAGGTCCTGGCATTATGACTCACCTCCATTCTCATCAAAATCGCCGCCACCCGTCTGGATCTGGGCTTCATATACTTCTCTGTAAATCTCGTTGGATTTCAGCAGTTCTTCATGCGGTGCAAACGCATCGATCTTACCGTTATCCATAACGATGATACGGTCTGCATCCTGAATACTGGAAATACGCTGTGCAATGATAATCTTCGTCGTACCTGGGATCTCCGTGGCAAATGCCTTCCGGATCTTCGCATCGGTAGCGGTATCCACGGCACTGGTGGAATCATCCAGGATCAATACCTTCGGCTTCTTTAACAATGCTCTGGCAATACACAGTCTCTGCTTCTGTCCACCGGATACATTGCTACCGCCCTGCTCAATATAAGTGTTATATTTTGCGGGCATTTTTTCAATAAATTCATCGGCACATGCCAGACGACAGGCACGTATGCATTCCTCTTCGGTGGCATTCTCATCCCCCCATCGCAGATTCTCTAAAATGGTACCTGAGAACAGCACATTTTTCTGTAATACCACAGATACTTCATTACGCAGAGTCTCCAGATCATAGCTTCTGACATCCTTACCGCCGACATAAACGGCACCTTCATTGACATCATACAGACGGCTGATGAGGTTTACCAGACTGGTCTTGGAGCTTCCGGTACCTCCCAGGATACCAATGGTCTCGCCTGCTTTGATTTCAAAATTCAGATCATCCAGTACCGGTTTTTCACTTTGTTTATTATATCGGAAAGTTACATGATCAAAACGAATGCTGCCATCTTTCACATCATAATCCGGATGTTCGGGGTTTGTAATATCTGCTTTCTCATTCAGCACCTCTGCAATACGTTTGCCGCTGGCAGCACTCATGGTCATCATAACAAAGATCATGGCCAGCATCATCAGGTTCATCAGAATGGTCATGCAGTAAGTCAGCAGACTCATCAGTTCACCGGTGGTAAGTTCACTGGATATGATCATGTGTGCGCCCAGCCAGCTGATACCCAGAATACATGCATATACAGTAAACTGCATTACCGGCCATACATAGGTCATGGTACATTCCGCTTTTTTGAACATCTTGTAGATGTTATAGCTTGCCTTGTGGAACTTGTCGATCTCATAGTCCTCACGCACATATGCTTTTACCACACGCTGTGCAGCTACATTTTCCTGTACACTTGCATTTAAGTCATCGTATTTCTTGAATACTTCACTGAAATACTTGGACACTGCTTTCATAATGAAAACAATAACAATTCCAAGGAACACTACTGCCACCAGGTAAATGCTTGCCACTCTCGCATTGATCAGGAATGCCATCAGCATAGCACAGATCAGGCTGACCGGTGCACGGAAGCACATACGCAGAAGCATCTGGTAAGCATTCTGGATATTGGTAACATCCGTAGTCATACGGGTAACCAGTCCTGCGGTGGAGAACTTATCAATATTGGAAAAAGAGAAGGTCTGGATGTTCTCATACATGGCCTCTCTTAAGTTTCTGGCAAAACCGGTGGATGCCTTCGCACCGTATTTACCTCCCATGACTCCTGCAAACAATCCGACAATGGCTGCCAGGATCATGTAACAACCGATAACAAAAATATGTTTCATATCTCCTGCTTCCACACCGTCATCAATGATGGATGCCATCAGGAGCGGAATCACCATTTCCATGGCTACTTCCAGGATCATGAATATAGGCGTGATAATGGAGGGCCATTTATATTCCTTGATCTGTTTTGCTAATGTTTTGATCATAGCTGTTTTCCTTTCTTATTATTTCTTCCTGTTATTTTCTATTCTGATAACTATTTTTTAATCTGGTGTCAGGAGCATCCGGTAACATCGCGCATTTTAGCAGAAGTCTCGCAGCGGCCGGCACGCTCGCCATCCATTCCCAGATTCTGCATCATCTTATCCAAAATAGATAAGAATACCTTTTTCTCTTCTTCGGTAATACCATCCTCCAGCTCCCGATTGAAATCCCGAATCTGCTCTTCGATCAGCTTGTGATGCCGGATTGCCTTTTCCGTTAAAAGAATCCGCTTCAATCTCGCATCCTCCGTAGACGCCACCCGGACGAGATATCCCTTCTGCTCCAGGCTTTGCAGCATCACCGTCGCCGTGGATCTTCGAATCCGGAATTCCTTCTCCACATCCTTTTGATAGACATCTCCGTGTCTGCTCTTGTGATACAGATATCCCAGAAGCGGTCCCTGCATCCCATTGAGTTCATAACCCTTCTGCTGGGTGAAGATTCCTTCCATCCTCCGGCGGATCATGTTGTTGGCGGCCTTGATTTCGAAGCCCAGCTGACGGTTCGTCAGTACACTTTCCTCCTCGTCCATTCTGCCTCCTTTATTTTCTGCAAATTTCTAATGCACTGCTAAATTCTGCTTCCGCATTTTAGCATAACCATGAAAAACATATACTTAATGTTTTGCACTAAAAAATGTTAGATAGCTAACTGTTTTTGTTAGTCATCTAACATTATATCGCAATCTCTATTCATTGCAAGCAAAAAAATATAAACTCTTTATAAACTGCTGTGATTTCCTTCTCAGTCCTCCAGTACTCGGCTTAAGACTTCATCCTCCATCACCAGTTTTTTCGCCATTTCCCGGTATTTTTCCTCATGGAGATAGGTGTGACGGTGCGGTTTGATGGAAGGTGCCATATCAATCGCTTCCAGAAAATCGGATTTCTTCATATGTAAGGTTTCCACATAATCCCAGAATCCGGTCTCCTGCAATACGGTACCGACACGAATGTAGCGGTGATTCTGCACCTTCGCCATGATATAAGTTGCAATTCCCACCTGAATACCATGTAACTGCGGCACTTCCAGGAGCTTATCCAGGGCATGCGAAATCAGATGTTCACTGCCGCTGGTAGGAGCACTGCTGCCGGCAATCTCATTGGCGATACCGCTCATAGCCAGGGAATCCAGCAGTTCCTTCAGGAACAATTCATCCTTGATGCTCTCATAGGGGGTACGGACGAAGCTGTTGACCGCTTTCTTCGCAATCATGACCGCGAAATCATTCACTTCTCCACAGCCTGCCCTTTCCTCAAAGATCCAGTCATAGAGTGCCGTGATCTTAGAGATCATATCGCCGATGCCGGAATAAATGAACTTCTCCGGAGCCGTACGGATCACCTGCGTATCCACGATGATGCCGTATGCCAGTCGGGCGGGGACGCTGGTTCTCTTCCCTTGCACCAGAAGGGATGCACTGGCACTGGAGAAACCGTCACTGGAACTGGAAGTCGGTACGCTTATAAAGGGGAGATTCCGCAGAAACGCTGCATATTTTCCGGCATCGATGACCTTACCGCCGCCGATGGAGATCACAGCCTTCGCCTTGTTGGGAATGGCGAAAGCCAATGTAATGATGTCGTCGATATCCACTGTGTCCAGTTCATTGTATTCCAAAACATTTACATCCGCTTCCTTCAGGGAATTCATCACCAGTTCCCCGAACATATCGATCAGTCCGTTACCGAAAAACAACACGACCTGATCCAGATTCTCCGCCTTCAAATAACCGCCGATTTTGCCTAATGCTCCGTTTCCGATTTTTAAAATGGACGGAATCGCCATCTCTTTTCCTATCTGCATGGTAACCTCTCCTTATGAATAATGTATTTTATTCTTCCATTATAGAAACATTGACTTACTGATAATCACTATTTTAAATATAGCATTGCAATATTTGATTGTAAATAAAATGGTAACTATTCAGAACCCCATTCGCAAAATCGCCTCTATGAGGCTTCCTTTTTGCTCATGTGGTTACTTCGCCATATAAATCATATCAAATGTTCTTACGAATGCAAGCATTCGACGTACATGTTGACATGATTTGCATGGTTCTGAATAGTTACATAAAATGTTAGATTACAAAAAAACAGCCATTTCCACACGAAAATGACTGCTCCTGTATCTTTTTCTCTCACCCAACACTGATCCCGAACATCTGCAACACCCACAAAATCAGCCCCAACACCCAGCTGGAAAAAATTCCATACAATATCACCGGCCCGGCGATAGTGAAGATCTTGCAGCCGATGCCGAAGATCTGTCCTTCCTTCTGGTATTCCACAGCGGGTGCCGTCACGGAATTGGCGAATCCGGTAATCGGCACCAGTGCTCCGGCGCCTCCCCATTTTGCTAGCTTAGGATAAATATGAAGGGCTGTCAGTACAACAGACAAAAATACCAAAATCAGTGAGCACCAGCTTCCGGAAGTCTGCGGGTCCATCCCCAGCACATTTCCGGTATAATTCAGGATTCCCTGCCCGATGCAGCAGATAATCCCTCCGGTTAGAAAAGCTTTGCCCATCTGTGCCCACAGATTATGGGTGGGGGTGACTCTTTTTACATACTGTTCGTACTCCTGCTTCTCTTGTGCATCCGGCTGTACCGGACTCCCTGACATATGCGGAATCTCCTTCTGCTCTGCCTGCTGATCCTCCTGTTTTGTACCATTCTGTTTCATAGAAATACCTGCCTTTCCACCACCCGACCGTTTCCCGGCAGGCAGACTCTGTGTCTCTGACTGATAACAGAATGTCCGTTTTCACACCTTTATATGTATCGTTTTTACAAACTTTCTTTTGAAAATTTTTTCTTTTCCATATTTTTCCGGCACTTGTCAAATTCATACCCGACAATGCCGTAGCGCAGCTTCCAACGGAAGAACAGGTTGCTGCCCGCCTCCGGCGCATAGAGTTTTCGCAGGAAATAATTCACTGTTCTCTCTTCATAAGGTTCCAGAGGGATTCCACCGTAGATCGTCTTCTGCAAAAGTTCGCAGATTCTTCGGTATTCCCCGGGACGAATCACAGAGATTCTTGCAATTACAGCGGCTTCCACTGCATCCGTGTTCCACCCCAGGCGTGCCTCAATGCCACGTATCCTAAGGAAATACAGAAGTTTACGCTCCATGTCCTCTGCTTTCTGAACGGGGGATCTGCTGTCATACCGTCCATTCTCCCACCATAAAAACAATATCCTCAAAATCTCCCCACACACCGTCACTATTACAAATAATAAAAGTGCCAGTGCCACAAATCCCAGACGGAACGCGCTGATATTACGAATCACGCTCTGCAGTTCCTCTGCCACACTGCTTTCCTCGCCGCCGGTGTCTGTAGATTCTGTTTCTAAGCTGTGTCCGAATCTGCGTAATTGCACTGTAGATACCGTCGCTGTCGGAGGTATAATCCTCCCAGAACCACTTCTGCATCAGGTCATACATTCCGCTGTCCAGTTCCGTGTATTTTTCATAAACGAAATCTCTGTACACTGCCTCCGCCGCACAGTAGGCTCTCTGTGCCTCATTTTGCGGATCACTGACCCATTCCGCCGCAACAGCCAGTTCCGCCGGTCTGCTGCCTGAGACTTCTGCCATTTTTGATTTCTGCTAAAGATGCCGGTACATAGAGCCTTTCTCTGTTTGCTTCTCCCGTCATGATCTTCAGTTCGTTTGTCTCGGGCTTA